>Ga0335074_10014083_pt1 | contig 11228 bp, 11 predicted proteins | sample Lox_Sample_23_FD_206715 | JGI IMG/M metagenome (GOLD analysis project Ga0335074, IMG submission 206715) | Soil microbial communities from Loxahatchee National Wildlife Refuge, Florida, United States - Lox_Sample_2.3 | ecosystem: Environmental > Terrestrial > Soil > Wetlands | place: USA...
GGGGAACGGTCTGCCGATACGAAGTTCAAGCCGGTGCGTCGGCCGGCATTCGCAGGAATGCACCTTGCTTCAGCAGCTCGGTCTGTAATGCGGCGATCGGCACCGCGCGCGGCGCCACGCGCCGCCCGGCAGCCAGGCCGGCGGCCGCACCAGCTGCCTGGCCCGTTAGCCAGCACTGGGGAATTTCACGCAGGAAGGAATGGCTGGCGGCATCACACGAGACATGGCGTCCCGCCACCAGCAATCCGTCGGTCGTCCGCGGCAGCAAACAGCCGTACGGCACCGACACCGGCGGCAGCTTCGGCGACAGCGACGGCGACACGCCGATCTCATCGGGGAATGGCGTGCCATCACTCCATTGGTCCCGTGTCACACGCGCCATGCCCGGCAGCCGGCGCGAATGCCGCACGCCGAGCTGCGGGGCTGACAGCATCAGGAAGGCGTTCTCGAATCCCGGTGCGTGCGCGCGATAGACGTCGAGATGCTGGGCCATCAGGCGGTGCGAGCGGACCTCCACTTCGGTCAGGTCCTGCACGTCGATCGCGGAATAGCCGGAGAGGCGCGGCCCCATGAACAAGGCGACGTCGTTGCGCCAGGACACGAAGGGGCGTTCGAACAAGCCGCCGCAGAGGGAACGGCCTTTGTCCATGAAGGCGGCAAAGCCGGCAGTGTCGGTGGTCTTGAACGCGATCCAGCGGTTCATGTCGCAGCCGGCCCAGATCCAGGCGGTATTCATGCAGTGATGGATGTCGCGTTCCTCAATGTCGTTATCTGCTCCTGCACCAGCCTGGGCAAAAATGTCGCCGTCGCCGGTGCAGTCCACCGTGACGCGGGCGCGGATCGCGAGGCGGCCTTCCTTGCTTTCGAAGATCACGCCGGCGACGGCGTTGTCTGCCATGATCGGTGCGGCGCCCAGGCCGTGCAGGACGAGTTGCACGCCGCTCTCCAAGACCAGTTCCTGGCTGGCGAGTTTCAAACGTTCCGGGTCGATGGTGGGCGACCAGGTGACGATGCCGTGATAGGCGGCGGTGCGTTCCTTCCAATAGGCAGCGGTGGCTGCGTCGGCGCTGCCCCATTGCGCGCGCGGCGGGCCGGCGATGGCGTCCTTCGGCAGGCGGTCCAGCAGGTCGTTGGCGATGCCGCAGATCGTCGGCTTGCCGGACCAGTCGGTCATGCGGTCGATCCAGATCACCAGGCCGCCGGTGGAGAGGCCGCCCAGGTGATTGTAGCGCTCGAGCAGCACGACATCGGCGCCGGTGCGCGCGGCGGCGATGGCGGCGGCGGTGCCGGAGGGGCCGCCGCCAATCACGAGCACGTCGCAGTCGCGAAAGACGGGAGTGGCGCGGGGCGCTTCGTGCACGACGGTGCCGGGGCGCTGGCGGCGGGGGAGCAAGCGGGAGGCGGAGAAGATGTCGGATTGGAAGAAGAACGACTGATTGCTGTGGCGCACGGCCGGCGGGGGGGCGGGGTTGGCCTGGGTCATGGTGTCCGGTTCTTTCGTTGTGTCATCTGGCGCAGGGCATCGCGTACCTCGATCCTACTTCGCGGCAAAGCCGTGATCGCCAGGTCTATGCGGAACATCCGCCATTCGCAGAACACGCCGGCTGGAGGAATGTGCGTTCCGAATCCGCCTGCTCGCCGTCTCAGCCCTCGCCGGCGGTTTCGCTGCCATCTTTGCCGGTTTGCGCCAACGCGATTGCATAGGTGAGCCACCATTGGCTGTCGCGCATGGCAAGCGAAGCCTGGCGCGCCCGGCCCGTCTCAGTCAGCTGGCCGGCAAGCGCCTTGTAGGCGCGGGCCAGATCGCGAGCCTTCTCCGGCGACAGCAATGGAGGCTGCGGTGGGACAAACTCGCTCATCAGCTTTCTCCCTGCGGGATCATATCGCGTCGCCCACCCGGCTTCGAGGGCGGCCTTCTCGCTCCTGCCCATCGGCATGCAAAGCAAAGGGAACACCAGCGGGAAGCGCCAACATAACCAAATCGGTATCGACTCTATAACCCCCCTGCCGGCCAACGCGTCAAACCACCTCCCGCAACAGCGCCACCGACTTGCGCACGCCATCCAGCGGCGGCAGCAACAGATCCTCATGCTCGATCGACAGCACATCGTCATAGCCGACCAGGCGCAGCAGCCCACAGAATTCCTTCCACCAATGCACGTCGTGGCCGTAACCGAGCGTCACGTAGCTCCATGACCGTTCGCGCAGCCGGTCGACTGGCTTGGTATCGAGCAAGCTGTTGATGCCGCTGGTCACGGGATCAATGCGGGTGTCCTTGGCGTGCACGTGATAGATCGCCTCGCCCAGAGCACGCGTTGCCGCCAGCGGATCGGCGCCCATCCAGAACAAATGGCTGGGGTCGTAATTGGCGCCGACCATCGGGCCGACGGCGTCGCGCAGGCGGAACAAGGTTTCCACGTTGTACACGTTCTGCTGGCCGTGCAGCTCCAGGCACAGTTTCGTCACGCCGGCCGCGTGTGCTTCCGCCACCAGGCCGCGCCAATAGGGGATCACCGCCTCCTCCCACTGCCATTGCAGCACGCGGGCGGCTTCCGGCGGCCAGGCGGTGGTGATCCAGTTCGCATTCGCGTCGCCCGGGCCGCCGGGACAGCCGGACATCAGCACCACGCGCGGCACGCCCAGCAGCCCGGCCAGACGGATGGTCTGCGACGTGACCTCGCGGTGGCGTTTCCCATGTTCGCCGGGATGCAGCGGATTGCCGGAACAATTCAGCGCGCTGATGGCAAGCCCGTGATCGCGCAGCCGATCGGCAAATGCCGCCCGCGCCGCCGCGCTGTCCAGCAACGCGGCAAGATTTACATGCGGCGCGCTGGACCAGTTGCCGCAGCCGAACTCCAGCGTTTGGATGCCGAGCTCGGCGGCCTTCGGCAACAGCCGGTCCAGCGGCATGTCAGCGAGACTATCCGTCACCAGACCGATGCGCATCGTCATTGCTCCGTTGGCGCGGACTTAGGGCCCGAGGCAAAATAAACGAATCACCTGGCGAGAGCACGGGCCCTCACGTGTCATGGTGCGGGCAGGCGCACCATCCACGTCTTTGCAGCGTACCGCACAGAAGTCGTGGATGACCGGCCTGCGCCGGCCATGACGCGGTACCCACGGCCGCTGCGCCAATTGGTGCACTTGTTTCGCTCCAGGCCCTTACCAGCCGGGCTCGCCGGGCCGCAGCCCGAGCAATGCCTTGCCGGCCGATTCGTATTGGCCAGGCAGTCCGGCGGCATGTTGCACCGCGACGTGGACATCGCGGAAGCAGCGTTCCAGCGGATTGCGGGTATAGACGGCGTTGGTCCCAGCGGCATGGAACACGAGGTCGACCGCACGCACCGCTTCGTGCATCGCATGCACGATCGCCAGCCGCGCCTGCGCGATCGGCCCATCGAGTTCCGCCACGCCATCGCAGACCGCGCGCCATGCGTTGCCGACGGCATCGATCACATAGGCCCGTGCCGCCTGCACGATCGCCTCGGCCTCGGCGATGCGGGTCTGCACCATGGGACGGTCGCGCAGCAATGCCGTGGACGTGGTGGAGCTTGCCTTGGTGGCCATCGCGGCGAATGCATCGATGGCAGCGCGCGCGATGCCCAGCGCGTTCGCCGCGGTCGCGCTCCACAGCACGGAATTGAACTGCCGCGGATGATACAGTGGTCCGGGTTCGCAGGGCGGGGCGGTCAGCGAAAAGCTGTGCGCGTCCGGCACGAACACGTCCTCGACCACGAAGTCGTGGCTGCCGGTGCCGCGCATGCCGACCACCGACCAGGTGTCGGCGATGCGGCCCTGCGTCGCCGGGACCCATAGGGTGCGGGTCCGTGGCGCGCCGGTTTCGCCGCGCAGCGGTTGCTCGCCGTCCATGAGCAAGCAGGTGCACATCACCCAGGTGGCGTGGTGCACGCCACTGGAGAAATCCCAGGAGCCGCGCACGCGATAGCCCCCATCGACGCGATGCGCCCTGCCCTGCGGCCGGATGGATCCGGCGCCGCGGAAATCCGCCGGGTGGCCGGCGAAGCTGCGTCCGACCCCGGCCGGCAGCCAGCCCATGAAGCCGGAGATATTGCTCGCGATCATGGCGCACCATCCGGTGGAGCCGTCGGCCCGCGACAGTTCTTCGATCGCGTGGAACACGGTCAATGGCGGCAGTTCCGGGCCGCCCATGGAACGCGGCAGGTACATCTGCAGCAGGCCCGCCGCGGCCAGGGCATCGGCGAGCGTGCGCGGCAGGTGGCGGAGCGATTCCGCCTCCTGGCGATGGGCCAGGATCAACGGCGCCAGCGCGCGGGCGGCGGCAAGGACATCGGAGGGCGGTTGCGGTGGTACTGCGTCGTTCGCCACGTTTCTTCCTCTCCCCGGCCGCGCGTGAATGGCGTGTCCGGAGAGTGAACCATCCGCGGGAGAGGCGGGCAACACGGCAGGCGGCGTATGCGCAGCGGTTCCCACTCCCCTTGCCGGCCTGGGCCGCCAGGGCAGGTGGAATCGTTCGTTTTCACAATTCGCAACGACACCCTTGGCGCCGTCGCCGCGGCCTTCCATACTGTTCCCATGAATGACGGCGAATCGCCCGGCCCGGTCCCCGCCCTCGAAGACACTTTGGCCGCGTGGGATGAGCAACTGGCCAGCCTGGAACGGCAGGCGGGCGCGACGTTGCGCGCCGCGAAAAAGCTCCGCAAGGCGGCGCACGAGGGCACGGTCGCCGGCTTCCCCGCCGCCGTGTCCGAGCTGCAAAAGAATGCTGCCGCGCTGCACACCGCCCTCGGCGATGTCGCTGTGCCGGATGTCGACCTCGCCGGCGCGTTCGCCGATGGACGGTTCCTGTCCGAGCTTGCCGGCGCTGCCGCCGCCCTGAACGTGACCGTGGTGCAGCGGGACGGCCGGGTCAGCGTGTATCCCCTGGCCCTGCGGCTGGAGGCGCGTTCCCAGGCGGTGCGCATTGGCCGGCAACTGGAGCGGCGTATCCGCCCCAGCTTCCTCGCCCGACATCTGCGGGACCTGCAGCAGCGGCCCAACCGGTTCAACGCCCGGCAGTTCCTCGACCGGCTGCTGCGGGCCTACACGGCGCTCGCCGCGCCACGCGACCCGGCTTGGCAGCCCAACCGGCCCGGCGAGGGCCCGCTGGTGCCGCTCGCGGACATCTACGACCTGTTGACCCTCCTGCCCGCCGCCGCCGCCGACTATCCGCTGGAGGAATTCTTGCTCGACCTGCTGCGGCTGGACCGTCAGCCGGATGCGCGCAGCGGGCGGGGCCACCGCTTCGAACTCGGCGGCTCGACGGGCACCAAGGGCGCCAAGCGGCTCTCCGCCTACGACGAGACCGGCGCCCAGCACGACTACTACGCGATCCGTTTTATCTCGGAGTGACGCCTGATGGACGTGATCGACGTCCAGCCTGTGCCGCTGAGCCGATGGCTGCAGGTCATCGAACCGGAATATTTTTCCCAGTACCTCCCGGCCGGGGGCGCGGGGGTGAAATTCCTGGTCGGCGACGAGACGGCGATTGTTCACGCGGCCGATGCCGCGCCCGCCCTGGCGCAGCATCACAACATGCTCGCCCTGCATGTCAGCGCGGGCGCGGTGCGGCTGCACATGCTGCAGGACGTGTTCTTCGCGCTGTCCCGCGCCATCCCCTGGGACGATCTGCTGCAGCGCTACACAGAGGGTTTGTTCGACCGCAACGGCTATACCTGGCCGCGCCGCGGCGCCGCGCTGACCATGCCGGAGCTCGCCGCCGGCTTCGACACCGCGGTGCCGCTGCTGGAACGCCATCGCGACCAGTGGCTGGCGCGCGATCTGTGGGCGGACGCGACGCTGGCGCAGGATTTCCGCTCCGCCGTCCTGAGCCTGGTGCTGGCGCGGCTGGAGCCGACCGGCGAGGGCGAGGCCGACAGCCTGCCGGTGCTGCAATGGCTGCAAGGCGAGAAAGTGGGGCTGACGCCGTTGCGCCGGCACGGCATTTCCGCCCGCATCGCGCGGACCAATGCGCGCGCCATGCTGGTCTCGCTGTGCCATTTCGTGCGCAAGGCGGGGATGGGCGGGCTGCTGCTGACCCTGGACCTGCGTGCCGCGCTGCGTGCCGCCGCTGCGGGAGAAGAGACGGTGCGGTACTCGCCCGCCGCGGTCATGGACCTGTATGAGGTGCTGCGCGAGATCGTGGATGATACAGAGCACTTGCCCGGCTTGTTCCTGCTGGTGCTGGCCGACCGGGCGCTGATGGCCGGCGACCGCCGCCGCACGCTGGACATGTACAAGGCGCTGGAAATGCGGATCTGGCCAGATGTGCGCCCCGGCGACCGGCAGAACCCGCTGGCCCCCCTGGTGACGGTGAGCGGATGAACCTGGAAGCCCGCACCGCGATCGAGGCCCTGCGCGCCGGCGTGCCGAACCGCGCCGCCGTCCGCCTGATGGGCACCGCCGAATCCGGCATCGAGCAAGCCTTCGACCAGCTTCTGTCGGCCGTCTGGTCGGAAGGCGCGACGCCGCGCGGCCTGGGCATTGCCGGCGGCTTTGGCGCCGGCAAGTCCCACATGCTGGCCTACCTGGCCGAGGTCGCCCGCACCCAGAATTTCGTCGTCAGCCGCGTGGTGGTGAGCAAGGAAACGCCGCTGGCCGACCCCAGCCGGTTGTTCGAGGCGGCGATGCGCGCCGCCATCCTGCCTGGCCGCAACGACGACGCGCTGGCAGGCGCGCTCGCCGCGCTGCGCGCGACGCCGGAGCGGTTCGACGCGCTGGAGGAAGCGGTCCGTGATCCGGACGGCCGGCTGGCCCCGGTCTTCGCGGCGGTGTTGTTCCTGCTGCGCCGCAACACGATCTCGGCTGAGACGCTGCGCCGGTGCGAGCGGTTTCTCGCCGGCGGGCGCATGGCCTCCACTGTGTTCCGCCAGGCGCTGGCGGGCGTGGGCGCGCCGCGCATGTTCGATGTGAAGATGCCGCCCACCGCCGAACTTGCGATGCAGCGCATCCGCTTTGCCGGGCTGCTGTTCCATCATGCGGGCTATTCCGGCTGGTGCCTGCTGCTGGACGAGGTGGAGCTGATCGGGCGCTACACCCCGCTGCAGCGCGGCGTGGCCTATGCCTGGCTGGCGACCTGGCTGGGCCTGGAGGGCGCAGTGCCGTTCCCCGGCGTCGCCACGGTGTATGCCATCACGGACGACTTCGTCTCCGCGGTGGTCGAGGCGCGGCAGGACACTGAACGCCTGTCGGAACGCCTGATGCTGAAGGGCCGGGAGCCGGAGGCAACAGCGGCGGTGGCGGCGATCCGGCATATCGAGGATACGGTGCGGCGGCACCGGCTGCCTCTGCCGGGGGCGGAAGAGCTGGCGCGGGACTGCAACCGGCTGCAGGAGATCTACGGCGAGGCGTATGACTGGCCAGCGCCGGCCCTGGAACCGGGGGAGCGGACCGCGACCAGCACCATGCGGCAGTTCATCAAGTCGTGGGTGACGCAGTGGGACATGCAGCGGCTGGGCGATGCCGCGGGGCCGATCGTCGCGAAGACGGTGGCGAGCAATTATCAGGTGGATGAGAGGTTGGCCGAGCCGGAGCCGGAGGTTGGGACAGACGAGCAATCGGGGTGAAGGTGGGGACGGCCGAGCAGACGATGGAAGCTTGGTAGAGGTTGCGGCGGGAGGCAGCCGCAGTTTTCGGGGCGCCTGCCGGCGTTTGACCCCGGCTTATCATACAGTGCAGCCTATTCGTTGAAGCTGAAGATGCGCTTCCAGTCGTTCTTCATGCTGATCACGATCCAGCCCTTCGCTTTCGCCTCATCCATGAGCGGCTGGCTGAAGGTGCCAACATTCGTGTCTGGCAATCCGCCAGCGGGGCCGTACGCATACTCGCGCTGCGGGTCATCGTGGTAAACCAGCATCTTCAGGCGCATGCCTCCCCCTGCCCCGGTCCATTCCAGCATTTGCTGATCACCCGTCGAATTACCGAACGCGGCATAGGGCCGCTTGCCAATGAACAGATCGATCCCGAGCGCCTTGCCCGCGTGGTCATCGTCAAAGAACAGATTTGGGAGCCGCATGATCTCGGGCTTGCCGTTCGTGATCTCATACTTCGTCGCAACACTTGATCCCACCACTTGCTCTGGCGGAACGCCGTAGACCTTCTGGGCGTAGGACCGCACAAAGTCCTGCCCTCCGCCGGTCACGAACCAGGTCTTGAACCCGCTGGCGCGAAGATAACGCATCACTTCGAGCATCGGTTGATAAACGAGCTCGGAATAGAGCCGCTTGAATCGTGGGTGCTTTGCCGTGGTCAGCCATTGCCTGACAATTTCCAGGAAGGCCTCCTGACTCATGCCGCTGTGGGTGGCGAAGACAATTTCCGCCCAGTCGCTTTCGGAGAATTTCGCTATCGCCGCCGTGTCGTTGGTCAGAACGGCCTTGAACGGCTCGCGGTCTCGCCATTCCGGGTGCTGCGGCGCCAATACGTGGACACGGTCGAGCGCAAACATGGCCTGCGTATAGAGGGGGTGCTCGACCCACATCGTGCCGTCCTGGTCGAAGGTGGCGATGCGATCGTCCCGAGGGACGAAGTCCTGACTCGATGGGTCGGTGGTGGCCCGGACGAAGTCGCGTATCGCCTGCCTGGCAGGTCCGTCATTCCACGACGGTAGAGATTGCTCTTGCGCCTGGGCAACAGATTCGGCAGCAACAGTGAGCAATCCTGCCGACGCCGTAGCGGCAGCCAAGAGCGAACGGCGGCTCACAGGGACGATGGCGCTCACGGCCTGGCCTCCCGGCAAGGATTCCGGTCGAGCCTGTTCAAAAAGCCAGGCGGCGGGCTATGCAAAATCGGAAATACGCCGCCCTGAGGTATGTACTCGCGCCCACTATTCGTGGGGCGTGAGTCACGGCCTGCATGTGGTCCTATGGTTCGAGCGCGATAGCGCAGTTCTAATCCAGCACTTCCTGGTTCACGACGTTGTCGCGGTTCGGTGCGCCGTCCAGTACGCTCAGGATGTTCTGCGCTGTCGTTCGCGCCATGTTGGCGACCGCTTCCGTCGTCACGCCGGCCATGTGCGGTGAGGCGATCACGTTATCCAGCTTCAACAGCGGATTGTCGGTGGGAGTTGGCTCTGCATCCCATACATCCAGTCCCGCGGCGGCGATCTGGCCGGCGGTCAGCGCCGCGTGCAGCGCGGGTTCGTCGATGATGCCGCCGCGTGCGGTATTCACAATATACGCGCTGGGCTTCATGCGCGCGAACTGCGCTGTGGAGAACATGCCAACCGTCTCGGCATTCTTCGGGCAATGGATCGAGACGAAATCGGCGCGCGGCAGAACGGCGTCCAGATCGTCCACCGGTTCGCATCCAGCCGCACGGATCGTGGCGGCATCGACATAGGGATCGCGCACCAGCACCACCATGTCGAAGCCCAGGCAGCGCCGCGCCAGGCGCGTGCCGATGCGGCCGAAACCGACGATCAGCACCGTCTTGCCTGCGAGTTCCATCGGCAGGCCGCCATGGCGTTCGCGCCAGCGGCCTTCACGAACCATGCGGTCCAGTGCGACATTGCGCTTGGCCAGCGCCATCATCAGGTGGAACGCTTGCTCCGCCACCGAGACGGAATTGGCGGTGCCCGCGACCATCAGGGGCACGCGACGTGCGGTCAGGACCGGCACATCCACCGCGTCGTAACCGACGCCGATGCGCGCCACCACCTGCAACGCGGGCGAGGCGTCCATCTCGGGCTGCGAAAACGGCGTCAGCGACAGAGCGATGCCGGAACAATCGGCCAGCATCGGCAGCAGCTCGGCCTGGCTGATGGTCGGCGGGTACGGCACCGTTTCGATGTCGTCGCGTGCCCGCAACAGCGCGACGCCCTCCTGCCCCATCGTGGTGGGCACCATCACCTTGCGTCGGTTCGAGACCATCGGCGCGTCCTTCACAGCTTGCGTTGCAGGTTGGCGATGTAGCTGCGGTTATGGGTCGGGCCCAGCATCACCTCGTTCATGACCAGGTGCCGCGGCAGGCAGGCGATGTAGCGGATCAGGTCGCCGCAATCCTCGGACTGCACCATGCGCGCGCGTTCTTCCGGCCCGACCGGATTCGGGCGCTTGTCCAGGATCGGCGTTGCCACCTCGCCCGGGAGGAACACCGTGGAGCGAATGCCATTGACGCATTCCTCCATGTTGATGGTGTGGCTCATGGCCACCACGCCGTGCTTTGCGGTGCCGTAGATCGGTCCGGCGAAGCCGCCGATGAACCGCCCCGCCATGGACGCGGTGTGGATCATCACCCCGTCCTTCTGCGCGCGCATGAACGGCAGTGCCACGGAGACGCAATACAGCGCCGCCATGACGTTGCCCTTCATCAGCGTGTCGATTCCCTCGGGCGTCAGCTTGTCCCAGTGCCGGTCCACGATGTTGACGCCGGCGTTGTTCACCAGGATGTCGAGCCGCCCGAGTTTCTCGCGAATGAAGTTTCCAACCTGCTGCACCTGCGCGGAGTCGGTGAGATCCGCCGGCTGGACATGCGCCTCGGCGCCGCTGTTGCCCAGGCGGTGGGCGACGTCTTCCAGCGGCTCGCGGCGGCGGCCGGTGAGAACCAGCGTGGCGCCCTCGTCGGCCAGGGCGAAGGCGGCCGCCTCGCCGATGCCGCTGCCCGCGCCGGTGACCCAGGCGACTTTTCCGGCGAGCTTCGGCATGCGGCGTTCCTCCCTTGCGATTGGCGGCGGCATTCAATGGAGGAACCGGCTCGGGGGCAAGGGGCCGATTGTTGGGGCCGATTGTTTGGCGCCTCCCGGCGCACTACGTATCCTCGGCAGGAAGGAGGAGCACGAGATGAAAGCAATCCTGGACGGCCATCAGGTCGCGAGCAGTGACGATATCGTAGAGGCGGGCGGATATCAGTATTTCCCGCCCGAATCGGTGCGCATGGAGTGGCTGCAGAAGACCGAGAAGACTGCCCACGACCTGGAATGCCCGCACGGCGTGCAGTTCTATGACGTGGTGATCGACGGCAAGCGCCACCTACGGAACGCCTGGTCCTATGAATCGCCGCAACCCAGGATGGCACAGGTCGCCAATCGGTTCGGATTCTGGGAAGACGTGCAGGTCGGGTAACGGCATAGCGCCCGGCATGCTCGTCGTCGCCGGGCTCGACCCGGCGATCTGCGCGGGCGGATCGGGCGCTATAGCGCGCTAAATGCCGGGGTCAGGCGTGCGCAGATGGCCGGGTCAAGCCCGGGCATGACGAGTGGGTGTGACGGTTGG
>Ga0335074_10014085_pt1 | contig 11226 bp, 12 predicted proteins | sample Lox_Sample_23_FD_206715 | JGI IMG/M metagenome (GOLD analysis project Ga0335074, IMG submission 206715) | Soil microbial communities from Loxahatchee National Wildlife Refuge, Florida, United States - Lox_Sample_2.3 | ecosystem: Environmental > Terrestrial > Soil > Wetlands | place: USA...
ACTGGCTCGCGGATCCCGTCTGGGAACTGCCCGGCCAGTTGTCCCGCGTCGAACGGCTCGGTCATCGTGTGCTGCGGCGGGTGAATGTTCAGCCGGTCGCAGGCGGCCCGCAGCGCGGCCTCACGGGCCGGCAGGAGATCGATGACGGTGGGAGCCACCCCGGTACGTTCGGCATAACGGCGCAGCAGATCCGCGACGAGGTAGCCGCGCAGCTGCCCCAGCCCCGTGGACTGCGCCGCGACCAGCACCCGGAACTCTCCCCGGTGGGCGGGACGGATCTCAACCTCAGCGAGCCTCAGCACATCGACAGCCTACGCAGTGGTATCCCCGGACGCGGTCAGCCGGGCGCGGACCTGGCCGGCGTCCGGAACGCCGAGTTCGGTGAAGATCGCGAGGGCCTGCCGCCAGTGGCGGCGGGCCTGGTCCGCGTCGCCGAGCGCGTCAAAGGCGCGGCCGAGGCCGTCGTGGGCGCGGGCCCGGATGTGGGGGAGATCGAGTTCGATGCTCAGCTCGAGCGCGGCGGCGAAGCTGGCGTCCGCCTCGCTGGGCTTGCCCGTGGCCAGCAGCAATAGTCCCAGGAGGGTGAGCGCCTCGGCCTCGTCTTTGCTGGTGCCAGTTGCCCGGGCCACGGCGAGGGCTTGCCCGATGTGCTCGGCGGCCTCCTGATACCGCTCCAGCTGGATGTAAGCGCCGCCGACACAGGCCAGCGCTCCGTATTCGGTGACCCGGCCGCCGATCTCGCGGGAGCAGGCGAGGCTCTCTTTGCCCAGGTCGGCCGCTTCGCCGGGGTGACCTTGCCGCAGCCGGATATGACCCAGGTTCGCGAGCGTCCTGGCCTCCCAGACCCGGTCGCCAGCCTCCCGGCCGAGGACCAGGACCTGCCGCATGTACTGGGCCGCCTGGTCGTACCGGCCCAGCCGCTCCTCGATCATTCCGAGGCTGTTCAGCGTCAATATCTGGATGCCAATGTCAGGGGCAATGTCCAGCGCCTGCTTCGCGAGGCTGGTTGCCTGGTGATAGTTGCCCAGCTCGAGGTAGACGGAGCCCAGGTTGCTCAGAGCCCGAGCCTGCGCGGCCTGGTCGCCGGCCTGGCGGTACAGCGCCAGGGCCTGCTCCAGGTGACCGACGGCCTGCGAGTAACGCCCCTGGCGGTAGTGCACGCCCGCGAGGTTGTTCAGCACTCTGGCTTCGCCGTCCCGGTCACCGGACTCGAAGGCGGCGCGGCGGGCGTGCTCATGGATCACGGCCGCTTCGGGGTAGTGGCTGCCAGTGTCGAGGTACTCCCACGAGATAGTGGCCAGCGCGATGGCGTGCGCGGGCCAGCCGTGCCCGGCCGTGTGCACCGTGATCGCCACCAGCGTTCCTCGTTCGGCGTCCAGCCACGCCCGGGCCGCCGCGCCGTCGGCGAGCGGCGGCCCGGGCGTGACGGGCGCGGGCACGTGCGGCCGGCGCTCACGCCCGGCCGGATACAGGATCTCCATCGCGGTGGCGGCGGCGTAGCGGTAGTGGTCGAACAGTCTCGTCAGCGCCGCGTTCTCCTCGTCGTCACCGTCCTGGCTGCCCGCGAGCTCGCGGGCATACCCGCGCAGCAGGTCGTGCATGCCGTACCGGCCGTTCGCCGCGGGCTGGATGAGGTGTGCGAGGGCCAGCGCGTCCAGCGCTCGCCTCGCCTCCGCGAGGCTGCTGCCGGAGAGAGCGGCGATCGCGTACGGCTCGAAGTCGGCGCCGGGGTGCAGGCCGGCCAGCCGGAACGCCCGGGCGGTGCCGGGGTCGAGCCGCTGGTAAGACCAGGCGAACACGGCCCGGACCGCGGTGCGCGGGTCGCCGCCGGTGTCGAGCACGTCCAGCCGCTGTTGCTCGTCGGCGAGTTCGGCGGCCAGGTCAGTTAGCGGAAAGCCGGGGCGGGCGGCGGCGAGTTCGGCGGCTACCCGCAGCGCCAGCGGCAGCCGGCCGCACCCGCTGGCGAGTGCCGCGACCGCGTCCGGGTCGGCGGCCGCCCGCTTGCCGATCAGCTCCCGGAGCAGTGCGATCGCGTCGGCCAACGGCAGCAGGTCCAGGTCGAGACGGGCCGCGCCGTACCGGACGAGCAGCCCCGGAAGGGAGTCGCGGCTGGTCACGACCACGGCACACGTCTCAGAGCCGGGCAGCAGCGGCTCCACCTGCTCCACCGACCCGGCGTTGTCGAGCACCACCAGCACCCGCCTGCCCGCTAGCAGGCTCCGGTACCGGGCGGCACGCTCGGCTTCCTCCGCCGGGATGTCCGGGCCGGACACGCCGAGCGCGCGCAGGAACCCGGCCAGCGCGTCGGTGGCCGGCATCGGCCGGTCCGGATCGTAGCCGCGCAGGTTCACGTACAGCTGCCCGTCGGGGAACCGGCGGGCGGCCTGGTGCGCCCAGTGCAAGGCCAGCGTGGTCTTGCCGACTCCAGCGGTGCCGCCGATCGCGCTGATGACGATCGTCCCCGGTGCGCCCGTGTCATCGAGGATCGCGGTCAGCGTGCGCAGTTCCGCCGCGCGGCCGGTGAAATGCGCCACCATGGCCGGCAGCTGCCGCGGCGCAGTGGCCGTGGCGGCGCCGCCGTCTCCGGCTAGCAGCTCCTCGAGCCGGCCCGGCGACACGCGCAACGCGCTGGCCAGTTTCGGCCGCAGCCAGGGGAGCGGCTCGGTCTCGCCGCGCTCCCAGCGGATCACCGTGGTCCGCTCCACCGCCAGCAGCGCGGCCAGGGCTTCCTGGGTCAGGCCCAGCGCCTTACGCCGCTGGGCAAGCCGCGGCCGTCTGACTGGCCCGCTCGCTGAGCCATCCGCAGACATGACCTCGCATCTCCGCCGCCGGTTACCCCGACCCGCACAGTGAGCGTACGGCAGTCACCCGCCGGCGCACACGGGCCTTAGCTAGTCGGTCGCCTTCGGGTGGCCGGGGGCTGCGTAGTCCATCCAGACCGTGGTGGTGTCCGGGTCCACGAGGTACCAGATCCGGCCCCCGCCGGTCACCTCGATCTGCCAGCGATTAAGGACGCGGCCTTTGACCAAGCCTGTCGCCAGCTCAAAAGAGAGGCGGTGATGACGGGGCGAGTTCATGGGCGGGGCCGGGTTGCGCCGCATCGTGGTCCAGGCCGCGAGCGTGTTGCCTGGCGCCTGGCGGCACAATTCCTCCCAGCCCTTAACCGCGTCATTTGTGTGGAAGCGGATCTGCCACTCACCGGGGCCTGGTGGCGCCGCCACCGGATCGCCCCGCTTGGGACTCACTCAGGCACCTCGGGCGGTGGCACTGGACCATAGTCGCCCTTGTCGTGGTCTCTGGTCAGGATGGCGTACAGCTCGGGGTCGGCGTATATCTCCGCCGTGGATCGCCAGGATGCCACCGTTCCCTCAACGGCGGCGTTGTTGTTCATCTCCGCGGCGGCGGTCAGCGTGGCGAGCCATTCCCCGGCGAACTGCTCCTTGGCCTCGTCGGGCAGGTGGCGGACCCAGGGGAAGATCGCGGGCAGGACCTGGACGGCCAGGGCCATGACCATCGGCTCGGTCCGCATCATCTCGGCGAACAGCCGGGTGGTGTCGCGGACCACGGCGGTGTCCGCGGCCGCCCGCTCCGCGGTGGTGAGGACCAGGTCCTCGGCGTCACGCCGGCGCAGTACCAGGCGGCGGTTGGTGTCCAGCAGCGCCAGCGTCGCCTTGGGCTTGTTGAGCAGGTCGCTCAGGTTCACTTCAGCAGCTACCGTCATGACTTTCATACTACTTGAAAAGTCTGCCGCGTGCCCGCTTTATTACTGCCCGTGTCGGGCTGTCATTGCCGGGAATGTGCGACTATGTGCCGGTGGAGATCCGGAGCTCGGCCGGCCGGCGCCTGGGGGACAGCGTGGTCAGCCTGGTATGCCTGCTGGGCGGCGCGTTCCTGATCGTGGCTGGCGTCATCATCCTCGCTGACCCGGCCTCCATTGGCTCGGCCGGTCCTCCGGTGGGCCGCTCGGTCCTCGTGCTTTGCGGCGCGGCCGGACTGGCGTACGTGGGTTTCGTGCATGTCAGGAGTGTGATCAGCGACCGGCTGATCGTCACTCGCGAGAGCCTGGTCTGCCGGGTAATGGGGTGGACCGGTATGCGGACCATGACCATCCCCTTGTCCTCGGTCACGTCTTTCACCGTGAAGACCTCGAATTCGAGGGCCTACCGGCACGCTGTCTACGCCGTCCTGGACTCCGGCCAGCAGGTCAGGCTGCTGCCCACCGCCCGGGAGAAGCAAGACGCCGCCGCGACGATCGCCGGGGAACTGACCACCTTCGCGAATACTGTGGCGCCCGGGCCGGGCAGTGCGGTGTGGTCGTAAAGCCGGGGGAGTCTACAGCCCGCCGGTCAGGGTCCGCCCGCCGTCCACTACCAGGGTCTGGCCGGTGATCCAGCTGGCGGCGTCCGACAGCAGGAACGCGACCGCGCCGGCGGTGTCCTCGGGCACCCCGAGACGCTTGAGCGGGTAGGCGGCCGACACCTGCTCCTCCCGGCCCTCGTAAAGGACAGTGGCGAACTTCGTCTTCACCACGGCCGGCGCTATCGCGTTGACCCGGATGCGGGGGCCGAGCTCGACGGCGAGCTCCGTGGTCAGCCGGATCAGCGCCGCCTTGCTGATCCCGTACATGCCGATCCCCGGGCTGGCGCGCAGGCCGGCAACCGAGGAGACGTTCACGATCGAGCCGCCATGCTCGCCCATCCACGCGTCTCTCGCCAGCCGCGTCCAGGCGAGCGGGGCCAGGACGTTGACCCCGAGGATCTTGGCGGCCGCCGCCGGATCGATGTCGGCGACCGGGCCGTAGACCGGGTTGATGCCGGCGTTGTTGACGAGCATGTCCACGCTGCCGAACGCCTCGATCGTCCGGGTAACGGCTTCCGCCTGGTGCTCGGGGTTATCGGCCTTGCCGGGCACCGCGATGGCCACGTCCGGTCCGCCGAGCCCGGCCACGGCCGCGGCCAGCGCGTCACCGCCGCGGGCGGTGATACATACCCGGGCGCCGTGCCGCACGAGCTCCGCGGCAATTCCCAGGCCAATGCCCCGGCTGGCGCCGGTGACGATAGCGACCCGATCCTTCAGCGATTCCATGTGCCTCTTTCCGCCGCTTGCTGCCGTCCGACGGATTAGGCGCCGCTTTCAAATCCGCGGATTACTGGCCCTGAAACTACCAGTACCGCGATTACAGGGCCGCGATCAGCCCGTCAGGATTCGCGGCACTCGCGGCGGCCGGGGCCGCGGCGACACTGGCCACCGCGGGGGTGGCGACCGCGAAGCCCACGGAGAGCGCGGTGACCGCCGCCATCGCGCCGCCTGCCGCGATCGCGCTGACCTTGGCGGCGAGTGAACGCTTCATGCCGATAGCTCCTTAGCCCTGATTTGGTGCGGCCTCGATCCGGTGCGGACGCCGTTGTTCGCACTCTGATTCTGTCCTGAGGGAAGGGCTATGTAAAACAAAGTTGGATCGGGTTCGATACCGTCGCCCGGGGTTAAGAGGCCAGTGCGCGCAGCCGTTCGCCGGCGGCGGCGACCCGCTCATCGGTCGCGGTGAACGCGACCCGGATGTGGCTGGCGCCCGCGGCCCCGTATATCGAGCCTGGCCCGACGAGGATGCCGCACTCGCTTGCGAGCAACTCGCACGCCGCCCAGGAGTCGAGCCCCGGACGCGTCGCCCACAGGTACAGTCCGGCTTCGGAGTGGTCGATGCGGAACCCGGCGGCGGTCAGCCCCGCGGCCAGGATCTCCCGGCGCGCGCCGTACCGGGCCTTCTGCTCCGTCGCGTGGTTGTCGTCAGACAGCGCGGCGGTCATCGCCGCCTGCACCGGCCCGGGCACGATCATCCCGGCCTGCTTGCGGACCAGCAGCAGCTGCGAGATCAGCGCGGGGTCGCCGGTGACGAAGCCGGCCCGGTAACCGGCCAGGTTGGACCGCTTGGACAGCGAGAACACGGCGAGCACGCCGTCGAGCGACTCGCCGCGGACCGACGGGTCCAGCACCGAGACAGGGGAGACGGACCAGCCGAGGTCGATATAGCACTCATCGGAGGCGACCAGGCACCCGCGATCTCGCGCCCACGCGACCGCGTCCCGCAGCTCTCCGTCCGAAAGCACCCGCCCGGTCGGGTTGGACGGCGAGTTGAGCCATAGCAGGCGCGCTGTGCCCGGCCAGGTGGCGGGGGTGTCGCTCGCCACGGCCGCCGCGCCGGCCAGGCGCGCGCCGATGTCGTACGTCGGGTACGCCAGCGAGGGGTAGACCACCGTGTCGCCGGGACCGAGCCCTAGCACCACCGGGAGCCAGGCGATGAACTCCTTGGTTCCGATGACCGGCAGCACCGATACCGGGTCCACGCGCACGCCGTGGCAGCGCTCGAGCCATCCGGCAGCGGCCGCCCGCAGCCCGGCGGTGCCCGCGGTCTGCGGGTAGCCGGGTGAGTTGGCCGCCGCCGCGAGCGCGTCCTGGATGAGCCGCGGCACCGGGTCGATCGGGGTGCCGATGGAAAGATCGACCGCGCCCCCTGGGAACGCGCGGGCCTTCTCCTTCAGCGGCGCCAGCTCGTCCCAGGGGTACTCGGGAAGTCGTGCGGCGAGGGTCACTCTTCCTCGGCCTGCGGCGGCAGCGCCGCGACCAGCGGGTGATCCTTGCCGATCTTGCCGACCTTGGAGGCGCCGCCCGGGGAGCCAAGTTCCTCGAAGAAGTCGACGTTGACCTTGTAGTAGTCCTTCCACTGCTCGGGCACGTCGTCCTCGTAGTAAATCGCCTCAACGGGGCAGACGGGCTCGCAGGCGCCGCAGTCCACGCACTCGTCCGGGTGGATGTAGAGCATGCGCTCGCCCTCGTAAATGCAGTCCACCGGGCACTCTTCGATGCATGCCTTGTCAAGAACATCGACGCACGGCTGCGCGATGACGTAGGTCACGTGAGCTCCTCTTTAACTTCGTGCACTTTCCAGGTCCACCCTCCGGCGCTGGCCGGCGGGCTTCGCTACCTCACAGTATGGTGTTTCGCCCCGTTAGCTGGCGACAATACTCCGGGCCGCTGCGGCGGGGTCCGGCTGCCAGCTAGTTTCCGTCAGACCCGCCGTCCACTGGTACCCGTTGTAGCTGACCTGGGTGATCCCGTAGTTGCCGGCGTTGGCGACGAGCCAGTTCGCCACCGGCCATCCGCTGCTCGCCGTCACGTCGTACGAAGCGGATTCCCCGGAACGGGCGGTGGCGACCGCCCGGACCGTCCCGCTCGCCCCGGGCGCGCCGAACGCGTCCGCCAGCCCGCTGTTGGCGCTCTTCAGGTTTAGCTTGCTGCTCACGCCAAGGTTGGACGCCTGCGTGGCCGGGTCGTACCAGCAGGTCACCGCGTGCGGCACGGTGGTGAAGTCCGCGGCGAGCGTGGCGCCCGTCTGCGCGTACTGCTGGTAGGCGGAGCCGTCGGCGCTGCGCTGGACGTCCTGGGCGGCCTGGTCAACCGGGATGCTCGTGTAGTTGGGGACCTTGACCAGGACCCCGAAGAACGCGGCCGCGGCGTAGGCGGGATCCTCGAGCTGGGTCGTGCTGCCCCAGCCTTGCGACGGCCGCTGCTGGAAGATTCCGACCGAGTCCAGGTCACCGTAGCTGGGGTTCTCCAGCTTGGCCTCCTGCAGCGCCGTCGCGTAGGCGATCGTCAGCGCCTGCTGCGGCAGTTGTTCCCTGACGGCGACGCCGGCGATGATCGCCGCGTCCGAGGCCTGCCCGAAGTCCAGCGGTATCGCGTTGTTTCCGGTTCCGGCCTGGCAGCCCGGCACGGTCAGCAGCTTGACGATGTAGTGGTGGTAAACCGTATAGGCCGTGTACCCGGCGACGGCTAGCAGCGCCACGATCACGGTGAGCACGGTCAGCCGGCGGCGCCACCGGGGCCGGCGATTGCGGTACGGCATGGCGCGCGTCGGGGTCGTCCTGGCCACACTGCGAAGGTACCCGCCCGCCGCCGGTTTCGCTGCCGGTAGGCTCGCTCGCCATGAGCGAGTCGCTGAAATCTCCACTGCCTGAAGTCATCGATGACCTGTGGGAACAGCGCTCTGGGCTGGGCCCGGAGGACACCGCCGCCCGCGCCGAGGTGGTGGCGGCCGTGGACGAGATCGACGCGGGGAAGGCCCGGGTGGCGTTCATCGAGCCCGCGACCGGCGAGGTGGTGGTCGACGAACGCGCCAAGCACGCCATCCTGCTGGCGTTCCGGCTGCTGCCGATGGCCCAGTCGCAGGTCGGGGACTTCCGTCACCACGACCGGGTGCCGCTGAAGACGCGGCTCGACGGCGTGCGGGTGGTGCCGGGCGCGATCGCCCGGTGGGGCTCGTACATCGCCCCGGGCACGGTGCTGATGCCCTCGTTCGTGAACATCGGGGCGTACGTGGACTCCGGCACGATGGTGGACACGTGGGCGACGGTCGGGTCCGGCGCCCAGATCGGCAAGAACGTGCACCTGTCCGGCGGCGTCGGGATCGGCGGCGTGCTCGAGCCGGCCGAGGCCGTTCCCGTGGTGGTCGAGGACGAGTGCCTGATCGGGTCCCGGTGCATGGTCGTCGGCGGCGCCCGGGTGCGGGAGGGCGGCGTGCTCGGCGCGGGCGCGATCCTGACGAAGACCACGCACGTGATCGACGTCAGCACCGGCGAGGAGCTCACTCCGGGAGAGGTGCCCGCCTGGTCGGTCTGCGTCGGCGGCACGCGGCCGCGGCAGTTCCCCGGCGGTGAGTACGGCATGCCCTGCCTGCTCATGCTGCGCCGGCTCCCTGAGGGCAGCCGGCACGACAAGACCGAGCTGAACGCGATCCTGCGGGACCACGGCATAGACGGATAACGCCACGCTGCCGCGTTGCCAGGAGTTCTGCTGTCGTTCGCCTGTCAGACGGGTCGTTTCGCACCGAAGCATCCGCCGTTGGTAGCTACCGTTGATGATGTCATGACCGTTAGCAATCCACCGCCGCACCGCCGGGTCCGTCGTCAGGGACCGGTGACGTTGCGCGATAAGCAAATCCCCGCGACGACGACCGATCAGCGGCTGCTTGACCGGCGCGGGCCTTCAGACTGGGTGCACACCGACCCGTGGCGGGTGATGCGCATCACGGCGGAATTCGTGGAGGGCTTCGGCCTGCTCGCCGAACTAGGGATAGCGGTCTCGGTGTTCGGCTCGGCGCGGTCGAAGCGCGGATCCGCGGAGTACGAACTCGCTGAGGAGATAGCGGCGGGGCTGTCCCGCGCCGGCTACGCGATCATCACCGGCGGCGGGCCGGGGATCATGGAGGCCGCCAACAAGGGCGCCAGCGAAGCCGGCGGGGTCTCGGTCGGCCTCGGCATTGAACTGCCGATGGAAAGCGGGCTGAACGAGTACGCCAACGTGGGCATCGAGTTCCGCTACTTCTTCGTGCGGAAGACCGTGTTCGTCAAGTACTCGCAGGCGTTCGTCGTGCTGCCCGGCGGGTTCGGCACGATGGACGAGCTGTTCGAGGCGCTGACGCTCGTCGCCACCGGGAAGATCACCATGTTCCCGATCGTCCTCGTCGGCAGCGAGTACTGGGCAGGCCTGATCGACTGGATGCGGGACACGATGCTCGCCAGGGGCAACATCGGCGCCGACGAACTCGCCCTGCTGCGCATCGCGGATGACGCCGAAGAAGTCATCAAGATCATCAAGGAAGCCCACACGGACCTCGAGTTCTGACCCGCTACCCGCGGACCGAAGCACCCGGCCAACCCAGGAACATTTCCGATATTTCGCGAAATACCCGGCCGCGCTGGGCCGCTCAACGGCCGCATCCGCTGGGAGGCTATTGGCCCTGGGCGGCAGCGGATGAATGTGACAGCGAGCCGGTCAGGGGCGGCTGGATGTCACATTCATCCGGGCCGGCGGCCCGCTGCTCCGCGGCCGCGTCGGGCCGGCCATCCGAGCGGCGGCCGGGGGCGGGGTCGGCTCCGCTCCCTGACCCCTGGTTTCCCTAATTGCTCGCCGTTACCGGGCTGCGGCTTGGCTGGGTTTGCCCCAGCTTGCGGCGGGGAGCCGGCGGGGCGTTGGGGGCGGAGGGTTTGTGCACTGGTCCGGGCGTGGCACGATTCTTATGTGCCAGTGCTACTGCTGATCGTCGGCTTGGCCATCGTGGTCGCCGTCGTCCTTGCCGCCGCCGGGCGCGGCGGCGAACTGTCGCCGGAGCGTGCCGATTACGCCCCGCTTGACCTGGGCCCCGCCTCCGCCACGGACGTCGCGCTGCTGCGCCCGCCCGCGAACGCGTGGGGCTACAACATCCCGGCGACCGACGAGGCGCTGGCCCGGATCGCCGAGTCGATCAGGGAACGTGACGTGCGGATCGTCGCCCTGGAGCAACTGGTCACCGACCTGGGCAGGGAGCCCGCGCCGCCACCGCTCAGCGCCCCCTACGTGGGCTCGCGCCGCCGCCGGGCCCTGCCGGAGGGCGTCCAGTCCGCCGAGGACGCCAGTGCGAGCGAGGCCGGTCAGCCCGGTGAGCCGGCCCAGCCAGCGGAGCCGGCTAGCCAGGGCGGCGTCACCTGGTCCGCCGAGACGGCCTGGGCCCGGGAGTCCGCCCGCCCGGCCGAGGCAGCATGGCCCGCGCCGCCGACCCGCCCGGACCGCACGGTCCGGCCCATCGAGGCGGCGCAGCCGGAAGCCGCCCGGCCGGAGGACGCTGCCCTGCCAGAGGAGGGGGGCGATCGCGCGCCCGGCGAGGGCCAGGTGGGGCCGCCGGAACGGTCCCATGGCTGAACGGGCCCGCGGGGCGATCCCCGGTCCCGACGGGAAGCTGCGCTGCCCGTGGGGCCTGAGCGCTCCCGAGTACGTCGCCTATCACGACACCGAATGGGGCCGCCCGGTCCGCGGCGACCAGGCGATCTTCGAACGGCTGAGTCTCGAGGCCTTCCAGTCGGGGCTGTCCTGGCTGACGATCCTGCGCAAGCGGGAGAACTTCAGGAAGGCCTTCGCGGGTTTCGACATCGCGGCGGTCGCCGGATTCGGACCCGACGACGTGCAGCGCCTGCTGTCCGACGCGGGCATCGTGCGGAACCGCGCGAAGGTCAGCGCCGTGATCACGAATGCCCGCGCCGCGCTGGAGCTGCCGGCCGGGCTCAGCGACCTAGTCTGGAGTTACGCCGCGGCGGACCCGGCGCCTCCGCCGCCGCGGACAATGGACGACATTCCCGGGCAGACCCCCGCGTCCAAGCGCCTGTCGGCGGAATTGCGCACGCATGGCTTCGTCTTCAC
>Ga0335074_10014086_pt1 | contig 11226 bp, 9 predicted proteins | sample Lox_Sample_23_FD_206715 | JGI IMG/M metagenome (GOLD analysis project Ga0335074, IMG submission 206715) | Soil microbial communities from Loxahatchee National Wildlife Refuge, Florida, United States - Lox_Sample_2.3 | ecosystem: Environmental > Terrestrial > Soil > Wetlands | place: USA: Florida...
GGGCAGCCTCTACGCCAAGGGCGGGCTGCTCGACTTCAACGTCGCGCCGCACCTCACCCCGCTCATCCTCAACCCGACGACCGGCGCCGTAGTCAGCGGCGGCGACTCGTAGGGCAGCACCGCACCCACTGGGCTCCTGCCCTCCCGGCGGCTTGCACGGCCGTCGGGAGGTCAGGAGCCCGTCGCGTTTCCCCGCCGCATACCATGGGGACATGAGCTCCCCGCTGCCCACCCCCGAGCAGGTGACGACCGCGCTGGCCGGCGTCAACGACCCCGAGATCGGCCGCCCGATCACCGAGCTTGGCATGGTCAAATCCGTGTCCGTCGGCCCCGACGGCCTGGTCGAGGTCGGCGTCTACCTGACCGTGGCCGGCTGCCCGATGCGCGACGCGATCACCTCCCGGGTCACCAACGCCGTGGCGGCCCTGCCCGGCGTGACCGGCGTCCGGGTCGACCTCGACGTGATGTCCGAGGAGCAGCGCCAGGCGATGCAGACCCAGCTGCGCGGCGGCCGGGCCGAGCCGGTGATCCCGTTCGCCCAGCCCACGTCGCTGACCCGCGTCTACGCGGTGGTGAGCGGCAAGGGCGGGGTCGGCAAGTCCTCGGTCACGGTGAACCTGGCGGCGGCGCTCGCGGCCGCGGGGTACAAGGTCGGCCTCATCGACGCCGACGTCTACGGGCACTCGGTGCCGCGGATGCTCGGCGTCACCGGGCTGCCGACCAAGGTCGAGAAGATGATCATGCCTCCGTCGTCGCACGACGTGAAGGTGATCTCGATGGCCATGTTCAAGCCGCCGGGCAACCTGCCGATCGTCTGGCGCGGGCCGATGCTGGGCAAGGCGATGCAGCAGTTCCTGGCCGACGTGTACTGGGGCGACCTCGACTACCTGCTGCTCGACCTGCCGCCGGGGACCGGTGACGTGGCGATCTCGCTCGCCCAGCTCCTGCCCACGGCCGAGCTGCTGGTGGTGACCACCCCGCAGATCGCCGCGGCCGAGGTCGCGGAGCGGGCGGGCTCGATCGTGGCGCAGACCAAGCAGCGGATCGTCGGCGTGATCGAGAACATGTCGTACCTGCTCTGCCCGCACTGCGGTGAGCAGATGGACGTCTTCGGCTCGGGCGGCGGCGAGGCGGTCGCGGCGGCGCTGACCGACCTCACCGGGGCCCCGGTGCCGCTGCTGGGCCAGGTGCCGCTGGACGTCAGGCTCCGCGAGGGCGGGGACAACGGGACGCCGCTGGTGCTGGCCGACCCGTCCGCGCCGGCCGCGCTGCAGCTGACCAAGGTCGCCGAGTCGCTGTCGAGCAAGGGGCGCGGCCTGGCCGGCCGGATGCTGAGCCTCAGCCCGAACTAACGGCAGCGCCTGAGCCCGCGTTAAGCGGGCAGGCCCGCACTAAATCGGCCTCGGGCCCGCGTTAAGCGAGGCCGTCCGGGGTCCCGGATCCGGGCCCGCCGTCGGGCGGCCAGGAACCGGGTGGCGTTGCGGTCAGGTGGCCTCGAGGTCGAACGGCGGCTGCTCGCCGTCCCTGATCATGGCCCTGGCGCCGTTGCCGTTTGCGGTGCCGTTCCCGGTGCCGTTCCCGTTGCCGTTCTGCGGGCCGGCCAGCGCGGCCGTGACCGGCCCGGTGGAGATGTCGGTGCTGGCCTTGAACTGGTCGAACAGCGCCTGCTGCTCGTCCTCGTCGAATAGGTGCTTGCGCACGAACGTCTTCGGGTTCAGATCCTCGAAGTCGAAGTCCTGGAACTCGGGACCCAGCCCCTCCCGCAGGTCCGCCTTGGCCCCCTCGGCGATCCTCCGCAGGTCGCGCAGCATCCGACCGGCCTGGGAGGCCACCTTAGGCAGCTCGTTGGGACCGAAAACGATAAGCGCGATGACAGCCAAGACCAAGATCTTGGTCAGGGATAGGTCAAACACTCAGCTCTCCGTCGGGCGGACGATACTGATACCCACTCTAGACTGTCAGGCGAACGGATCAACCAGGTGAGCCAGCCGGTTGAAGCCGCGGCCGAGCCGGTCCACCAGGCCGGGCTGCCCGCCGCCCGGCAGCGCGGCGACGGCCTCGACGACCGTCTGCGGCGGGGCGTCCGCGATCATGGTGTACACCTCGCCCCGCCCGGCCCAGGTGACCGAATGACCGCTGACGTAGACGCGGGTGCCGTCCAGGCTCACCGGTTCCCAGCCGGCCATGGACGCGGCCAGCGTGCCCCGCTGGACGAAGAGCGAGATGACCGACAGCCCGTCGGAGTACTCGAGGTCGGCCACCTGGCCCTCCCCGGTGCCGCTCCACGCCGCCGCGTACAGCGGCAGGCCGACCAGCACGGTGCCCGGCAACCGGACGCCCCGCTTGTCCAGCGACGCGACCACCGTGACAGGGGAGCCCGCCTCGACCCAGGCCGACTCCGGCGATGACGCCAGTGCCGGGGCCCCGGTCATCGCGGCGGCCGGGCGCTCGGTCAGCGGGCCGAACTGGACCCGGGTGAACTGCTCATTGCTGACCAGCCTGTCGGCCGGGTCGAAGTCCTCGCGCTGCAGCGGCACCAGGGTCCGCGTGTCCAGCCAGAACCGCGCGGCCAGGGAGCCGTCGAACCGGTATACGTCGACGATCATCGCGGGCATGCCGCCGGCGCTGCCGTCGCCGCGGTAGGCGGCGACGTAGTGCTTGCCCAGCAGCGTTACCTGGGCGCTGGTGACGCCGAAGACGCCCGAAGGCGAGCGGTTCCCGGTGTCGTAGGAGACGACCGGCGTCGCCCCGCCCGACGTCCGGATCAGGGTCGGCCCGCCGCCCTGGTGCCAGACCTGGGAGACGACCGTCACCGTGCCGTCAACGCCCGACTGGCTGGTCACCTCGACGCCCTGGTACGTGCTGGCCTGGCCGGCCGCGGCGGCCTTGACCAGCAGTCGCATCGCGTACGCCTGCTGGCTGGCGGCCACGTCGCTGAAGACCGTCACCGGCGAGCCCGACGTGCGCTGGACCCCGGCCACCGAGTTCCGCACCGGCAGGTTGGTGCTGGCCGGCGCCATCGGGAGCGGGCCGACGGCGGATTCGCCGGCCAGCGTGGTCGCCGACACCACCTCGGTCCCCGCCGCCGCGTGCTCGTGCCCGAGAATCGCGAGCACGGCCAGGACGCCGGGGATGGTAACCGTCACCACGGCGCTGACGAGCAGTCCGAGGCGGCGTCTCACGGCCTGGTCGCCTCCGCTGAGGCCCGCGCCGGCGCCCTGAGCGACGTCCGCTTCGACGCCTTGGGCGGGATCGGCAGCCGCGTGCTCGACGGGTCCGCGAACGGGACGTCGCCCGAGGTGATCGCGTGCTGCAGGTCGAACACCTCTAGCTGGGGTGTGATCTGCGGCTCGTTGCCGCCGGAGGACGAGCCCCCCATGCCGAACGCGGCCGCGCCGACCCCGACCACCACGATCGACATCGCGCTCCAGAGCACGTAACGGCCGCGCCGCCGCCGGGCCCGCCGGCCCGGCTGCCGCGCCAGCGGGCGAGCCGAGACCGGGCCGCTCTGCAGGGTCATCGCGAGCAGCCGCCCGGTCACCGCGTCGTCGGCGGCGTCAAGCTCGCCGAGCGCGCTGAGCTCGCGCTTGAGCCGCCGCAGCTGCGCGGCCTCGGCCTGGCAGACATCGCACCCGGCCAGGTGGGCGTTGGCCCGGTCAAGCTCCGCGCCGGCCAGCTCGCCGTCGATCAGGGCGGAGATCAGCGTTCCGAGATGGCTCATCGCTCTCGCACCGGCCGTTCCCGGTGCGCGAGGGCGGCCCGCAGCTGCGCCCGGCCGCGGTGGATGCGGCTGCGGACCGTGCCGAGCTTCACGCCCATCGTGGCCGCGATCTCCTCGTAGGAGAACCCCTCGATGTCGCACAGCACCACCGCCGCCCGGTAATCCGGCGGCAGCGCCTGCAGCGCCGCCTGGATGTCCCCGTCGAGGTGGCTGTCATCCCAGGCCTGGGCGGGCGACGCCTCGCTGCCGGGGAAGCGCTGGGCGACGTCGTCGCCGAGGCCCTCGAACCTGATTCGCTGCCGCCGCCGGGCGCCGTCGAGGAACAGGTTGGTGGTGATCCGGTGCAGCCAGCCCTCGAACGTGCCGGGGGTGTAGCTGGCGAGCGAGCGGAAGACGCGGACGAAGACCTCCTGGGTCAGGTCCTCGGCGTCATGCTGGTTGCCGGTGAGCCGGTAGGCGAGGCGGTAGACCCGGCCTGTATGAGCGCGCACGATCTCGTCCCAGCTGGGTGCCACCCACTGGGCCTGCTCGGGGTCGCGATCATCTTGTCCGGTGATCGCCGGTTCTGTCACAAGGAAGAGGCTCTCGCTCATCGACTAGCTAACGGTCCCCACTAGCATAAGGTTCCACCGGCCAGCGGCATAAGGTTCCACCGACCAGCCAAATTGGCTAGGCTCACCGGTTGGGAAAGCTTCTCGAAGGGGGCCTGTCATCGACTACGACGAGGCGGCTCAGGTGGTTGAGGACGAACCGCTGCTGACCGCTCGAGCCAACGCCGCCGATCTCGGCGGGACGGTGCCGGTTGCGCCCGCCGCCGGGGCCGCGCTGCGGTTCCTCACGGCCGCGATCGGCGCCCGCGCGGTGGTCGAGATCGGCACCGGCTGCGGCAGTTCGGGCATCTGGCTGCTCCGCGGCATGCGCCCCGGCGCCGTGCTGACCAGCGTCGACACCGAGCCGGAGTACCACCGGCTGGCGCGCAAGTCGTTCGCGCAGGCCGGCTTCGCGACGAATCAGGCCCGTCTTATCCTCGGCCGCGCCCTCGACGTCCTCCCGCGGCTCTCCGACGGGGCCTACGACCTGGTGTTCTGCGACGCCGACCAGGCCCACTACCCGGACTACCTGACCGCCGGGCTGCGGCTGCTCCGCGCCGGCGGCATCGTCATCTTCAACGACGCGCTGCCGCCGAGCGCGGGGCCGGCCGAGGACGGCGCGAGCGAACTGGCCGATATGGTCATAGCCGACGAGCGGCTGGTTCCGCTGCTGCTGCCCATCGCGGGCGGCATGCTCGCCGCAATCAAAAGATAAAACCGGTCATCAGGAACGGGCGCGCGGCTTCGCATCGGCGGCCCCGCGCTGCCAGGCGGCGGCGCGGCCGATCACGCAGGCCTAGCCGACCACCTCCTGCAGTGCGGCGCCAAGCTTCGCGGCCTCGTCGGCGGACAGCTCGACAACGAGCCTGCCGCCGCCCTCAAGCGGGACGCGCATCACGATGCCACGGCCCTCCTTGGTCACCTCGAGCGGGCCATCGCCCGTCCGCGGCTTCATCGCCGCCATGCTGCATCCCCTTCCTTAAACACACACGTCAAGCGAACCGCGGCCGGCCAGGCCCCGCCCGCGATGTCACCGGCCAACAACAACCGTGTCGATCCGTCGCCCTATTATCCCGTGTTCCGACGCAGAATGGTAATGATCAGCTGCGCGCGCCGCCCAAGAACTCGGTTTCCTGACTTTCCGTCGCCTCCCGACAACTGGGTTTGCTGACTTTCCACGGGGGAAGCGGAAGGGTCCCGCGCGAAAGGGGCCCCGTGACTGAACCAAACGACGCGCGTCACCTGGAACTGATCGCGGCCGCTCAGCGGCAGTGGATCGACGCGCTGACCGACCTTGGCGGCCGCAATACGCTGCTCTACTACAAGGACCGCCGGGCCGGCACGCTCGATCTCGCCGGGGCCGATCCTGAGGCGCTTGAGCGGTTCGAGAAAACCGGCGGCAGCAGGCTGACCCGGCTGTTCAAGGACGCGGACATCCGGGCCGACGCCATCCGCCGAATGCAGACGATCTACCGCAAGGCCCGCGAACTGACCGAGGAGCGGGGCATCCGGGCCGGCTACCTCGCCACCGGGCTGGCGCGCTGGGACGAGCTGTTCCTCGAGCCGGCCGCGCCGGTGCTGCTGCGGGGGCTGACGATCACGCCGACCAGGGCACGGTACGACGACTTCGACCTCACCCTCGACGATGAGGTCGAGGTCAACCCGGTGCTGCTGCACAAGCTCGCCAGCGTGTTCGGCGCGGTCATCGAGAAGCCCGACGCCGAGCGGATCGCGGCCCAGCTCGCGAAGGCCGCCGCGCAGGCCGAGATTCCCGGCTTCGCCATCGAGAAACGCAAGGTCATCGGCACGTTCACCTACGCCAAGCTGCCGATGGTGCGTGACCTCGAGGCGGCCGGCGACCTGCTCGCCGACAGCGACCTGGTGGCCGCCATCGCGGGCGACGCCGACGCGCAGCAGCTGGTGGCGGGCGAGCCCGGCCGCGAGGGCGAGCCCGGCCGCGAGGGCGAGCCCGGCCGCGAGGGCGATCTCGGCCGCGAGGGCGATCTCGGCCGGCGGCTGGGCCAGGACGTCGACGCGCCGGAGAACGACTACTCGGTCCTTGACGCGGACTCCTCGCAGCGCAGCGCCATCGACGCGGTGGTGGCCGGGCGCAGCCTGGTCATCCACGGCCCGCCCGGCACCGGCAAGAGCCAGACGATCGCCAACCTGATCGCGGCGATGGTCGCCCGCGGCCGCAAGGTCCTGTTCGTGGCCGAGAAGCGGGCCGCGATCGACGCGGTGCTGTCCCGCCTGGTCGGCGTCAACCTCGGCGACCTCGTGCTCGACATCCACGAGGGGGCGCGGGACCGGCAGCGGATCGCGGCCGACCTCGGGGCCACCCTCGAACTGGCCGAGCACGCGACCGCGCCCGACACGACCGCGCTGCACCGCCGGCTGACCGACCGCCAGCAGCGGCTGCGGCGGCACGCGGCCGCGCTGCACCGGGTGCACGAGCCGTGGCGGCTGTCGGCCTACCAGGTCCAGTCGGCCCTGCTCGGGGTGCCCGACGCGGCCCGGGTCAGCGCCCGGCTGGCCGCGCCGGAGGAGATCACCCCCGGTCTGGCCGACGAGATCGGCGACCAGCTGCGCGAGTTCACCCGGCTCGGCGGTTTCGCCCTCCGCCCCGGCAGCACCCCCTGGTTCGGCGCCGCCATCGGCACCCGCGCCCAGGCGCACGAGGCGATCGAGCTCGCGGTGACCCTCTCAAGCAGGACGCTGCCGCAGCTGGCAGCCCGGCTGGCCGCCGCCGGCCGCGAACTCGGCCTGCCCGCCGCGGCTTCCCTCAGTTATCCCGAACGGTCCCGGCTGACTCGGGCCCTCGCACTGCTTCACCAGGCGGGCCAGCCCGGCCGCGGGTTCCGCGAGCGCCGGGGGCTGCGCCGGGAGGCGCAGGCGGAGTGGGCGACGCTGCCGGGAGCCGGCGCCGGGGCGGGCGGCCCGGGCGAGCCGCGGCTGCCATCGGGCTACCCGGCGCTGGCGCAGGCCTGGGACGAGTGCGAGCGGCAGCTGACCGCGTTGCGGGCGCTGGCGCCGCTGGCCGGGCTCGACGACCCGGAGGCGGCCACGGCGGCGCTCGCGAGCGACCAGGAGACGCCCTGGCGGCTGCCCCGGCTGCGCGAGCTTGCGGCGGCCTTCGGCGGGCTCGGGCTCGCTCCGCTGCTCGATGAGGTGGGGTCGGAGTCGGTCACGCCGGACGAGGTCGCGGGCGCGTTCGACTACGCCTGGCACCGGTCGATCCTGGACCAGATCCGGATCCGCGACCCCGACTACGGCGCGGAGTACGGCGCCGCCCTGGACGAGATCGCGGCCGACTTCCGGCTCCGCGACACCGAGCACCTGGCCGCCAACCGGGCCCGGGTGCGCAGCGCCTGGGCCTCCCAGCTGCGCGAGACGGTGGACCGGCACCCGCTGCAGGCCCGGGTGATCCGCAAGCAGGCGGCGCTGCGCCGCGGCCACCTGCCGCTGCGGCGGCTGCTCGACCAGACCGCCGACGTGCTGTTCGCGCTCAAGCCGTGCTGGGCGATGTCGCCGCTCATGGTCAGCCAGGTGCTGCCGCTCACCCGGCTGTTCGACCTGGTCATCTTCGACGAGGCGAGCCAGATCGTGCCGGCCGACGCGATCGGGTCGATGATCAGGGCGCACCAGGTGGTGGTGGCGGGCGACGACCGGCAGCTGCCGCCGACGAACTTCTTCCGGCAGGTCGACTCCGGTGACGCGGGCGACGACGAGGATCCGGACGAGGGGACGGTGTCGTTCGGGGCCGGCTTCGAGTCGGTGCTCGACGCGCTCCGCCCGCTGCTGCCGACCTGCCCGCTGAACTGGCACTACCGCAGCCGGGACGAGCGGCTGGTGGCGTTCTCCAACGACCGGATCTACGGCGGCGCGCTGACCACGTTCCCCGGCGTGGCCCGCGACGACTGCCTGCGGCACGTGGTCGTCGCCCAGGAGCCCGGGCCGGGCCAGGAGTCTTCCGTCACGGCCGAGGTGAGCGAGGTCGTCCGCCTGGTCCTCGAGCACGCCAGAACCCGGCCGAGGGAATCCCTCGGCGTGATCGCCCTCGGCATGCGGCATGCGGAGCGGATCGACGCGGCCGTGCGGACCGCGCTCAGCCGGGCCGGCTCGGCCCGCCTGGAGGCGTTCTTCGCCGAGGACCTGCCCGAGCCGTTCTTCGTCAAGAACCTCGAGCGGGTGCAGGGCGACGAGCGGGACGCGATCATCTTGTCGGTCGGGTACGGCAAGCACCGCGACGGGCGGATGCGCTATCAGTGGGGCCCGCTGCTGAGGTCGGGGGGCGAGCGGCGGCTCAACGTCGCCGCCACCCGCGCCAAGCGCCGCCTCACCGTGGTCAGCTCGTTCGCCAGCCACGACGTGGATCCGGGGAAGCTCACCAAGCCGGGCGCGCGGCTGCTGGCCGAGTACCTGGAGTACGCCCGGGCGGGCGGGGTGCCGGTGGCGGCGTCCGGCTCGGGAACCGGCTCCGGGTCGGCCTTCGAGGCGGACGTGGCGGCCCGGCTGGCCTCGCTCGGCATCACGCTCGTGCCGCAGTACGGCGTCGGCGGCTACCGGGTCGACTTCGCCGCCGCCCACCCCGACGACCCGTCGCAGATGATCCTCGCGGTCGAGGCCGACGGCGCCGGGTACCGGGACTCCGGCAGCGTCCGCGATCGGGACCGGCTCCGCAAGGAGCACCTGGAACGGCTCGGCTGGCGGGTCCACCGGCTGTGGTCCACCAGCTGGTTCAGCGACCCCGAGGCCGAGCTGGCCAAGCTCCAGGCCGCCTACGCCGAGGCCGTCCGCGCCAATCCCCCGGCCCCGCCGCCCCCGCCGGACGATGACCCGCTGCCGGCCGGCCACCAGGCAGCGTCTCCCGACGACCTGGCACCGTCGGCCGACGCAGCCGGCCGCCGGGCGCCGTTGCCGAATGACCGGGCACCGTCAGCCGGCCGCCGGGCGCCGTTGGCCGACGTCAGCAGGACACCACCCCTGGAGACCAGGCGCGCGCCGATCGCGCTGCCCGCCGGGGATCCCGTGCCCGCCCGCGGCCTGCCGGCCGCGGACGGCTAGCGGCAGCGCAGCTAGCCGCCGACGACCCGGGCCGGCGAGCTGTTGGGCGAGACGAACGGCATCACGGCGATATGAGCAGGGCCGGCCGGGACGGCGGCCCCGCCCGGCGAGGCGGAAGCGGGCCCGAGGAACGGCACGGTGTGAACGGCGGGACCGCCGTGCCCGCTCTTCACCGCGATCGCGACGAGCAGGAACGTTAGCCCGATGACGAGACCCCCGCCGATGTAGCCGAGAATGAGGCCGGCCAGGGCCAGGCCGCCGCCCGCCTCGCCGCTCCGGCGGATCTGCGCTCGCGCGACGTGCCCGCAGACAATCGCCGGAATGAACGTGAGCACGACGACGAACTGAGCCACGCCGCAGACCAGCGCCGTGACGGCCAGCCCGTTCGTCGGCCGGACGGGCCGATAGCCCCAGAACGGCTGCTGATAGGGCGGATAAGGCTGTCCCTGCGGGCTGCCGTACGGCGGCCCAGGCGGAGGCGAGTAAGCCATGGTCTCAGCCACCTTCTCACTCCTGCGTCGTTGCGACGAACAATACACCGCCCCAGAAAGCGACGTCCCGCAAGCGCTTGCCAAATAGATGCATGCGTCAACTAATGTGACAAGAGTTCGTTGATTTATTACTTCCAATCGTAAACGTGAACCTGTTTTCGATATAGAATGAAACCAATCGCCCCGAAAACCTGGAACTGTGGGTAACACCTCAGCCATCAGGCATCCGGGGCGCCGACGCCGTCGCGTGGGCACGCGAGATTATCGCCAGATACGGCGATTTCTTCATTACAGGGGAGACCGGGTGACCCAATGCCACCTAGTCACCACCAACATCGCTCAGAATTGTTTGATCCTGAGTGATCTTGGAGGTGCAGGGATTCGAACCCTGGTCCTTCGAGACCTTTCCTGTTCTTCTCCGAGCGCAGCCTGCTTTGCTTTTCTCAGCCCCGGCGATCACGCAGGCAAGACGCCGACGGGCTCAGTCACTGTTTGATTTCCTAGCCGACCCCGTGACCGGGCTGGCTAGTTTAGCCCTCTAGCTGATGCCAGGATCCGGGCCGAAGGCACTCCCGGGCTGACAGTCCTCTTAAACTCGCTTAGGCAGCGAGAGCAAGAGTGGCGCGCTGCGCCGTGACAGTGCTATTAGAATTGGCACTTGTGTTTTGCGGTCGCATTTTTACGAGGTTACGTCCGCCACCCTCGGCTCGCTTCTCCAGGATTAACCATCGAAGTCGAAACCAGTCACCCCCCTGTTTAGTTGTCAGCGGCCGCGCCGGGGCACTTCCGCCAGACGACAACCATACATGTCCGAACACCGGGAAGCCAACCAAGATTCCCGGGTGGCCGAGACCCGCTCGGGGGCGCCTGGGGTTGCGGCGGTCCGGTCGGCTGTCGGCTGCGGTCCAGAAATGAGATGGCCCCTGCGGGCGCTGGCGGTGGCCGAGACGCGCCCGCAGGGGCCGGCCGGCAGGGTCGGAGCCGGCCATGAAGTCCGGGCCTCCCCCGAGATGAGGCCCGGCTCTCACGATGACTGGGCCGCAACCCCCCAAGCGAGCCTCAGTCATAGCCTAAGACGCCAAGCGGTGCTCGGATGGTTGCTTTACGTGACCGAATTTTTGAAGATTTCTGTCCGGCGGACCGTCCGAACCCCAGAAACCCCGCTCCAAACGGGGTTTCCGCCTGGTCAGATCGCCACCAACAGCCACCAAACGCCCGGCCCACGCGTCCGAACAGCAGCCGGCCTCTGACAACGATGGTCACGCAGAGTCATCGTTGTCAGAGGCCGGTTCGCGCGAAAACGGGGTCAGGCGACCTTGTACACCCAGCCGAAGGGGTCGGGCCGGTGCCCGTACTGGAT
>Ga0335074_10014087_pt1 | contig 11226 bp, 7 predicted proteins | sample Lox_Sample_23_FD_206715 | JGI IMG/M metagenome (GOLD analysis project Ga0335074, IMG submission 206715) | Soil microbial communities from Loxahatchee National Wildlife Refuge, Florida, United States - Lox_Sample_2.3 | ecosystem: Environmental > Terrestrial > Soil > Wetlands | place: USA: Florida...
CGAATCCAGCGCCTTCTCCGCCCTGCCCTCCTGAATGAAGCCGAGCAGCGAATTGAGGATCACCACTGCGAAGATGATCGACGCGTCGAGCCACAGACTCAGCATCAGCTTGACGAAACCGGCGAGTAGCAGGACGTAGATCAGGACATTATTGAACTGCGAAAGGAAGCGAACGAAAGCTCCGCGCTTCTTACCCTCAGGCAGGCGGTTCGGTCCGTAGGCCTTCAGCCGCGTGGCGGCTTCGTCGGCGTCGAGGCCTCGTGCGAGATCCGTCTTGAGCCGCCTTTCGGCTTCGTCCGCCGGCATCGCATGCCAGGGGGGCGCTTCTTCGTTCGGCGCCGCATTCGCCGTCACGCTCATTGCCGTCCCTCCACCCAACTTCTGTTGTTATTTGTCGTGACCCAGAAGATACGCCGCCGCGCGCCAGGCGTGATGCGTCATCCCGTCGAGCTGCCGCACCGCGTCAACCCGCGCGAAGGCTTCTACCGCCGTTAGCTTTCCCGGCGCGACCGCGACGAGGGTTGCCGCCCGATGTTCGCGCTGCACAGAGTCGAGCAGCCTCGCGGCGCTTTCGAGCTCGGCCAGCGCTGCCTGCGCCTCCGGCAAGGCTTCCCACCCGATCGGCTGGGCGCGGGGACTCAGGGCGGACTCCGTTATGATTGAGCCGGCGACCATTTCCGCCGAGCGCATCGCGTCCTTGCAGAGTTCTGCCGCGCGCAGACCGTCCGGACCGCCGTTTGCGGCGGCCAGCCCGTCGCCCTCGCCCGCCATATCGGCGAGCCGTGACGTATGATCGAGCGCGTGCAGCGTGTGGGTCAAGCGTAGGCTCTCCTCCTCCGAGCCTGTCGGCTCCTTCAATCCCGACAGGAACTCCCGCGCCTCCTTCAGCGTGCCGGCGGCTCGTGACGTCTCGCCGTTCTTCCTGCCCTCGCCCGCAAGGGAGGCAGCGATCCAGACGCATAAATCCTTCAGCACATGCGCCACCGCTCGCCTCACGGTTTCCACAGCAACGACCGGATTGACCAGCGCAGCCGGATCGAGACCGCGCCTGAGCGTAGAGTCTCTCGAGGGTAGTAGCCGCTCGACGAATCGGGTGAACCAGTCGACCGCAGGCAGCAGCACCACGACGCCGACAACGTTGAAGGCGGTATGATAAGCGGCGAGCAGCGTTAACCCGTCGACTGCACCCTGCCAGCGTTGCATCGGCGGCATGGTCAGCGGAAAAGCCGCCAGTGCGATCAGCGCGGCTATTAATTTGAACAGCACATAGGCGAGCGCGAGGCGCTTCGCGGTCGTGCTCGCGCCGATCGCCGCCAGCGCCGAGCTTGTCGCGGTGCCGATGTTTTGCCCGATGATCAGAGCGCAGCCCTGGTTGAGTCCGATTGCCCCAGAGCCGAAAGCAGCAAGCGTGACTGCGATTGCCGCGGTGGAGGACTGCATCACCGCCGTCATCGCAAGGCCCGCCACGACCAGCGTCAGAAGGCCAATCCAGCCGGAAACCAAGCCGACGCCGGGCGCACCAAGCACCGCTGGGAGGTCGGCGGGATGCATGCTTTGCGCGAGCCCGCCCATGCCCTGCTGCAGGCTCGTCAGGCCGTAAAGCACCAGCGCGAAGCCGGCGAGCGCCGCGCCTGCCGCCGCTATCCGTCCGCTCCCGAGAAGCTTCGTTAGCGCCCCAACGAAGATCATTGGCAGCGCGTAGGCGGAGAGCGACACACGGAGCCCGATCAACGCGACGAGCCAGCCGGTTCCGGTCGTCCCGACATTCGCGCCAAACACGAGTCCAAGACCCTGCGGGAAGGTTAGCAGCCCTGCACTGACGAGGCCGATGGTTGTCATCGTCGTCGCGCTCGAGGATTGCACAAGCAGCGTGACGATCGCACCCCAGAAGGCGCCGGAAAGCGGCGTTGCGGCTGCCTTGCTCAGCACCCCGCGCAGGGCAGACCCGGCCATGGCCTTGAGGCCTTCCGTCATGACAGTCATGCCGAGCATGAAGAGACCAACTCCGCCGAGCACCGTGATCGTGGTCGACATCGGCGTTGGTCCTCCCGCAGGATCGGTTTACTTTTCGGCCACGAGCTCCGTCCGCGCCGCAGCGAGTTCGCTTTTCTTCTCCGCCGAGACCGTCGGGTAGGTAAGATCGAGCTTTTCGACTGCCTCAACAATCGCGGCGGCGACGACAAGCCGGGTGAACCACTTGTTGTCGGCGGGGACGACGTACCATGGCGCGCGCTTCGTCGCGGTCGCCTGGATTGCTTCCTCATATGCGCGCATGTAGTCGTCCCAGTATCGACGCTCGCGCACGTCGGCCGCCGAGAATTTCCAATTCTTCTCCGGCGTGTCGAGCCGGTCCAGGAAACGTTTCTTCTGCTCCTTTCTGGACAGGTTCAGGAAGAACTTCAGCACCAGCACGCCTTGGCGCGTCAGATAGTCCTCGAATCGCACGATGTCGGCGAGCCGCTCGTCCCATAGAGACTTGGTCACGAGTTTCGGCGGGATCCTCTGCGCATTGAGCAGCGCCTGGTGGACCCGCACGACAAGAACTTCTTCATAATAGGAGCGGTTAAAGATACCGATGCGGCCGCGCTCTGGAACTTTCGTCGTATAGCGCCAGAGGAAAGCATGCGACAGCTCCTCGTTCGAGGGCTGCTTGAACGAATGCACATCGCAGCCTTGCGGATTTACGCGCGACATGACGTGCTTGATCGTGCTGTCCTTGCCCGCTGCGTCCATAGCCTGAAGAATGATCAGCACCGACCAGGAGTCCTGCGCGTAGAGCATGTCCTGCTCCATCGCCAGCCATTCCGAGCTCCGCTGAAGAAGGTCTGCGGCTTCGGTCTTGTCCATTTTCAGCCCGAGCGTACCGCCAGGATCGAAGTGCTCGAGGCGGAAGTCCTTGCCTTTCGTCACCCGAAATGGGTCGATGTATTTCTGTAGCTGATCGATGATGTCCTGGCGCGGCAACCCTTCTCCTCCCGGCGTTCGCGCGTTTGATTCTTCGTGCTTAGCGCGATCCTCACAAAATCCATCAATCTCTTCAAGGCCCCTGGTGCAGGGATCGCCCGGCCCGGCGGCGAACAATTTCGGTCAGATGAATGTCGCCCTTGACCCGGAAAGCCCGCCGTGCCGTTCAAAGCCAACCAGCATCACCGCGACGGGATCCTGCTGGGGGCGGCCACGCGTACCCGCCAGGCTCTTCAGGTAGCTTCTGCCGCGGCTGGACGGTTAGCGGGTCCCGTTTGCAGAGCCACTGCCAGCAAGGCCCTCATGCGCTATTGGCGGCGTCTACTGGCGAAGTCCCTGCGGCCAGGGTGGCGCATACCCGGTTCGGGCATCGCCGTAAGGCCGGTCACGGCATGCCGCTCAATGGCGTGCCTGAGAGATCGTACGGCACAGCCTCGATAACGCTTAGCCAGTCACCTTATGGCGGTTGGCGGGAAAGTCAGTGTTGTAGAGATCGCTCATGCCCGCCCCTAAAGGTAGCGGTGACGGCTAACCTCCGTCCAAGCGTAGCAGGCTAAGGTCGTTCCCCCGCGCTTGCCAGGTCAGGTCAGCCCCGACAGCACGGCGCTTCCCACGCCGGTTGCCCAGCCTTAGCGGAGTATTCCTGTTAATTCAGAATTGCCCGACCACGGCAGCAACGCGGTGCGAGCCCTGCCAGATCATCCGCAGCGCCACCGACAGCACGATCAGCAGCCCCGCCCAGGCGATCCAGCGGTGCCGGTCCAGTGTCCGCGCCAGCAGTTCGGCCGCCAGCCCCATCATCGCCACCGACAGCAGCAGGCCCGCCGCCAACACCCAATCGCTACCGCCAGCCGCCCCCGCCACCGCCAGCACATTGTCGAGGCTCATCGAGATGTCGGCCAGCACGATCCGCAGCATCGCTTGCGCGAGCGTCTTCTGCCGGACCGGCGCATCGCTGACACCGGCGCGGTGGTAGCGCCGAAGCTCGCGAAACGTCTTCCAGGCGACGTACAGCAGCAGCAGCCCGCCGGCCAACGTCAGCCCCAACACCTCCAGCAGATCAAGCGCCACCACGCCGAAGCCGATCCGGATCGCCGTGGCTCCCGCAATGCCGAGCAGAATCGCCAACCGCCGCCGGTGCGCCGGCAGCCCGGCGACCGACAGCGCCACCACCACGGCGTTGTCGCCGGCCAGCGTCACGTCGATCAGCACCACCTGCAACAGCGCTGTAAGGTCGTGAGTCAGCCAATCAGGCATGCGGCGCGATCCTGCGAGCCAGGAGCAAGGCGCCCTTGCCAAGCGCCGGCGGAAGCGGTCTAGAGGCTGCCGGGCACAGCAGGAAGTGGACAGCCCCGGCGATGGTTCCCCGCTACACCCGTCCGGAAATGGCAGCCATCTGGGCGCCGGAGAACCGCTACCGCATCTGGTTCGAAATCGAAGCCCTCGCCGCCGAGGGCATGGCCCGCATCGGTGCGATCCCCGAAACCGCCGCACGCGCCATCCGCGAGCAAGGTGGCGCCCGCCTGGCGCGTCTCGGCCCGGCCGATCTCGACCGCATCGATGCCATAGAGCGCGAGACGCGCCACGACGTCATCGCCTTCCTCACCTGGCTCGCCGAGGCCATTGGTCCCGAAAGCCGCTTCGTCCACCAGGGCATGACCTCGTCCGATGTGCTCGACACCTGCCTGTCGGTGCAGCTCGTCCAGGCCACCGACCTGCTGTCACGCGATGTCGACGCCGTGCTGGCAGCGCTGAAGGCGCGCGCGATCGAGCACAAGCACACGCTCACCATCGGCCGCAGCCACGGCATCCACGCCGAGCCCACCAGCTTCGGCCTGAAGCTCGCCGGCCACTACGCCGAGTTCGCCCGCGACCGCGAGCGGTTGCTGACGGCACGGCGCGAGATCGCCGTGGCGGCGATCAGCGGCGCGGTCGGCACCTATGCGCACATTGATCCGCGCGTGGAGGCGTTCGTCGCCGAGCGGCTGGGCCTGACGGTCGAGCCGGTCTCCACCCAGGTGATCCCGCGCGACCGGCATGCCGCCTATTTCTGTACCCTGGCCGTGATCGCCAGCGGCATCGAGCGGCTGGCCACCGAAGTGCGCCACCTCCAGCGCAGCGAGGTGCGCGAAGCCGAGGAATTCTTCCACCCGGGCCAGAAGGGCTCGTCGGCCATGCCGCACAAGCGCAACCCGGTGCTGTCCGAGAATCTGACCGGTCTCGCCCGCGTCATCCGCGCCGCTGCAATGCCTGCCCTGGAAAACGTGGCGCTCTGGCATGAGCGCGATATCAGCCATTCCTCGGTCGAGCGGGTGGTCGCCCCGGATGCAACGATTGCGCTCGATTTCGCCCTGTCGCGGCTGGCCGGTCTGGTCGAGCGGTTGACCGTCTATCCCGAGCGGATGGCGGCCAATCTCGAAGCACTCGGCGGCGTTGTGCATTCCGGCGAAGTGCTGCTGACGCTGACACGGGCGGGGATCTCGCGCGAGGAGGCTTACCGCATCGTGCAACGTGCCGCGATGCAGACATGGCGGAACCTCGGCCGGCCCGGCGCTGGCAGTTTCCGGGAGGCACTGGAGGCGGATCCGGAACTGGCCGCGCGTGTGTCGGCCGCGGAACTGGACCGGGCGATGGATCCCAACCTGCACCTGCGCGAGATCGATCGCGTATTCGCCCGCATCTTTAATGAGCCCGAGCAGAGTCCACCTCTCCCGCCCTGCGGGAGAGATCGCTACGCGGAGCGTAGCGGGTGAGGGTGCCGGGCGCACGAGCGCCCTCTCCCGCCGAGCGGGAGAGGTGGGTCAGACCCGAGTGTGCACCGTCGTTATTCTGATCCGTCCCGGCCACGGGTGGCCAGTGATCCTGGCCGCCAACCGGGACGAGCGCCTCGATCGCCCATGGGATCCCCCCCACCCGTGGTGGTCGGACCGACCCGGCGTGGTGGCTGGCCGTGATCGCTCCGCGGGCGGCACCTGGATGGGCGTGAACCAAACCGGCGTCCTCGCCGCGGTGCTGAACCGCCCCGGCAGCCTGGGACCCGCCCCGGGCAAGCGAAGCCGCGGCGAGCTGCCGCTGATCGCCCTGCAACAGGCCTCGGCCGAAGCCGCGGCCGCTGCAATCGCCGGGGTGGACGCAAGCGGCTGGCGCAGCTTCAACATGGTCGTCGCCGACCGCACCGGCGCTTGGTTCATCCGCGGCCTCGCCCGCGGCCGACCCGATACGCGACCGCTATCGTCCGGGATACACATGGTCACCGCGCACGATCCCGACGATCCCGATAGCCCCCGGGTCGCCCGACACCTGCCTCGGTTCCGCGCCGCCGCCCCTCCCGAGGTGGACGACTGGCACGCATGGCGCGCCATCCTTGCCGACCGGACCGGCTCGGCGGCCGAACAGATCAACGTCGCCCCGCGGGGCGGCTTCGGCACCGTGTGCAGTTCGCTCGTCGTGTTGCCGGAAAAGCAATCACCGATCTGGCTGTTCGCCCCTGGAGCGCCAGACGAGGCACCGTTCACCCGCGTCGAACTGGAGAGGCCGGCCCAATGATCCTGGTCACCAACAACGAAGGCACTGTCGGCGCCCCGACCACCGCGCGCCTGCTGGCTGAAGGACACCCGGGGCTGGATGCGATCGAGGCCGGCATCCGGCTCATCGAGGCCGATCCGAACGTGCGCACGGTTGGCCGAGGGGGCTGGCCGAACCTGCTCGGCGACGTGGAATTGGATGCCTGCCTGATGGACGGCACCACGCTGCGCACTGGCGCGGTCGGCGCGTTGCGAGGCTTCCTTCACCCGGTCAGCGTCGCCCGTGAGATCATGCGCCGGCTGCCGCACGAGTTGCTGGTGGGTGAAGGCGCCGCCCGCTTCGCCCGCGAGGTCGGTGCCGATCCGGCCGACAACCTGACCGAGGACTCCCGCCGCGCCTGGCAGGCGTGGTTCGACAACGAGGTGCCCGAGCCCTTGCGCAAGCACTGGTCCGAGGCGCCGTTGGCCGAGCTGTGCCGACACGCGGTCGATCCCGAGGTGGGGCGCGACACGACGGTGTTCCTGGCGCATGACCGGGACGGGAATATCTGCTCGGGGACCAGCACCTCGGGATGGGGGTGGAAATATCCCGGGCGGCTCGGCGACAGCCCTATCATCGGCGCCGGCTCTTACGCCGATGCCCGCTACGGCGCCGCCGCCTGCACGGGCGCTGGCGAGATGACCATCCGCTGCTGCACGGCGCGTTCGATCGTTCTCTACATGAAAGCCGGCGCCCACGTGGCCGATGCCATAGGCGAGGCGGTCGAGGACATGCGCCGGCTGAAAGGCGGCCTGATCAGCCGGGTCACCATCCACGCCATCGACGCCAGGGACAATCACAAGGTGGTGGCGGTAAACGGCGCTGGGGACAATAGCTATTGGCTGTGGGAAGAGGGCGATGCGGCGCCACGCTCGGTCATCGCGGAGCCGATTGTGATCACCACAGCCGCGACACGGGAAACGGCGACCTCGCGTTACACACGGAAGCCGTAAGCGCCGCCTTCTCGCGCTTCTCGCGCGCGACCCGCGAGGGGAGCGCGAATGTTACCACGCGTTACATTAGATGCCTTCCATGTTACGTGTATTATCTATCTAATAGTGGGCGCTCCGGCGAACGGGCACCCAAGGCACAGGCAAGGCGCCGCTTATGAGAAAATCACTGGTGCTCGGGGTTGCCATCGCGATTTTGGCCATTGGCCTCGGCGCTTGGCTGGCATTGGGCCACCAGAGCGTCCACGCCGCGGGGCCCGCCGCCCCGCCCCCCGCTGTCCCGGTCACCACGGCGCCGGTGAAAACCGGGAACGTTCCCGTCTATCTGCGCGGGCTTGGGACCGTGCAGGCGTTCAACACCGTGGAGATCAAGGCACAGGTAAACGGCGTGCTGGTCTCGTTGCCGGTGAAAGAAGGCCAGGAAGTGAAGCCGGGCGATATTGTCGCGCTGATCGATCAGCGGCCGTACAAGGCAGCGCTGGACCAGGCGACCGCGCAGCGGGCGGAGGACGCGGCGCAGTTGCAAAGCGCCAAACTTGACCTTGCCCGCTACCAGGACCTGGCCAAGAAAGGCTTCGCCCCCGTCCAACAGGTGGATGACCAGCAGGCCCAGGTCAGCAAACTGACCGCGGCAGTGCAAGCCGACACGGCCGCGATCGAGACGGCACAGATCAATCTCGATTACTGCGTGATCCGCTCGCCGATCAGTGGTCGCGTCAGCATCTATCAGACCGATGCGGGCAACCTGATCGAGGTCGCGAGCCAGACAGGCATCGTTTCGATCACGCAGGACAAGCCGATCTCGGCGGTTTTCACCCTGCCTGAGGCAGACCTGCCGCGCATCCAGGACGCGATGGCGAAGGGCACGCTGCCGGTCATTGCCTATACCAGCGACGACAAGACAAAGCTCGGCGATGGCACTCTGCTCACGCCGAACAACACCATCGACACGGCGACGGGCACGATCCAGCTCAAGGCCACGTTCCCGAACGCCAACGACCGGCTTTGGCCGGGACAGTTCATCAACGCCCGCTTGCTGGTGGAGACGCTGCACAAGGCCATCACCGTGCCGCTGGCAGCGATCGAGCACGGGCCGGATGGCCTCTATGTCTATACAGTCGGGCCGGACAATACGGTGCAGACTCAAGCGCTCGAGGTCGGCTACCAGGACGCCGCGGCGGCAGTGGTGACGAAAGGACTGCAGGTCGGCCAGACCGTGGTCGTTGCGGGCCAGTCACGGTTGTCGCCCGGCACACGGGTGACCACGAACACTGCCAACTCCTCTTCGAGCGCCGGCGGCAATTCGACCGGCGCGACGCCCGGCTCTGCAACGACGGCATCGCGATAGGGTTACCGGATGAGCATTTCGACGCCCTTCATTCGACGTCCGATTGCGACCTCGCTGCTGGCCGCGGCGATCTTCCTCGCCGGCCTCGCGGCCTTCCCGCTGTTGCCGGTGGCGCCCCTGCCGAACGTCGAATTCCCCACCCTGACGGTAACAGCGAACTATCCTGGCGCCAGCCCCGCAACCATGGCCGCGACCGTCGCCACGCCGCTGGAGACCGAGTTCGGTCAGATGCTGCCGGGCCTGACCCAGATGACATCGACCAGCGTGCTGGGCAGCACACAGATCGCGCTCCAGTTCGGACTCAACGTCAGCATAAATTCGGCGGCGACACTCGTGCTGGAGGCGATCAACGCCGCCGAGGGGTCGCTGCCGAAAGCGCTGCCGAACCCGCCGACATTCCGCGAGTCGAATCCGTCCGACGCGCCCATCCTGATCCTGTCGATGCAGTCTGATCAGGCGCCCATCACCGACGTTGACAACTATGCCGAAAACGTCATCGAGCAGCAGATCTCGCAGCTTCCCGGAGTGGGCGAGGTGCTGGTCGCCGGCCAGCAGACCCCGGCGATCCGGGTGCAGATCGATCCCGCCAAGCTCGCCACGATGGGCCTTACGCTCGAAGACGTGCGCACCGTCCTGGCGAACGCAACCGTCGATAACCCGAAAGGCAGCATCGACGGCCCGCAGCAGTCCTACACCATCTACGCCAACGACCAGCTCACCAAGGCCGAGCCGTACAACAACATCATCATCGCCTATCGCAACGGCGCGCCGGTGCGCATCAAGGATATCGGTCGCGCCGTGGACGGCCCGCAGAACCGCGAGTTGGCGGCATGGATCGACGGCAAGCGCTCGGTGATTCTGCTGATCTTCAAGGAGCCTGGCGCCAACGTCATCACCACCGCCGACGGCGTGAAGGACAGGCTCTCGGAGCTGAGAGCCAACCTGCCACCGGATATCCACTTGTCGGTCGTCTCTGACCGCACACTCACCATCCGCGCGTCGGTGGACGACGTCGAGTTCACCCTGATGCTGGCGGTGGTCCTGGTGGTGATGGTCATATTTCTGTTTTTGCGCAACGCCTGGGCCACCATCATCCCCAGCGTGACGATCCCGGTGGCGCTGCTCGGCACATTGGGGGCGATGTATTTATTCGGCTTCAGTCTGGACAATCTGTCGCTGATGGCCCTGACGATCTCGGTCGGCTTCGTCGTGGACGATGCGGTGGTGATGCTGGAGAACATTTTCCGGCACGTCGAGGGAGGGATGAAACCGATGGAGGCCGCGCTGAAGGGCGCGGGGGAGATCGGGTTCACGATCGTGTCGATCAGCTTCTCGCTGATTGCAGTGTTCATCCCGCTGTTGCTGATGACCGGCATCGTCGGCCGGTTGTTCTGGGAGTTCGCCGTCTGTGTGTCCATGACCGTGATCATCTCGGCCATGATCTCGCTGACGCTGACCCCGATGATGGCCTCGCGCTTCCTCACATCGGAAGCGCATGGACACGGCAAACTGTTCAACATCATCGAGCTGTTCTTCACCGGGATGCTGCGCTTCTACGAGCGGACGCTCGACATCGCACTCCGGTTTCGATTTATTACGCTGATGGTGTTCATCGCGACGGTCACGCTTACTGTGACCCTCTACGTCGTGATCCCCAAGGGTTTCTTCCCGGACCAAGATACCGGGATCATGATCGGTGTCACGGATGCCGCCGAGGGCATCTCGTTCGACGCCATGTCCGAGCTGCAGCAGCAGGTGAACAAGATCGTGCTGGCCGACCCGGCGGTATATTCCGTGGTCTCCGCGGTGGGATCGGGAGTGGCCGGCCAGACCGCAAACAATGGCCGCCTCTATGTCACGCTGAAGCCGTGGGATCAGCGCAAGGACACCACCGGCCAGGTGATCCAGCGGCTCGACCGGAAAATGCAGGCGGTCAAGGGGATTCGCCTGTTCATGCAGGCGATCCAGGACGTGCGCGTGGGCGCGCACCTCAGCAGGACCCAATACCAGTACACGTTGCAGGACGCCAACTCCGACGAGCTGAACACCTGGGCACCCAAGATCCTCGACAAGTTGCGTGCATTGCCGGAATTGATCGATGTCACCTCAGACCAGGAGATCGCCGGTACCACGGAGACCCTGACTATCGATCGGGATCAGGCCGCCAGATTTGGCCTGCAGCCGGCTGATATCGACAATGTCCTGTACGATGCGTTTGGCCAGCGTGAGGTGGCGCAGTACTTCACCGGCTCGAAAGCGTACTACGTGATCCTGGAAGTGCCGCCAGACGAGCAGGGCGAGCTGGCTACTTTGCAAAAGCTCTATGTCAAGTCGCCAACCGGCCAGGCGGTGCCGCTATCCACGCTCGTGCACGAGACGACCGTGCCGGTACAGCCGCTG
>Ga0335074_10014088_pt1 | contig 11225 bp, 4 predicted proteins | sample Lox_Sample_23_FD_206715 | JGI IMG/M metagenome (GOLD analysis project Ga0335074, IMG submission 206715) | Soil microbial communities from Loxahatchee National Wildlife Refuge, Florida, United States - Lox_Sample_2.3 | ecosystem: Environmental > Terrestrial > Soil > Wetlands | place: USA: Florida...
CCAGGACGTGGTGCGCGCGATGACCAACGTCCAGAACTTGGTGCATCTGGCGGCGATCGTCGGCGATCCGGCATGCGCGCAGGACGACGCGAACGCGCTGCAGATCAACTACGCGGCCACGCGCATGATGCTGGAAGTTGCCAAAGGACACGGAATCGAGCGTTTCGTTTTCGCGTCGAGCTGCAGCGTTTACGGCGCGTCGGACGACCTGATGGACGAGCGCTCGGAGACGGAGCCCATCTCCCTCTATGCGGAGACCAAGCTGCATTCGGAGCGCGTGCTGCTGGAGGCGAAGTCGCGCAGCTTTCATCCGACGATTCTGCGGTTCGCGACGGTGTTCGGGCTCGCGCCGAGACCGCGTTTCGACCTCGTGGTGAATCTGCTGACGGCTAAGGCCATCCAAGACGGCGTGATCACCATCTACAACGGCGACCAATGGCGTCCGTTCATTCACGTGACGGATGTGGCCGAGGCGGTGGTCGAATCGCTTGCCGCGCCCCTGGAATCCGTGAGCGGCGAGATTTTCAACGCCGGCGACGACGATCTGAATTTCACTCTCGCGGAGATCGCGGAAAAAATTCGGGCGCAGATTCCGAACACGCGCGTCGAATACGTCGAGAATTCCGACCGCCGGAACTACCGAGTATCGTTCCGAAAGATTCGCGGCTGCATCGGATTCCGGGCCAAGCGCTCCGTGGAAGACGGGATACTCGAGATCAAGCAAGCTTTCGAGCGCGGCGAAATCATCGATTACCGGCGGCCCTTCTACAGCAACGTTTCCTACCTGAAAGAGCGCGGCCAGGTGAATCCGAAGAACGAACTCGACGTGAAGGTGATGGCCGCATTCGCGGGCGGCGGATCGCGGACGGCTTTCGCAACGCCCGCGCGAGTGGCTCCCGTGCTCGGGCCGGTTCGGATCGACCCGGATCGCGGCCTGAATTCGACGCAAGCGCCACCCTCGTAGGTGTGTCGATTAGAATGAGGCTCCGTCGTTTGTTTGCAATGAGATGCCGCCGTTTCTAATCGCCGCAGTGTCGATTAGAAAGCAGTGGTCCGCCTTCGCTGAAGCTATGGCGCGACAAACATATGACTGGCGAGTGGCGACAACGTTCGCCGCCAGAGGGAACTGTCCTCGCTGCGAAGTCGGCATCGTCTGTTATTCCCGGGCTCAAATTTTCAAAGAGCGCTCAGCCCTCATCGAGAGGACGACAGCCTTTCCTACGGCAACCACGGTCGCAGACCGGAACGCGCGTGTCTAGTTGGCCCGTCGTACAGGTTTGGGACGGGCAAATTAAAGGTTCGCGGGAGGCCGAGCAGCAGCCCGGCCTCCCGCATGGTTCCTTAATGCGCGAAACAGTTCGTGCCGTCGGTGGTGACGGACTTGCCGGTTTGAGATGCAACGGTGACGCTGGACCCGCCATTGATGGTTCCCGTGTAGCAGACGAGAGTGACCGTGCTGCTGCCGGAGTTAAAAACGTCCCAGTGCTGGCCAATGACGTTATTGGGCACGGTGACCGTGCTGGTTCCCGTGACGTTCACCCACGTGTCCGTCGCTTTCAGGACGTAGGACGAGGATTGGGTCGTAAGGAACGATGTTACGGTGTTGTTGCTGCCGTAAAGATGGACGGGTTGGCCACCGTCAATGAAGTTGGCACCTACAAGGCCATTGTCCGAGCCCGCGCTGGTTCCATCGGGGGTGCCGTTGATTGCGGCCGTCGTACAGTCGCGTATGTGGTTCCCGGCGATGGAGTACCCGTTAACTTGTTGGAGTTCGACCCCGATGCTGCCGACTCCATTGCAATTGATGTAATTTCCACTGATCGCCACCCCGGCTGGGCTACTTACACTGCCGGAATATCCGACCAAGATCCCATAGTTTTGATTGTTTTCGATGTAGTTTCCCGAGATTTCGAAACCGCCTTTCACGCCGCTAGCCGGGTTACTGGTTACAATAGTTATCCCCTGTCCCCACCCGGACACGACGCCGCCATGTAAGGAACTAGCGGCGCCTTCGAGGTCCAAGCCGGTTCCGGTCGGCGATGACGCGTTGCCAAGTATCTTTGTTCCGACGAACGACCATCCGTTGGCGTAAGGAGCACCTGAGTTCGACCCGAGACTGATCCCGTTTTCGTTTGAAGCGTCCGCGTCGATTACGCCCCCGACGTAGACGTTGCTCCAGTCGCTGGTATTCGCACCCACAGTACGCATGTGCCAGTTGGAGCCACCGTGGCACGACAAGATGTCCACGTCGTCAAACTCCGAGTCGGTGAGGCCGTCGATATCGACTCCATCAATCGAAGAGGTGTTGCAGTTGAATTCGAGGTTGACGATTTTTCGGCGCGTAATCGTGGTCGAGTCGTTGCCGAACTGAATAATACTGTGACTGGGCGCTGCACTTCCGGTTCCCGCACGGAGTTGGACTCTGCCGAAGCCGAGGTACGTGATTCCATTCGCAGACGAGTTCGTGTCAACGATTTGGGTGGAGACGAGGTAACAGCCTGGGGGGAAGAAAACAACACCGCCGTTGGCTCCGACTGCATTAATGGCGTTCTGGATCTTGGGGCCGTCATCGGTGCCTGCAGTGCACAGATTGTCGGCTCCGTAGTCGTAGGTTACGTCCAGCCATGCGCTCGACGTACCTTGGGCGTGGATGGCTGCTGGGTAAACCGCGAACAGAAGAAGAAGTCGCAGGAGTTTCTTCATGGACTCGTCCTTTGCAGTCTAGTGGGTCTCGGTCTGAGCGATTCCCGACCGGTAGCGTAATTGTTGATAGACAATGCGTTTTATAGATAACTAGGAGGTTAATAACAAGAAAATATTCACGCGCCAATGATCTGGGAAGGGTGCTGCCGGGATGCAGCGTGGGCCGTAGGCGGCTAACGCTTCGTCCCCCACATGACCATGTTCCAGGCAAGCCAGCGAACCACGGGAATGCGGGTGAGAAGCGAATCGGCGGCGCGAAGGGGCTTCCACCAACGAAGCGAAGTCTCTGGCTCTCGCAATATCCTCTTCCAGTAGCGATCTTCATTAGGGTGGATGCGGTCCTTCAGGTAATATTTCGCGAAGAGAAGAAGACTCGCGATCCAGAATTCTCGGTGGCCGACATCGGGGAAGTACTCCCGGGCGAGACGCAAGTCGGCCGTCGTGAGCGGGGACTCGTCCTCTGTGCGTACCTCGGTCGCGATCCGGCGGTACACGTTGATGGCCGGGTTGTAAGCCAGCGGATCGATTGAATAAAAGCTGCCCCCGGACTTTAGCGCCCGGCTGATTCGCTCGAAGAGGCGGCGACGATTCTGCACGTGATGAATCGTGTTGGCGATGTAAACGAAATCATAGGAACCAGCGCGGACATCCAGCTCCTCCGCGGGAGAAACGACGCCGTCGAGTTCGACGCGGAAGGCCTTCCCGAGCGAGAGGGCGGCCTCGACCATGCCGGGCGACACGTCCACGGTGGTGACGCGCGCTCCCTGCAGGGCGAAATACACGGACGATTCGCCCAAGCCCGCTCCCACGTCAAGGACGGTTTTGTCGCGAAGCGTTCCCATCCGGTCAAGGATGAAGCGATTTTCCATGGCCGTGGTGGCCTGGAAACATTCGCGCACCGGGATGTCCTCAATGCGGGTCTCTCGCGCCCACCGGTCGTGGAAGGTAGCCTCACGTTGCTGGAGCGTCGGATTGGTGGCCATCGACCTACGCCTTGGCCGCCTTGGCGAGGGCCCGGGACTTGTCGATGCCGTGTGTGTCCATCGCGGCAAAGCCGATGCGGTCCCGTAGAACGTAAAGGGGGCGGCTTTTCGCTTCGCCGTAGATCCGTCCGATGTACTCGCCCATGATGCCCATGCAGATCAACTGAACGCCACCTATGAAGAGCGTGGCGACGAGGATACTGGCCCAGCCCCTTACGAGGCCGGGCATTCCGACCAATCGCTCGCCGACCGTCACGATAACTCCGAGAATCGCTATCCCGGAGACGGCGAATCCAACCCATGTCGCAATGCGAAGCGGAACGATGGAGAAAGAGAATATTCCGTCGGCAGCGAAGCGAAGCATTTTGAAAAGCGAGAATTTAGTGACCCCGCCCGCTCGGGCGGATCTATGGTATGGCACGGCGGCTTGAGAGAAACCGAGCCAACTCACCATTCCGCGCACGAAACGGTCGCGCTCGGGCATAGCGAGGAGCGCCTCGACGACACGCCGGTCCATGAGGCGGAAATCGCCCGTATCCACGGGAATGGCTGTGTCCGAGAGTTTGTTCATCGAGCGGTAGAAAACTTTCGCAGTCCAGAGCTTGAAGGGCGTTTCGCCATCGCGCTCGGTGCGAACACCATAGACGACATCGAACCCGTTGCGCCAGCACTCGACAAAGTCTGCGATTACTTCGGGCGGGTCCTGCAAGTCGGCGTCAATGATCACTGCGGCGTCGCCGGAAGCGTGTTTTAGGCCGGCCGTAATGGCGATTTGGTGGCCAAAATTGCGCGAGAAACGAAGTACGCGAATGCGGGAGTCGAGCGCCTGGAGCTCGCGAAGGACTTCAAAACTGGAGTCGGAACTGCCGTCATCGACGTAGATGACTTCGAATTCATATTCATACGGCAAATTCTCAAGCGCGGCGATCAGGTTACGATTTGTCGCCCTGAGAACCTGCTCCTCGTTGAAACAGGGCACGATGATCGACACGAGGCCCGACATGTTCTCCGCCCAACGCTTTATCGTTTATCCAAGGCGTAGTGAACCTTGAGGATGGTCGCGAAGGGTTACACGAGGATGAAGGGGCCGTGAAGATTGACGGTTTAGATCGAATGACGTGACGAAACGATGAATGTAGAGTTGCGAGACCGCAACGCCCACGATTGACGAGCACGCAGGGTGACCATCACGAGAAACTAGCGGCGAGAATTCAATTTGTCTTTACGGCGCAGCAAACATGCGTAGTCAAACTGCGAGCAAACGATTTTCGTTCACGCTTGGTTATGGGGAACGGCTAAGGACATGAGTGAGAATGCGCTTCCAGCCGCCGGCGCGTCGTCGAACATAGGATACACGGCGAGGATTTCCGCGGTGCCGTGCGGCGTGGCGCTGTGGGTCGTGTTTGCCGTCAGCTGCGGACTGCTGTGCGCGCGCCTGGCAGATTGGGCGACGATTGGATACACGGCGGCGACGCTAGGGCTATTTATGCTGCCGGGAGTTCTTCTCACGCCAATCTTCTACGGAGGGAAGCCAGGGACGCGGACGGAAAGCGCGATTGTGGGCGCTGTTTTCGGGTTGGGGCTGAGCGGATACGCGGCCATCGCAGTGGGATTCCGATACGGGTGGTCGCCGAAGGCCATTACGCTGGCGATTCTGGCGATTTCGGCAGTCTGCGCAATGGCCGGACGACTCTTCAAGGGGTGCGTCTCGCTTTCAGCGCGGAAGTGGACGGCGTCGGACCACGGGATATTGGCCGCGATGTGCGCCGTAGCGGTGGCCTTCACCGCCATACCGGCGATGCATGTCGGAAAGCTGACGGAGCGCGGGTACGCATACACGTGGCTCTATGGCATGGATTTGCTGTCGCGGTCGGATTACTCGATCGCGATGACTTCCAAGATGCCGCCAGATTTATTTTGGATGACAGGCTCTCCCTTGCAGATGTACCTGGTTGGATACACAATGCCGGCTTTCGCGTTTGCTGCGAGCGGCAGGGCGGCGTCTATCCACGCGACAATGCTGGTGATGAGCCTGTTTCTGAGCCTCCTGCTCGTCGGCTGCTTGTATATTTTTCTGCGGGCGCTGTTCGACGACGTGAGGGTGCTGGCGCGAACCGCTTTCGTGGTGCTGATCGGATACGGCTATTACTGGGTGTACGACGCGGCGAAGGCGCCGTTCATCCGGCCGGGCCACCGCTTCGATTTCCACGACAGCGTCTCGCATCTTTTTCAGCGGAGCTTCCTGGTGGAACCCCAGGCGTTGCTGGCGACATCCCTGCTGCTAATCGTGCTGTCGATGCTCGCGTTAAAGCGGTTTCAGCTGAATAGTTATGCGCTCGGGATCTTCATCGGGATTTGCCTTGGGATTTCGTTCGGTGCGGAAGGCATGCAAGGAATGCTGGTGGCGGGCTGGTTCGGACTGTTTTTCGTGGCGCGACTTTTGTTTGTGAAAGAATCGCGGCAGGACGAGTTGGGGCCTTTCGCAGCGGGTCTAGCTTCATGCGCAGGCATATGCGCGAGTTACCTTTTTCTGGGAATGTACGAGAAATCGACCTCTCACATGATGTCGATCGAACTGAACACCTGGATCCTCAAATACGGGCTCGGGTACTTTCCAATTGAGTTTGGGCCGCTGTTGATTCTGGGAGTTTGGGGAGTTGTTCGCTGGTGGCGAGGACCACGCGAGGATTTCGGGTGGCCGATGCTGCTATTGGGCGGGGTCGCACTGATTCCGGTTCTGCTCATAAAGACGCCGGTTCCCCAACAAACGCGGATGGTCGACCGGTTGTGGCCGGTCGTGTTGGCTGCGTTCAGCGCCTATCTGATCCGGGAATTGTGGAGCGAACGCGGCGCACGCCGGGCGCGCATACTGGCGATTGCCGCGGTGCTGGCGGCGGTGCCAACCTTTTTCACGGACATCTATTACACGTCGAACGTCGGAGACCTCTACAACACGCGCTACGTGCGTGTGGAGGACCAGCAGGCGTGCGACTGGATCCGGCAGAACCTGCCGGCGACAGCCGTGGTGCAAGGAGACTACAACTACGTCGTGGGGCCGGACCGGGGCTTATATCTGTCGCTGATTTCGAGTTTCGCGCAAAGGCCCCAGATGCTGGGGTGGTTTTCAGGCGCGGCGACGCTGGTTCCCGACGGCTGGCCCGAAGCAAAGCGGCGGCGAACTGACGTGGGCGTGATGATGGGAGCGAAGGACCCGGCGACGCTGACACGGATTCTCGACAAGTACGGAATCGACTACGTCTACGCGGGCCCGTCCGAGCAGGCGAAATATTCGGGCTTCCTGCCGCTGCTGCAGAGCGCGCCGGCAGAGTTCCGCCAAGTGTATTCGCGAAACGGCGTGAGCATTTTTCAGTATCTTCGCAGGGAAGCCTCGAACTGAGCGATTCCGCTCCGCCCTTCAGAGACCAGTTTGGCCACATGCGTGGCTTCGCGGGGCGCAGCAAGCGGCGCCCCTACTGGCGGATCCGTTCGGACCGCCGCCCGATACGCACCATCGGGAACTCCTTCGCCTCAAGAGACCATCGCCGTAACGGTGCGTGGGGCATGCGATTTTGCCGAGGCCTTGCGAAGATTGCCGGGCTGAGGGATCCGGCGCTACATTAAATCTCTCCAGACTCGATCTTCCCCGAGGCCGTCTAGTCATTAGAAGAAGAACTTCACTCCGAGCTGCATCGTCCTGGGGCGGTGCGCGTCGATCGGGCGGAGGAAGGAATTGCTGAGACAGGAGGTATCGCCGTCTCCCGCGGCGGAGTAGTTGCTGTCGCTGCCGCCGAAGCAAGTGATGGTGTTGTTGCCGACATTCCCGGGATTGGCCGGGTCGTAAATTCGGAACTGGGTTTTGTTGAAGATGTTGAAGGTCTCGAGGCGGAACTCGAGGGAGCGATCTTCTTTCAGCTTCACCGTCTTGCTGAGAGACACATCGAAGTTGAGGCGGCTGGGATTGTTGAGCGAGTTGCGGCCGGCGGTGCCGTAGGTGAGGCCCTGGGGCGCCACAAACTCACCGGGATTGCCGAGCAGGGGGCCGAGGGTGGTGCCGCCGTTGAGAGTTCCATTCGATCTTGACTGAACGATCGCAAGCTCGGCTGCCTTGGATTCCGTCGCGGTGGCGAGATCTGGATAGGCACCGGGACCGGTGACCGCGGCGACGCCGGCATTGTCGAGCGAAGAGATGCCGCAGGAGCAGCCGCCATCGATGACACTAAAAGGCGTGCCGGTCGCGTAAGTGGTGATGCCGGAAAGCTGCCAGTCCGAGAGGAAAGACTTCGCCCGGTCGGAGAGAGTTGTCTCGAGTTGGTTGGTTGGATCGCTAAAGCTGCCGACGGCGGACTCGACCCAGTGGCGCAGAGGGAGCGAGTAGATGTAGCCGATGTTGAGGAGATGGCGCTGATCGAAGTCGGAGCTGGCGCGATTCTCGGCGAGATTGTAGGCGTCGATAAAGTTAGCGCTGGTGCGATCGGAGGAATCGTCGATCGAGTGGCTGTAGGTGTAAGAAGCGTCGATCGTGAGCGGACCCCTTGACCTGCGGACGGTGATCTGCAAGCCGTGGTAACTGGAGTTCGCGACGTTTTCGAGCGAGAAGATTTGTCCCATGCCCGGAGCGATCACGTAACCGGGCTGCCGAAGGGCGTTGGGCGTGGGGATTTGAAGCGCTAGACCCGCGCAGGCGGCAAGGAGATTGTCATATCCCGGCTGGCCTGCGCCGATGGTAGTGCCGTTGACGGTGAAAAGGCCGCCGCCAAAGCCGGCGCAGACGTCGGACGTGAGCGGCTGGCCAGGCCGGAAGGGATTTTCGGCTGAATTCACGGGGACGAGCTGATTGACCTGTAACTCGGCGGTGAGGTGCGTTCCCTTGCTTCCGACGTAGGCGATCGTGCCGAGCATTCCGAGCGGAAGTTCTCGCTGCACGCTGAGGCTCCACTGCTGCGCGTAAGGCCACTGAACTTTTGTCGGGATCGCGGTCACGTTGAGCGGAAACGTTCCACCGAATGCGGGGCAACCGGTGCCCTGGTTGCCGATGCAGCCCCAGTTGAGCGGATAGTATTGCGTCATGTCGATGACGCCGCCGGCGGAAAGCGGACCGGCGCTGCCTTCGAGAGAGCCGGTGTTGGCTTCGTTGCCGGTGCCGTGCTCGAAGAAGATGCCGTACCCCGCGCGAATGGAAGTTTTGCCGCTGCCGAAGGGATCCCACGCAAATCCGATGCGAGGAGCGGGATTGAAGAGTTTGTTGGCCATGCAGGAAGCCGGCACTTTCTGGCCGTTCGCGTATTTGTCGTCGCCGCAGCGGACAACGCCGTTGGTGAGGTGCGGATCGAGATTGTTCAGATCGAGCGGCAGGCCCTGGCCGGTACTCGCGCTTTCGATATAGCCCCAGAGTCCATTGACGGTGACCTGCGAGGCGAGGGCCGAACTGAATTGGGAGGGAACCCAGTTGTAGGCCTGATTGTATTTCTCGCTATAGAGACCGAAGAGGCTCAGGCGCAAGCCAAGGTTGAGAGTCAGGCGGGGAGTGATCTTCCAGTCGTCCTGGACATAGGGCTCGGCGATTTTGTAGCCATTGTGATAGACGCCCTGGGCGCTGTCCTGCTGGAAATTCTGGATGTAAGGGGTGAGGAAATCGGCGAAGACGTTGCCGGTCGTATTTGTGTTGTTGATGTTGGTGAAGGTGGCGATGCCTTGGAGGTCGCCGATGTTCGCGCCGACCGGCGGGTTCACTTCGTTGCGTTGGGCGATGATGAAGAGGACGCCGAATTGCAGCGTGTGTTTGCCCAAGCCAAGCGTGGCATCGTCGCGCGGGCTGTAGGTGGGATTCGAGTGGTGCCAGGGCATATAGCTCGAATCCACTTGGAATCCTTGGCCGCCATAAGCGGCGTTGGTGCCGGCGATGACGATTCCGGGAATCTTGTTGCCGAAGCCGTTGTTGAAGATCCAACCCAAGCCGCAGGGAGCGCTGCCAGACGAGTCGATGAGGCAGGGCGGATTATCAAGGATAGGTACGTCGGAGCGGCTAAGTGTGGTCACACCCGGGCCGGGGATATTCGTAAGACTGATGTGATCGGTCGTGTAAGCCATGGCCGCATCGTTGACCAGTTTGTTTTTGATCGTGGCGGTGTAGTGGAGAACAACGCTGGTGCCCGGGCCGACGAAATTGTTCTCTACGGTGGGGAAGCTATTATGGAGGAAGCCCCATTGGGGGGCGGGGACGACGGTGCTCCAGGCGTCGTGGATATAGCGGACGTAGAGCTTTTGCGTTTGCGAGATGTTGTGGTCGATGCGGAAAAGATCTTCGCGCCATGTTGTAAGCGGCGAAATTGCGGCGATGTAGCAGTGCGGATCGCTCACCAAGGGGGTGGTCGAGTCGTTGGGATCCGAGTGAACCTGTGCCGGAATGCTGGAATTGCATCCGTTTACCGAGTTGGGAAGCGGAATCAGGTTCGTATTCAGTATGGCTTCGGAACGCGCATCGATGGGCACCAGATTGTAGGGATATGTTGTGAATTCACCTGGGAACCCTGCGGGCCGGCCGGGGCAATCGGGATAAAACGCTGAGCCTTGGGGATTCGTGACTCCAGTCACCGGTGCCCGAAGAAAGAAGGTCTGGCTGTCGATTATTCCGTCCATTACCGGCAGCGTCGGGCATACGTCGCTGAAATCACCAAAGCGGCCCTCCGGCGCCGCGAGGCAAGCAGCGTATGGGGTGGAGTCCTTGTAGCAGTCGCGCTCTTCGGCAGTCGGCGTGGCTTGGTTGAAATCGACGGGCTCGCGGTCGTGGCGGTATTCCTCGGAGACGAAGAAGAACGTCTTGTCCTTCTTCGTGTTGTAGTGGCCGGGAATGTAGAGCGGTCCGCCGATCGTGCCTCCCGGATCGTACTTTTGATAGAGGGGTGCGCCGCCGGGAGGATCGAAGTAGCCGCGCGAGTTGAAGATATTGTTTCGGGCGAAGAAATAGGCGTCACCGTGAAAATCGGAAGCGCCCGCCTTCGTGGTGACCATGAATGTTCCGGAAGCACTGCGGCCGAACATGGCGCCGTAATTTGAGGTTAGAACCTTAAGTTCGTCGATGGCATCGATGCTAGGGTAGACGATGAGAGTGCTACTGCTCCCGTTGATGCTGGCGTTTAAGATGTCGCCGCCATCGACGTCGTAAGTGTTGTACTCCACCCGTCCGCCGTTGACGCTGTATTTCACACTGCCCTTGACGCCGACGAGAGCCTCATCCTGACCGGTCTGGTTGCTTACACCGGGAGTCAGGGCGGTGAGCTGGGTGAAATTGCGGCCGTTGAGGGCAAAGGTCGAAACCTCGCGGTTGGTGAGCGTGCCGGAAATCTCGGAAGTCTCTTCCTCTACTTGTGTCGTACCGCCCGCTGAGACCTCAACGTGTTCAGACCTGGCCGCCGGGACGAGGGTGACGTCGACGCGTGCCGTACCGCCGGCGACGACTTCGACAGATTCCTGCTTGAACGTCTCGAAGTTGGTGGCGGCGGCTGAGACTCTATAGGCGCCGGGCGGGAGATCGGCGATGCG
>Ga0335074_10014089_pt1 | contig 11225 bp, 9 predicted proteins | sample Lox_Sample_23_FD_206715 | JGI IMG/M metagenome (GOLD analysis project Ga0335074, IMG submission 206715) | Soil microbial communities from Loxahatchee National Wildlife Refuge, Florida, United States - Lox_Sample_2.3 | ecosystem: Environmental > Terrestrial > Soil > Wetlands | place: USA: Florida...
ATGTATCAGCCGGAATATCTCTCGACCAGCGATGCGCTGACGGTGACGGTGAAATGAACGCGAAGCACAAAGGCGCGGCGAAGTTGTGGCTGCTGAACATTGTTGGCAATGCCGTGCTGGTAGCGTGCTTCTACTTCTGGCTGCTGCTGCCGGATGCGCACGGCTGGCAAGTGGCGGCGTCAGGCCTGCTTGCTTTGGTGGTCCTCTTCTTCGTAGCGTGGCTGCGCGCGGGATCGCTTGTCTACTTCCGCGTCGCAGAATTTCGCGAGCGTGATGCTGTGTGGCGCGCGTTTCATCACTCGCTGCGCCACATCATCGCGCTGGTCGTCTGGGTCATTCCACTGGCGGTCATCGAATGGTGGCTGATTTCGTTGCGGATTTACCTTCCGCAATTCGGCGTCTGGGCGTGGCAGAAGGGCTTGCGACTCGGCAGCCCGCGCCAGGTTTATCACGTCAGCGACTGGCTCTTGTGGTTCGTGATCTGGCTGCTGCCATTTATCTGGCTGCCAATTGGCAGCACAGTCGCGGCCGCAGGGCTAAAGTCCAAACGAATGGGGCGCTCATTGCGACTGTTGAAGCGACCTGTGTATTGGCTGTGGGTGATTGTCCTGCTGCTGATCGGGGCGTACTTGCCCTACAAACTTGTCTGGTGGATTCCCGATCTTAGCAGCATCGGCAAGCAAGCCTGGAGCGCGGGATTGCGCTTCGCGCTGGCCTATGTGTTGTTGATCTCGGCGTGGGTTGCGCTGCTGCTGGTACTCGGTGAGCGAGTCGAGAAGGAAGATCCGGAGCCGATACTACCGCGTCCTCAGCCCGCTTCCGCGGGGCAGTCCTGATCTGGCTGCCGGCGCACTTTCCGTTGCCTCTGGCGGCAATCCGTCCTGCACCCACTGCAGCAGCGTTTCTTTCCCATACTGCTGCGCCAGTTGTGCGACACGCGCTCGCGCCTCATCGTAAGCACGACGAAGTTCCTCCTCGCTCTGTGGAGCATGCAGCGATTTCTCCAGTGCAGCAATATTGCCGGATACAGCGGTTGGCGGCATCGCGTCGGCTGGCGATGTCAGATACAGCACCAGACCTTCGCGAAACCATAGCGGCGTTCCTGGTCGTGTGTACGCGTCGATCAACATGTGCAGCAACTCGTGATGAATCGTGCTGTCGAGTGTTCCCGCATCGCGCAAGAGGTCCGAAGGCTGCATCTGGATGGTTCGACCGCGCGTCGACGCCGCAACCCATCCCGGCTCGCCGGTGGAATTGCGAAACTCCGCCACAGTCGCGTACACCTTGAGCCTCGGCTTGGCTGAATAAACAAATCCCGTACTCTCTTCCGATTCATGCATGAAGCGAGTGGCCAACGGCAACAGCGAACGATCGCGATCAGGCCGTGTGGTGAGCAACTCGATGTCTTGATTGGCGAATTGCTGCCAAGCAATCCCTTGCGCAGATATCCCCAGTCGAGTGCCGGGATAATAAAACGCAAGAATCTCGCGATACGAGTGGCCTTCCTCGCCCATGACTTCGGCACCAACCTGGCACAAGCCGACACCATGTCCGCGGCCGCGGCCGTGAAAAACGATCTGATCGCCGCGCACGCTCACGTCATACCAGTTGCTCTTCAGCCGCTCCCAGCCGATGTGGTGGCCCACGGCGGAGCGAAACAGCAGCGCCGAAACGGTAACATCGCGACTGCCGGCCACGCGCAGAAACTCCACGCGTCCGCTCGGCGTGCGATGCAATACTGCAATCGCACGCAGCTTGCCGGGAATGGTGATGCCATCGTCGGCCAGCGCGGTCTGCAGTTCGCGCCGCGAGATCTCGCTGCTCCACTGCGAGATGCCGTTGCGAATGCAGTAGCGATCGGAGTGTTGCTTCAAGTATGGCGCGGGTGCCTCGTCATTGCCCAGAATGTAATGGCCATCTTCGGTGGTGCCGCCGCAATCGGCGAAGTAATAAGTTGCGGCAGGTTCGCCGTCATACCAGAGAATTTCGCCCGCAGTCGCCTCGGCGATTTGCCGCAGATGGGGATTGATGCCGGCGAGACGCAGATCCTGGCAATGCGTCGTATCGCAGAAATCGAAGCCCTCCAGCGAATGCCGGCTGCCGAAGTGCATCGCAAAAGTACGCGCGGCCACGGCCATCGCCTTCAGCGCTTCATCGGATTTGAAGTTGCCGGTTTCGCCGGCCAGAACTCCGGCGACGTATTCCTCCATCGGCATCAGTGCGGTGACCAGCAGATGACCGCTGTCGGCTCGGATTTCGATGGGAAAGTCGGCATGAATCGGTGGCGAATCTGCGGCGTTCAGCTGATAGCTGCCGCTGATGCGGAGCCCGGATGCCGGAGAGCGATCAGCCTCGAGTGATGACCCAAATGCTTGTACAACCAGCGATATTACGGGCGAGTCTTTGCAGGTTGCGCACTTCCGCATCTGCGCCTGGCCGACAGCGGCGCGCACTCCCAACTTATGTGGCGGATGCAAATACCATAACCGTACGCGCACGGTTTGCGGAAAGCCGGGCCGCGAAGCCGGCTTAGGAGTGAGATCGCTGGAAGCCGCACCCGCGAGGTGGGCGATCGGCAGCGACAGCAGTAAGGTCGCCAGCCAAACGATGCGCCTCATCGCGACGCTCCCTTGGCCTGCATCGCGCCGGATTTTTTCTGATCCGCAAATGCTGCGAAGATCGCGCGCGCTACAGCCGCCGCATCGCTGCCGCCGTGTCCTTTCTCCAGAAAAACGACCAGCACGATTTCAGGATTTTCCGCCGGAGCGTAGCCCGCGAACCAGGCGTGCGTCCACGGGCCTTCGTCGGCATTCGCGGTACCTGTCTTGCCCGCGACCTTCATCGTCGAAAGCGGTTGCGCTCCATGCCCCATGCCGTAGCTGACCGACTGCTCCAATCCCGCGAACAGCGGATCGAGCTTGGCATCATGCTTTGCTTCCAGCAGCGAGACCTCGCGATACGCGCGCACCATCTCCAACGGCGTAACGCTGATTCCCCATTCGCCGATGGCTTCCAGTTGCAACTGCTCAGGCGATTGTGCGAGCGCGATACTGCCCGAAGCCTCATTCGCCGCCAACGACGTCATGGAGGAGAATCCATCACGCGCAAATCTGTCGCGCAATTGCACGGGAGTCAGGCGCAACGCGACGGTGGAGAAGTATGAGTTGCAGGAGTACGCCAATGCGGCCGCGGGGTCGAGCGGCTGCCCAGTCGCAGGATGGGTGCAATCGAGTTTGTGCCCGCCGATCCACAGCGAGCGCTTGCACATCAACGTGGTTTGTGCGCTCACCTTGCCCCATTCCAGCAGCGCCATCAAAGTGAACGGCTTGATGCTGGAGCCGGGATGCACAACGCGACGCGCGGCCACCTCGAGGTGATAAGCCGCAAGCACCTGGCCCGAAGGAACATCGAGAACAACAGCTGTTCCGCTGTGTCCGGCCATGGCTCGGGCTGTGGCATTCTGCAAACCTTCGTTCCCCGCAACTGTGTGTGCCGAAATCTGTGTCGACAGAATCAGCGCGAACACAGCGCAGATGGCCAGATTCCGGAGCATGGCTTCGATTGTAGTAGCAGCGCACAAGTCCCAGAGAACAACTTGAACCGAGAATCCTGATCGGCAATCGGCGGCAAGCAGAGGTCATCCCGTAAATCGTTTCACCACTGCCGCGTTGCAAATCCGACCGGAAGCCCGCCGCCCTGGTCCCTGCCCGGTGGTGCCAAAACCCTTGCGCTGCGGGACTACAATAGTGTTATAAGCTCTCTGGCTGGGATAGGAGGTCGCCATGGAACTGCGGCTGACCGACAAGGAGCACGACTTGCTCCTGGAACTTTTGCAGGAACGGCACAAACACCTGCTGCACGATATAGCCAAGGCCGACCATCACGAATTTAAAACAGCCTTGCGCGAGCGTTGCACTACGCTGGAAGGCGTCCTGGAGAAACTTCTGACGCGGGTTCCTTCAGCGGCCTAGGGTAATATTTCTGCGCAGCCCAACGCCGAGGGAAATGCCTGCACCAAATCCGCCGCGATGATTCGGTACGTGGAGCGATCACGGTACCAGCACCATCTTCCCGCGAGCTCCCGATGGTTTCATGATCTCCTCATGCGCGCGGGCGGCTTCCGTCAGCGAAAATTTCTTGCCCACCAGCGGCCGCAACGTTCCGTTCTCCAGGCCCGCAGTCAGCGCAGCGTGCATCTGGCGGTATTCCGCTTCTGAGGCGCTGCCCAAGGTCACGCCGCGAATTTCGGCCTCGCGGGACATGGTATTGCGAGGATCGATTTCCACGGTGCCACGGCTGCCGATGACCGCCACCCGACCTTTCTTGGCCAGCACGGTGAGGTCGCGGCCGAGATTCTTGTTGGCCAGCAGTTCGATAATCACGTCAACGCCGTTGTGTTCGGTAAGCTTCATCAGCTCATCGAAGTAACCTGGCGAGGAATGATTCAGCACGTGGTGTGCGCCTTGCTCCGTCACCTGTTTCATTCCTTCCTTATCGCCGGCGGTACCGATCACGGTCATGCCCGCCGCGCGCGCCAGTTGCACCGCCGCGGTACCCACACCACCGCTTGCGCCGTGAACCAGCACGGTCTCGCCCGGCTTTGCGGCGGCGCGCTGAAAGAGTCCGCGATACGCCGTGCCATAGGGAACGCCCATCGCCGCACCCTGTTCGAAGCTCGTGTGATCGGGCAGATGGTGAGCCTTTGACTGATCCGCGAACGCCAGCTCGGCATACGTTCCCGTTGGCGAGTTGGCGAGGTAAACGCGGTCGCCGGACTTGAACTTCTTCACCTCGCGTCCGACGGCGGTCACAACTCCGCCGGCGTCGCTTCCCGGGGTGTAAGGCAGGTTCGGTTGGAAGGCGTAGGTCCCGGTGCGGACGTACGCCTCGACCGGGTTCACGCCCGCGGCATGGACGCGAATCACAACCTGTTCCGCTCCCGGCTGCAGATCGGGCACCTCCTCCAGCTTGAGTACTTCCGGACTGCCGAATTGGTGCACGCGTATGGCCTTCACGATATCCTCCTGCAGAAACGTGGCTTGCTGCCATGAGTGTACCGCTTGACTTGTCGCCAGGGTTGGCATAGTGTCCGGCTCATCGCAACATCTGGGGAGAATGGCCATGCGCCCAACCGGAGTGGTCCTAATTGCGGTCTATCATTTTCTGATAGCAATTTTTTTGATCTTCTTGGCCGTCGCGCTGGGCCTAGGCGGAACCGTGCTGGGGGCGATGTTCGCAGCCGGACACGAGAGTCCGCTGGGCGGTCTCGGCATGGCCGTCGGCATTCTGGGAGCGATCGCGATGCTAATCGGCGCGGGCGTCGCCGGAGTGGCCGGCTACGGCATATGGGCGCTGCGGGAGTGGGGACGCATCCTCTCAATCGTGCTGGCGGCGATCTCGCTGGGTTTCGCCCTTCCCGGGCTATTGCTGGGCCACCACATCCACATGTTCTTTCTCTTCGGCACGCTTCGCCTGATCCGCATCGCCATCGCTGGGCTGATTATCTGGTACCTGGTGCAGCCGCAGATCAAAGCGCTGTTTCAGCCAACCGTGCCGGTCGCTCCCAGCATGTAAAGTCCTGCTCTCGTCCGTACTCGATGACGAGCGTCTCCCATCGAAGTTCGCTGCGCCGGCCAGCTCTCAACCGGAGACTGAGGACATCCCCGGTTGAAACTGGTACAACGTGGTTACGCGGCAGGCCGCATCGGGATTGGCGGCTGCGCGGGCTGTCTTGTCTCCAGGTTGCCGCGAGCCACGCCGGTCGATGCGCCTCCCATGGCCGCCAACCAGCCCAGGAACAAGGCCACGAATTCCGCCCACTCCGCGCCGGCAGTCAGGTTCGTCAGGTAGCCGGCACGAACTGTGCCTGCGACACTCCACAACCCAGCCGCGAGCGATGTTAGGACAATCATGCTTATTACGGAAAGACCGAACATGATGATGCCGTGAACCAGCCCATCATGGCGAGTGGTGACTGCCGACAGACGACCGGTCTCCAGCCCGGCAACATACATTGCAATGATGGTCAGGACAATGGTCCAGATCGACATTCCCACAGACATGCCGGTGTTGACCGCGGCCACATGGGGCGACGCACTGCTAAAGATGGCCAAGCCCAGGACCTCGAAAACTGACCAGATTGCGGCAAAAGTGAATACGCCTCCCCAGATCGCGCCCCAGCTGGTTTGCAATCGCGGGCTGTAGATCGTGGAAGGATTTGGCGTACGATATGCTGTATCCGACATAATCAACTCCTTTACTGAGAATGCGACCAATCTCACAGCAGCCACAGCGTGGAAATCGAGTTCCTTAACCCAAAGTGTGCGCACGAACCTCGGCACCCCCGAGCGCCGTGCTCATCCCGGACTTGTGAGATGGTCTTTGATTCACCTATTTAGAACGGATGCAGGAATATCGCATTACGATGTATTGGGCTAAGGGGCGGTTCTCAGCGAATAACGCCGGCGCCCGGGTCCACAGAAAGGCTTGTCCCGGCTGAAGATAGATGGCCGTTCTGGCAATGCGTGTCTGCTGTCGGCAAGAACCGGCCGCTAGCCACTAGCCATTGCCTCGCTGGATGTCGGTCGCCTTACCGTCAGTAAACGTAATGCGGACCGGATGGCCGTTGTTGGGAAAATCGACGATGCGCGGGTTCGACATGCCCGTTCCTTCCGGGCTGCCCAGACCGATGGCGAACGATGCCTGCAGCTCGTTCATTCCCGGCTTGACCTCGTGGTTGTCAATCGCTTTCCAGGTGTCAGCCGACCAATGCTTGTAGAGCTCGTGCGGGTCCTGGATGAACAGAATCTGGTCGCTGTAGATGGCGTAGTTACCGTGCTCTTCGGCGCCGATGGGAAAGGCGTAACGCTTGCCGTCTTTTTCGAAGACCGCCATCACCTGTTTCTGCGATGGCGAGCCGGGCGTGCGATCGAGCACCACATCTTTGATCTCGAGCTTCTCGATCGGGCCCAGCGTGCCGGCGGGGTGGTTGTAATCGCTGTGGCCGGCATAGGGATAGTAGGTGTAGCTATAGCCAATGCGCGCCCAGACCGGCTGCCTGGTCAGCTCCTTGGCGTCCTTGAGATCCTGCGGATGAAGCTTCTTGGGCACGACGTAATAGTCGGGATCGAGCGCGACCTTGGGCTTCTCGGCGACCGACACGCCGGTGCGCCGCTCGCGATAGGTGAGATACAGGTTGATGGCCGCCGCCACGATAGCGACCAGGATGACGGTCTGGATGATCTTGCTGGTCTTCGACATAGAAAGTACAGGGAATTGGATGAGCTAGATGGGCCACTAGATCGCTGATGGAATGGCGACGTGTGGCCAATTATCCTGGCCGGTGGGCATTATTTCAGATTAGCTGACGATTCAGGAGCTATGGGCGTGGTGGCTGGAAAAGGCCGACACCCAATCCAGGATACCGGATCCGGATGTCGGCCCTCTGCCTGCTTATAAAGTTCAGCTAAGGCGAAATCTCCCAGATCTCACCATAGCCATAAGCTCCGCCCTGAGAGGTCGTGCCGTAGACGTTGCCCTGCGCATCGACCACGGGAGCGGCCAGGGGCATTGCGCCATAGGTGCCGCCCTCGAAATCAACCAGCGGCGTATAGGTCCAGCAACAAGTCAGCTGGAAAATCTCACCCTGTCCCCAGACTCCATAGCTGTTTGTGCCGTAAACATTCCCGGACGTGTCCGTGGTTACCCACGACGACTCACTTCCGCCATAGATCGTCCAGCTCCATATGCTTTCTATGTTCCAATCCGGATAAGACAGCTGGTACAGCATGGCGCCGCCGGGTGTACAGGTCAGCGGAGCCCAGGTGGTTGTGACGTACAAATTCCCCGCCTGATCTGCGGCCAGGCTTACAGGATTCCCGCCGCCAATCCCAGGTTCAAAGGCGTAGAGCATCTGGTACCCGCCGGCCGTTGTGTAAACCGTGCCGCTATTGGGGCCGCCGCCGTACTTGGTAGTACCGAATAAGCCGCCCTGGCCTTGAATCACGCCCTGTGGATTGGCACCGTCGCCGGGGCTCCCGGGAAACGCATGCAGGACGTGTATGCTCCCGTTGGTGAACTCATAGAGCGTACCCTTGCCATTGGCGCCTCCGCCGTACGCCGTGCCATAAATGTTGCCCGAGGTGTCAAGCACAAGACCGCCCCCTGGCTGCGATCCATCGCTGCCTCCCGTGAAGCTGTACAGCAGCCTCTCCGTCCAGTTGCTAAAAACGGCGGGCAAGATCGTTCCGGAGGGAGACAACCCGAAGAGCACGCCGTCGCCATGGGAGCCTCCCGCGCCCGTCGCACCGTAGACGATTCCGTTCGAAGCCACCGCAGGCGGGCCGTCGGGTCCGTTGCCATTCGTTCCCGAGAACGAGTACAGGCGAGTGAACCGCCAGCCGGAAACGGTGGGCGTCAGCTTGAACACCGTACCCTCCCCCGAAGAACCGCCGGCCGAAGTCGTGCCGTAGAGATTGCCTGCCGCGTCCAGGATGAGACCGGTTTGGGGATTGGCCCCGTCCGCTCCTCCCGTGAAGTTGTAAAGCACGTTGAAATTCTGGTCTGGCGACGGCGGAGCGGTCACAACTTTAGCCTGCGCCACCGGTGCTCCATCCGATTTCGCGAAATCGCCGCACGTCGTGCTGCTGGCATTGCCGAGAATGGTGAATGACTCGGAAGGAATCGTGCCATAGTTGTTATCGGCCTGTGACGGACAGCCGGGCGAGTTGCATCCGTCCCCACTGTTCTCGTCCCAGTAAGTCGGGTCGCCATTGCTGACCACCGCGTTCTGCAAATTCACCCAGTACATGCCGCTGTTCAGGGGCAGGTTGAAGGGGCTGGAGGTTTCAACGCACACGGAGAAGCCATATTGGTTGGTCGCGCAGCTGCCTTCGGTGAAGTCCACCACGCCATTAAAGTACGTAGTACCGCCGTTCGGCTCCGAGGTGATGGAGAGCTGCACGGATTGAATCGTATCGCCCGAATACAGCCACGTTGCGAAACTCATACCCGTGACGCTGGTGTTGTCATTCGCCACGGTGAAACTGTCGCTCACAATAAATCCGAAGTTGATCGTCCAGGCGTCGGTATTGCCGTTGATGGGCCCGTTGTCGTAAAGGTCGTTGTTATCCAGCGGCCGGGGATGATTGGGTGTGGCCGGCTTGCGGGTTGCTTGCGGCTTATCCGGAGGCGCCAGCCGCGAGGCGAACTGCGGCATCCTCGCCGCCTGTACCGCGGTTGGCGGAACGGAATTCTGGGCTGCGACGGGAGTGATCACAAGTGCCACGAGCAACGCGGCGATTCCTGAAAGAAAGATTGTGCGGAAGGATGAATTCAGAAGCTGGCCTGTGCTGTGCATCGGCTTGTCCTCCTGCCATACAGCTCACGAAGAATGTGGAATACCGGAAAAAGAGGCGCGGGTGAGCACTTGGGAGGAGTCAGCTTCGAGGTCTTATTTCTCGCCGTTTATTGGCGTGATCAGACCTGGTGGGAAAAAGGCCGGGGAATCTTCTCCCGAGGCACCCGGGAGCATTTCACAATTCTGGTGAACATTTGTCAGTGATCAGCGCCCCAGGGCGATGTGACAAGTATGGAGTAACTGGAAGGAAATACGCTCTTGGCGTAATCCGGCGTTACCACAAGCGGTCCTACGCCACTCCGGTTACTTGTGAAATCCGGATTTTCACAACCGTTAACTTCGGGCGGCGGTGACAACCTAACCCTGGCGGCTGGTGGTCGCCGTTCCAAAGATCAAGAGTCCTGTACCTCGATCGGAGTTGGATCCACCCATGCCCCGAAATGTATGCGTAAAGCGAGGGCCACCGTCAGAAGTATGGCAGAGATTAAGCCGAGCCCAAGCGCGTAGGTTATCCAGTGCTCATTCACTCGGGTTTGATATAGATAAGCGTCCTGGTAGCTCTGAATCGTAACTCCATCGCGCTTCAGCTCCCATATGTGGTATTCACCCGGTGATCCCCTTGGTACGCCCGCGCGTAAGAACTTCACGCGCGCGGTGACATAGTCGCCGGGTTTCAAGTTCATGATTTCCCGGGAGAGACTCAAGTCGTCCTCATAAATGGCGACAGGGCGACCGTCCGTTTCGACGAGAATACGTATTACTGGGCTGGAGGGTCTGATCTGCGTAGGTGCTTGCAGGACTGATCCGCCGACCAACTGGAGATCGCTTTCCTTGGCCATGGTGAGCCATCGCCCAAATAGCAGCATAAACGCGAGGCCGCCAACCGCCATTGCCATGACGAGAAACACGCAAGGCAATTCGCGCCGCGATATCCCGGGCTTACCGTAGCGCCCTGTGTAGGGCCATCGCCGCGGGCTGGGAGAAGGCGCGTTGAAAGTGGGCATGTCGCCGGCCTGGTTGCTAAGGCTGCACGGAGTATACACGGACCGCAGCGCTTCCCAGTCGGGGGCAGTGAATCGATTCTCAGCAGGTAACCGTGGCATCTTGCAGGGGCAGATTGCGCCTCAGATCGATTGCCGGCAATAGCAACGATCCCGCTACGAATCCCCCATCTCCACGGATGCTCGGGCTTGTGATTCGAGGTGGGGTCACTCCCCTGATTCCGTTCCGCTTTCGTCACTTGTTCGGCCTTGCCCCCAACCTATAATCGAAGTGCTCTGGACGAAAAAGCCTCCGCCGGACCGCGTCTCACTCCTGGTGTGCACAGAAGCACGTGTACGCCGAGCAAGAAAGCTTAAGCACTGGTGGAGGGTGGAGCACGCCTTCCAGGCGTGCAGAGCTGGTTGCCATAAGAAGTGCGCTTTAGCGCCTGAGGTAAGGCTTCTTACCTCGGCGGCTAAAGCCGATTCTTGGCCATCTCGAGACTGCACCGCTGAAGCGGCGCTCCACCCTTGACACAATGAGAAGGCCTAGCTTGCAGACGCAGCAGTGAGTTCGCGGAACCTGTTTCGCATGGCGATCCCCTTCCCCGGCGACGGTCGAATGCTAAATCCGCGGCCTTCCTCACCCTGCGCGGTACAAAAAGGAAGTTCTGATCTGCATGCGGGTGCCCCACACAAGCCGGTTTTGCTTGTGTGGGCGGGAGAGGCTCTTGCGAAATTGTGCCCTCCCTACAAGACTCGGGGCAAATCTCCCGCTCCACCCAGCACTCCGCCGACGGCTCCGTGCTGGGCTAAGCTCTTCCGTGCCTTCGGCACTCGATTTTCGTCGCTCTGGCGCCATTACCGGCAAGCCGCACTGGGTTCTA
>Ga0335074_10014090_pt1 | contig 11225 bp, 8 predicted proteins | sample Lox_Sample_23_FD_206715 | JGI IMG/M metagenome (GOLD analysis project Ga0335074, IMG submission 206715) | Soil microbial communities from Loxahatchee National Wildlife Refuge, Florida, United States - Lox_Sample_2.3 | ecosystem: Environmental > Terrestrial > Soil > Wetlands | place: USA: Florida...
GCGGCGTAGCTTCCTTTCCGGCGCTCCCGGTCCAGGCTCGGCGTGACGATCACGATCTCGTCGACCTCGGCCTGCTGCTTCAGTTCCAGCAGGCGCTCGGCAACCGCCTTCGGCTCACCGGTGATCATCCGGCCGTCCTCGTTGCGACTGGTGCGGAAGTCGGGGGAGCTGGCTAGCTCGCGGACTTTCTCAGGCGCCAGCGGCTCGCGGATGCCGCGGCGGATGTTCTGGATCGTCAGCGTCCAGGCCGCCTCGAAGTCGATGACCGCGTCCGGATCCTCGCTGGCAAACGCAAGCACTGACATCGCGGAGTATGGCTCCGCACCCTCCTGGCGCGGGGTGAACTGGCGGCGGTAGGAACGCAGCGCCGGCAGCGCCAGCTCCGGACTCATGTGGTGGGCGAACACGGCCGCAAACCCGTTGACCGCCGCGAACTGCGGCCCGTACCCGCTCGACCCGAGCACGAACAGCTCCGGCCGCTCCTCGATCAGCGGTGCCGCGACAAGCCGCTGGTACGGGTGCCCGTCCGGAAAGCCATCGCCGAGGAAGGCGAGCAGTTCGCCGACCTGGGCCGGGAACTCCGCCGCGGCGTCGGCGACCATCCCGCGCCGCAGCACGTGCGCGGTCAGCGGATCGGTACCGGGCGCACGGCCCAGGGCAAGGTCAACGCGGCCCGGATACATCGCCAGCAGCGTCCGGAAGGTCTCGGCGACCTTGAGCGAGGAGTGGTTCGGCAGCATGATGCCCGCCGCGCCCACCCGGATCTGCGAGGTGAACGCGCCGACATGCGCGATCAGCAACTCGGGGGCGCTGCAGGCGAGGCTGGTCATGTTGTGATGCTCGGAGACCCAGTACCGGCGGTAGCCCGCAGCCTCGACGGTCTGGGCGATGCTCACCGCCCCGGCGAGCGCGGATGCGGCGCTCTCGCCGTACTCGATCCCGACGAAGTCCAGCACCGCGAGCGGCAATGAGTCGTGGTTGTCCATGTCAAGGATCAGCGCACCGGTCGAGCGCCGCATTCCCGTGCCCTCATCCGCCCGCCCGCCCGGCCGGTTCAGCGTACCGGAGGCTCCTCCGGTATTCTTAGACCATGCAGACACGACACCTCGGATCCCTCTCTGTCTCCGCCATCGGCCTCGGTTGCATGGGAATGTCGGAGTTCTACGGCGCGGGCGACGACGCCGAGTCAACGGCGACCATTCACCGCGCGCTCGATCTTGGCTGTAACTTCCTCGACACTGCGGACATGTACGGGCCGTTCACCAATGAGCGGCTGGTCGGCAAGGCAATCGCCGGACGGCGGGACGAAGTCGTGCTGGCTACCAAGTTCGGCAACGAGCGACGTGCGGACGGCTCCTATGTCCGTGTGAACGGGCGCCCCGAGTATGTCCTGGCTGCCTGCGACGCCTCACTGTCCCGGCTCGGCGTCGACCACATTGACCTGTACTACCAGCACCGGGTGGACCGGGAGGTGCCGATCGAGGACACGATCGGCGCGATGGCCTCGCTGGTCCAGGCCGGGAAAGTCCGCCACCTCGGCCTGTCCGAAGCCGGCCCGCAGACCATCCGGCGGGCCAATGCCGTGCACCCGATCAGCGCGCTGCAGACCGAATACAGCCTGTTCACCAGGGACGTCGAAGCGGAGATCCTGCCCCTCGTGCGTGAGCTCGGCATCGGCTTCGTCGCGTATAGCCCGCTCGGCCGCGGCTTCCTGACTGGCTCGATCAAGACCTCGGCTGACCTGCCCGAAGGTGACTCGCGGGCCGGCCGGTTCCCCCGGTTCGCGGGCGAGAACTTCGACCGTAACGTTGCCCTGGCTGCCAGCGTCGAGCAACTCGCGGAGGCGAAGGGCTGCACGCCCGGCCAGGTCGCGCTGGCCTGGGTCCTGTCTCGCGGCCAGGACATCGTTCCGATCCCCGGCACCAAACGGCGCAAGTATCTCGAGGAGAACCTCGCGGCCGCGGACGTCGAGCTGACCGCCGACGACCTCGCCTGGCTCGACGAGAACGTGGGCCGGCCGGCCGGTGACCGGTACGCCGACATGAGCACGGTGAACCGCTAGCGGCTCAGGCTCGACGGACGGCCCGCAACACCGTGTCGATCACGGTCGCGGGCTGCCCGTCGGGACCGGTCACCTCGCGCGACACGGGACCGGCCACGAGGATCTCGAACTCGCTGGGGTCCAGCGTCGCTGCCAGCCGCTCCGGCTGAGCGCCGAGGGCCAGCAGTGCCCGTCCGTCCGCAGTGTCGGCCAGCCCGCCAGCATTAGAACGGGCGGGAACGGGGTGGTCGGGCGGGCTGCCTGCGTCGGCTCGCGGCCCAGGGTGGTGGCCGTCGGCGCGGTCGGGCGGGCTGGCTGCGTCGGCTCGCGGCCCAGGGTGGTGGCCGTCGGGGTGGTGCAACACGATGAGCAGGGTGCCACCCGGCCGCACGGCTGCGGCCAGCCGCCGATGCAGCGACTCGATCTGGGCTTCCGGCAGGTACATGAACAGCGCCGAGACCAGGTCGTAGCGCTGGTCGCCGGGGTCCCAGCTGAGCAGGTCGGCTTGCTGCCAGCTGATGCGGCCGGCGATCTCGGCGCCGCAGCGGGCGGCGTGCCCGGCGGCCCGTTCCAGCGCGACGGCCGAGATGTCCACTGCGGTGACCGTCCAGCCCTGCAATGCCAGCCAGATCGCGTCGGCTCCTTCGCCGCTGCCGACGTCGAGCGCGTCACCCGGTGGCAGGCCGGCGAGCTGATCGACAAGCTGGCTGTTCGGCCGACCGCTCCACAGCTGGTCGGCGGAGCCATAGCGATCGTCCCAGAACTGCCTGGTGAACAGGACAGCGAAGGCCCCGGGTTGGTCGTTCATGGCTCTCCCGTCGTGTCCGGTCTGCGTTTACGACCCTGCCCGGACTTGCGGCCAGAGCGCAAATTTCGTTGCCGGAACGGCAAGAGCGGTCAGCGAAGGCCAGTCAGTCAGCCAGCCGGCGCGGGTTCGGCCGAGGTCTCCTCGAGCTCGCCGGCCGGCGGAGTCGCCTTCCGCTGGCGGTACCGGTACGCCTCGATCGCCGCGGTCAGGCCCAGCACGCCAGCCGTCGGCAGGCTGTAAAGGGCCTGCAGCTGATACCGCCAGGAGAAGACATAGATGTCGGCGACGAGCAGCAAGCCGACTGCGGTGACGAGGAAGGCAAAGCTCGAAAGCGCGAGGTTGCGGGCCAGTTTGCTGCCCCGGCGGTACACCAGGGCGAACACCGCGCCGAGCAGGCCGGCGAGGGTGAAGAGCAGCAGCAGCGGCCCGGGCGTGTAGCCGCCGTACAGCTGGTAGTCGCGCAGGAACGAGGCCAGCTTGCCGTTGACCTCCGCCTTGCCGCCGTAGGACTTACTCAGCAGGACCTCGTGCACCGGCGAGCTGTGCGTTGGCTGAATGCCGACGATGATGTCGCCGACCTTGCTGTAAGTCCCGCACAGCGTGCCGATGTTCGGAGTCTCTTGCGCCAGCGCGCTACCGCAGACAACGAACTCCGGGGTATAGCCCGGCAGGACGGGCTGGAACTGCCAGCGCGAGATCGGGGTGGTCTCGATGGTGGCGTTCCGGCTCAGCTCGAACAGGCGGACGGAGTCCTTCAGCACCGATCCGATGACCCGCAGCGGCTGCTGGCGCTCGACAGCGTGATCGAAGACCGAGACCTTCTGCAGCCGGCCTTGCGCTGGCACGTTCTTGATCAGCGGCGACTGGGCAGCGTGCTCAAGCCAGTCCGGGCTGTAGCGCTGGTAGTACGGGGACGGGCACAGCGGCCGTATGTCTGCCGGGAGCTTGATCGTGGCACAGTCAACGGCCTGGGCCATCCGGCCGGCCGCGCTGCCCTTGACCGACAGCCGGAAATGGCCGCCGTCCGCGTAGGAGATGCTGCAGTACGCCAGGATGGGCAGCAGGAAGGCCAGGCTGAGGACGCACGACTTCAGCACTGCGCTGTACCAGTCGTCCCGGCTCACCCGCAGCCAGCGGGAGCCGAGCAGGTAGAGGACGGCGGGCGCGACCATCCACAGGCCGACCTCGCGGACGGTGGCGCCGAGGCCGAGGATCAGCCCGGAGACCAGGATCATCAACCAGGTGGCAGTCGGTCTCCAGAGCAGAATAACCAGCGCGGCGACAACCATGCCCTCGTACAGGACGTCCGGCATGATGGTCGCCTCGGCCTGCAGCTGGTAAGCGTCGAGCAGGATGGGCGCGATAGCCAGGGCCGAGAGCCAGCGATTGACGCCGCGCCGGATCAGCAGCACGTACACCGCCACGGCGATGCCGAGGCCAATCAGATGCTGCAGGGCGGTGACGAGGCCTAGGTCGCCGAATGCGAGGACAACCTTTAGCGGAATCTTGTAGCCGAGCGGGTCTGAACCCTGCCAGCCGTGATAGAGGTACTTGATCGAGTCGATGTAAAAGATCGCCGGGTGGTATGCCATCCAGGTGATTACGCGGAGTACTGTGCCGGCTACTATCAGTGCGGTGGCAAGCCAGTGGTAACGCAATGTCGCGGCCATTCGGCTCCACCACGACTGGCGAGCACCCGCGTCGCCCGCACCGGAAAGCACGCCAGCGCCGCCGCCGCGCGTCTTGGTCAGCACTTGCGGTCGCCGGTCCTCAGGAACCGTCTGGCTGGCTTGCATGGCCAGGCTCGGCGCGCCGCCACCGCTGGCAGCAGCAGGCTGCAACAGCGTGGGGCTGGGGGCGTCGGTGGACGTGGCTGAGTTTCGGCGTCGAATCGGACGTAGCCGGGGCAAGTAGCTGGCTCCTCAAGAATGTTGGTGCTCTGGCTAGGCTTTCGGCGGGGTGCCCCAGCCGTGGCAACCGTGCTGCGGAAACGTAAACCAACGCGCGATCACTTTAACCAGCCGGCCACAAGCGGTGGGCTAGCGTTGTTAAAAAGTTCGCCAGGAGAAATTTCACCACCTAGCGCCCTCGCTGCCACACCTTACCTTCCCTGCGGAGCGCGTCCGCCGCATTCCCGCGGGGGCGGGAACGAGCGGACTACAGGGGAATGTTGCCGTGCCGGCCACGCTCGCACGGAGCGTTCGCGATCGCGTTAAGAATAGCCTGGCGCGTCTTGGCCGGCTCAACGACCTCATCGATAACACCGAGCGAAACCGCGCGCGGCAGGCCGCCGACGATCTCCTCGTGCTCGGCGGCCAGGTGCGCCTCAAGCTGCTGACGTTCGTCAGCAGGGGCGGCAGCCAGCGCGCGCCGGTGCAAGATGCGGACCGCGGCTACAGACCCCATGACCGCTATCTCGGCGCCGGGCCAGGCGAATACCTTCGTCGCGCCCAGCGCCCGCGAGTTCATCGCGATGTAAGCGCCGCCGAAGGCCTTGCGAGTCACCAGTGTGACCCGCGGCACAACGGCCTCGGCGAACGCGTGCAGCAGCTTGGCGCCGCGGCGGACGACGCCGTCCCACTCCTGGCCGACACCGGGCAGGTATCCGGGTACGTCCACGAGCACCACCAGCGGCACGCCGAACGCGTCGCACATTCGCACGAACCTGGCCGCCTTCTCGGCCGAGGTGGCGTCCAGGCAGCCGCCGAGGCGCAGCGGGTTGTTGGCGATGACGCCGACTGTCCGGCCGCCCAGGCGGCCGAGTGTCGTCACGATGTTCGGCGCCCAGCGCGGGTGCAGCTCGATGCCGGGACCGTCGAGCAGCCCGCCGATGAGCGGGTGAACGTCGTAGGCGCGCTTCGGGTTGTCTGGCAGCAGCTCGCTCAGGTCGGTGTCGGGCAGGCCGTCGCCGGCCGTTAGCTCCTGGTGGCCGAACAGCGCGACCAGCAGGCGGGCGCGCTCGACGGCCTCGGCATCGGTGGCTGTGACCACGTGCACCACCCCGGACCGGCGGCTGTGCGGCTCGGGTCCGCCGAGCCGCGCCATGTCGACGTCCTCGCCGGTGACGCTGCGCACCACGTCGGGGCCGGTCACGAAGATGCGGCCCTGCTCAGACAGGATCACCAGGTCGGTCAGCGCCGGGCCGTAGGCCGCGCCGCCGGCGGCTGCGCCGAGGACGACCGAGATCTGCGGCACCTTGCCGGACGCCCTGGTCATCGCGGCGAAGACGAGACCGACGCCGTGCAGGCTCTCGACGCCTTCCAAGATGCGAGCGCCGCCGGAGTGCCACAGCCCGATGATGGGAGCACCGATCCGGATGGCGTGGTCGTAGGCGGCAACAATCGCGTGGCAGCCCGCGATGGCCATGGCGCCGCCCTGGATCCGCGGATCACTGGCGAACGCGACGGCGGGCAGTCCGCTGATAGTGCCCGTTCCCGCTAGCAGGCCGCTGTCGTCCTCGGGACGCAGGAGCTCGAGCGAGCCGGCGTCGAAGAGGGCCTCGAGGCGAGATCGCGGCTCGCGAGGCAGCCCGCCATGCTCAGCCGGCCCGGTACGGTCCGGCGGTGCAGTGCGGCTCGACGGTGCCGGCGCTGCGGGCGCGGCGGCCGGCTGGCCAGAGCCGTTAGCCGGACCGCCTGGCGCCGACCCTGGCCTGCGCTGCACGGCCACTACTGAATCCACCGTCACGTCGATCTCCTCGGGGGCAGCAGGAGCATCCTGCTCGGGGGGCACGCTCGGCACGCTGGGGTGCGGTCGCACCGGTCATGCCTCGGTAAACACCAGGGCGACGTTGGCGCCGCCGAAGCCAAACGAGTTGTTGATCACAGCCATCGGCCCCTCGGTGCGGGGCGCGAACTGTTGCGGCTTGGCCGAGATCAGGAGGCCGGCGTCGTCGTCCGGGTCCTCCAGGTTGATCGTGGGCGGGGCGACCCGGTCCCGCAGCGCCATGATCGCGGCGACGGACTCCACTGCGCCGGCCCCGCCGAGCAGATGGCCGGTCATCGACTTGGTCGCCGAGACCGCGACGCCAGGCGCCGCGTCGCCGAGGGCGGCCGCGATCGCCTTCGCCTCGACCACGTCGCCAGCCGGCGTTGAGGTGGCATGCGCGTTGACGTGCACGACCTGGCTCGGCGTCACCCTGGCGTCAGCCAGCACGCGCTTAAGCACCAGCCGGAGCCCGACTCCGGCCGGCTCGGGCTGGGCGATGTGATGCGCGTCGGAGGAGTAACCCACGCCGGCCACCACCGCGAGCGCGGTCGCGCCGCGGGCGGCAGCATGCTCTTCGGACTCCAGCACCACCATGCCGGCGCCCTCGCCGAGCACGAACCCGTCGCGCCCCTTGTCGAACGGCCTGGAGGCCCGCTCGGGCTCGTCATTGCGGGTGGACAGGGCCCGCATCGCGGCGAACGCGGCGATGTTCAGCTGAATGATCGCCGCCTCGGTGCCGCCGGCCAGCACGACATCCGCCCGGCCCGCCCTGATCATGTCCATGGCGTAACCGATGGCCTCGGCACCGGACGCGCAGGCGCTGACCGTGGTGTGCACCTCTGCCCTGGCGCCGAGTTCGATCGCCAGCCAGCCAGCGGCGCCGTTCGGCATCAGCATCGGCACGGTGAACGGGGACAGCCGCTGCCAGCCCTTCTCGCGCAGCGTGTCATAGGCCGACAGGGTCGACGCCACGCCACCGATGCCGCTGGACACGACAACCGCGAGGCGCTCCGGGTCCACCTGCGGGGAGCCCGCATGCGCCCACGCCTCGCGGGCGGCCACCAGGGCGAACTGCTCGCACCGGTCCATCCGCCGGGCCTGCACCCGGTCGATTAGCGTGGCCGGGTCGGCTGCGGCCCAGGCCGCGATCCTGGCCGGCAGCTCAGCGGCCCAGTCGTCAGTCAGTTTCTGTACGCCGCTCCGGCCGGCCTTAAGTGCCTCCCAGGTGCTCGGCACGTCGACCCCAACCGGGGTGATCGCGCCAAGCCCGGTGACCACGACGCGCGTCCGGTCTGTACCCACTTCGTTGTGCTCCTCGTCGATTCGGGCGGGCCCGGTGTACCCACGGGGCAGGCCCCCGTGGGCCCCCGGAAACCTGACGGCGCAGCGCGCCGGCCCCGTGCCGTCAGGCAGATACCTCGGCGCGACGGACGTAGTCGATCACGTCCTGCACGGTCTTCAGGTCCTTGAGTTGGTCGTCCGGGATCTCGACGCCGAACTTGTCCTGCGCCGCTACCGCGATCTCGACCATCGACAGGGAGTCGATGTCCAGGTCGTCGACAAAGGTCTTGTCCGGCGTCACCTGGTCTGCGGGAACGCCCGCTACTTCGTCGATGATCTCGCCGAGACCCTCAAGAATTTCCTGCTCGGTCATTGCCATTGCTGTTGTGCTCTCCTTCTGGCGGGACTTGTTGGGCGGGGTACGCCCTGATCAGGGCGGGGTCAGGGTACCGTGATCACTTGCGCGGCGTAGCACATGCCGGCGCCGAAACCCAGTAGCAGTGCCTTGGAGCCGGAGGCGATCTCGCCGCGCTCGATCATCCGGGACAGCGCCAGCGGTATCGACGCCGACGAGGTGTTGCCTGCGGTCACGATGTCCTGCGCGACGACCGCTTGTGGCGCGCCCAGCTTGCGAGCGATAGCCTCCACGATCCGGAGGTTGGCCTGGTGCGGGATGAACGCGGCCAGTTCCTTCGGGTCTACCCCCGCCTTCTCGCAGGCCTGCAGCGCGATCGGGGCGAGCGCGCTAGTCGCCCACCGGAAGACGGTCTGGCCCTCCTGGAAGATAAACGCGTTCCGGTCGGCGATGAAGATCTTGTCCGCCAGGCCGCCGTCGCTGCCCCAGTGAACCGGTCCGATACCGGGTGCCTCAGCAGCGTCCGACACCGGGCCGACGACCGCCGCGCCCGCTCCGTCGGCGAAGATGATGCAGGTCGAGCGGTCGGTCCAGTCGATCCACTGGGACAGTTTCTCCGCGCCAACCACCAGTACATTCCGTGCGGTGCCGGTGCGGACCGCGTCGGCGGCGTTCGCCAGCGCGTAACAGAAGCCGGCGCAGGCGGCGTTCAGGTCGTAGGCGCCCGGCGCGACGATGCCGAGCCGCTTGGCGACGGACGCGGATACGTTCGGGATCTGCACTTCCGGGGTGCAGGTAGCCACGATGACCAGGTCAACGTCGGCGGCGGACAGGCCGCTCGCAGCCAGCGCCTTGCCGCCAGCGGCGACCGCCATGTCGGCGACGGTCTCGTCTGGCCCGGCGATCCGGCGGCTTTCGATACCGACCCGGCTGCGAATCCACTCGTCGGTCGTGTCTACGGTCTGCGAAATCTCGTCGTTGGTCAGTACCCTGGCGGGCTGGTAGCCGCCGAACGCGAGTATTCGCGCGCCCGCTTGGCCCTCGGTGAGTCGCATTTCCTTGCTGCCCTTTCCGGATCTAGTGACTGACCGTTTCGGTTGGCAACAGCCGGAGCAGCGGCTGGCCCGAGTTCACCGGGTCGCCGTCCTCGACTAGCCATTCGATGACCGTGGCCGGGAACGCGGCGGTGACCGCGTGATTGCCGCCGCGCGCCTCGACGTGCCCGAGGTCGGCCTGGTCGGTCACCGTCGTGCCGGGCTCGACTAGGTGGCCGCCCGGTGCGCGGAAGGTTCCGGCAGCCGGGGCGACAAGCAGGCGCCACTCCGGCGCGTGATGATCGTCGTGGCTGTCGGCGTGCTCGGCCAGCAGCGCGCGCGCCGCGCTGAGGTCATCCGGGCTCTTCAGGCTGACCAGCTGGATGCCGCGCAGCGCCCGCTTGGCCAGGCCGGTGAGCGTGCCGGCCGGCGGCAACTCGATAAGTGCGGTGACTCCGAGCGATTCCATGGTCTGCATGCACAGATCCCACCGGACCGGGGCGCTGACCTGGTTGATGATCCGGTCCAGCCAGTCGGGGCCGGACTTGACCACTGCGCCGTCGCGGTTGGACAGCAGCGGCCTGACCGGATCGTCGGCGTGCACCTCCAGCGCGGCGGCAGCCAGCGCATCGACGGCCGGCGCCATGTGATGGGTGTGAAACGCGCCCGCTACTGACAACGGCCGGAGCCGGGCTCCGGCTGGCGGATGCTCGGCGAACGCGGCCAGCTGGGCGAGCGTGCCAGCGGCCACGATCTGCCCGGCCCCGTTCACGTTGGCCGGGGTCAGCCCGGCGGCCTCGATCACGGCGAGCACCTCGGCCTCGTCGCCGCCGAGCACGGCCGTCATGCCGGTCGGCTCGGCCGCAGCGGCGGCGGCCATGCCGCGGGCCCTGACCCGGACCAGGCGCATCGCGTCGGCAGGGGAGATAACGTCGGCCAGCACCCCGGCGGCAAGCTCGCCCACGCTGTGCCCGGCGACAGCGACAGACTGCCGGCTGACCGGGTGGGCTCCGGTCGATACCTGGTCGATAGCCGCCGCCATGGCCGCCGCAACCAGTAGCGGCTGGGCGACTGCGGTGTCCCTGATCTCGTCGGCGTCAGCAGTTGTCCCGGCCCGGATCAGGTCACAGCCTGCCAGCTCCGACCAGGCCTCCAGACGGTCGCGGAAGCCCGGCAGCTCAAGCCAGGGCGAGAGGAATTCAGGAGTTTGCGCACCTTGACCGGGCGCTGCGATGACGAGCACTGCTCTAGCCTGCACTGTAGGAGTCCGCCATACCTATGTCGAAGTAAACGAAGTTTCCGCAGGTGGCTATGTGGAAACTCTACAACTTACGCGCGCTTGTGCGCCAGGCGGCCCAGAACGACGGCCGTCCATAGCGCAAAACCACCCCTGCCGTCACCCGGAGTGATGCCGGTGAGCTCGGTCACCCGGCGTAGCCGGTACCTGACCGTGTTCGGGTGCACGAACAGCAGCCGGGCGGTGGCCTCCAGGGAGTTTCCCTGCTCCAGATAGCTCATCACGGTGTCCAGCAGCGCCGTGCCGCCGCGCATGAGCGGCTCGTAGACGTCTTCGATGAGGGCCGCTCGAGCAGACTCGTCGCCATCCAGGGCCCGCTCCGGCAGCAGGTCGCTGGCGAGCACCGGCCGCGGCGCGTCCGGCCAGCCGTGCGCCGCGCGCAGGCCAGCCAGCGCTGCCCCGGCCGATGCGACCGCGGACTGCAGGTCGGCCGCGGGCGGCCCGACCACCACCGGGCCCGGCCCGAACCGCCCGGCGAAGTGGCTGGCCGCGGCGAGCGGATCGGCCGCTCCGCCCAGGACCAGCACCAACCCGCCGCCGTGCACTCCGGCCAGCAGGTCGAGCCGGGCTCGGCGGGCCAGCGACCGGAATTCGTCGATCAGGCTCTCAGCCTCGGCGCCGCCGCCTACCGTGCCGACGATCACCGTGACCGGGCTGAACGACCAGTTCAGCGCCGACGCCCAGGACTGCAGGCCGTCGTC
>Ga0335074_10014091_pt1 | contig 11224 bp, 9 predicted proteins | sample Lox_Sample_23_FD_206715 | JGI IMG/M metagenome (GOLD analysis project Ga0335074, IMG submission 206715) | Soil microbial communities from Loxahatchee National Wildlife Refuge, Florida, United States - Lox_Sample_2.3 | ecosystem: Environmental > Terrestrial > Soil > Wetlands | place: USA: Florida...
TCGAGTTCACGCGCACCAGCCTTCGGGTCGTAGAGCGCAATCATCGGCAGCCCGGCCATGTGCTTGGGGTCATAGCTGACAAACTCGGCCAGCCAGTCGTTATAGACCCGGAAGCAATCGGCCTGCAGCCCCGGGTCCTTCAGCCAGAAGATGCGAAAGCCCAGGGTCGTGTACAGGACGTCGGCCTCGACGCCATCCGCCGCATTGTCCTTGACCCGCTCCGCCGGATCCCAGCCGCCGGGCCGGGCATCGGCATAGGTCGCCTTGGTCAGGAATTCCTTCAATTCCTCGGGGCTTTTGCCGGCGCCGAGACCGATGCCGATCGGATGCGGCGCGTAACCCTCGTAATGGAAATAGGCGCCTTCCTTGCCGGGCGGGTTGACCATCAGGTGCGGTGCGCGCTCGCGGTATTTCTTGTCGACCCGGTCCGACCATAAATTGGGCGGCTCGCTGACATGCGAGTCGGCCGAGATCAGCTTGTATTCCGCCATTTTACCCTCCCTCGTAAAATTCCCGAACGCGGTCTTTTGCGGCTGCGCCATGCCTGCCTTGATGCATTGCCCATGGTAAAGGAGGACGGCCCGCCCAGTCCAGGCCGCCGCACCGGCCAGGTCTCGAACCGGCCCGGACGCCTACCGCGCCAACGAGGTACGGTGATACGAATCTGACGTTTGATACCTGCCGGCCCCCCGGATGGCTTCGCCAAGCTCGCAATACCGGGTCGAGACCATCTCTCTGGTTCTGATCGCCGGTGGTGCGAAGCCGACCGACGATTCCCAATTTTCTTTCTCCGTCGCCCGCGCCAGCCGGGGCCCAAGCCGCCGGCGCGGTGTTTGATCGCCGCCCCAGGTTCTCCGCTTTCGCATGCACAAGCGGGCATGACGAAGGAGGAGTGGGGGAATCAAATGTCAAATCCGTACCACCAGCGGGACCGGCAGGGCGCCCGGAGGAGCATCACCCGCCGGTGGACGCCCAATGCAAATTCTTGCGGCAGGACCGCCTATCATTGGTTATGTGCTAGGCTCATTCTTGAGGCATCACGGCGTCGGCGATCCGGTGCGAAGCGCCGGCCTTTCGTGAATTGCGCGAGGCAATCGATATTATGCGCGTTTTACGTTTCTTTGAAACTCTGCTGGAGCCAACCGGTCTGCCGCCCGGCCCGCCACCCGACGGGCTCGGCGCGTTTTACTGGCATCACGCACGCCAGGTTCGCGGTCTTGTCCTGTCGCTGTTTGCGGCGGGTCTGCTGGTGGCGCTGCTCGATACGACGATCCCGGTGTTTGTCGGCCGGATTGTGACACTGGTGTCACGGCAGACGCCGTATTCGGTACTGCACGACTACTGGCGACAGCTACTCGGCATGGCGCTGGTGATGCTGGTCGCGCGCCCCTTCGCGCTGCTGCTGCAGAACCTGATCACCAACCAGGCGATCATCCCGAGCTTTTCCAACCTGGTGCGGTGGCAGAGCCATTGGCATGTGGTCCGGCAGAGCTGGACCTTTTTTCAGAACGACTATGCCGGCCGGATCGCCAACCGGGTCATGCAGACCGGCCCAGCGTTGCGCGAGAGCGTCGTCTCGGCGACAAACGCGGTCTGGTACATCCTGGTCTATGGCGGCGGCGCCATCGTGCTCCTCGCGTCGAGCGACACCCGCCTGGCGATCCCGGTGCTGCTGTGGTTTGGCGGCTATGCCGCGTTGCTGCGATGGTTCGTGCCGCGGCTGCGCAACCGCTCGCAGCGGATGTCGGCGGCGCGCTCCCAGCTGACCGGCCGGGTCGTTGACAGCTACACCAACATCCAGACCGTCAAGCTGTTCGCCCGCGCCCGCGACGAGGACGCCTTTGTCTGCGATGCGGTGGACGAGATGACCGCGGCGCACCGCTATCAGCTGCGGCTGACGACCACGCTCGGGTTCAGCCTTGCCGTGATCAATGCGGCGATGGTGGTCGGCACCGGCGGGGTGGCGATCTGGCAGTGGAGCATCGGGCGGATCGCGGTCGGTACGGTTGCGATGGCGCTGCCGCTGACCTGGCACATCGCCAGCATCGCCGGTTGGGTGGCGCAGAACGTGGCAACGATATTCGAGAATATCGGCGTCGTGCAGGAAGGAATGCGCTCGATCGCGGTGCCGCACCAGATGACCGACCAGCCGGACGCGATGCCGATGCAAGTCGAGCGTGGGCATGTGCGGTTCGAGAACGTCCGGTTTGGCTATGGCACGCAGCGCGGCGTCTTGCACGGCATCGATCTGACGATCGCACCTGGCGAGCGGGTCGGGCTGGTCGGACCATCGGGCGCCGGCAAATCGACCCTGGTCAATCTGCTGTTGCGGTTTTACGACATCGACAGCGGCCGCATCCTGATCGACGGACAGAACATCGCCGAGGTGACGCAGGAAAGCCTGCGCGCCCACATCTCGATGGTCACGCAGGACACCTCGCTATTGCATCGTTCGATCCGCGACAACATCCGCTATGGCCGACCGCAGGCGAGCGAATGGGAAGTGCGTCGCGCAGCGGCGCAGGCGCAGGCGATCGAATTTATCGAGGGGCTCGAAGACTGGAACGGGCGGCGCGGTTTTGACGCTCATGTCGGCGAACGCGGCGTCAAGCTGTCGGGCGGCCAGCGCCAGCGCATCGCCCTCGCCCGCGTGATCCTGAAAGATGCGCCGATCCTCGTCCTCGACGAGGCGACTTCGTCGCTCGACTCGGAAATCGAGGCGGCGATCCAGGAACAGCTCGAAAGCCTAATGCGCGGCCGCACGGTGATCGCCATCGCCCATCGGCTATCGACGATCGCGCGCCTCGACCGGCTCGTCGTGCTGGAGGCGGGGCGGATTGTCGAACAGGGCACGCATGCCGCACTGCTCGCCAGCGGCGGCACCTATTCGCGGCTGTGGCGGCGGCAATCGGGCGGCTTTATCGATGCGGATGGGGGCCCGGGGCTCGACGCCGCCGCCGAATAGCGTATTTCCGAGAGGAGGCGAGATCAGAAGCCGAGATGAGCGAATTGGCAACAAGGCGGATGTCGCTCGCCGAATTCCTGCACTGGGGCGACGGTAGCGACACGCGTTACAAGCTGATCGACGGGTTTCCGGTAGCGATGGCGCCGCCGGCCGAGGCGCATCGCATTCTGGCGATGCGGTTGGGCTCGCACATCCACCGCTGGAGCGTCGAGCTGGTGCATGGCGTCGGGGCGATATTGTTTCTCGCCTCGGTCGACCTTCGTGTGCCGATGTCGGAGCTATATGAAGGAGTGGCACTCCCGACCGCCGATCTCTTAAAGAGTGCGGGTGGGGCCAAATGACGATTGTCACAAGCTTGCAGGCAATGACCGACGGCCGCGCATTCGCGCTCTTTGTGCTGGTGACGAGCGCCATCGTCATCACCGCGGTGCTGTCGGCGCAGTATCTCGGTGGCCTCGCCCCGTGCGAGTTGTGCCTGACCGAACGCTGGCCGTGGGACGCGGCACTGGTTGTCGCGTTCATCGCGACGATGGTCGGCGCCCGCTCGGCCTTGCCGTGGGTCGCTCTGTTGCTGGCGGTTCTGTTTGTCGTGAGCAGTGGTCTCGCCTTTTACCATGTCGGGGTCGAGCAGCACTGGTTCGCCGGTCCGAGTGCCTGCACCGCGACCGGGACGCCCGATACTCTCGCGGCGCTAAAGGCGCAGCTGATGCACCAGCAGCCGGTGCGTTGCGACGAGCCGGCATGGACGTTGTTCGGGGTATCGCTCGCCGGTTGGAACCTGCTCGCTTCGTTGGCGATGGCGGCAATCTCCATCGCCGTGGCTGTGGGCGGCTACAAGAGGACGCGATCGATGATCGTCCGAGGCTCGATATGAGCGCCGCACCGCGCCACCGGTTGCCCGGCGATCCCGCGCCGACTGCGGAAATCGAGCGGATGCTGCGGGTCGATCATGCCGGCGAGTTTGGCGCGACGCGGATCTACGACGGTCAGCTCGCGGTGTTGGGTCGTGGCCGCGGCGCCAGCGAGGTCCGCCGGATGGCCGAGGCGGAGCAGCGCCACCTCGCCACCTTTGAGGGGTTGCTGCGACGCCGGCGGGTGCGGCCGACCCTGCTGCAGCCGCTATGGTCGATCGCCGGCTGCGTGCTGGGGGTGGGGACGGCCCTTCTCGGCGAAGCGGCGGCGATGGCCTGCACGGTCGCGGTCGAAGACGTGATCGACGCGCATTATCGCGATCAGGCCGAGCGGCTTTGCGGCGAGGATGCGGCGCTGTCGCAGACGATGGCCGATTTTCGCGCCGACGAAATTGCCCACCGCAATGCCGCCCTGGCTCAGGGAGCCGAGCAAACCCCCGGTTATGATGTGCTGACTGCGGCGATCAGGGCCGGTTCGCGAATCGCGATCTGGCTTTCGACCCGGCTCTGAAGCCGAGGGAGCGCTGAAGCCGAGGAAGCCCCGCACCCGTTTTGGTGGAGCTGGGGATGGCTGCACCGGCGGCATGCTCGGCGCCGTACCCAGTCAAGAGTTGATCGGCTGCCCGAAATTCAGCGTGTTGCCGCGCTGCTGATGGCCCCATATATTCGATGGATCGGCAATTAGGGTGCACCCGGACATGGCGCGCGTCACCGTTGAAGATTGTGTGGTCAAAGTTCCGAACCGGTTTGAGCTGGTCCTGCTCGCGGCCCAACGTGCCCGCGAAATTACCTCCGGCGCGCCGCTATCGGTCGATCGCGACGATGACAAGAACCCGGTGGTGGCGTTGCGCGAAATCGCCGACGAGACGGTTGGGCTCGTCCATCTGCGCGAATCCGTCGTGCGGGGTATGCAAAAGCATGTCGAGCTCGATGAGGCCGAGGAAAGCCACGAGCTTGAAGTCGATACCAGCGTCTTCGGGTTTACCGCCGCGCCCGGCGCGTTGGGCGACAGCGAGGCGGGCGCCGGCATGCGTGGCTTTGAGGACGCCGATGTCGAAGACGAAACCGATGTCGAAGACGAAACCGATGTCGAAGACGAAACCGAATTCGATGAGGAGCCGGCGATCGATGAAGAGCTCGCCGATGAGGATGAAGATCTCGAGGTAAAGCTGGACAGCGACGTTCTGGGCGCCGGAGACGAGGCGGATGACGGCGATCTCGCTGATTTGCCGGAAGAAACCGATTTGCCCGGTGACGAAGACGACCTTTAGCGCTGCGCCCTCGCTTCCGTTGCGGCCGCGCACGCTGCCGCTGCGACTGCCTCGCAGCGATCTGGAGACTGACTTCCGGCGGAACCGCTGGCAGCGCCAAGGATCGTCGCGATGATGCGGCAGTTCGAACTGGTCGAACTCGTCCGCTCCTACGACCCGAACGCTGACGAGGACGCGCTCAATCGCGCCTATGTCTTTTCGATGAAGGCGCACGGCGCCCAGTTGCGGGCGTCGGGTGACCCGTATTTCTCGCATCCGGTCGAAGTCGCCGGCATCCTTGCCCGGATGAAGCTCGACAGTGCGTCGATCGTCACCGGCCTGTTGCACGACACGGTCGAGGATACGGTCGCAACGCTCGACGATATCGAGCGAGTGTTCGGCCATGAGATCGCGCGGCTCGTTGATGGCGTCACCAAGCTGTCGCGCATCGAACTGCAATCCGACCAGACGAAGCAGGCGGAAAATTTTCGCAAGCTCGTCCTGGCGATGTCCGAAGACATCCGCGTGCTGCTGGTCAAGCTCGCCGACCGGCTGCACAACATGCAGACACTGCACTTCATCAATAACGAAGAGAAGCGGCGGCGGATCGCGCGCGAGACGATGGACATCTATGCGCCGCTGGCCGAGCGGCTGGGCATGCAGCGGATGAAGGACGAGCTCGAAGACCTGGCGTTTGCCGAGCTTCAGCCCGACGCGCGCAACAGCATTCTCGCCCGCCTCGATTTCCTGCGCGATCAGGGGGCGGCCCTGGTGCCACGCATCGAGGCGGAGTTGCAGCGCAAGCTTGCTGAGGGCGGGCTTGCCGGCACCCATGTCTCAGGCCGCGAGAAGTCTCCGTGCTCGATCTGGCGCAAGATGCAGCGCAAGAACGTGGCGTTCGAGCAGCTCTCGGATGTGATGGCGTTTCGCGTGCTGGTCGACGACATCGGCGAATGTTATCACGCGCTGGGGATCATTCACTCCGCCTATCACGTCGTTCCCGGCCGGTTCAAAGACTATATTTCAACCCCCAAGCCCAACAATTACCGCTCGTTGCACACCGGGGTCATCGGTCCCGAGACCCAGCGCATCGAGGTCCAGATCCGCACCCGCGACATGCACGAGGTCGCCGAGTTCGGCGTTGCAGCCCATTGGAGCTACAAGCAGGGCGCCGGCAAGACCGAAGGCCCGCAATATCGCTGGCTGCGTGAATTGCTGGATATTCTCGATCACGCCTCGGGCCCGGAAGAGTTTCTCGAGCATACCAAGCTCGAAATGTTTCAGGATCAGGTCTTTGCCTTTACGCCCAAGGGCGACCTGATCGCCTTGCCGCGCGGCGCGACCGCGGTCGATTTTGCCTACGCTGTCCATTCCGTGATCGGCGACACCTGTGTCGGCGCCAAAATCAACGGGCGGCTGGTGCCATTGCGCACCATCCTTGGCAATGGCGACCAGGTCGAGATTGTCACGTCGAAGGCACAGCACCCGTCGCCGACCTGGGAGCGGTTTGTCGTTACCGGCAAGGCTCGGGCTCGCATCCGCCGCTTTATCCGGACCCAGCAGCGAGCGCAATACCTCGATCTCGGCAAGGCGATCGTACAAAAGGCGTTTCGCCAGGAGGGCCACGAGTTTTCCGAGCGGCCGCTTGAACCGGTGTTAAAGACCTTTAACTGTCCCGTCGTCGAAGACCTCTATGTGGCGGTGGGTCAGGGTCTGGTCACCGGCAAGGCGGTCGTCAATGCCGTGTTCCCGCAACAACAAACCGATCGGGCAAAGGTTGTCTCGCTGGCCCGGGCGCGGCGCAAAGTCGGGCAGAACGACACGGCGATTGCGATCCGGGGGCTGATCCCGGGAATGGCCCTGCATTTCGCCGGTTGCTGCCACCCGCTGCCAGGCGATCGCATTGTCGGCATCGTCACCACCGGCAAGGGGGTGACGATCCACACGATCGATTGCGACACGCTCGAAAACTTTGCCGACACGCCGGAGCGCTGGCTCGATGTCGCGTGGAGCAATGCCGATGGTGAAGCCATTCACGTCGGCCGGCTCAATGTCATGATCGCGAACGAACCCGGCAATCTCGGCAGCCTGACGACGGTTATCGGCAAGCAGGGCGGCAACATCAGCAATCTGAAGATTACCAATCGCTCGTCCGATTTTTTCGAGATGATGCTCGATATCGAAGTCGCCGACGTCCGACATCTCACCACGATTATTGCCGCATTGCGCGCCAATCCGGTGATCAATTCCGTCGAGCGGGCGCGCGGTTGAGAGGATCGTCAAGCGCTGCCGCTTGTCGGCGCGGGAGAACGAGCGGCAGGTCGAGGTCGGTGCGATGATCCTCGGGCTCGGCAGCGATTTGATCGATATCCGCCGCATCGAGCGGATGATCGAACAATATGGCGATCGGTTTCTCGACCGCATCTTCACCGCGACCGAACGGCAGAAATGCGACCGGCGCGCCAATCGGGCCGCCGGCTATGCACGCCGCTTTGCTGCCAAGGAAGCATGCTCCAAAGCGCTCGGTACCGGGTTTCGCCGCGGCGTGTTCTGGCGCGATCTCGGCGTCGTCAACCTGCCTTCGGGCCGGCCGACAATGCAGCTCAGCGGCGGAGCGCAGCGCCGGCTCAACGAACTGACACCCGCCGGTATGATCGCGCGGCTGGATGTCAGCTTGACCGATGAGCCGCCGATGGCGCAGGCAGTCGTCATCATCTCCGCGGTACCGCACCCGTTGCGCTGACAGGAAAGATCGATTGACACCCCGCACCACGACCGGGCGCGGTACTTGACTTCGGCCAAGCCGCTTGGCTTGATCCACGCCATCGCCCCCGGCAAGGCATGTCATGAACTCCAATTCTGCGCGTAACGTGATCTCGAAAAAGCGAACTTCCGGCGTTATCGACACGGTCAAGACGATCATCTATGCGGTATTGATAGCATTGGTGGTCCGGACTGTCGCATACGAACCGTTCAACATCCCATCCGGGTCGATGATTCCGACCTTGCTGGTGGGCGATTACTTGTTTGTCTCAAAATATTCCTACGGCTATAGCCGATATTCGCTGCCGTTTGGGTTGCCGTTGTTTTCGGGACGTATTTTCTTTCATCCACCGGAGAGGGGGGATGTCGTCGTCTTCAAGCTGCCGACCGATACTTCAATCGACTATATCAAACGAGTGATCGGCCTACCCGGCGACACGGTCCAAATGAAGGATGGCCGGCTCTACATCAACGACAAAGAGCTACCGCGGCAGCGGATTCAAGACTACCTTTATCAGGAAGGTGACGGCGCCGTGTTGCCGATGAAGCAATATATCGAAACCTTGCCGAATGGGGTGAAGCACCGAATTATCAAGATCGGCGACAACGGACCGCTCGACAACACTCAGGTCTATCACGTGCCGCCGGACGATTATTTCATGATGGGAGATAATCGCGACAATTCCCAGGACAGCCGGGTGCTGTCGGTTGTCGGTTACGTTCCGGCCGAAAACCTGGTCGGGAAGGCGCAATTCATCTTCTTTTCGACCAACGGCGAGGCACGTCTCTGGGAATTCTGGAAGTGGCCGTTCGCAATCCGCTATGACCGGCTGTTCAAAGGGATCGATTGACGATGGCGGACGCGGTCGCTGCACCCGGCGATCCCGCTTTCGCTGCGCCGGCGCCGGACCATTTGCCGCGCGTACTCGGCCACGACTTTGCGACGCCGGCATTGTTGAGCGAAGCCCTGACCCACCCGAGCGCCGTCACTCCTGAGCGCGGACGCGGCCGTCGCGCCCGAATCGTCAGACACGGTTATGAGCGTCTCGAATTCCTTGGCGACCGGGTGCTTGGCCTCGTCATTGCCGATTTGTTGTGGCGCCGCTTCCCGGAGGAGCCCGAGGGTTTGCTCACCCGGCGGCTCACCCATCTCGTGCGCCGCGAGACATTGGCGCGGGTGGCCGAAACCATCGGCCTCGGACCGTGCCTGATCCTGTCACGCGCCGAGCGGGTGTCGGGTGCGGCGGCCAACCCCGCCATTCTCGCCGACGCCTGCGAGGCAGTCATCGCCGCGATCTACCTCGATGGCGGTTTTGAGGCGGCTGCGGCCTTTGTCCAGCGTTTTTGGGAACCGCTGATCGGCGCGATGGACGGGGCGCCGCGCGATCCCAAAACCGCGCTGCAGGAATGGGCGCAGGCGCGCGGCCTGGGGCTGCCGCATTATGAACTCGTGGCCACGACCGGCCCCGATCATGCGCCGCGGTTCACCATCGCGGCGAGCGTTGCCGGCGGCGAGGCGGCGACGGCAACCGCTTCGGCCAAACGCACCGCCGAGGCCGGTGCTGCGGCAGCGCTGCTCGAGCGGCTGGCCGGGGAGGCCTGAGCCAGACCGGCAGAGCGCTGCCGCAGCACCGGTCTCGGCTGACGCCTGCAGCGCCGGGCGCTTCGATCCGATGCGATCCTGGTCTAGTGGCCGGCGTGGCGCTCGGCTGCTGCGGGAAATTGCGCCACCCGGATGGCAGCAGCCACCAGGGTGGCAATGTCGGGAATGGCAGCGGCGCCGCTTGCGGCCCAGCGCGCCCGCACATTGCCGGCCCGATCGAGCAACAGATCGGTTTCATCGCCGTCGGCCGGCGCGCGAAACAATTCGAGGGTCGCGGCGACCGCAGGCGACACGGCGACCAGCGGGAAAGCCGGATGTGTCCCCGGCCCCGCTATGGCCGGCGCGCCGAGAGCAATGGCAATGACCTGCAGCCCGGCACCGGCGAGCCGCCGCCTTCCCGCCGCCAATTGGGCAACACGGCTGGCCGGCGGCTGCGGGCCGAACAGCACCACCAGGACGGGACCGGATTTTTCCAGTTCAGTCAAGGTCTGCTGGCCGCCGGCGCTATCAAAAGCGAAGTCGGGCAACACCGGTGCTGCCGCCGGCGCGAGGTCAGGCCCGGCACCGTGCAACAATACCCCGGCGGCGCGAGCGCGGACGAAGTTGATCACGTCCCACCTTTCCGCAGCGCTCAGCATGCCGGCAAAGCCGGGCATGGCACCATTGCCCTTGCCGTGGCTGACCCACCAGAAGAGATCCCCTGGTGTGTGGGTGGCGAGGCGCGGCGCCACGAGATCGGCCGGACGGATAGCCATTGCCGCGGCGGCGGGACCATCACCCCTGCCCCCCGCCCCGTGGCAGAGGGCGCAATTCTCGGCGTAAAGGCGCGCACCCTTTTGCACCGAGGGCGCGGCATAAGGCTCGGCCGGCGTGAAGAAGGTCGTCGGATAAGCGGGCGCGATCGCTGGACGCACGATCACCAGGCCGATCGCGCCGCAGAGCGCCGCGCCGGCCCAGGCCAAGATCATCGCCCGATAGCGCCCGGCAGCGGCGGTCGCCACAGCGCCGATCGCAAAAAACGCAGCGAGCGCCGTGAATATCGCGAGCGCGTCGACGGCTGCCGGGTGAAGTGTGGCCAGTTCGAACCGGAACGGCAGCGGCCAGCCCGGCTCGGTGTGACGGCCGGGCGGCAGGATCCCGAGCACCGCGACGATGCCGAGAGCACAAATGCCGAGGGCGAACTCGATCAACGCATTGCGCGCCAGATGACCGAGCGCCGCGCGACCGATGCGATGCCTGTCGCCGACGGCCGCAGTCAGACGAGGCGTCATCCGCAACAAATTGACCGCGCCGAACACCACCATCGTCAAAAAGATGGCGATCTTGGCAAGCAGCAGGTGGCCGTATCCGGTGCCGATCAGGGCGGGCACGCTGCCAGCAAGAAACCAGGTATTGACCAGACCGGCGCCGAACAGAATCACGACGCTGGTCGCCGCCAGTCTCGAAAAGCGTAGGACGGCTCGGCGTACCGCAGCCGGCGCATCCGGATCGCCGCGGCTCCGGGTCTCCGCCAACAGCAATGCCAGCGGGACCAGGGTGCCGACCCACGCACCAGCGGCAAGCAGATGAAGCAAATCGGCGGCCAGGTGCAGATCGCCGAGAGTTCCCGGTGTCGCCGCGCCGTGGCCGGCCCAGGCGAGCGAGGCGAGCAGGAGGGCGGCAAGGACGAGCCCGCACCAGCGCCACCCCCGGCGGCGCCAGCGTTTGGGGCTCAGCAACAAGAGCGTCAAAG
>Ga0335074_10014092_pt1 | contig 11224 bp, 12 predicted proteins | sample Lox_Sample_23_FD_206715 | JGI IMG/M metagenome (GOLD analysis project Ga0335074, IMG submission 206715) | Soil microbial communities from Loxahatchee National Wildlife Refuge, Florida, United States - Lox_Sample_2.3 | ecosystem: Environmental > Terrestrial > Soil > Wetlands | place: USA...
CAGCAGTCGCCACCTTCGCCGCTAGCCCGGCCAAACCACGCTAGCTTCGATAATCTCCCCTCAGACTTCCTCCGCTGGCTTGTTGATCTAGACCCTGCCGTCGGTTTCCGGCCGCCCGCGTCGGTGGCAAGCTGCTCGAAGCTTTTCATCAGCCGAGGCGCGAGCTGCTCGGCGAGCACCGGCGCGAGCGCCTCGGCCAGCTCGGATGCGAATACTTCGGCAATCAGCAGCCGTTCGAGCATCGAGGTTCGCGAATCGCCCCGCATGGACCCGAGAGCTGTCTCGAAAAGGGCAGCAGTGGTCCCCGCACCGCGCATTGGCGACCCAGCGGACGCTTTGGAGTCACTGAGGATGTCGCGGATCAAGTCGTCGATCAGCCCCTCAACCTGGTCCTCGCCTGTCTCCTTGGATGATTCAAGCGCCATGGCCGTCACCGAGCCAGGGCAGCGAGCATCATCGGGCTGTCGATCATCGTGTCGTCGTCCCCGTCGCGGCGGCGCATGAGGGCGGCGAGCATGAGCGGGTTATCCATGAGCCGGTCGCCCCGGCCCCTGCGTCGGCGCATGAGGGCGGCGAGCATGAGCGGGTTATCCATGAGCCGGTCGCCACGTTCTTTCCGGGCGCGCATGAGGGCGGCGATCATCATCGGGCTGTCGATCATGGTGCCGTCCTCGTCCTCGCGGCGGCGCATGAGGGCGGCGAGCACGAGCGGGTGGTCGATCAGCCGGTCGCCACGGTCCCTGCGGTGGCGCATGAGGGCGGCGAGCATGAGCGGGTGGTCGATGAGCCGGTCGCCACGGTCCCTGTGACGGTGAGCGAGGGCGAGGAGCAGCGGGTGCTCGATCATCTGCCCGTCGTCATCCTCGCGACCCATAAGCGAACTAATGAGCTCTTCCTCGGCGACCTCGGTCATGATTCCTCCTGTTTCCGGCAGTAGTTCTGACATGACGCAATCCCGACGGCCCCAGAAGCCGGGCAGCCGGACCAGCGTTTCGGCCAACGGCCAACATCTGCCCGGGCCCGCGTGCACCGACATCACCCGGCCGGGGTGAACTTAGGCTGACTGCATGCCTGGCAGTTGCGCGGCGGTAGACGTCTGCTACCTGCCGTCCGGTGGCGCTCGCGCGGCGATCGTTGTGGCGGTCAGGCCCGACTTTGCCGCAGTGGAAGCCGAGTGGACTGCTGAGGTACCCGCGGTCGCGCCCTACCGTCCGGGTCACTTCTTCCTGCGCGAGCTACCGCCGCTGCGCGCCGTCCTGGCCGGCGCCGGGCCGCTGCGCCTGATCGTCGTGGACGGGTACGTGGATCTCGATCCAGCTGGCCGCCCAGGCCTGGGAGCCCGTGTGCATGACGAGTTCGCGGTTCCCGTGATCGGCGTGGCGAAGTCTTCGTTCCGCACAGCCACGCACGCGATCCCGGTCACCCGTGCCGGGTCGGTGCAGCCGCTGTTCGTCACTGCGGTCGGGCTACCGCTGACGCAAGCAGCCTCGCTGGTTCGCGAGATGGCAGGCCGTTACCGGCTGCCAGACGCGCTCCGCCGAGCGGACGCGCTTGCCCGCGGCGCCCGGCCGGGTGGCCAGTTATTCAACCTGACCGCTAACGGTGCCCATTGGTGCATCAGGGAACCAACTGCCAGACGTGCGCAGCCAGCGGGTCGCTGAACCGAGTGAGCAGGCCCGCTGCGACGGTCAGCAGCAATATCACGGTGATCAGGGCGAGCCGGTTGCACAGGTGCTGGCCTCGCGGTGCCGGCTCCAGTAGTCGTTGTACTCGCGCAGCGACATCGCGGCCGGTCGCTCCAAGCGCAAGGGCAGGCACGACCGCGCCGGTGCCCATCGCTAGCAGGGCAGCGACGAGGGCCGGGCGGCCGCTGATACGGGCGGCAGAGTCGTCGGCGCGCATCTCGGCTAGCCGCGCTACCTCGCCAGGCCCGATGCTGAAAAGCGGCACTCCGGGAAAGATTGCGGACAGGCCACGGGTGAGGGCGACCAGCAGGTGATGGCTGCCTGCCAGGTGTGCCTTCTCGTGTGCGATAACCGCGGTGAGCTGCTCAGGGTCAAGCACGGCGAGCGCTCCGGTAGTGAGCACGATCGTCGCGGGCCGGCCAGGTACGCAGTAGGCCGCCGGGTGGGGGACGTCGAGCACGACCGTTCCGCTGGCGGACGGCATCCGGTGGCCCGTGATGCGAGCGGCTTCCGCGTGCGCATGCATCCGCCGCTGCGCTTGCTGCACGCGGCGTCCGTACCGCCAGGCCAGCACGGCCGACGTGAGTGCGGCACTCAGTGCGGCTGCGGCCAGCGGGATCTCGAAGATCGCGCTCCGGTACACAACCGGGGCGCACGCGTGCCCGGCGACTGAGCGGCAGATCGCCTCGGCGAGTAGCGGCCAGCCGGCGATCGCCGCCCGGATGAGAAACTGGATCGCCGCCACCACGCAGCCAAGCACGCTGGCAAGCGCAATCAGCCAGGCCGTGAGCCCCAGTCGCGGGCTCGTGCCTGCGGCAGTCAGTCGCGCCAGCAGGGGCGGCAAGCACCACGCGACTGCGAGCGCATACACGAGCATCAGCAGGGCGGCGGTCATTCAGGCCGCCGGCCAGTCAGCCGCCGCATTACGGTGCGCAGCGCCTCGGACTCAGCGCCGCCGATCTGAGCGACGAAGTGAGTCAGTACCGCCTCGGTGTCGCCGCCGCCGGCCAGCGCTTCCTGCATCAGCCGTGCGCTATATTCCTCGCGGCTAGCGGTCGCGGTGTACCGGTAGGCCTTGCCGTCCTTGGTGCGGGCGAGCCAGCCCTTGCGATGCAGGTTGTCCATGGTGCTCATCACCGTCGTATAAGCGATGGCGCGCTCTTCCGCGAGCTCATCGAAGAGCTCCCGCACAGTCACAGGCCTGCCGTGGTCCCACACCATGTGCATGATGACCGACTCCAGCTCACCGAATCCGCGCACGCCGCCTCCCGCACTGCGCCGTCGGCAGGGTCCGCTCGACGCTTTTCAATAGCAGTCTAACCCATGCTACGGTCTACGTACGTAGACCGTAGATGAGGGGCTGGTGAGTGACGATGGGGAAGGCTGAGCGGATCCGGGCGCAGAGCTCCCGGCAGAAGATTGCAGCGCAGCAGGCCGCAGCGCGGCGTGCCGAGACCCGACGCAGAGCCATGATCGCGGCAGCGAGCGTCGCGCTGGTGGTGGCACTGGTGATCGTGCTCATAGTGGTCAGGCTCACTAGAGCCCCGGCGCCGGCAGGCACGGCGTCAACTGCAGCCGACGCGGCGATCACGAGGGAGATCACGACTGTCCCGGCTAGCGCGTTCAACCAGGTCGGTGGCGGCACGGCGGCGGGCCTGAAAGCGATCACCGGGCAGGCTGAGCTCGCGGCCGGCGGGAAGCCGGAATTGTTGTACATGGGCGGCGAGTTCTGCCCGTACTGTGCCGCCGAGCGCTGGGCGATCGCAGCTGCCGTCAGCCGGTTCGGGACGCTCACCGGCCTGCATTTCATCCACTCCTCGCCTACCGACTCTTACCCCAACACGCCGACGCTGTCGTTCTACCGGTCCGGGTACGCCAGTAAGTACCTGAAGTTCGTCCCGGTTGAGTGGTACGGGGAACAGCCGGATCCCAGTACGCCGTTCCGGCATGTGTACCTCCAGCATCCGTCGCAGCAGCAGATCGCGCTGTTCACCCGGTATGCGAACAGCGCCATCCCGTTTGTCGACATCGGCAACCGGTACGTCGTCCCGAATACTCAGTACCTGCCCTCGGACCTGGCCGGGCTCAGCTGGGCCCAGGCCGCCGCCGCGATGCACGACCCGTCGAGCACCGTGGGTAAGGACATTGACGGAGCGGCCAACATGATCACCGCCGCGATATGCAAAGTGACTAACGGCCAGCCGGGCAACGTTTGCACCTCCGCAGGTGTCACTGCGGTAAGCAAATCAATCTGAGGCACTGGGCTGGCGCGCGAGCCCAGCGCCCCAGCCGCCTAGCAGCCGGCTGTGTTGTCGCGCAGGTCAGTTTCCGGCAAGCGAGTCCAGCGGTACCGCCGGGTCGCGGAGCGCGGCAACATCCGCAGGCCGACTTGACCGAACGAGCGCCTGGATTGCGTCCGTGACATCCCACACATTCACGTTCATGCCGGCCAGCACGCGTCCGTCGGCGCCGAGCCAGAATGCGACGAACTCGCGCGCGTCTACATCGCCGCGGAACACGACTTGCTCGTAGCCGCCGGGTTCCACGTAGCCGGAATACTCCATGCCTAGGTCGTACTGGTCACTGAAGAAATACGGCACTCTGTCATAGCTGACGTCCTGGCCGGCCATCGCCTTGGCCGCGGCCTGCGGCTGGTTGAGCGCATTGGCCCAGTGCTCGACCCGGATGTGCTTGCCGATCATGGGATGGAACGCGCACGCGACGTCTCCCGCGGCGTAGATGTCCGGGTCGGACGATCGTAGCTGAGCATTCGTCACGATGCCGTTGCTCACCTCCAGGCCAGCGGCGACCGCGAGTTCGGTGTTCGGCGTGATCCCGATCCCGACAATGACCGCGTCAGCATCGACCCGGGTGCCGTCAGCCAGCCGAACGCCGTCTGCGTGCCCGCCCGTTCCGGTGATCTCAGTTACCTGGACACCGAAGCGCGAGTCGACGCCGTGCTCGCGGTGCAGGCGCGCGAATACCGGCGCGACCTCCGGCCCGAGCGCGAGCAGCAGCGGCAACTGGGCCGCCTCAAGCAGGGTGACCTCGACACCAGCCATCCGCGCGGCCGCGGCGACCTCGAGTCCGATCCAGCCGGCCCCGATAACTGCGACGCGGGATGCCTCGCCGAGCAGCGATTTGATCCGGTCGCTATCCCCGACGCTGCGCAAGTACAGGACGCCGTCGAGATCAGCGCCCGGCACCGGCAGACGGCGCGGCGACGACCCGGTAGTCACCAGCAGCTTCGTATAGCCGACCTGACTGCCGTCCGCGAGGGTCACTTCGTGCGCCGCGCGGTCAATGACGGAAACGACGGAACCAAGCCGCAGGTCGACATCGGAATCGGCGTACCACTTCGCGGGGTGAACGTAGATCTTCTCTCGGGCGGCCTTGCCCTGCAGGTAGTCCTTGGACAGCGGTGGCCGCTCATACGGCAACTCGTCCTCAGCTCCGATGAGAACGACCCTGCCGTCGAACCCAGCCGTCCGCAGCGCCTCAGCGGCTTTCGCTCCGGCCAGGCTGGCTCCGGCAATGAGGTAGGTCATGTCGGTAGGCATCGCGTTCTCCGTTCTCATCTCGGCTGCCGGCGAAAGTCGGATCGCGCTGAACTATGCCCGGGCGCCAGGCAGATCCCAGCATCCCACCACGACCGGTGAAAGTACCGACGCTAGCCCGGTGATCGCGCCTCACCGGGCAGCGGCCCGCTATGAATAGTCGGCGCTAACCCGGCGCTCGGCACCGTCGACGGTGACGAGCCCGCCGTGCGGGATGATCCACTGCGGCCGGGTGTGGCCGAACGGGACGCCGACGCACACGACGGCATCAGGGTTATAGCGACCGACGGTCTCGACGATTGCGTCGCGCTGCTTAGCGCGCAGCCGCGCCCGCTCTTCGGCAGGCGGGCGGTGGCTGTGATCAGAGACCGGAGGGCGCGCTGCGAGCACCGCATCGACCGCGCCGAGTATGCCCCGCTCACCGAGTGAGCGCAGGATCCGCCCGACTTCGACGGCAGGGGGCAGCTCCTCCGAGGTTTCGATGATCAGCACCCCGCCGTCGAGTACACCCGGACCGAACGGGAATCGCCCTGCGGTGAGCACGGATTGAATGACCTCAAGGCATCCGCCCCAGGCCGGGCCGGTCACTGACCGGGGAGGGCCGTGCCAGCTCCACGGCTGCGTCGGTTCGCGTTCCCCGAACGATGTCAGCGCGGCCGGGTCAGCCCAGTCGACGCCGAAGTCTTCTGATTCTCCCGGATCGGTGATCTGGAGTGTCTCACCGGTGATGAGAGCGGCGCGCAGGGACAGGATGTGGATGTCATCGACTCCAGGTCCAGGGCCGAGGTGGACCTGCGACGATCCGCCATAGAAACTGGCAACGCCGTTCGCCCACAGCCAATGGTGGAGGTTGGTATTGTCGCTCGTCCCGAGAAATGGCTTGGGATCGCGCTGGGCGAGCTTGGCGTCCAGGTGCGGGATGACGGTGATCTCGTCGTCCCCGCCGATGGCCGCGAGGATGCCCCGGATCGCCGGATCAGCAAACGCGGCGTTGATGTCGGCGGCACGAGCCACTGGCGTCGCTCCGACCGCGCGTGTCGTCGGATACTCGACCGGGATCAGCCCGGTCACTTCGGTGAGCCGGCGCATCGCCTGCTCGTGCACCGCGGGATAGGCGCCGGGCGCCGCGAACGACGGCGACAAAACAGCGATGCGCTCGCCCGGACGTGCCTTAGGCGGGTGGACCAGGTCGTGTGACATCGCGTTATCCAAACACGGGCCCCGTGCCGCGCACACCCGAATATCCCCGGCCAGGCTGCCGCCCAAGTCCGCGTGAGGCAACCGGGCGTTCCCGTGAGAAAGAGCAGTGGGCTGTACCGCCGCCGGTCGCTCAGCTACCTCAGCCAATCGATGTCCAACCTTCTGCCTTCGCTCTCGTCTTAACCGTTGGGTGCGGTTCGCCACGGGGCGGCCAGAGCATGACGCGCCCGACGGGGTGAAGGAGTTGGCGACATGGCCGGCAAACACAATCCAGCTGATCGACCGCGACGCTCGCGGCTGCTCCGGTACGCCACGCTCCTCATCGCCGTGCCTTCGCTTACGGCCGCGTGCGGAAATACAGCTTTGGTCGCCAGCGGCACCGATGCCGGGGCGGCGGCTCACTCGGTTACCACGAAGGCTCACCCGGTGGCGGCAAGCGACCGCCAGGTCGCCGTCGTCTCGGCCAGCTTCGTCTCCCCGTCGCAGGGGTGGCTGCTCGCGGTGCCGCCATGCGCGCGGAACGCGAAACCCTGCCGGACCCTGCTGCTGCGCAGGACGACCGACGGCGGCCGGACCTGGGCTGACATGCCGGCGCCTGCCGCTCCATTCGCCTCATCTGAGGCTCGTGGCGACGCGGTTAGCAGCATTCTCTTTACCAGCCCGCGCGATGGCTGGGCTTTCGGGCCAGGTCTGTGGCAGACCCGTGATGGCGGCGCCACGTGGCGCCGGGTCAGCATTCCCGGCGGGCCTGTGCTGGACATGGCAGCGGGGAATGGCCGAGTGCTCGCGGCCACCGGCCGGTGTACCTCCCCCGGCGAGGACTGCAGGCTCGCCGTCTACACGTCGCGGACGGGCTCGGCTGCCTGGCGCCCGATCCCGGCTGCGACAGCAAGGGGCGTCGAGGCACCCTCGCTCGTCGTGGCCGGTGACACCGGTTACCTAGCCAGCTTGCCGCACTCAGGGAACGCTGTGATGCTAGCTGGCCCGGTGAACGGCTCGGCACCGTGGCGACCGATTGGGAACAACCCGTGTACGCATCCCTCGTCGATAGCGGTCGCGGCGGCAGCAGGTGGCTCGCTCTTCATTGGCTGTGGTTCCGAGCCCGGTGCCGGGCAGCAACTCAAGACTGCCTACCTCTCGCGCAACTACGGGCGTACCTGGCGGCGTGTCGCTAATCCACCGAGCAGCGGCTACATCAGCTCAGCATCGATGACGCGCGGCGGGACGATCTTCCTGTCGGGCGGCAGGATGGATATCTACATCTCCCGCAACCGGGGCCGTACCTGGCAGACCAGCCCGAGCCTGAAGTCCGCAGCGGGCCTGGCCGGCGCAGGCTTCGACCTGGTAGCTACGGCCACCAGCAACACCACCGGGTACGCGACTCAGTGGGGCGTCTACCGGCATCAGCTCTGGCTGACCGACGATGGCGGCCGCCGCTGGACGCCAGTCACCATCCGGTAAGGCTCACCATGTTGGCCGAACCGGGCCTCGCGCCCTCAGGCACGTGCTACGCGGCGGCCGGTATGGTGATCAGTCCAGTAATCGGCGCGCCGGTGCGGAGAGCGTCAGCGATAGTTGCCAAGACTCGTTGCGGCTCTCTCCGTACTTGCCGCGGGGTGACGTGGATGACGCGAATCCCCACCGCGCGGAGCCTGGCATCGCGGGCCATGGTGGACTCCCAGTCGTCTGGCGACAGGTGCCACTCACGTGAGTCGATCTCGACGACCAGCGCCCGGTCAGGCCACCACGCGTCCGGCATGGCCAGCAGTGCGCCGTCGAGGATGAGCTTCGGGTTGAATAGTGGCTGCGGCAACCCGGATTTCCTGATCAGGTCCCGGAAGTCGGCTTCGGCGGGTGATCTAATCCCGTCGCCTACCTCGGCTAGGACCGACCTGAACAGCGCTGAACCGCGCACCGGACCTGCGGCCAGTTCGGCGGCCAGCTCGGCGACCGTGCACCGTCCCTGCTGGACGGCGCCCGCCACGACTGCACGCACCTCGGACCTTGCGGCTAAGCCAAGGACTGTGTCGGCGACGGCTCTGGCCGGAGCGACGTACCCGATCGCCAGGTCGCGAGTCTGGGCATCCGGCAACCGGCAGGTGCGGTGGACGGCCACGAAGGCCTCGTTCCGGCAGTGCCGGCCGACCGGCACTAGTACGTCAATCCGGCGTGTCTCAGGTGCACGCAGCCGGTACCCCCATAACGCCGCAGGCCCGGTGATGACGCTTGACTGTCCCGCGTATAGCAGCGCCGCCGTCTGCAACTGCTCCCTCGTCGGCTCGCCGGTAGAGGTCAGGTAGATGCGGGGCAGCAACCGCTGCCACGGTCCGCCGGGCCGGTAGCGATGCCTCAGCCCGGCGGCCGTCATGCCTATCGCCAGGGCCTGAGCGCTCGACACGACACCGCGCTGATAGGCAAGCAGCCACTCGACATCACGGTCATCAGGAATCACGTGGCCGAGAGTGGCAGCTGATACCGACAAAAACAGCGAACCACACGTCAGCGGCGCTCATGGATGTGCAGTTTCTGTTGTGATAGCAGCAGAGACTGCACTTTCACCGCGAGCGAACTGCCTAGGCCGGGCGGCGGGCCAATTCGCACGCGAAGGTTGTGTCCTGCCGGAACTGCCCCGCCGGCTCGGCCGCCAGGAGCGCCTCGCGGAGGCTGTCGTCGAAAGCTGCCGCGTCCGGGCCGAGCGCCCCGGGGGACAGGACCGACGTCGATGCGACGAAGCCAGCGATCTCAGCGGCCGTCCACAGCTGGCTGACCGGGTACTCCTGCCGGCCGACGATCTCGAATCCGGCCGCGCGCAAGATCTCGCTATCCGGCCGGGCGGCCCTGTCCGCCTCGTAGTCCGCCGGCACACGCCGCTCCGCTCCCGGTCGCAGCTGCCATCGCTCCATCTGACCTCGGAGCGCCTGCTGCCAGGGCGCGTCGCCACGGTTCGGGCCGCCGCCCCACAGCAGTGCCAAGTGCCCGCCGGGACGGAGCCAGTGCAGGATCCTGGCCGCGACGCCGTCACGGCCGACGCGGTGGAACGCGTTCCCCATGGCGACCAGGTCGAAGGAGTTTTCGGGAGCGGTCAGGTTCTCCGCTGCCTCCGTGCGGAACTCGAAGCGCGGTCGGCCGGGTAGCGCCGCGGCTTTCCTTTTGACCAGGCTGATCATGTCCGGCTCCTGGTCGACCGCCCAGATCTCGGCGAACCGACTGCGGAGCGGGAAGCAAACCAGGCCGGTACCGCACGCCAGGTCGAGCAGCCGGCCGGTGCCGTCGGCGCCAGTGCGCACTGCGAGGTCCTCGATTAGATCGGCTGGGTAGGGCCGGCGGAAGCGGTCATAGTAGTCGGCGGTACCCCGGTACAGGTCCGGCCGGAAGTTCACTGCCATTCCGCCATTTTGACTGGTAGTCCGTCCTCCGGTGCCCGGCACGGCACGCAATGTCCATACGATGGAGCGGTGTTCCCCGATACTGCGGACGTACCTGGCGAATTCCCGCCTGAACGAGTCGAGGCGGGTTCCGTCGTGGTGCGCAGGGTGCGAGCCAGCGACGCTGGCGCCATCGCTGCTGCCGTGGGCGCCAGCCTTGATCACCTGCAACCCTGGATGCCGTGGGCGACGTCAGCGGCCGCTGAGCGCGGCAATCAGCTAGCCAGGGTGGCCGAGGCCGACCAACGGTGGGAGTCAGGCCTGAGCTACACGTACTCAGTGCTCACGGCCGAGAACGGCACGCTGGTCGGGGAAGTCGCACTGCACCGGCGAACCGGCGACAGCACGGTCGAGCTGGGTTACTGGATCGCCGCCGGCCAGGCGGGCCGCGGCTACGGCACGGCCGCGAGCGCGGCCCTGACATCGGTCGCGCTGAGCCTTGCCGGGGTGAACCGGGTGGAGATTCACTGCGACGCAGCCAACGCCGGGAGCGCAGCGGTGGCTCGCAGGCTCGGCTACCGGCTCGACCGGATCGAGGAACGGCGCCCTGAAGCGCCCGGCGAGAGCGGGCGGCTGATGATCTGGGTGCGGGACAAGCCAGCCTAGCCGCGATCCTGCGCTCTTACTGGGCCGCGGGGCGACGCATCCCGCGTTACAAATCTGCAGGTTAGACTAGATCGACATATGTAGGCTACATGTGTAGCCTAGGTCCCGTGAAGCTAACCAGACCGCTGGAGCGCGTGCTGAGAGTGCTGACGGCCGACCCCGCCGCGCGGCACTATGGCTATGACCTGATGAAGGCTGCGAAGCTGCCCAGCGGCACTCTGTACCCGATGCTTGCCCGTCTGGAGCAGGAGGGCCTGGTGGAGGCCGAGTGGGAGGCTCAGCGCCCGGATGCTGGCGGCCGCCCGCCGCGCAAGTACTACCGGCTCACCGCTGAAGGCGCCCGCGTTGCCCGGCTGGAACTCGCGCAGGCCGCCGTGCCGGACCGCCGCGTCGCCCCTGGCACCGCGCGGCCCGCCCATGGGAGCACGCAATGACCGCGATGCCGCGTGTCCAGCGGATCGCGGAGGGACTTATTCGCGCCTCTGGCCGTCGGCTGCCCGACGAAGAGCGCGCCGAGCGCTGCCGGGAGTGGTCGGCTGAGCTGCCAGCGATCCTGTATGACGAGAGTGTCCACCCTGACCTGATGCGCTCGGTGCGAGCGCTCAGCTACTCCGCGGGCATCGCAGTGACCACCCGGCGGCTGAGCCGGGCTGCCCGCCTGCCACGCCGTGCACCCGGCTCGGCCTGGCGCGATGGCGCCATCAGCGCCCGGCCCGGCAACCTGGGTCTGCGCGCGACGATCGGCCTGGCC
>Ga0335074_10014093_pt1 | contig 11224 bp, 10 predicted proteins | sample Lox_Sample_23_FD_206715 | JGI IMG/M metagenome (GOLD analysis project Ga0335074, IMG submission 206715) | Soil microbial communities from Loxahatchee National Wildlife Refuge, Florida, United States - Lox_Sample_2.3 | ecosystem: Environmental > Terrestrial > Soil > Wetlands | place: USA...
CCAGAAACTTCCACTGGCTCGAAAGAGCTAGCCCTCGGGCACTGTTTTGCAAGAAAATTTGCGGCTGGACGTAACTTTGAACGAAGTGCGGACGTTATCTATTCAAATCCCCGTTACGACGGCGGACGCTTCACCCTATCACCCCAAAGAGCGTCCGCCATTCTAATTTCTGAGCTTCCATTTTAGCTTGGTCTGTTCTGTGAGGAAGCCCGCTACTCACCGGATATTCCTTCAAACAGCGGCGTGCTCAGGTAACGCTCTCCAGAATCCGGCAAGACAACCACGATCGTTTTCCCCTTCATCTCAGGTTCGTGAGCGATTCGCACCGCTGCTGCTGCCGCGGCGCCGCTTGAGATGCCCGAGAGGATCCCCTCCTCGCGAGCTAATCGCCGCGCCATCTCCATCGACTCTTCGTTTGTCACCTGCTCCACACGATCGATAACGCTCAAATCCAGATTTCCCGGAATGAAACCCGCGCCGATGCCCTGAATTTTGTGCGGACCCGGCTGTAGCGGCTGCCCGCGCAAAGTTTGCGTAATCACCGGGCTGCCAGCCGGCTCTACGGCCACCGATACGATCTTCTTATTCTTCTGCATACTCCGGAAGTAGCGCGACGCGCCGGTGATGGTGCCGCCCGTTCCCACGCCGCTGACCAACACATCGATCGCACCGGCGCTGTCCTCCCAAATCTCCGGCCCGGTGGTTTTGAAGTGAATTTCCGGGTTCGCGGGATTCTGAAACTGCTGCAGCAGCACGTAGCGCTTGCGGTCGGACGCGACCATCTCCTCGGCTTTGGAGATCGAACCTTGCATGCCCGCCGAGCCCTCGGTCAGGATCAGATTCGCGCCGAAAGCTCGCAGGACTCTGCGGCGCTCCAGCGACATAGTCTCCGGCATGATCAGCGTGATGGCATAACCGCGGGCCGCCGCAACGAAAGCGAGCGCGATCCCGGTGTTGCCGCTGGTCGGCTCAATCAGCTCCTTGCCGGCGCCAAGCAAACCGCGCTTTTCTGCGTCCCAGATCATGGCGGCGCCAATACGATCCTTCACTGAATAGGCCGGATTACGGCCTTCGATCTTGGCCAGAATGGTGGCGGGTGCGCCTTGACTCACACGATTCAGCTTGATGAGCGGCGTTCTTCCAATGCTGAGCGAATTATCCTGATAGAGCATCAAATCTCCCAATTTGGCACGTAGTGAGCCTGCCGGTCGCGCCAGTTTCGAACCAGCTCGGCAAAAGTGGTTTCGTCGATCACGCTGGAGACAGCCTGGTCAACGCGCGTCCAGGTTTCGGCGAACGGATCGGCCAAGTTCTGCTTGCGGGCCGGCTTGCTGTTTTTGGAGCCTTCCACGTAGCGCATTACCTGTCCAACCGTAATCGCTTCAGCCGGCCGCGACAGCAGGTACCCGCCTTCGGCGCCGCGGCGCGATTCCACAAAGCCGCCCTGCTTCAATCCAGCCAGAATGAGCTCCAGAAATTTTTGCGGGATTTTCTGCCGCCTGGCGATCTCGGCGATTTTGATCGGCTCCCCGGATTTTTGGAGCGCGAGATCGAAGATGGCGTGCAAGGCGTACTCGCCCTTGACGGAGATGTTCATTGGGCCTGGGTCAATCTCCCGTTGCCAACTAGAGATTGTACCGAAAGCGCTCGCCGGTGCGCGCTAATGAACGTCGCGCAAGGAATTGAGGGAAACCGTGAACCCGCCCGGATCCGTGCTTTGAATTCGCTTGAATAGCGCCTGGGCTCGTTTCCTCAGCTTGCGAGACAGCGCTTCCTGGCCGGCCCGCAAAGTGGCAGCGGAATAGTCGAGCAGGAGCCGAACGGTGGCTGGATGCTCGGAGCCCAAAGCTTTCTCTTGAACCTGGAGCGACTGCTCGAAATAGGGCAAGGCATCCTTGGGATTTGGCGATTCAGCCAGGATATTGCCGAGATTCTGGAGGATCGCAGCCCGCAGCGGCCCGTTGCCTTGGGGGTTCAACAAATCGAGCGCCCGCTGTTCGTCTTGTTCCGCCTGGCCGTTTTGGTGCTGTTCCTCGAACAACTCTCCCCTATTTGCCAGCACTGCGGCCAAATCCAACTCGGTTGCCGGTCCCAAAGCTTCAAAAATGTCTACTGCGCGCCGGTACATTTCCGCAGCTTCTTGAAGTTTCTTTTTCGCTTGGAAGACTTGAGCCAGGTTGTTAGAAGCGACGCCGACTTCGCGGCTGATGGCGCCGTGCTCGCGCTCCATGCCGGTCAACGCCTGATCCAGCAGATCTTCGGCGCGATCGTATTCGTTGAATTTGCACAGCACCACGGCGAGATTGCTGGCAACCACGGGGAAACCCACATTGTCGGGACCGGACCCACCCAGGATTTTCAGCGCAGACTCGAACAGATTCCGTGCTTCCCAGTCCCGGCCCTGGATGCGATAGACGTCCGCGAGATTATTGAGCGAATACGCAATTTCCACGCTCCCAGCCGGCAGGTTCTTCTGCCGCCAGTCGAGGGCGTGGCGAAGGGCCGCCTCCGCGTCCGGATAGCGATCTTCGCTACGGTAGAGCAGCGCCAGGTTGTTTGCGATTCTGGCGCGCATCAGCTCATCGCACTTCACATCCAGCGCGGAACGATACAAATTCTCGGCATCCTGCCATTTCCCTTGGTCGACAAACGCCATCGCCTGATCATTCATCCTCATGGCCGTGTGCAGCGGATCTTCTGCGAAAGCCGGGGCAGTCAGCAGCACGGCCAGCGCTATCGCTCTCGTGATGAACATCTCACGCTCCCATTTCGCCAACCCTTACATTGGTTGCGGATATTCGGGCTCACTCTCACGAGAATTCATATCGGCGCGAGCAGAGCCGGTAAGCGATCCGGAGCTGTATTCTGGGAAACGCGCGAGCGCAGCAAAGGCGCGCGATCCGCGTGGCGAAAATCAAGAACTGGCCCGTGCCGAAATTTATGATGGGAAGGGAGTAATAACGAATGCGAAAACTGATCGGACTGCTGTTGATCGCGCCGCTACTGGGCTCGGAACCCGCCGGGTATAAATACTGGAGTGCGTCCGAACTGAAGAGCTACGCCAAATCGGCGCGGACATCGTTCCCGGATCTGGCGAAATTCGGCGCGGACCGCGCGGTGATGGCACATCGGACCGTTTCCGGATCGGCCGAGCTGCACGAAAACGAAGCGGACCTTATGGTAGTGGTATCGGGTGCAGGCACGTTGATCGTGGGGGGAACCATGCCCCACGCGAAGACGACGGCGCGGGGCGAACTGCGCGGACCTTCCATCCAAGGCGGCGCCCGCCAGAACCTTTCGCCCGGCGATATCGTTCACATTCCGCCCGAGACACCGCATCAAGTGCTGCTCGATCCTGGAGCGCAGATCACGTATTTTGTGCTGAAGGTGAAAGAATAGGCTCTTGGACTGGGGGCGCATCACGTCGATCGGGCTTATCTCGGACACGCATGGATTGCTGCGGGATGAGGCGGTGGACGGGTTGCGCGGCTCGGAGTTGATCATCCACGCGGGCGACGTGGGGAATCCGGAAATCCTCACCGAATTGCGGCAGGTAGCGCCGGTGATTGCGGTGAAGGGCAATATCGACCGGGGACCGTGGACCTCGGAACTTCCGCGAACCGCGGCGCTGCAAGCCGGCGCCGCCAACATCTACGTGCTTCACAGTCTGGAGGAACTGGACCTGGACCCGAAGGTGGCCGGGTTGGACATCGTGGTTAGTGGCCATTCCCACGTGCCGAAGCACAGCGAGCGCTCCGGCGTGCTTTACATTAATCCCGGGAGTGCGGGTCCGCGGCGCTTCACGTTACCTGTAACGGTCGCGCGCCTCGATCTCGGGGCCAAGCCCTGGAACGTAACTTTCACCGATCTCCTGGGCGGCAGCTCACGCTAGTCCTTCCACAACAACTCGGCGTCGGAGCGGCGGACGTAATTCGCATCGATTTTCGCCGGATCGCTGGCGCGGCCGAGCGTAAATTCGTCCCACGCGATGTGGCCGATGGCGGCCGCCAGTTCGCGCGGAGCGATCACCGCCGGCGCTTCCGCTGCGATCGGAGTGTGAGATACAAATTCGAAGCTTCCCTGGTGCAGCGGTTCCAGCTTCTGGAGCCAATCCTCGAACTTCAGCACCGCTTCCGGCATCACCGCTTCCAGTTCGCTGTTGTACACAGCGGCGTAAACCTCGCCACGCCGCGCATCGATCACACAGGCCCGCAACGGCGCCGAGCCGAAGCGCGCCATCGCACGCAGGTTCGAGACCGCGACGACCAGTTTTCCGGTAGCCTCGGCGAGGCCCTTCGCGGCGGCCAGCCCCACCCGCACGCCGGTGAACGAACCGGGGCCGGAAGCCGACGCGAAGCATTCCAATTGATGCACCGTGATCCCGTTCTTTTCGAGCAACTCCGCAATGTGTCCGAACAGAACGTGTCCAAAGCCTTCGGGCGCATGCAGCGCGGTTTCCTCAATAGTTACGTTGGCCTCCACCAGCGCGATACTGCCGAACTCGGACGTTGTATCGATCGCCAGTATCACTTAGTCACGATTCACTTGTTGAACTGATACACGCGATCCGCCGCGTAGGCTTTGCCATGGGCATTCAAGGCCGTCAGGTGCACGCTCAACACCGCCGGAAAATTTTCGGCAATCGAAGCCGGCACTCGAAACGTTCCCGGCGATCCGGTGCCCAGTACGCGAAATCCGCGGCCATCCGCCGCCACTTCGCCGGTCCAAAGATATAGCATCGACCGCGTAGCGCGAGTCTCGCGCGTCAGCTTCACGGAAAACTGTTCCGGCACACCGGCGATCAGCGTATTGCCCGGCGGAGCAGCAATCACGAACGGAAGCTTGGCCGGATCGCTCTCGATCTCCTGCACCGGCACGGGCCGCGATTCGAATTTGTAGGACTTCAGCATCGATTCTTTGTGACCCTCGCGCGCGATGTACAGCACCCAGGGATGGCTTGCGCCGGGAGCTTCGCCGGTGAAATGCTGGCCCTTATATTTTTTGGCGTCGATCGTCTCACCCGTCGCGGGATTCAGCCATTGGACATCGTAGCCGTGATCCTCCACCGACACCTCCACCGGTGGCCCAGGATGCTCGACGTAATTGACATATTCGACGTCCTCCAGCGCCACGGCGCGCGTGCCGTCCACTTCGAAATACGGCTCCAGCTCCCAGTGCCGCGTATCGGCCATGAAATCGTGCCAATGTTTCGCGACGGCGGGATTCGGGCCGCCAAACTCGGGATATTCCCCGTCCATGGTGGAGTTCCACAGGTGCTGCGCATCAGTGACGCCGACAAACGGTACGGTATAGAACTGGTGCTCCACCGATCCGACAGTATCGTCGCTCGATCCCTCGATCACATAATCCATCCAGCCATCGGTGAGCAGCGGAGACGAAGTCACTTTCGCGTTAGACGAGCGTGGATGCTGGTAGGGATCGAGCTTCTTCAGATCGAGTCCTAATTCCTTCAGCAGCGTACGGCCCTCGGCGTAGTCTTCAAACTCTTGCAGGCCCTGCCAGGTGATATTGAACGGCGCGTAACGCGCGACTACGTAGCGAATGAAATGCCGGCGCGACTCCGGATCGGGGAAGAGCGCGGTAATGCAGTCCGGATTCGACGCGAGCATCAGATCGGCGGTGATGCCGCGTTTGTGAATTTCTCCGATGCGGCGATCGAGCTCGTCGAAAAACGCCGGATTGGGCCGCTCCGGACCAAGATACACGCGTGCGCGATCTGCCGCGCCACCCAGAATCGAACCGCGAAAATGAGTGAATTTGTTGTCCGCCGCTTCGCCCAGCTCGCGCTCGAAATCGGACGGGGGTTCGAACGCGAAGCGGTCCGCGATATAGCCCATCCACAGGTGCGGCTGTTTGTTGCCGATGACGACCTGCTGGTTGTCGGTAGCCCAGTGATGCACGTTCGCCACGATTACGAACCCGCGCGCGTCCGAAGCCATGGCGCTGAAACTGCCTTGCCGGCCATCGAAGGACGCAATGTTGCTGGTCGCCTTGAAAGTCCATTGTCCGGCTTCCGTGGGCGTGAAGCGCACCACCATCTTGGCCCCGCCATCCCAAAACGCCGGCATGTCGTAGGTATGGAAGCTGGGCGAGCGGAACTCGACATTCAGCTTGACGCCGGCATAGGGATTGGGATGCGACGCGAGGTCGGCCGCCGATAACTCGAATGGCATCTCGCACGGCGAATAGGCAGGCGTTCCCTCGCAGGGCGTCTGGGCGAAGGCGGCGGTAGCGAAGGCAAGCAACAATAGCGCTGACGACGCCAACATCAGTCTTAAAGATAGCGCATGCGCCTCGAAGTGGCCCAGTATTGTAACGCATCTATGCGCATCGGTGAGTGCCCAAAGAGCGTCTAATAGCGTTAAGGAGTAAGCCAATGGACAGTGCGCATCGCGTAGTGATTCTGGGCGGCGGATTCGGGGGCCTGTATGCCGCCAAGGCCTTGAAAAAGGCGCCCGTGGAAGTAACGTTACTGGATCGCCGCAATTTTCATTTGTTTCAGCCGCTCCTTTATCAGGTGGCCACCGGATCGCTGTCGCCCGGGGAAATCGCCTCGCCGCTACGCTCCGTCCTGCGCCGCCAGAAGAACACGCGGGTGCTGCTGGGCGAGGCCATCGATCTGGATGCCGAACACCGCCGCGTGATTTTGGATGAGGGGCAGCAGGTCGAGTACGATTCGCTGATCGTCGCGACCGGCTCCGCGGATTCCTACTTCGGCCACGATGACTGGCGCCGGAACGCTCCCGGCTTGAAAAGCATTGAAGAGGCCACCGAAATCCGGCACAAGATTCTGTACGCGTTCGAGGCGGCGGAACGCGAGCCCGATCCCGAAAAACAGAGTGCGTGGCTGACGTTCGTGATCGTGGGCGGCGGGACCACCGGCGTGGAACTGGCAGGCGCGCTCGCCGAGATCGCGCACGACACCGTCCGGCATGATTTTCGAGCCATTCGTCCCCAAGACGCGCGCATCTTCCTGATCGAGGGCGAATCCCGGATCCTGCCGACCTATCCGCCGGATCTTTCGGCGAAGGCGAAGGCTGCGCTGAATCATCTCAAGGTCACGCCTCGCACCGGCGTATTCGTACGGGATCTGGACGACAACGGCGTAACCGTAAAGACGGCTTCGGGCGATGAACGAATTCCTTCCCGCACGGTCATCTGGGCGGCCGGCGTCAAGCCGTCGCCTTTCGCCGCGGTGCTGGAGCATCGCACTGGAGCGGCGCGCAACAAAAGAGGACAGGTAACCGTCAACGGCGATTGCAGCGTGCCCGGACATCCGGAAATTTTTGTGATCGGCGATCTCGCGCATCTCGAGCAAAATGGGAAACCGCTGCCCGGCGTCGCGCAGGTGGCCATGCAACAGGGAGACTACGTCGCGAAGCTGATTCCCGAACGATTGCGCGGCCGGACCCTGCCGCCTTTCCATTATTTCGACAAAGGCAACCTGGCGGTGATTGGCCGAGCCGCCGCGGTCGCCCAGATTGGTCCGCTACACCTCTCCGGGCTGCTGGCCTGGCTCACTTGGGTCTTTGTCCACTTGATGTACCTGGTGGAATTTTCCAACCGCGTCCTGGTGTTCGTCCAATGGGGATTTTTATACCTGACGTTCAACCGCGGCGCTCGCCTGATTACCGGGCCGAACCCGGTGGAGCAGCAAGCCGATGCGGAAGCCTCCGAACACGTCACATCGGCAGAGGCGCCGGAACAAGCGTCACAACACGCTTTGAAATAATGGCGCATTACCTCGCTATATACTAGGTTGTTTGGCGGAACTCGATTCCAAAACCCGGACCGCTCCGCCGCTCTGCGTACTGCTGGGCATCGCGATACCGGCGTGCGTTTTCGCAATAAACGTTTACCGGGCCGCACATCAGTCCATCACCGCCGACGAGGCCTTCACCTACGACTGGTACATTGTGAATCCCTGGAATTGGATTTTCATTGTTTATAGCACCAACAATCACGTGCTTCACACCTTGCTGTGCCGTCTGAGCGTCACGCTGCTGGGCACCTCCGAACTGGCCATGCGGCTGCCCAGCCTTCTGGGCGGACTTTTATATCTTGTCTTTGTCTACAAACTGTGCCGGTATTTATTCAGAAACCAATGGATATTCTTGCTCGCCGTGGCGGCGTTGACGCTGAATCCGTTCATTATGGATTATCTTTCCGCCGCTCGCGGGTATGGCATGGGGCTTGGTTTCTTCATCGCCGCCCTCTATTTGGCGCTGCGGTTCTTTGGCGATGAGGCAGACGCCACGCCGGGCCGGCGGATAAGCTTCGCCACCGTTTTACTCGGTTTGGCAAGCGCGGCAAATCTCATCTTTCTTTTTCCGGCAGCCGCGCTGGCCGGAATGCTCACCGTGCTGCGAGCGGCCGATCCAAACGCCGGGGGTTGGTGGCAGCGGCTCCGTTGGATCGCCGCCCGAGTTTGGCTGCCCCTGGCACTTACTGCCGGTCTCTTCCTTGCCATACCACTGGCGCATGAGGTGAGCGGCTCCCTCAACAAATACGGCAAGGATTCTCTGCGCGACACAACGCTGAGCTTGGTACAGAGATCTCTGTTTCATCAGTACAACGTTTACCGGGGCGACGTTATTCCCGGCATTGTGACGCGATGGACCGGCGTCCTCACGGACTGGATTGTTCCGGCAAGCATGGCGCTGCTATTGATCGCGCTGGCGCCTCCGTGTTTCCGCTGGCTGAAGGTCCGCGACCCGCACCGGCTGGGCAACCTGGATCGCGCGTACCTCGTGATCGGCGGGGTCCTGGCGCTTTCGCTTGGGCTGTTGGTTGCAGCCCATTATCTTATTGGAATGCTTTACCCTCTGGACCGGACGGCGCTCTATCTGGCCGCGCTTTTGACGCTCGCATGGATGCTGTTGATCGAGAAGGCCCTGGCTCTGCCACGTCTGAATCGCACGCTCGGAATGCTGGCAGGGGCGCCCGTGGCGGCCGCGATCCTGCTGTTCGTGCGCGGATTCACCACTTCGTATTATTACGAGTGGAGCTATGACGCCGGCACGAAGCGCATCTTTCATCTATTGGAAAAGCAAAACGGATTCAGTAGCAGCCGGCGGATGAAATTGGGTGTGGACTGGAAGCTGGATATGAGCTTGAATTTTTACCGTCACATGTACCGGGCGGATTGGATGGCGAAGGTGGAGAGAGATCCGCCAGCGGAGGCCGGAGGCTTCGACTATTATGTCCTGCTTCCTGAGGATGAAAAGACCACTCGAAAGCTCGGGCTGCGTGTGATCTACCTCGACCCAATTTCCGGTCAGGAACTGAAGGCGCCCGGCGAGCGCACGGCCCGGTCAACGCCGGAGCGCGATTAGTCAGACGGTCTCGCCAGACTCGCTATACTGATTGGTTTGGCGGCGAACTTCCCAACAGATCTCGCCTTGAGCACGGAGCAGGCGCCGGTCCAGGCCGCAACTCGAAAAGTATGGCCTCGCTTGCTGGCGGCGATTTTGTGCTTCGCCGCGCTGGAGGGCGTCCTCTTCCACACTGGATTCTATTCAGCGATCGTTGAACCCGATTCGACGACCGGCTATCTCGAGTTGCAAATCCGCAACGAGATCCGCCGGCCGAAACCGAATCGCAACCAGGTGCTCGCCGTAGGCCACTCCCGTATGGCCTTGCTGCCGCGTGTAGTGAATGAGGAGAAGCCCGGAACCGGATATACTTTTGCCAGCATCGGACTCGGCGGCACTACGCCGCGCGTCTGGTATTATTCGCTGCGCGCACTCGATCCCAAGGCTCACAATTACGCCGCAATAGTGATCCCAAGCGACGATTATAACGAGCCCGACACCTACGATTATCAGTCCGAGCGCGAAGTCGACTTGCATTACCTGATCGGCCGGCTTGGCCTGCGGGATTTGGCTGATTTTCCCTGGACGTATCAGAGCCCCAAGCTGCGCTGGGAAATATTTCGCGGAATTATTCTTAAGGGCTTCGTTTACAAGCGGGATTTTGAAGAATTCTTGGATCATCCATTACAGCGAATTGCCAAGGCACGCTACTACGCTCACGATTCGGCCGGCTGGTATTACGGCTATGGCGGCGTCGACGAGACCCTGGCTGGATTACACATCGATTGGCAGCATAAAACGATCCAGTATCCCGCCGGCGTTTCCGCAGACCGGCGCAAGGATATCGAAAACGAGCTGTTTCCCACGCTTCCCCCCGATGAAGGCCGCGAAACAGCGTATCTGCGTTACTGGTACGGCAAGATTATTGCCTATTATCGCGGCTCCGGGACCAAGCTCATTTTTATGCGGGTGCCGCGTGCGCCCGTTTCGCCGCCCGATGCACCTCCGAAGATGAACAGCGCGATCCGCGAGATCGCATCCCAGCCGGATGTGATCGTACTCGACGAAAATGTATTCGATCAGCTCGAGCATCCCGATTTTTTCTGGGACGGCTGGCACTTGAACCGGCAGGGAATGGAAGCCTTCTCGCGGCTGCTTGCCTCGGAAGTTCGGCGCGTGCTGGGGCCTCCGAAGTATTAGCCGATGCTGTTTAACACCCAGCAATTCTTCGCTTTCCTCGCGATCGTCCTGATCCTGTTCTACACTGCGCCGCGCGCGTTGCGGAAATACATTCTTCTCGCGGCCAGCTACTTCTTCTATATGAGCTTCATTCCGAAGTTCATCCTGCTGCTGCTGTCGCTGACCGCGATCGATTACACGGCGGCGCGCTGGATCGCAAGCACGCACTCGCCGCGCTCGCGTAAGGCTGCGCTCGTGGTGAGTCTCTCGGCCAATCTCGGGCTGCTCGGATTTTTCAAGTACTACAATTTCTTCGCCTCCAACATCGCTCTGCTGCTGCACCGGCCGTCCAACGTGTTTGCGCTGAGCATCATTCTTCCGCTCGGCATCAGCTTTCATACGTTTCAGAGCATGTCGTACGTGGTCGATGTTTACCGCAACGAGCAGGAGCCGATCACGAACCCGATCGACTACGCGCTGTTCATTTCGTTCTTCCCGCAGCTGGTGGCCGGCCCAATTGTCCGCGCGCGCGAGTTCTTCGGCGATCTTTATCATTGGAAGCGCCCGTCATCCGATGATATTTTGCGCGGCCTGTTGCTGCTGCTGCTCGGTCTCGCCAAGAAAATGGTGATGGCGGATCAGTTTGCGCAAATCGCCAACGGTTATTTCAAGAACGTCTCGGCTCAGCCGGGCGCCGTGCCCGCCTGGTC
>Ga0335074_10014094_pt1 | contig 11224 bp, 10 predicted proteins | sample Lox_Sample_23_FD_206715 | JGI IMG/M metagenome (GOLD analysis project Ga0335074, IMG submission 206715) | Soil microbial communities from Loxahatchee National Wildlife Refuge, Florida, United States - Lox_Sample_2.3 | ecosystem: Environmental > Terrestrial > Soil > Wetlands | place: USA...
TCCGTACTCGCCAGCCAAGGCGGAGGCGCTGCTCAAGGCGCACGGCTGGAAGGTCACGCCGAACGGCACCGACGCCTGCCAGCGGCCGGGAACCGGCGCGGCCGACTGCGGCGCGGGCGTTGCCGCGGGCGAGAAGCTGCAGTTCCAGCTGCTGTATGCGTCGGGATCGGCCTATTTCGACCAGATGAACGCGGCCATCCAGACCAGTGAGGCGCAGGCCGGCGTCCACATCACGCTGAAGGCCGAGCCGTTCAACACGCTGGTCGCCACGACCGCCACCTGCAATGCCGCCTCGCACTCGGGTTCGGTCTGCAACTGGCAGCTGCAGCAGTTCGGTTACCAGCCCTACTCGCTGGACCCGAACGGGTCGGGCATCTTCAACACCGACGCGGACAGTAACTACGGCGGCTACTCGAGCCCGGAGATGGACCAGCTCATCAACCAGACCGAGTACGGGTCGAGCTCGTCGGCGTTCTTCGCCTATGAGGACTACGCGGCGGAACAGCTGCCGTGGCTGTGGCTGCCCAACCCGTCGGGCGTGATCGTTTACAAGAACAACCTGGCCGGCGTCGTCCCGTCGAGCCCGTTCGATTTCCTGCTGAATCCCGAGGTCTGGTATTACGTCAAGCCGGCCTCATGACCGGGTACCTGATCCGCCGCGTCGGCCAGTCGATCGCGGTCGTCATCGGCGTGATGATCCTCACGTTCATCCTGCTGCACATGGAGCCGGGCAGCGTGGCCAGGTCCGTGCTCGGGCTGAAGGCCACGCCTGCCCGGGTGGCGATCTTCGACAGCCTGTACGGCCTGAACAAGCCCCTGTACCAGCAGTTCGCGATCTACGTCAAGCAGCTCTTCCAGGGCAATCTGGGCATCTCCTATCAGCTCCAGCAGCCGGTATCTACCCTCATCGCGCAGCGGCTGCCCAGGGATGCGATCCTGCTCGGCCTGTCGACGCTGCTGGCGCTGGTGATCGGCGTGCCGACCGGGATCTACCAGGCGGTGCGGCACAACCGCCTGGCCGACGACCTGCTCGCCGGGACCTGGTTCACGCTGTACTCCGCGCCGGACTTCATGGAGGCATTGCTGCTCATCGCGCTGGTCTGCGTCCAGTTCCACCTCCTGCCGCCGGCCTTTCCCGGCGGGGTGACCTCGGTCGCCGGGCTGTTCGCGAACTGGCAAGCGCTGGTCCTCCCTGTCGTGGTGCTGGCGATCAACAGCGTGGCCGGCTTCAGCCAGTACGTGCGGTCCACCGCCCTGCAGGTACTGGCCGAGGACTACATCAGGGTGGCCCGGGCCAAGGGCATGTCGGAGCGGCTGGTGCTGACCCGTCATGTGCTGCGCAACTCGCTGCTGCCGGTGATCACCATCCTCGGGCTGTCGCTGCCGGACATCGTGGCCGGCGCGGTGATCGCGGAGTCGATCTTCAACTTCCCCGGCATGGGCTTGCTGTTCTGGCAGTCCGCACTCGCCCACGACTTCCCGGTGATGCTCGGCGGGACGCTGATCATCGGCCTGGCCACCGTGATCGGCAACCTGGCCGCCGACATCGCCTACAGCGCGCTCGACCCGAGGATCCGCTATGGCAGCGCCTGACACCGCACCGGCGCAGGCATCCCCGGGCGGCAGCCCCCTGGCTCCGGAGGGGGGCGAGGTAGCCGCTTCCGGCACCGGCACCCAGCTCAGCCTGCGGGCGTTCGTGACCAGCAAGCGGGCGATGACCGGGACAGGGATCATCGTGCTGCTTGCCCTGTTCTGCTTCGCGGGCCCGCTGCTGTATCACACCAACCAGACCCAGGTGAACCTGGGCATCGAGAACAGCCCGCCAGGGCCTGGCTACCCGCTCGGCACCGACCAGTACGGGATCGACGTGCTCGGCAGGCTGATGGTGGGCGGCCAGTCCTCGCTCGAGCTCGGCTTCGCCGTGGGCATCGCGACCACGGTGATCGGCTTGCTCTACGGCGCGGTATCCGGGATGGCCGGCGGGATCGTGGACGCGGTCATGATGCGCTTCGTCGACACGCTGCTCGCGGTGCCCACGTTCATCCTGCTGATCATCGTGGCCAGCATGTTCTCGCTCAGCCTCTCGGTGATCATCCTGATCCTGACCGCGCTGTCCTGGCCCTACACCGCACGGCTGATCCGCGGCCAGGTGCTCGCGCTCAGACCCAGGGAGTTCGTCCAGGCGTCGCGCTCGATGGGCGCCACGAGCAGGTGGATCCTGACCAGGCACATGGTGCCGAATACCCTGGGCATCAGCGTGGTCACGGCGACCTTTTCCATCGCCGACTCGATCTACGCGCTGTCGGCGCTGAGCTTCCTCGGCATCGGGCCGCCGCCGCCGTTCACCGACTGGGGCACGATGCTGTCCAACGGGGTCGACAACCTGTTCAACGGCTACTGGTGGCAGGTATACCCGCCGCTCATCGTGCTGGTCGTGGTCGTGGTGGCATTCCGGCAGGTCGGCGACGCGCTGAACGACATCGTGAGCGGCCAGCGCACCGGTGTGATGGTGCGGCGGCGGCGGCGGTTCCGGCTGCTGCCGCTGTCTGCCCCGCGGGACTAGTAAGCCCGTCTGCCACGATCCTGGCGGAAGGGCAGGATCGATTAGTACGGGCAGGTGGTGAGGCCGTACTGCGGGTTCGGGTTCGAGGTACCGCTGGTTGCCTTCTTCTTCTTTTTCTTTCCTGAGCCCGATCCGGACGACGAGCCAGGTGAGCCGGACGAGCCGCTGGGCCTGGGCGACGCGGACGGGGAAGGCGTGGCGTGCGCCTGGGAGTAGGCGGGCACATCGGACTGCGAACCGGCGTTGGCGGCGGCCTGGACGTCCGCAGGGACGGATTGGTCGTTCTGGCCCGCGGCGGTGACGTAGTCCGCGGCGTTGACACTGTCCGCGCCGAGCATCTCCAGCCCCGGCGCCTGCGCGGTGACCTGGGAGCCGAGCAGCACCTCCACGTGGCCGGCCGACAGCGATGGCAGGGAGGTGGCGGATTGCACGCCCATGACGTTGGCAATCACCTGCGCGTTCGCCTCGGTGGCGCGGCCCGCGCCGTAGAAGACCTCGGCATCGTCCTGGACCGGCTGCGACTGGGAGGAGGAGTCCTTGACGGCGCCGGCCTGGTAGCCCATCGCGACGAGATCCTGCGAGACGTCCGCGGCCAGCCCGTCGGTGCCGCTGCCGTTGTAGACGTCCACGGTCACCGACGGAGCCGTCGGGAGGATCAGCGAGGACCCGTAGAACGCCTTGTTGACCTGCTGCTGGATCTGCGGCACGTCGATGTAGTCCGCGCTCTGCGGGCCGGGGTAGCCGGGGATGGTGACATTGTTCGTCGATATCTCGGGCAGCGTGGTGAAGTGCAGGTTGCTGCTGGACAGCGCGCGTATGTCCTGAGCGAACGCGATCAGGTTCCAGCCGCTGTCGTACATGAGGTAGCTCTTCGCGTTGCTCAGCAGGGTGGGGATCTCACCGAGGTCGCTCAGCACGCCGCCGTTTTCCAGCTTCCACAACAGGTACTCGATGGCGGCCTGCTGCCGGGCGGTGCGGCCGATGTCGATCCCCGGCAGGGTGTCGCGCGACCGGACGTAGGCCAGTGACTGCGCCGCCGACAGGTGCAGGTACTGCTTGCCGCCCTTCTTCGCCTTGTAGCCGTCCTTGTAGGCGTTGAAACCCGAGTTATCCGTGCCGGTGAGCGGATCCTGGTCGGTCAGGTTCGCCCCGGCGGGCAGGCCGTCCTGCGCGGGAGCCGGCTGGATGCAGATCTCCAGTCCGCCGAACTGCTGGGCCAGCTCGTAGAAGCCGATGATGTTGGACTCGATGAAATGGTCGATGTGGACGCCGGTCACCGACTCGACGGTCTGGACCTCGAAGAGCTGGCCCGCCTGGTTGGCGGCCAGATACCGCTGGGCCTGGGTCATGGTGGAGCCGTCGGTCTGGACGAGCGACTCGTCGTAGGCGTACGCGTAGGCGGCGTCGATCTTGCCCTCGGTGAGCCCGTCATAGGTGGCGTGCGGGTAGTTGACGACGTCGTCGCGGGGGATCGAGAAACCGACCGCCTTGCGGCCGCCGGCGAAGACGTGGATCAGGATCAGCGTGTCGGTGTCCTGCGACCCCTCAAGGCCGGCCTCGACCGCCGCCTCGCTGCCGGAGTGCGTCTCCGTCAGCTGCTTTACCGACAGGTCCTGCCCCTGGAAGGTGGTCCGGCTCTCCAGCCCCATCACCAGGATGTTGACCGCGCCGGCAGTCGGGGCGCCGCCGCCGCCGCCGAGCGCGGCGCCGTAGCCGAGAGCGTCGGTCAGGCCGACGACCTCGTGGAGGTAGCCAGACACCACGAGGGTGACGGCAGCGGCCACGCACGCGACCGCGTATCCGACCTTGCCCACCGTGATCGGGCCGAGCCTCGAACCGCGCACGCCCAGACTCCTCCACCTCGGTCTCAGCCAGAATCTAGGTCAACCCGGGCAGATCTTAGCCTTGCGGAGAGGCCATCCGGGTTGAGAAAGGCGATCGTGCGGTGATCCTTTGGCTGCCGAAGTCGATAACGAGCCTGCGGCCATTGCAGTTCCTCAGATGGGCGGGTGGGCCGACCGGCGCGGCGACCCGCCGCATGCCGGCGACGGCATCAAAGCCTGACCAGCTTCGCGCAAGGCATCGTGATCCGCATCCGGCGCGCGCCGAAATCGATGACCAGCGAGGCGTCATCCTGGACCGTGACGACCCGGCCGAGGCCGTACTTATCGTGCGTTACCAGGTCCTGCTCCGCGAACTCCTCGGCAGGCGGCGCGGGGGGCGGGGGGCCGAAGGGACTTGTGGGCAGGAAGCGCCGGGTCGCGGCGCGGGCAGGTTTCATTATCATCAGTATGCGCTCCCGGCGCCCGCTATTACAGCGGCTCACGACCGCGCCCCCCGGCCGACTTGCCGGTCACGTCGGCTCCGGTCAGCAGGGCCAGCACTTCACCCACGGTGCGTTCCCGGGCGGTGGCTTCCGGCAGCGGCAGATGCGCCTGGATGTGGTAGCGGTTGCGGCGGCCTTCCTTCTCCTTAACCACGTAGCCAGCCTCGACCAGGTCAGTGATGATGCCGAAGGCACCGCGCTCGGTAATGTCCAGGCTGGCCGCGATGTCCCGTAGGCGGACCCCCGGGTCATGGGCGACCAGCAGCAGAACCCGCGCATGGGTGGTCAGGAAGGTCCAGCTTGCCACTCTAATAAGTTATCCGATTCTGGAAAAACCTTGCTGGTATTTGCCATCCCGCGCCGCGAGGGCAGGCAATCCGGGCACGGTCACGGGCGGCAGGCTGTCAGTGATTTCGGCTTCGTCTGCTGGTGGCCGCGCCAGGGCGGCGGGCTGGGCAACGCGGTCGAAGAAGCGCAGCAGTTCCACCGGGAACGGCATGACCAGGGTGCTGTTCTTCTCGGCGGCTACCCCGACCACCGTCTGCGGGAGCCGCAACTGCAGGGCAGCCGACGAGAACGGGGCGGCCCGCGATGAGCTACCCCGGTCCCTGTCCTGCCGTGCCGGTCAGATTACGTGGACCTCCTCGGCCCGCGGCCCCTTGGCGCCACGGCCGGGGGTGAATTCGACCCGCTGGTTTTCCTGGAGGCCGCGGAAACCGCCAGCCTTTACGGCCGAGTGGTGAACGAAGATATCGGGAGTGCCGTCATCGGGGGCGATGAAACCATAGCCCTTGTCGGCGTTGAACGACTTCACTATGCCCTGAGCCATTGTGCTCTCTCCTGCTGAGACGATCTTGGGGCCGCGCCGGGGCGCAGACTACGGATGGCGAGGAGCCCGGTGCATCATCCTGCGCAGCGGCAACATCACACTGCAGGCGACCGGAACGCTGCGACGGAGAATGGTTAGCCTGACGGCGCTAGCCGACGCCCAGCAAGGCCGGAGTCAGCTGCCCGCGGCCACGGCCCAGGGCCGCTAGCGTCCTGCCCGGACAGCTTCTGTCAGGCACCGGCGCGGTCGGCCGGCCAGCGATGTTATCTGCGTCATGGGCACCAACGATCATGATGACCGCGCGGGTGCGCATGAACACCTCCGGTAGCCCCGGGAAACTAGCCGCTGCGGGCGGCCAGCGCCGATGCCTAGTGTCGACGCTATACCCGAAGTGAGAAACTAGCAAGTATTTTCCGGAAACCGATGACCATAGATGGAGTGACCTGGGACTTCCTGACGAATCACGCCTGGCACTGCTACGCGTACCTCATGGCTCCGGCTCCGCGTGTGCGACGTCCCGGCCCGCATGGAGATGACGGAGCAACACACCTCGGCGTACCTGGATCATGCCCGGCGTGCCGGTCCCCGCCAGTCCTGGCGCGGTGCGCTACAGCTTGGTCAGCTTGGCGTAAGGCCACGCGATCCACATCCGACGCGAACCGAAGGCGACAATCACGGCGACGTCATCCTCGACCTGCAGGACCCGGCCAAGGCCGTAGCTGTCGTGGGTTACCTGATCCTGCACGTCGAACCGCTCGACAGGCGGTCCCGCGGGCATGTTGTTGAAGGGGCTGGTGGGCAGGAAGCGCCGGGTCGGGCCGCGGACAGGTTTCATTACCACCAGTATGCGCTCCTTCCGTCCGGCCGGTCGCCTCCCGAAGATCACGACGTGGCGCCAGTTCTCGACGCCGAACCTTATGAGTGCGGCTGACTGGTCCTGGCGTCAGCCATGACCAGGGCATTCACCACCGCTCGTTCTGCTGAAATAAAATGGAGCGGCCGGAACGCTGTGCACGGCGCCGCATGCTCAGCTGCCTTTTTGGACCGCTGACCGGCCAGGAAACGATCTCGGGTATCCTGACGGTGCGTTCCCTACGCGAGGCCGCGGAGGACGCTCAGCCACTGCTCGGGACGTCGGCGGGCACGCGAGGCCATTCGAGTCAGCCTCCGGTGTGCCATGAGAAATGTCGTCGGACCGCTCCGATCCAGAGCTGCGAGTCCCTGGGATAACCTGCTCCGTCCGGGCGTGAGACTCCGACACGGATCCGGCAATGCGCCTGGATTGCGCGCTTGGGGATGGCGCTCGCCACCGGCATGTTCCCGCCGCCTCCGCCGGGTAAAGCACATCGTTCCATGACGGTGCGGTGGGATGCGCACGGCTCGATGGTCCGTAGGCGCCGCGGTCGCGTCGCTACAACCCGACGACAAGGAGCCATTTGTGCCGATGACCTACGCGATGCTCAGCACCTATCCCCCCACGCAGTGCGGGCTGGCGACCTTCAGCGCGGCCCTGCTCGCTCATCTGCCCGAACCGGGCGATCACATAGCCGTCGTGCGCGTGCTCGACGAGCCGATGCCGTCCCCTACCGGCAATGTGGTGCGCAACCTGGTGAACGGCAGCGCTGAGAGCGCGGCGGCCGCGGCCAGCGTGATGAACGACTTCGACGTGGTGATCGTGCAGCACGAGTACGGGATTTACGGCGGCCCCGACGGCCAGGACATAATTCCGCTGCTCGAAGCCCTGAACGTACCGAGCATCGTGGTGCTGCACACGGTGCTGGCACGACCCACGCCGAGTCAGCGCATGATCCTCGATGAGGTCATGGCCGCCACCAGCGCGATCGTCACGATGACGCAGACGGCCCGATCACGACTGCTGGATATCTATGGCGCGAGCCCCGGGAAGATCCTCGTGATACCGCACGGCGCTGCCGACAATCGAGTCGCCGCGCCATCGGCCGGGGGCGCCGGCCCGCCCAGGGTTCTCACCTGGGGACTGCTGGGACCCGGCAAGGGGATTGAGCATGGCATCGACGCGGTAGCCCTGCTTCGCGATCACGGGCTCCGAGTCGACTACCAGGTAGCCGGCCAGACTCATCCGCGCGTGCTAGGGCGCGACGGCGAAGCCTACCGGCGGTCACTCGAAGCGCGGGCGCGCACCAGGGATGTCGTCGATCACGTGCACTTCGACGCCCGGTTCCTTCCGCTGGACGCGCTGAATCATCTCATCGGCAGCGCGGACGTCGTGCTGCTGCCCTACGACTCGCCGGAGCAGGTCACCTCCGGGGTCCTGATTGAGGCGGTCACCGCCGGTAAGCCGGTAGTGTCAACCTGTTTCCCGCATGCTGTCGAGCTTCTCGGCGGCGGCGCGGGGCTGCTGGTCGAGCGGCAGGACCCGGGTGACATCGCCCACGCGCTACGGCGTGTCCTGACCGAGCCGGGCCTGTCGGCGCGGATGAGCGGCCATTCGGCGGATCTCGCGCCGCAGTTGCTCTGGCCGTCGGTGGCGAGTTCTTACCGACGACTCGCCTCGATGCTCATCAGGACACCGACCGGAGCCGTGGCATGAAATACCCGGATGTGCCATTCCGGCATCTGCAGCGGCTGACCGATCACGTCGGCCTGCTCGAACACGCCGAGGGAATCGTGCCCAGGCACGAGCACGGCTACTGCGTCGATGACGTCGCCCGCGGCGTGGTCGTGGTATGCCGAGAGCCGTCGCCGACCGAGGAACTCATCACCCTAGGGCGCCGCTACCTCTACTTCCTCGCCCAAGCGCAGGCGCCAGACGGACGGTTCCGGAATCGTCTCGGTTACGACCGCCACTGGCGTGACCAGCCAGGGACGCAGGACTGCTGGGGCCGTGCCCTCTGGGCCCTGGGCACCGCTGCGGCACAGGGTCCCACCGCGGCGATCCGCGAAGACTCATTCGCCCGGTTCGGGCGCAGCGCGGGAGCATCTTCGCCATGGCCGCATGCCATGGCGTTCGCTGCGCTCGGCGCCGCCGAGGTAGTCGACCGGTGGCCCGGCCATTCCGGCGCGCTCGCGCTGCTGAGCAGGGCGAACGACGTCATCGGCGAGCCGCCCGAGTCCGCGGTATGGCCGTGGCCGGCACCCAGGCTCAGCTATGCGAACGCGGCCATCGCCGAGGCCGTCATCGTGGCCGGCGACAAACTCGGTCACGACCGTGTCCTGCGGAACGGCCTGCGCATGCTGGAGTGGCTGCTGACCACAGAGACCCGAGACGGTCACCTATCGGTAGTGCCGGTCGGCGGCTGGAGCCCTGGCGAGGACCGTCCCGCTTTCGACCAGCAGCCGATCGAGGTGGCCGCACTGGCGGACGCCTGCATGCGCGCGGCGATCGTCACCGGCGACAGCAACTGGCTGGTGGGCGTGAAAATGAGCGTGGCGTGGTTCCTCGGTGACAACGATGCCAGGATTCCGCTGTTCGATGAGCGAACCGGCGGCTGCGGCGACGGCCTTGGCCCCACCCATCGCAGTCGTAACCAGGGCGCCGAGTCGACGCTCGCGATGATCTCCGTGCTGCAACAAGGCCACCGCATGGCCACCGCGCCGCGATGAAGGCCCCCGGCTACCCGCCCCGGTTGCTGGCACGGACCCAGCACCGGCTCAGGCCGGACGTCTCTCGCACCCTGTGCCGACTGTTCGTGCCCGGTCAGGAGACCTTGATCAGGGGAGAGTCGCGGGCGAGGACGGTCATCGACCGCGTCCTCGACATGACCGCGCAGGAGGTGGATCGGACGCTGGCCAGGACGCTGGCGCGATTCTCCGGACGACATCGCGACCTAGGCGAGACCTTGGAACAGAACTTCGGTCTCGTCGCCCATCGGCTCGGCAGCGAGATCAGGGTGGGGCGGGCACGGCGGCAACTGATCGGGGCATATTTCACTCAGGAGTACGCGCTCGAGGCGGCAGCCCTGTTCAATCCGTCCATGGTGGCGCACCCCGACCAGGCAGGCTGCCGGGAGGGAGAAGTCCGGTTCGTCATGAGCCTGCGGGCAGTCGGGGAAGGCCACCTGTCCAGCATCGAGTTCAGGAGCGGGACGATCGGCAGCGATGCCGCGATCCGCTTCGACCCGCCTGGCCGTCTTCTCGACACGGGCTGCCCGCGGCCCGTCCGTTACGATCGCGATCTCTTCCAGGACAGGCTCGCCGAACTTGGCCACGAGGACGAGAACGCGCGGTTCCTGTGGGGGGCGCTACCGTCACGCTTCACCTCAGCCGAGCTCGATGCCGCGCTCGCCGAGCTTGCCAGCCAGCACGTGACGCGCGGAGACTCCGCAGCGCTCGCGGACAAGGTGCGGTGGATGGCGGCGTCCAACTACGCGGTCGAGTTCGATGCGCGACACGCGCTGTCCGAGCGGGTGCTCTGGCCCATCGGCCCGGCCGAGAGCCATGGCATGGAAGACGCGCGATTCGTCCGCTTCACCGACGGCCAGGACGCGACCTACTATGCGACTTACACGGCGTTCGATGGCTCGCAGGTCGCGCCGCACCTGCTGGAAACCAGCGACTTCCGGACATTCACGGTCACCCAGCTATCGGGCCCCTCGGCCAAGAACAAAGGCATGGCGCTGTTCCCCCGGCGGATCGCCGGCCGCTACGCCGCGCTCTCTCGCTGGGACAGGGAGAATAACGCGATCGGCTACTCAGACGATAGTCGTCGCTGGGGCGAGGCCGTCACCGTTCAGGCGCCGACGCGCCCGTGGGAACTGATCCAGCTCGGCAACTGCGGCTCGCCGATCGAGACACCGGCGGGATGGCTGGTCTTCACGCACGGCGTCGGGCCCATGCGGGAGTACGCCATCGGCGCTGTGCTGCTTGACCTGGATGAGCCCCAGCGGCTGATCGCCGCGCTGGCCGAGCCGCTGCTTGTGGCCGACGAGTCGGAGCGCGACGGCTACGTCCCGAACGTCGTGTACTCCTGTGGCTCGATGCTTCACGGCGGGACAGTCGTGCTGCCATACGGCTGCAGCGACTCGTCGGTGCGGGTCGCCACCGTGGACCTCGGCGTGCTACTTGAACGGCTGACGGCTGAGCCTGTCCCGGCTCCACTGCGGGTGTGAGCTGGCCACGCGGGGGCAGGTGACGCATAATAATAGGACACTGCTCCGGACCCAGGCAGCTGTCCCGCGTGATATTCGCGCGTACAGCGGCAGGGATCGGAGTTTCTTTATGCGTACACGGCCGAATGCCTCCAGGCACTGACCGCCCCGGGCGGGACCCGGCGGAGATCCAGTACGGGATGGCGCGGGCGGTGACGGACGCAGGCTCCAGAGGGGCGAGCCTGCTTTACGATGCCCGCCGCGGCGTCTACTACGCCAAGCCGGCGCTTCGCGGCTGGCTGCACTTGCTGTGTTTCTGGGCGTCGCTGGCGGGCGGCGCGCTGCTGCTTGCACGCGCGCGCGGCGGCGCGCAGATCGCGGCGGCCGCCGTCTACTCGGCAAGCCTCAGCGCCCTGTTCGGGGCGAGCGCGCTGTATCAC
>Ga0335074_10014095_pt1 | contig 11223 bp, 5 predicted proteins | sample Lox_Sample_23_FD_206715 | JGI IMG/M metagenome (GOLD analysis project Ga0335074, IMG submission 206715) | Soil microbial communities from Loxahatchee National Wildlife Refuge, Florida, United States - Lox_Sample_2.3 | ecosystem: Environmental > Terrestrial > Soil > Wetlands | place: USA: Florida...
ATTTGGCGGTACGACCCTCTTTCTCACTCTTTGGAGACGTTGCGCATCGCCGAATCGTCGGCTGTCCAGAGATTTTCAATCCTGACTCAAGAACTGCTGCCCGACTCGAGGCCGACGGCCCTGGTTTTTGTTGGCGATGTGCACCGCATCGAGGGTCTGTACGATCATGCGCATTCCTTGCTTTGGCGCGATGCGGGCGCACTTCTTCAGACATTGGCGCTCGTAGCTGCCGCCTATCGTTTGGCTTTTTGCCCCCTTGGGATCCTCGGCGGCGAGGTCGTCGACGCGCTGATGTTGGATCGCGAGTCGGCGCTGCCGGTCGGATGCGCCGCGATTGGGCGACCGCGGTCGATGAGAACAGCCGTTCGATCAGGAGGTCAGTCAGAAGGCGAAGACTAATGGGCGTGGCTGGTGCGGGAGGGCATGCGTCTCATCTGGTCCCACATGATCGAATCCAGCAGCGAGGCCCGCGTCTCTATCGCGTTCGCAAAGCAGAGAAACGCCTGTTCAAGCTTGCGGTAGCATGCTTGCGGAGTCCAGTTTGCGTCAAAAAGTCCGATGTGCCGGCCGGCGCGCAGGATGTGGATATCGATCACTGCCACCGCATCTGACCCCCTGTAGTTGCGGACAATCCAAGACGCTGTCTTCAGACCGACCCCGGGTAGCGTGGCAAGGAGATCGCGAAGGGCAACATCGCTGGCGGGCTCTATAAACTGCTTAAGCCGACTGAGGCACGCTGCAAGATACCGGGCCTTTTGCCGTGGAAAGCGGTATGCGCGACAAGCGGCTCCGATCCGAAGGGGCTCGGACAGCACCGCTTCGAGCGTGGCGGGACCAGGTAATCCAGCCAGGAGGCCACGTTCTCGCAATCGATCGTACGCGGCCAGACCGAGCTCCGCCGGCATGCCGTAACCGCCTAAAAGACACGCCGCCGTTTCTTCGATCAGGGAGCGACCTAAACGAAAATTGCCGAGCGCGCCGGTCGCGGCGACTTGCCATGCTTGGCTCCGCCAATATGCCGGGGTCATCAGTTCGTCGAATGCCCCCCAAGGAATTCCGGGGAGAACCTGATCGTCGGGCTTTGGCAGGCGAAGCTCGCAAAGGTCTCCGTTGACGACCGCGTACATGATTTGCATCGGGACGCTGCCGGCTGCGTTGCGCCGAGGGCTGAGTGAATCACAAAAACGGCGACCGGGGGATCCGCTTTTTGCAAAGGGCCGAGATGGGGCGTAGGTCGCCGGCGCAATCGACGGAAGCGAGTAGCAGCGCAGCAGCTATCTTTGTAGAAAGTGTCAACGCGATTCGGCGCGAGCGCCGGACGCGGAGCGCGAGACCCGGTGCGAAGGCAGCGGGCGCGCACCGGCATGGAAGATACGGCGCGGCGATCCCCGCCGGCGATGCGATCATGCCGGCAGTGGTCTTCAGCATTTAAGGAAGAAACGGCGCCTAAGCGGCGCCGTCCCGATCGAAGCGCCACAGGGGAATTCCGAGCGTCCGGGCCTTGTCGGCGAGGTTGGCGGCGATGCCGGAGCCGGGGAAGACGACGACGCCGATCGGCAGCGCCTCGAGCATCCGGTCGTTGCGCTTGAAGGGCGCGGCGTTGCGATGCCTCGTCCAGTCGGGCTTGAAGACGACTTGCGGCACCTTGCGATTGTCCGCCCAGCAGGCGGCGATGCGCTCGGCGCCGCGCGGGCTGCCGCCGTGCAGCAGCACCATGTCGGGATGCTTGGCGCGGACCTTGTCGAGCACGTCCCAGATACGCGGGTGATCGTTGCAATCGGCGCCGCCGGTGAAGGCGATGCGCGGGCCCGACGGGGCGAGAACTTCGGCATCGGCGCGGCGGCGGGCGGCGATGAATTCGCGGCTGTCGATCATCGCGGCAGTCAATGCCCGGCGATTGACCATCGAGCCGGCAAGCGGGCGCCAGGCGGAACCGGTTGTGCTCTCGAACAGTTCGGCCGCGTGATCGCGGAAGAATTCGAAGGCGTTGCGGCGCTCGATCAGGCTCGTGCCCTCGTCGATCAGGCGCTCGAGCTCGACCGACTTGACTTCGGAGCCGTCCTGCTCGGCCTGGGCGCGGCGCTGCGCCTGCTCGTTGCGGTCGAGATCGGCCTCGATGCGGTCGATCTTGCGGTGGAAGAGGTTGACGAACGACCAGAGGAGATCGGCGAGATCGTCCTCGAGGCGCGTGCCGGTCAGCATCGCGTGAATTGCTTCAACCGCAGCTTCGATCTGACGGCAGGCAGTGTCGGGCTCGGGTAGCGGCCTGGGATCAGGTTCGTCTTGGCCCAGTCGATGGCCGTAAAGTGCTAGTTCGTCGAGGAGGTGTGCGGTCGGCGAGGTGGCGTGCTGCTCGGTGTCCGGATCGTCGCTGTCGAGGAAGGGGAGGGTGCTGTCGTTGTCCGTCATGGCGGGTGCCTTTTCTGCCGGAGGATCGGCCGCGCCCGTCGCGGCCTTCACGGCGATCTGGAGGCCGGGGACGGAACGGGTTCGCACCCGCAGGGCCGCAGCAACGCGGAGGATGGTGGGCGCCGAGCATTTTGTTTCGCGCTGCAAAGGCGGGCTTGCCCCGCCGGCGGAAAATGGTCGGCGGCCACCATTGCGGGCCCGGTCCGGCTCCGGCAGATCGCCGCTCGGGAAGGCCGGGGTGCGGCCTCTTTCCGCGGGCCAAGGCTCCGGCTGGCGCCACCACGACAGCCGCTCTTCATTCCGGCACGAAGCCGGGCAGCAGTTCACGCCAACGCGCGCAGACCCTCGGCGTGGGCGAAGCGGGCGAGATCGTCCGGGGCGAGCTGTGGAGCGAGATGCGCGAGCAGTGCTGCGGCGCCGAGATGGCAGAGATCGAGGTTGAAGTCGTCGTGAACCGGCACGAGCTCGCGCACGTCGATCCCGGCGGCTTCCCCGCGTTCGTGGAGCCGGTTCGCCGCCTTGATACCGGCCGCGTCGTTGTCGCGGGCGACATAGAGCCGGCGGAAGAGAGCAGGGGAAAGATCGACGGCGGCTAGGTGGTTGGCCGAGAGCGCGGCGATCATCGGTGCCATCCGCAATACCGATTTGAGCGCCAGCATCGTCTCGATGCCTTCGCCGGCGACGAGCACCCCCGCTTGCGCGGGGGCAGGTTCGACGGCGCCGAAACGGACGCCATTGCCGAGCAGATGACCGAGGGCGCGGCGCGGATTGGCGATCGGCGCCTTATCGGGCCGGGTGCGATCGAGCCAGGTGCGCTGGATACCGGTGATCCGGCCGCCGGGATCGGTGACGGCGGCAAGCAATGCCGGCCAGGCTTCAAGGGGCGTCTTCTCGGTCTCGCGGTACCAGACCTGCGGGTGAAAGCGCAGCGTAACCCAATCGATATGACCGGTGATGCCGCGAGCGCGCAGATAGGCTTCGGCTTGCGTACCTGGGATCGGGCACCCGGCGCGGAACAGACGGCGGGCGGCCTCGGGCGAGTTGCTGAGCACCGGCGAGGCTTTTCGGCTGCGCTCGCGCCGGGGCAGCGCCAGGAAAAGGGACGCCTCGTCCATCGCCTCGCGCAGCCCGCGGAGATCGCGATTGAGGCGGATCAGGTCCAACAGATCGCCGTGCTCAGCCGTTGCGGCATCGGTCCATTTCCCGGCAGCACCCGGGCCGTATTCGGGACCGGTGAGCCGCACATAAAGGCTGCGGCCCGGAGTGTTGATGACGTCGCCCACGACCCAGTAGCGGCCGGAACGGCGTCCGTTGGAGAGGTAATGACGGCACACGGCCTCGGCGTCGCGCGCGAGGCGGCGCGCCAGCACGGCGGCGCTGGTCACGGATCATGTCCGGATCAGGCCGCAGCGCGGCTGCGAGTGCCAAGGAGCGGATGCCGTTCGAGAAGGGCGGCGAGCAATGCCGGGCCACGGCCCTCGGCGGTCGGCACGAAGAGCCTGAGGCGCCAGGCGATAATTTCGGAGACGAGGCCGAGCGCCTTCAGCTGGGCGACCATGCCGTCGGTAAAGCCGATCAGTTCGACGCGACAGCGGCTCATCACCGCAGAACGGCGAACCTGCAGGCCGCCGGCGAGATCGAGCGTGGCACCACGTTCGTAGACGGCGCGCCAGGCTTCAGGAGGTGAAAGCCCTGGTGCGCTGTCGACCCCAAACGCCTGATAGAGTGGTGCAATCATTTCGGGCGCGATCAGGCGGCCGATCACGCGCTCGCGGTCATCGGTCTCAAAGCGGTAAACCCGCATGTCGGCGGATGGCAGTCGGTCCCAGATCGGCAAGAGCAGCCCGGTGATGATGTGAAAGCTGCTCTGGGAGAATTCGGGCACGGCGGCGCATTCCGCTTCCCAGATAGCGGAAAATTCTTCGCGTGTGGCCGCCCGCCAGTGGGAATGCTTGAAGTGATCGAGGGAGATGATCTCGCGCACCATCGGGCGGATCAGACGCGTGCGCGCTTCAACCCGTCCGTCATCGTCCATCAGGCTCGGGGCGTGGATCTGGACCGCGGCGCGATGCGACTGGTCGTTGACCAGCAGACGGCCGGGAGTGGCACGAAGGGCGAGCGCTTCGGCAAGCGGCAATGGCCGGTTGCGATCCTTGCGCAAGACCCGGTAGCAGCGGGTTTCGGCGCCAGTTGCGGCATAGGTGCAGACGGTGCGGCGCTCGGCGATCTGGAAGCTCTCGGCGATCAAGGTCTCAACACCGACATCGTAGGTGCCGGCGGAGACCGCGGCTTCGATGCGGGCTTCGAGCAGTTGTTCGAAAGCGGCGAAGAGGGTGTTCTGCAGCTCGATGCGCAACGCCAGCACGCGGTTCAGGAATTGCGTGATCGGCGGCAATTCCTCGCGCAGCGAGCCGTCCTGGTCGGTGAGATCGAGCCCGGTGCGCTCTTGGAAATCTGTCAGTGAACAGCCTTCGATCTTCCCGGCGTAAAGCAGCTGATAGAACTGGCGCAGCGCGGCTTTGGCATAGGGGCTTTCGAGATTGTCGTCGGCGCGGAACAGGCCCTGCCCGCCGGTCTGGCGCTGGCCGCGGGTGATCGCGCCTAAAGTGTCGAGACGCCGAGCGATCGTCGACAGGAAGCGCTTCTCGCCCTTGACGTCGGTCGCGACCGGCCGGAACACCGGCGGCTGCTTCTGGTTGGTGCGGTTCGAGCGCCCCAATCCCTGGATCGCGGCATCCGCGCGCCAGCCGGGCTCTAACAGATAATGGATCCGCTGGCGCTGGTTCCGGCAGCCGAGATCGGCGTGATAGCTGCGGCCGGTGCCGCCGGCGTCGGAAAAGACGAGGATGCGCTTCTCGTCATCCATAAAGGCGGCGGTTTCGGCGAAATTCGCTGATGCCGGGCGGGTCTCGATGCAGAAGCGATCGCCGCGTTTGACGACGCGCCGGGAGCGCCCGGTGACCTCGGCGACCGTATCGGCGCCGAAGCGGTGCAGGATCTGGTCGAGGGCGCCCTGCACCGGCGGCAGGGACGCCAGATGCTCGATCATATGGTCGCGCCGCTCGACAGCCTCGCGCGAGATCACCGGGTTGCCATCGGCGTCATAGGCCGGGCGGGAGTGCAGGTTGCCTTCCTCGTCGCTGTAGAGCTCGAAAAGCTGGGTCGGAAACGAGTGGCTCAGATAGTCGAGAACATATTCGCGCGGCGTGATGTCGATCGAAAGATCGCCCCATTCCGATGCCGGGATCGCGGCGAGGCGGCGGTCGAGAAGCGCCTCGTTGGTCGACACGACCTGCAATACGCAGGCGTGGCCCTGATCGAGATCGCGCGCGATTGCGGCGATCAGGGTCGGGCATTTCATCGCCGTCAGCAGGTGGTTGAAGAAACGCTGCTTGTTGGATTCAAAAGCGGAGCGCGCGGCGGCCTTGGCGTTCCGGTTGTAGGTGGCGCCGCTCTCGCCGGTGATGTTGGCGGCTTTCAGCGCCTCATTCAGGTTCCGATGAATGATCTGAAAAGCGTCGGCATAGGCGCCGTAGATGCGGATCTGCTCTGGTGTCAGCTGATGCTCGACGATCTCGTATTCGATGCCCTCGAAGGACAGCGAGCGCGCGGCGTAGAGGCCGAGCGCCTTCAGATCGCGCGCCAGCACCTCCATGGCGGCGACACCGCCCTTTTCGATCGCCGCGACAAAATCGGCGCGGGCCGAAAACGGAAAATCACCGGTGCCCCAGAGGCCGAGCCGCGCGGCATAGGCGAGGTTCTGCACCGTCGTGGCGCCGGTCGCTGAGACGTAGAGCACCCGCGCGTCGTGCAACGCGTGCTGCAGGCGCAAGCCGGCCTGGCCCTGCTGCGACGGTTTCCTTTCGCCGCGCTCGGACTTGTCGCCGGCGGCGTTGGCCATGGCGTGCGCTTCGTCGAAGACGATGACGCCGTCGAAATCTGCCCCGGCCCCGGAGCCGAGGTCGCGGCCTAACCAGTCGATGATCTGCTGTACGCGGCTAACCTTGTCGCCGCGCGCCTGGGTTCGCAATGTCGCGTAGGTGGTGAAGAGGATGCCTTCCTCGAGTGCGATCGCCGCACCCTGGCGGAAGCGCGACAAGGGGACGATGTCGGAGCGATAGCCGCCGACCGCGGTCCAGTCGCGCTCGGCATCCTCGATCAATTTGTCGGATTTCGAGATCCAGAGCGCCTTGCGGCGGCCCCTGAGCCAGTTGTCGAGGATGATCGCGGCGACCTGGCGGCCCTTGCCGGCGCCGGTGCCGTCGCCGAGAAACCAGCCGCGGCGAAAACGCACCGCATCCTTGGCATCGGCCGGTGCGGCCGAAACCAGGTCATAGGTCTCGTCGACCGTGTAGGTACCGGCGAGATGCGACGCATGCGCGTCGCCGGCATAGACGACACTTTCGAGCTGCGCGTCGGACAGGATGCCGGATGAGACCAGCCGCGGCGGCAGCAATGGCCGGTAAGAGGGGCGGGGAGGGGCGACCGCCGCCATCGCCGCCGACTGCACGAGTTTCGTCGGATGCGGCTGTGCACCCGGGAAATGGATCGTCTGCAGCGCATAGCCCTCATAGAGGCCGGCGCTGAAGCGGGCTTCGCCGGGCGTCCAGTCGCGGGTTTCATAGCCGAGCTCGACTGCGTCCGGTATTGGCGCGTGGCGTTTGGCGAGCGGAAGCTGCGGCGCAGTACCCTTTGGCCGGAGTGGCCGAACCAGAACGGCAGGAGAGGGCAGGGGAGTGGCGGCGGCAACCGGCGGCCGCTTTGGTAACAGACGCGAAACCCAGCCGAGCAGTTCGGCGGCGTCGCCCGCAATGCCGGGCGAGGGCGGAAAGGACCGGGAATCCTCGGCCGGAACGCGGTCGATGACGGTCAGCCGTGTGTCGAAATTCGTACCGTGGCGGAGATAGGCCTGGCCGGCGATCGCCGCGGTGAAGACGACGCGGCCTTTCTGCTGCAGCTCGATAAAGCTGTCGCGGCAGGCGGGATTGTCAGGCGCGAGATTGTGGCCGGTGATGGCAACGAGCCGCCCGCCATCGGCCAGCCGCGCAAAGGCGGAGCGGACATGCCGGATCGCGGCTTCGGCAAAGCGCCCGTCGATTTGAGGCGAGGCCGAAAACGGCGGGTTCATCAGCGCCACGCTCGGCCGGATCATGGGATCGAGCCGGTCGTGGATCTGCTCGCCATTGTGGCGGCTGACCTCGATGCCGCGGAAGAGGCGCGCGAGCAGTCCGGCGCGGGTATCGGCGATCTCGTTGAGCGCGAGCCGCGCTTTGGCGAGTTCGGCGAAGATCGCCAACAGGCCGGTGCCGGCCGAGGGTTCGAGCACCAGATCGGCCGATGTTAGCGCGGCGGCTTCGGCGGCGACAAAGCCGAGGGTGATCGGCGTCGAGAATTGCTGCAGATGCTCGGATTCCTCCGAGCGGCGGGTCTGGGTCGGCAACCGCGCGGCAAGCCGCGTCAGCATCTCGAGCATCGCGGACGCGTAGCCGGCGCGGGTGCGCATGGCGGCGCCGAATTTGCGCAGGAACATGACTTGCGCCGCCTCCAGCGCCTCATAGGCGTCCTTCCACACCCAGACGCCCTCGGCGTCGCTGCCGCAAAACGGGGTCTCCATCGCCAAGCGCAATGCCCGGCTGTCGATGGCGCGGCCTTGCCCCAAGAGTTGCATCAGCAACGTAGCGGCATGAATGAGACCCGACACCTTGTCGGGCGGGGCTTGCGGCAGGAACAAGGGAAGCGTGGCCGCGGCCGGTGCGGCGGGAAAGGCATCGAACATGGCGGGAGATCTCCGGAAGTAAGGGTTACCGGACTCCGGAAGGCGTTCTCTTTCACCGTCCGGGGTTCACCCCGCTTCCGGCTTTGCTTTCACTCTCCCTTCCCGGGATCGGCGCCTCGATCCCTGATGGAGGCGAGAGGTGCTTACGCTTGGGCAGGCTCGGCCGCCCAATCGGGCACGGCCTCGTTGAGAAAATCCTCGATGATGTCGCCGGTCGACTTGCCCATCACGGCATCGGCGGTGATCAGAACCGCCATGCCGCCGAAGCCCTCGGGCCGCATCGTTGAGCAGGTGAAGGCCGAGACGGCGGTGACGTAGCGCAGCGTCGGCGAGCGGCGCACGATGTCCTGAAAGATCGCTTTCCAGGAGAGGGTGCCGACGTTGAGTTCGATCTCGACGTCATCTGCGGGTACGCGCGCGAGCTGCTCGATGACAAAAGCGGCCGCGGCGCTGTCGGCGTGGCCTTTGGATTGCGCGAGTGCCGCCTCCAACGGCGCCCGGTCGAGCCAGACCGTGTTGGCGGGTCTTTCGTCGGCGTAGAAATAAAGATCCTCGCCTTGGGGCTCGGCGTTGAAGATGTGGCTGAGCAGCAGGCGCTCGAGCGGTGTGACGTCGGCAGCGCGGATAGCGGGCTGGATAACGGTCGGGGTGAAATAGTCGGCCATCGGGAGGACCTCCGAGAGCGGAGGAGGCCCCTGGGGTTGCCGGGGCAAACCTGGCGGGCGCTCTCTTTCCCGGCCGGGTTCACCCCATTTCCGGCCGGCCTTTCACTCTTTCGGGATCGGAGCCGGCGGCGCTTGGCCAAACACGGCTTGCCCCGGTGGGCAAACAGGCCCCTCCCACGCGCGTCGCTCCGTCGCTCGTGGGGGCACTGCGCGACGCGCGCGGGGCCTTCCCGGTTCACTACCGGGATAAGCCTGTCCTGCTTCCGAGAGGGGTCCCGATTGGACGCCGATCGGGGGTCAAAGTTCCGCCCCGATCGACATACCCGCCTCGTTCCGAAAATACGCGTCAGACGGCCGTCGCGGGATCGAGCGCGACGGGCTCGTCTTCGGTCAAAAATGCCGGCAATTCGGTTGTTGCGGGATCGATGCTGTCGGCCGCCACTTTGTCGAGACCGTCGGGCATGACATCGGTTGAAGCGCAATCATAAGCCATGCCTGGCGGCAGCCACGCCGCCGCCTGGTCGCGCGCCGTCTGGTCCAGACCGATGCAGGCGGCGTTCTTCTGCGGATCGAACGCGGTTTCGAGGGCTGCGGCGAGCACCGGCTTTTTGTCGTCGGCATGATCGCGTGCCCAGCGGTCGCCGAAGATTTCGGCACCGATTGCAAGGCCGTGCGCCTTCTTGACCCGGCCCCAGTAATTGGCGGCGGTCGGCCGCCAGCAATCGGCAAAGGGGATGGCGAGACGCGAGCCGGCCGCTTCAAGAACGGGATTTGCGCGGTCCTCGACCGCAAGCTGCGGCTTGAGGCAGGACGCTATGCACCAAGCGAAGAGCTTTTGCTTGGCGCTCGGGCGCAACGCGACGAGCGCGGCAAAACCCTCGGCAGCCGGCAGCTTGAGCCAGTCGAGATCAAGCGCGGCGCGCTGCGCCTCGATCAGACGGTCGGCCGGCGTGCCCGAAAGATCGTTCAGCGAGCTGCGCGGCGTTGCTTCGATCGCGCAAATCGAGCGGGTTTGTGTGATAGCGGAAGCGGTCGAATACCTCGGTACACAGCGCATAGAGCGCCAGGTCGAACGCCACCTCGAAATTTCCCGCCAGATGCGCGAGGTTGATCTGGTGGCGGTGCGCCTTGAGATCGTCAACGAGGCTCTGGCTGAAGCCGAGCTCCTTGCGCAGCGCCTGCTCGGCGCCGCAAGAAACACGGCGGGGCGGAGGATCGTCACCGTCGAGATCGCCCGGCCCGAACGCGTCATCCTCGCGGTGTTCTCTCTCGGCGTCATCGCCGGGAGCGGCCGGGTCACGGGCGGCCCTGCGTTCGATGAGACCCTGATGAAGGCAGAATTCGCCGTTCTCACCGATCGTGACGATACAGCCGGCGCGGGCGCGGTCCGTCTCGCGATAGATCGCAAGACCGTCGATCGTCTCGTCGATTTCGTTACGGCGTTGCTCGAGCCGCTCTGCTTCGGCGGCGAGCTCGTCGTTCCACTCATCGGCGCCGATCTCTTCGAGATCGCCGAGCCGCTGCGCGATGCGCTCGATCTCCTCTGCAAGCTCGGGAGGCGCTTCGGCCGGGTGCGGCTGCAGGCGGACATATTGGGAAAGCGCGCCGTATTCGAGATCGAGCGCCGACGTGGTCCAGGCCCACTCGGGGCGCAGCTCGGTGGCCTTCGCTTCGAGCTTCGCGATCGCGAGCCGATGCACGAGGGCTGCGTCTTCCATGAAGCCGTCGTCATCGCTGCTGAAGAGATCGCGCGTGATCGTGCCGCTGGCGGCTTCATACGCCTCGGCGCCTACGAACATGCCGAGATCGGAATCGAGCGCGATCGCGGTCTCGGTCAAGAGATGCCGGATCCTGTGCGGCGAAATGTACGAATGGTCCTTGAGCTGACTCCAGACGGCGAGCTGTGCGGCATGATCGGCGCCAAGCGTGAAGGCGGTGACGGCTTCGAGCCCAATGTCGCCGGCGCGAAAGGCGTCGAGCAGTTCGGTCGCCAGCTTGCCGAGGCGCAGGCGCTGACGGACGTGCCGTTCGGACGTGCCGAAGCGCGTGGCGACGTCGCCGATCGCGGCGCCGCCGTCGATCAGCACAGCCATGGCGACGAATTCGTCGGCCGGATGCATCGCGGCACGGATCGTGTTCTCGGCAAGCGAGGTTTCGACCGCGTCTGCGGGCTCTTCGATTTTGCAGGGGACCAGGTAGGTTTTGGCGTCGATAACGCCTTCGGCGGCGAGCTTCTGCAGGATCTTGAGGCGGCGGCCGCCCGCATCGACCAGATAGACCCCGTCGACGCCTGCCGGGTGGACGATCAGGTTCTGCAGGATGCCTTTGGCGCGGATGCTGGCTTCGAGCTCGGCGTCCTCAGCCGCCGTGGCC
>Ga0335074_10014096_pt1 | contig 11223 bp, 7 predicted proteins | sample Lox_Sample_23_FD_206715 | JGI IMG/M metagenome (GOLD analysis project Ga0335074, IMG submission 206715) | Soil microbial communities from Loxahatchee National Wildlife Refuge, Florida, United States - Lox_Sample_2.3 | ecosystem: Environmental > Terrestrial > Soil > Wetlands | place: USA: Florida...
TGGCGTCCAGGCCGGCGGGAATGTCGACTTCGAGGATCGGAGCACGATCCATGTTCGAGTAATCCTTTACGGCCTCGATGAGGTCGAAGATGCGCGCTGTCGAGTTCACCAGGGTTTCGGCAGCCCTTGACGACCGCAGGTAGCGGGCAAAGAACTGGAGAGAAATGCAGACCTCGGAAGCACCAACGATCTCGTTCAGCTCTTCGAGATCGGTGACGGTAATGCCCTGTTCGGCCAGTTCGGGCGCGACCTCCCACACCTCGGCACTGTCTTTTTGAGTCAGCCACCCGCGAATCGTCTCCTCGCGCTTCAAAAAGTCGACCGCGGCCGGTTCGTCGCTGACCTTGGGAATGGGCAGCGGCCGGTTGAGCACTTTGCCCTCCCATGCCTCAATCGCATGAATCTGCTCTTCATTCAGGCAGAGATTGATGAGCTTGAAACGGTTTCTGCGATTCGCCTGCACCGCCTCAACCATGGTTGCCGCAGCGCGCTGGGCAGCGGAGGCGGGGTTGTTAAGCTCGTGCGCAAGATTGCCGGCCAATTTGCCCAGGGCCAGGAGCTTTTCAGCCTGCTGCTCGATACGGGTTACTTCGCGCACGCGGTCAAGCAGCGTAGAAACCACCCGCTGGGCCATCGACGGAATGGCTTCGAGCATGGCGGCAAAGTCAGAGCGCGCGATCAGTAACGCCCAAAACGGGGAGACAGCGAATCCCTGCCCGCCATAACTCTTCATCCGCGAAAAGGGAAGCAGTCCGGTCATTTGTCCGGTGCGCCCAATGAACAGGGACACAGGACCGCCGTGCTGGCGGCGCACGTGAATCTCGCCTTTGAGGATGAGCACCATGTGTTCGGCCGGGGCGCCTTCCTCGAATAGAACTTCGCCCGCGTCTGCGCATACCTCGCGGCTATGCGTCGCCAGCCAGATCCGTTCTTCAAAAGGCAGCCCGTGCAATGCGCCGATGTTGTCGATGGCCGCGGCAATCCGCTCAGGGGACGTTGCTGCCGCGGGGGCTTTTACGGCGGGGGAAAACATCCGCTGACCTCCGGGATACAGATTCAGGATAGTGGATTACCTCGAGACGTTCCATCGACGGCTTAAAGATTGACAGAAATGGGAGCTTGGGCGTTCGCAGTCAATTCAGAAGGCTGTTCTGCGGCCGGGAAAAGCGGCAATCCCGGAAATGACGGCGTTGGTTTCGCGGATTCGGGCAGGTTATCACCCGCTTGCCCTCGGTACGGCAAGGGATAGTATAGAAAGCAAGGATGCGCAAACAAGCCGTTTCAGTTGCCCTTGGGCAGTCCCGGAGCTCAACCGTCCGGTTGCTGGTGATCATCGTCCTGGTCGCCTTGACGCTGCGTCTCGCGGTAGTTCCATTCAATCGCTACCTGTTTGAAGACCTGATGGATGCGAATCACATTCATGCCTGGGAGCCGGGCAACGTGGCAGAAGCTCTGCTGGCGGGCCGCGGCTTCGGCAGCCCTTTCGCATCAAACCAGCCTTCGGCCATCATGCCGCCGGTCTATCCCCTGGTGGTTGCGGTCTTTTTCAAGGTCTTCGGCATCCACACGGCGAGTGCCATCTTTGCGGCGCATGCGTTCGATTGCATCCTCGGAGCACTGTCGTGCATCCCTGTTTTACTGATCGCGCGGCGCAGCTTTGGCGATCGCACAGCCAGGTGGGCCGCCTGGGGATGGGCATTTTCGCCCTACGGCATCTACTTTGCGGCCGCGTGGGCGTGGTCTACACAAATCCTCATCTTTTGCCTGCTCTGGCTTATCTATCTCGCGCAGCGGCTGGAGCATTCTTCTCAGCTTAGACTTTGGGCGGGCTTCGGCCTGCTCGCCGGCCTCGCGGGCCTCACTGAGCCGTCGATCCTGACGGTGGTTCCGTTCATGATGGCGATCGCCGCGTGGCAACTGGCGCGGCAAAAGATGCCTTGGCTGGCGCCCGGACTGGCTGCTTCACTTGCGCTGGCGGCCGCGCTGTCGCCCTGGTTCATTCGCAACGCTCTTGTCTTCCATCGCTTTATCCCCATACGCGACAGCATGGGCCTGGAACTCTGGATGGGGAACAACGGTGTCAGCCATAGCCTGGACCAGACCAGCGACGATCTTCATCCTTTGCACAACATGGCCGAGCTGGCCGACTACAATCGCATGGGCGAACTGCCCTACATGGACCAAAAGATGCAACAGGCCAAAGCATATATCCGCGCCTATCCGGGCTTGTACATGCGGAAATGTGTGCGCCGTGCGGTCTACATTTGGACGGCTTTCTGGAGCTTTGATTCCGGGTATCTGGCGGAAGATCCCACGGAGCTGGCTGATATTCCCTTCGCCACCTCGCTGACTTTACTCACCTTGATCGGGCTGGCTGTTGCATGGCGCCGGCATCGTTTTGAAGCGATTCGCTATGGTGGCGTGCTGTTCCTGTTTCCGGTGATGTATTACTTCACTCACCCCGAGCCGTATCACATGCGCGCACTCGACCCGCTTATGGTGATGCTCTCCATCTACGCGGTTGTCGTGTGGCGCGAGCGGGTACGAGCGACAGCCGCGATCTCGATTCCTGAGGCCGTTGCCGTTACAGTGGCGCTTCCTGTGCCTGAACCTGTTGTTGTGCCGGAAATTTAGACCCCTCCGCGCACGTCACCCGCGCCCACGCATTAATGCGCAGCTGTTGAATCCAGGATTGGAGCCGGTCGGCCCTCGACCGTCCTTCCCGGCTTTCCCTCCAGATCGAAAACAATCACGTCGTTGTTGCCTGCGTACAGCCACACGCCGGGCAGATAGAGCGTCTTCTGCGGTCCGACGTTCCAGATGCGCCCCAACGGGTGGCCGTTGACCCACACAAAACCTTTGGTGAAGTTGCTGGTGTCGAGAAACGTATCGCCAGGCTTATCCACCTTGAGCGTGCCGCGATAGAAGCAGGGACCCGTGCAATCGCCGCTTCCAAACGGCAGCTTGCCCGGATCGTCCATTGGCAGCGAGTAGATCTGCCAGCCGGTGAGCGGCCTGCCTGCAAGCGTGACCTGCTTCGTGATCCCCTGGCGCTCCCCGCGGATGGCGAGCGAGAAGTTGATGCGGCCGGAATTCTCGACAAGAATGTCGAGGCGCGTGCTGGGTTCGGTCAGGTCAACGTGCAGCTTGTTCTGATCGAGACGGCGATCGAGCGTTCCCAGCAGCTTGCCGTTCGCATAAATCAGCGCATAGTCGTGCACTTGGTCGAGTACGAGATCGCCTGCGACCGGGCCTGCAACCGTGGTGCGGTAAAGGATGTAGCCGTAGGCCTGGTCAAGATCCTCCATTGTTTCCAACTGTTCTGAGGCGACCGGCTGGGGCAGCGTTCGCCACAGCGATACCGATTGCGTCAGTTCGGCTGGTGGCACCGATATAGGCGGAGGGATATCCGGGATCGGGGGCGGCGTAACGCCGGTAGCCTTCGCAATGGCATCGCGGAAGAGGTAGAACTTGGGCGAAGGGCGTCCGCTCTCATCGAGCGCCGAGTCGTAATCGTAGCTGGTCACGTCGGGCTCGTAGTGGCTGTTGTCCCAATTGGCGCCATTCATCCAGCCAAAGCTCGTTCCGCCGTGAAACATGTAGATGCTGATGGAGTAGCCCTGCTCAAGAATCCACTCAAGCTCTTTGGCCTGGGCCTTGGCGTCGGTGGTGTGGTGGTGTTCGCCCCAGTGATCGAACCAGCCATCCCACCACTCGGTGGCCATGAACGGACCTTCGGGCCGCAGCTTATGCAGCGTGGCAAAGGCCTGCGGAGCTTCGCCCGGAGAGAAGTTGATGCCTGCCGGTAATTCAGGCAGCGATCCGTTGGGGATCTCCTCGGGACCGTCGGCCGTGTAAAGCAGAGCCTTGTCAAAACCGGCGTCGACCAGGTCGCGGTGAATCTGTTCCATGTAGGCGTGGTCGTTGCCGAACGAGCCATACTCGTTTTCAACCTGCACGCTGATAATCGGGCCGCCATTGCCGACCTGAAGCGGAGCAAGCTCCTGGCCCAGGCGCAGCAGCCACTCGCGTGCCGGAGTCATGAATCTGGGGTCGGTGCTGCGCACCACAATTCCATGATCTTTGAGCAGCCAGGATGGAAAGCCGCCCCACTCCCACTCTGCGCAGGAGTAGGGACCGGGTCGCAGATTCACATATAGCCCCTCGCTCTGTGCCTCGCGCACGAACTCGGCTACATCGTGCCGGCCGGTGAAGTCATATTCGCCGGGCCGCGGCTCATGGAAGTTCCAAAAGACATAAGTCGTGATGGTGTTAAGTCCCATCGCTTTGGCCATGCGCAGTCGCGCCCGCCAATACTCTCTGGGAATGCGCGCGTAGTGCATTTCGCCGGCGATGATCTGGAAAGGCTTGCCGTCGAGCAGGTACTTTCCGTTTTCGACCCGGAAAGAGTGCGGGGTTGCCGGCGTAGAGGACGTCTGCGGCATGCATGGCGCCGAGACAATGCCGCTGAAGGTAAGAAGAATCAATGCAGCGAGGGAATTGATTTTGCTTTTCATCGGATGAATTCCTGAAGATTATTTGCGGCTCTTGCGCTTTGCGTCGACGCGCGGCCAGTACTGGAACTCGTCGGCAAACAGCTCTCCGCCCAGGTCCGCTGCCCGCTGTTCCATGCGCGCCTGGGCGTCGGCAATCGCGCGATTGTAGACTACCGGGCCAATTTCTTCCAAAAAGAAATTCAGTAGCAGGCCGGCCGGCAGTTCGCCGATGGGGTCTGACATATTCTCTTCAAAATACCGCTGCAGCGAAGCGACGGCCTGCGCTCGCGCTTCTTTTGAAAGTTCAATGTTCATTCGACACCCCATGTGCATCAGTTGAACATAGTAGACTGCCTTTTACGGCGGTCCCAGGATAGCCCGGAGGCAAAACCCGAGTGGAGATTATCTTTGCCGCATCAGAATGCGTACCGTTCGCGAAAACCGGAGGTCTTGCCGACGTGGTTGGATCGCTGCCACGCGAACTGGTCCGCCTCGGTCATCGTGTTTCAGTTTTCCTGCCCCTTTACACGCGTGTTCGCCCGCTGATCGCCGCCACCAGCTCCGATGCCATCAAGTCGCTGACCATTCCTTTCCGTTACTACAACCGCTTTGTCACCGTAGTGGATGGCGGCAAGCGAGATGAGGTGGAGTTCTACTTTATCGATTCGCCCGAGCTGTTCGACCGGCCCGAGATCTACGGTCCCGCAGGCGGCGAATACGTTGACAATGCCGAGCGATTTGGCTTGTTCTGCCGCGCAGTTCTTGAGGCTTCAAAGCAGATCGGCGTTCCGCAGGTCTTCCATGTGCACGACTGGCAGGCCTCGCTCATCCCCGTTTACCTGCGAACGACGTATGCATCCGATCCCGCATTTCACAGTGCGGCCACCGTCCTCACCGTTCACAACGCCGCCTACCAGGGCAAGTTTCCGCCCAACACCACCGAGCAGCTTCTCTTCCCGTGGGAAATATTCAAGATGGATCGACTGGAGCATTACGACCGCTTCAATTTCCTCAAGGGCGGCATTGTGTACGCGGACATGATCACCACCGTGAGCCACAAGTACGCCGAGGAGATTCAGACTGCGGAGTTCGGCGAGCAGCTTGACGGAGTCTTGAAGATTCGCGCCGCCGACCTTCGCGGCATTCTCAACGGGGCTGACTACTCGCGCTGGGACCCGGCCGCGGACCGCAATCTGGCCGCGCATTACTCGGCCGCCGATCTCGAAGGCAAGCAGACTTGCCGCGCCGATCTGCTCCATGCCTTTGGCCTCGAGAACGTCCCTTCGACCACGCCCATCATCGGCATCGTGTCGCGCCTCGCCAGGCAAAAGGGCTTTGACATGGTTGCCCGAATCGCCGAAGACCTGATGTCGCGAGACGTTGTGGTAACGGCGCTCGGCACCGGCGAGCCTTACTTTGAGAACTTTTTCCGCGACTGGGCGTTCAAGCATCGCGGCACGGTTGCGGCGCTGATCAAATACGACGAAGCGCTTGCGCACAAGATTGAAGCGGGTGCGGATATGTTCCTGATGCCGTCGCGCTATGAGCCCAGCGGCCTGAACCAGATGTACTCGCTCAAGTACGGGACCGTGCCGATAGTGCGCGCCACCGGCGGGCTCGACGACACCATCGAAGAGTGGAATGAAGCGGCCGGAACCGGCACGGGATTCAAATTCCATGGCTACGAGCCCGTCGACCTGCTCGCGGCTATCGACCGGGCCATCGCTGCCTTCCAAAACAAACAGGCCTGGAAGGCCCTGATGCGGAACGGAATGGAGATGGACTATTCGTGGGCGGGCCCGGCGCGCCAGTACGCGCAAGTGTACGAAGAGGCGGCGCAGAAGCGATCCTGAGCGCAACTTCCGGGCGGTGAGTCACACGCAGCGGCCTCACTTCGCGCTGTTCCCGATTCCTGCCTATTTTTCCTCGAAAAAATCAGATCCCGGACCGTGAAAAAGCTGTAAATTATGAATTGATTTTCGCGAATTCGTAGCAAACCAGACGTTGCTATCCAACGAAAAATTCAGGTCAAAGGAGTGGCGATGGACGGTTTTCCCCGCTCTTTGCGGACTCAGAGGCCAATTGCTTTCAGGTTCCTGCTGATGCTGGCCGTGACGGCAACGTTTGTTCTCCGGTTGCCGGCGCAATCCACCTTCGGCGGCATTTTGGGAATTGTGCGCGACCAGAGCGGCGCCGTGGTGCAGGGCGCGCACGTGACACTGGTAAACGTCGGCACCACGGCATTACATCAGACGGTCACCGACGCCACGGGCAACTATGCCTTCAAGAATGTGGATGTGGGCAGTTATCAGCTCACCTTTGCCGCGACTGGCTTTGAAACCGAGTCGCTGCCGCCGATCGAGCTCACCGCGCGCGAGACGCGGCGCATCGACGCCGAGCTGAAGCCCGGCGCGGCCAGCCAGACAGTTGTGGTTGTCGAAGACGCGATTCCGGTGGTGACCACCGACGTTTCAAACCTGGCCGAGACCAAGCAGGGCGACGAACTCGTCAACCTGCCCGTTGCCATTTACTCGCGCTCGACTGGTTCCACCAGCCCCATCTCGACGCTGACCACCGAAGCCGGTGTGCAGACCGACGATAGCGGGGACCTGGACGTGCTGGGAACCACGCCGGCGCTGCTGAGCGTGACCATCGACGGCATCTCGTCGGTGGGCGTCGAGTACTCCGGCCCGGTAAATGAGATGTTTCCTTCGTTCAACTCGATTGAAGAGATCCGCGTCTCAGAGTCGAACAACAATGCCGAGTTCTCAGGGGTCGCGGACATCACTACCGTCTCAAAATCGGGCACGATTCATTATCACGGCGGCCTGTTCGAGTACGACGAAAACACTGTCTTCAACGCAGGCAACCCCTTCGCACTCTCGAAGCCGCGCATCATCATGAACGATTTTGGCGGCACGCTGGGCGGACCGCTGCGCATTCCCCGCATCGTCACCAAGCCCGACAGCACGTTCTTTTTCGCCAGTTTTGAAGGATTGCGATTGCCGCGCCAGACGCCGATCGTACTGAGCGTTCCGTCAATCGACATGCGCAACGGCAATCTGACCAATTACCTCAACGGCCAGGGTGTGAGCGCCATTTACGGGCCTGACGGCACGCAGCTCGATCCATCGAACGTAGCCATTACGCCGATTGCCGCCAACGTGATCAAGTATCTTTTTCCCGCTCCCAACTTCGGCAGCGATCCCAACTCATACGCAAACAACTACGCCATCAACTTTCCGTCGCCGATCTCGTCGAACCAGGGCGACATCCGCATCGATCGCACACTGACCAGCCGCCAGTCGATCTTTGCGCGCTTCTCGTACAAGAATCGCCAGATTCTGACCGCGCCTTCGGCCACCTGTGTCTTCACTTACTGCGCCGAGGCCGGCAGCCCGCTGCAGGGCGCGTACAACACTCCGGAGATTGACGAGGGTCTTACATTCGCGCACAACTTTGTGATTTCGTCGCGGGTGTTGAACGAGTTTCGCGGCGGCTACAACGCGCAACACACCTCAGAGACGCAGTATTACTCCACGTCGCAGATCCTTTCTCAAACCGGATTCACGGTGCCTCAGCCCGATACCGATTGGTCAGAGGCTCCGCAGGTGCTGATCAGCGGCTTCATGTCGACGGGCGCGGGCAATCCCGGTTCGCAACGAGGTCAAATCATCCAGGCGCTCGATAATGTGACCTGGTCAACCGGCGGCCATACGTTCAAATTCGGAGCCGATGTGAAGCGGCTCTCGGATCACGACGACAACGTCTATGGCAACTATCGGTCGGGTTGGTATGTCTTCGACAGCTCGTCTCCTGTGGTGCAGACCATCGGCGATCCTTACACTGCATTCCTGCTTGGCTACCCCGATTACACCGAGGTAAGCACCGTCAACAATCCCACCATGAACGGTCTTGGCTATGCCTACGCGTGGTTTGCGCAGGACGACTGGAAGGTGACGTCGAACTTGACGCTCAATCTGGGCTTGCGCTACGAGCTGCACCCGACGGTGAGCGACACCCATCAAAACCAGGCGACCTTCGATCCCACCTATACAGGCACATCGTCGCAGGGACCCGTGACGGGTGCGATTGTAGTTCCGAATGCGCAGGCTGAGGCGTCGGAGTCATCGGCACTGGTCTCGGCCATTGCGCCTACACCCACGATGACCGCGGGGCAGGCGGGGATACCCGAGGGGCTGCGCTTTACCAAGCTCACCGACTTTGGCCCGCGGCTTGGATTCGCCTGGCGTCCCTACGGCAACGACAAGACCGTGCTGCGCGGCGGATGGGGCCGGTTTATCGAGACGCCGCTGGGTTTCTCGCTGGTAGCCGGCTGGGCCGTAGACGCCAGCTATGTGGGCACTTATAACAACGCCTACGAGCCTGACGGCGTGACTCCGCTGCTCACCCTCACGAATCCCTTCAACACCGCCGCGGGAAGCTCGACTGGTACGGCCGGCTTCTATTACGCGTTCCCCATTCACTATGTTGACCCGTATGTTCAGCAATGGAACCTGACCGTGGAGCAGGACCTGTCCCACAGCGTTGGGATGCGGCTCTCGTACGCGGCCAGCCACGGCAGCGACCTTGAAGCCATGGTTGACCTGAATCAGGTTCCGGCGAATCCGTACGGATACTACAACGCGAGCCCCAATGCTCCGGCTGTGAATGCATGCGTCACCGACGGCGGAACGTATGTCGACGATCATCGGCCTTATCCCTGCTGGAGCATTATCCAGAGCGTTCAGAACGCCGACATTAGCAATTATTCAAGTGGCACGGTGGAGGTGTCGCGGCACAGCGGAAAGTCGATTACCTTCGACGCAAGTTACACATTCACCCGCGATCTCTCAGACGCCGGCGGAGCAACGCCGAGCGCGTATGCCGTGGCCGGCGGCAGCTTTCTTACCGATCGCTTTCATCCGCGGCTCGATTACGGCAACGTGGTTTACGACCGGCGGCACCGGTTCATGGCTACCTACGAGTACAGCCTGCCGTTCGGCCGCGGGCAGCAGTGGTTGAACGGCGCAGGCGCCCTGAATGCGCTGGTGGGCGGCTGGCAACTGGCGGGTGTAACGATTCTGCAATCCGGCCCCTTCCTTACGCCCTATCAGACGTCGGTCGATCCGGCCAACACCAACATCCTGGTGACAGTGGGCCAGACACGCACCGATCAGCTTACGACCGTATCGCTTTACGCTCCTCACCGGACCACCTCGCAGTGGCTCAATCCCAATGCGTTTCCGTATCAAAACCTGGCGGTGGATTACGCTGGCGGCAATCTGACCGGCATTGGCCGCTTCGGCAACGCGCCCGTGGGCGGGGTGGTGGGACCGGGCACAGACAATTTCTCGTTCTCGCTCACCAAGGCCATCCCGATTCACGACCAGATGGGCTTCAACTTCAGCGCTGAAGCTGCGAACCTCTTCAACCATCGCAACTACGAGCCGCCCAACATGCAGGTTGATTCAGGCGGATTTGGCTCGATCACCGGCTTGCAAACCGCAGAAGGCGCGGGACCCAGGAGCCTGGAGCTGACCGGAAGGTTTAACTTCTGATTTCCGTCAACTGTTTGAAGATAAATAGGTTAAAAAGTATTAAATAGATTGCTTCTATGTTGTCTAAATGCAACTAGACAATTGTCATTAATGAGACAGTTGATCGTATATGAGAAAATGGCATAATTGAACTTGTCGGAAAGCGATCCTGTTTTGGAGGGCAGATGACTGTTCTGATGGAAAAAACTCAGGTGACTTGCGCAGCAGAAGTGTTCCTCGCAACGGCATTGCTTCACCGCGAGCAATCCGGCAGAGAGGACTTCACAATTTCAGAGATTGTTGACCGAGCCGCGCGCGAGGGAATCCACCGGAGCTTGCGCTCCGGAGTGAATGTTCACGCTTCGCTCCATTGCGTTGCCAATCGGCCTCCGAATCCCGCGAAACATCGAATGCTATTCGCTACAGGAAAGCACACGCGCCGTCTTCTGCTTCCAGGCGATGAATTGCACCCGGAGCGGACGGGAAAAATATTTCCGGATGCTGGCGAGATTCCGGAAAAATACCTGCCCATTCTGGAGTGGGCGAAAAAGAGATTCAGTGAAGCGGAGGCTGTGAGCAGACAGGGCGCAGTGCGAGTCGATCCGGCATCGTCTGAAATCGCCAATGAAGCCGCGAAGGCTCCAGATGAGTGGCTGGGATCGCTGCTCGAATTGCAGGGGCTCGGCAAGGAGTATTGGAAAGATGTAGACCCCGATGAATTCGTGCGGAAGCTGCGCGAGGGCTGGGAATGAGTCGCATCTTTCTGGACACAAATTTCTTCATCTACCTGATTGAAGGGGCCGGCCCTCGGGCGGTGCGCGCACAATATCTCGCCCACGCGTTTGTGTCTCGAAGAGATGAGATTCTCACTTCAGTTATGACGGTTGGAGAGGTCCTGGTGATGCCCTTCAGGCATGGGGACTTTGCGCTTGCACGGCGGTATCGGCAAGCCTTCAAAGGCAAGGGAGTCACCGTCCTTCCCTTTGTCGAGCCTGCCGCCGAAGCGTTTGCCAGGATTCGAAATCGCGGATCGATCAAGCCACCCGATGCCATACAACTAGCGACTGCCGCGACTGCCGGATGTGACCTCTTCTTAACCAACGATGACCGTCTGCAAGGCACTACGGTGCCCGGAATCCACTTCATAACGACCTTTGAAAAAGCGCCAATCTAAGGTTTGTTTGCCG
>Ga0335074_10014097_pt1 | contig 11223 bp, 7 predicted proteins | sample Lox_Sample_23_FD_206715 | JGI IMG/M metagenome (GOLD analysis project Ga0335074, IMG submission 206715) | Soil microbial communities from Loxahatchee National Wildlife Refuge, Florida, United States - Lox_Sample_2.3 | ecosystem: Environmental > Terrestrial > Soil > Wetlands | place: USA: Florida...
CCGTTGTTGTCGGGGAACGGGTTGAATCCCTTGGCGTAGCCGACGTTGCCGGGCAGGATCAGCTGGTTGGTCGTCTCGGTGATCTGCGGGCCGCCCAGGATCTGCACGATCGCGTTCTTGTCGACCGCGTACTCCACGGCCTCGCGCACCAGCTTGTTCTTCATCGGCCCGGCGTACTGGTTCAGGGCCAGGTAGGTGCCGAGGTCCACGTAGGCGGGCCCGGCCGGCCCGATGACCAGGTTGCTGTCGTGGGTCGACATCAGCGACGGGATGTCCTGGGTCGGCGGGGCGACGTCCCATTCCATGTCGCCGGTGCCGGCCTGCAGCTGCTGCTGCACGCTGTCGGCGGTCAGCCCTTCGGTGATCACGACCTTGCTCACGTAGTCGTGCCGCAGCGTGTCCGTCGACTGTTTCCAGGCCGGGTTGCGCTGCAACGTGAAGCCCTTGTCGGCGGTGTAGCTGGTGATCTCATACGGGCCGTCGGACAGGGTGCTGCGCCGGAACTGCGCGCTGTCGGGCAGGTACTTCATGTATTCGACGGGCCGGGCCGAGCAGAAGCCCATGGCCAGGATGTTCAGGAAGTCGGCCGCCGGCTGGATCAGGTGGAACGTCAGCGTCAGGTCGCCCGCGGCGACGACGCCGGGCAGGCTGTGCCCGTTGACGTACGAGGCGATCGCCGAGACGTTCGCCGGGACCTTGGCGAAGCCGGTGCAGTAGTCCTGCATGCCCACGATCGTGCTCAGGAAGTAACCCGGGGCGCCCACCGGCGACACCGGGTTGCAGAGCATCTTGAACTCGCGGACGAAGTCGGCCGCGGTCACCTGCCGGGCCGGCTTGGTGTTCCAGTCCACGCCCTGCTTCAGGTGAATGGTCAGCGTCTTGCCGCCGTCGGTGATGCCCCCGTTGGCCGTGGTCGGGATCTCGGTGGCCACGTCCGGCACCAGGGTGAGCTGCCCGGCGAACGAGGCGGTATCCGCGTAGCTGAACAGCTGGCGGGTGAACATCCGCTCCAGCAACGTGCTGACCGTGTAATAGGCGCTGACCGTATCCAGGTTGAAGATGTCGGACTGGCCCAGCATCGTCAGCGTGCCGCCGCGGACCGGCGTGCCGGCCGAGGTGCTGGTGCCGGCGACGGTGCCGCCGCTCGAACACGCGGCGACGAGCAGGGTAACGGCCGCGAGCAGCCCGACGGCCAAAGCTCGGCCTCGACGTAGCATGCCTCACCTCCGGAAAAGCGGGCCGCGAGAGCATACGAGGCACGACCCGGCGTTTCCGATGAGTCTGGGTACGCGGCCCAGGTGCTGGCAATGAGCAAATGGCGGATCTGCCGGGCGTTTCTTCCTACGACCGTTGGAAGCGCCACGGTCAGGCTCGGGCGGCGGTCACGGCCCCGACGAACCAGGCCGCCTGGGCCAGCGCGCTGTCGGCCGCGGCCAGCAGGCCCGGCTGCAGCGCGAAGTCGTGCCACATGCGCGGCCACCTGGTGTAGGTGACGTCCACCCCGGCGGCGCAGGCGCCGGCCGCCATCCGCTCGGCGTCCGGCGCCAGCAGCTCGTCGGCCCCGGACTGGATCAGCAGCGGCGGCAGGCCCGCGTGCCCGGCCAGCAGCGGCGAGACCGACGGGTCGGACCAGTCCGGCCGCTTCGCGTACGCCTCGGCGCAGGCCTCGAGCCAGCCCGGGCTGAGCAGCACGTCCCGGCGCACCAGGCCCGGATCTTCCCGCCGGTCCGCGCTGAGGTCCAGCCACGGAGCCATGAGGATGCACCCGGCGAGGGGATTTTGGTGTTTTTTACGCACCGTCGCCGCTGTCGCCAGGGCCAGCCCGGCGCCCGCCGAGTCGCCGGACAACACCGCCGGCGCGCCGTCGGCCTCGTCGAGCAACGCGGTCACCACCGCGCGGGCGTCGTCGAGCGCGGCGGGATGGGGGTGCTCGGGCGCCAGCCGGTAATCGGGCAGCACGACCCGGCACCCCGCCCGGGCGCTCAGGTGCGCGGCCCAGGCCCGGGCCAGGCGAGGGGAGCCGACGCAGTAGCCGCCGCCGTGAAAGTGGATCACGGTCGGGCCGGGCGGGCCGGGTGAGGCGGCTGCGGCCGTCACGACCTCGGCCCGGACGCCGCCGCGGATCAGCTCGGCGACCGTCGTGCCGGGGGGCAGCGGCGAGGAACCGCTGAGCCGCTCCAGGCGGCGGCGCTGCACATCCCAGGGCAGGGCGGGGTCGAGGACCCGGCGGCCGATCTGCCGCGCCCCGGCCCGCATGACCATGGCCGGAACCCGCGGCCCGCCGCGTGTCCTGACCCGGCTCACCGGTTCACCGGCCGGGCCGCGCGCTCCGTTCGCCGGGGCATGACGCGGTAGCGGCCGAGGTCGAAGCGGCGGACCCGGTAGCGGTACAGGAACGTGTGGTCGGGCCAGTTGTTGGTGTTGCGTCCCGAGGCGGTGGTGTACCAGCTGTGGCAGCCGCTCTCCCACACCGAGGTGCGGCTGGCCGCCGTCACCCAGGAATTGAACGAATCCTGCACGTCCGGCCGCACATCCAGCCAGTCGAGGCGCTCCCTGGCCAGCGCGCGCAGGGCGCCGGCCACGTAGCCGATCTGGCCCTCGAGCATGTAGATGATCGAATTGCCGCCGAGGTTGGTGTTCGGCCCGTAGAGCATGAAAAAGTTCGGGAACCCCGAGACCGTGATCCCGAGGTAGGCCTGGGCCCCCGCGCGCCAGGCCTCGTCCAGCCGCCGTCCGCCCCGGCCGGTTACCGACATCGGGGCCAGGAAGTCGAGTGTCTGGAACCCGGTGCCGTAGATGATCACGTCCGCCGGGCGGAGCGCGCCGCCCGCCGTGATCACCCCGTCGGCCGCGATGCGCTCGATCGGGTCGGTGACCAGGTCGACGTCCGGGCGGGCCAGCGCGGGATACCAGTCGTTGGAGAACAGCACCCGCTTGCAGCCCATCACGTAGTCGGGCACGCACTTCTCGCGCAGCGCGGGGTCACTGATCTGCGTCCGGAGCTGGCGCCGCCACATCTGCATCGGCCCGGCCAGGAACTTCGGCGACACCACGAAGCCGGTGGTGAGCAGCTCGCCGTAGAGGAAGATGCGCAGCCGGTCGGCCTTGCGCACCACGGGGAGCCGCTCGTACATGCGCTGCTCGGCCTCGCGGTAGGGCCGGTCGGACTTGGGCAGTATGTACGGCGCGGTGCGCTGGTACACGTCAACGTGGGCGGCGGTCTTGGCCACCTCGGGCACGAACTGGATCGCGCTGGCCCCGGTGCCGATGACCGCCACCCGGCGGCCGGCCAGGTCGACGCCGTGGTCCCAGCGCGCCGAATGCCAGGACGGGCCCGCGAAGTCGTCGCGGCCCGCGATGTCGGGGAGCCTGGGCCGGTTGAGCTGCCCGACGGCGCTGACCACGGCGCGGGCCTGGAGGGTGTCGCCTCCGGTCAGGGTGAGGTTCCACAGGGCGCGGCGCTCGTCGAACTCGGCGGCGGTGACGCCGGTGCCCAGCCGCAGGTGGCGGCGCAGCCCGCGCTCGTCGACCAGCGTGTGCATGTAGGCCAGGATCTCCTCGCGCGGCGGGAAGCGGCGGCTCCAGCGGCCGGGCCGGAACGAGAACGAGTACAGGTGCGACGGCACGTCGCAGGCCAGCCCGGGGTAGGTGTTGTCGCGCCAGGTCCCGCCGAGGTCGTCGGCCCGGTCCAGGACCAGGAAGTCCTCCAGGCCGGCCCGCTGGAGCGCCGCGGCCATGCCGAGCCCGCCGAACCCGGCGCCGACCACCACCACCCGCTGCGGCGACTGCTCCGGCATGGGGCCCTCCGTGTCGGTCAAGAACCCGGCACGGGCAGGATAACGGTCCGCGCGCCGCCCGCCCACCCTGCCGAACCGGTCAGTAGCTTCGGGCGCCAGGAATGCCGTTGCTGTGGGCACCGTGGGCGGGGGCCAGGGCCTGCCGGGCGAGGATGTCCCTCAGCTCGTGCGTGACCGCGTCCGGGTACCGGTCGAGGGTCGCTTCAAGATCGAACCGCTGCGCCGCGGTCGCGGGCCCGGCCAGCTCGCGCCGCAGTTCAGAGAGCCGCCTGCGGCCCGTGTCCGTTCTGACGTCCATGAGCGGGAGGTTCAGCAGGAGCAAGATCCCGGGCAGGAAGACCAGGCTGCCCGGACCGCTGCGCAGGATGACGCCGGCCGCCGTGAGCACCGCTCCGGCGAGCAGGGGCCGCCAGCGCAGCCGGGCGGCGTGGGCCAGGCGCACCAGGCCGATGACGGTGAGCAGCGCGCCGATGCGGACACAGCGGCGGATTCGCCGGGCGCGTCCGGGCCGCGCGAATCTCGCGGTGCGGTACCTGGCCGATGAACCGGCGGACAGGCTCCACACCACGGTCCGCCGAGGCGATCGCCGTCCCATCGCGGGCTCCTCACTCGGCTCCGCTCTGCGTAGCCGCCATGCTACGCTCGCCCGCCTTGATGATCCATGTCCGCCGCTGCGAGCGGCCGTTGCGCAACGTTCGTAGTTATTCGTAGTTAACTTGAGTGGTGAGACCGGGTATGCGGTTGCGCCCGTTCGTGACGGGCTACGCCGATTTCGACATGGCCGGCTGGCCGCCGGGCCGGCACCGCGGCCTGCCCGATGCCGGCCTCACGATGGTGATCAGCTTCGGCGCGCCGCTGGTCATCCGCCGCGCCGGCCACGCCGACCTGGCGACGGCCGCCAGCGTCGCCGGCCTGCGGTCCGCCCCGTTCGACATCTGCCACGACGGCACCCAGCGCGGCGTGCAGGTGGAGCTGACCCCACGCGGTTGCCGGGCGCTGCTGGGGCGGCCGGCGGGTGAGCTCGTACACGGCGTGTGGCCGCTCGAACAGGTCGTGGGTCGGCGGCGGGAGGGCGAGCTGACCGAACCGCTCGCCGCGGCCCGGGGGCCGGAGGATCGGGCCCGGGTTCTCGACGCCGTCCTGACCGGGTGGACGGCCGACGCCGGGTGCCCGGCCGTGATCGACGCGTTCTGGCGCGCGCTGACCAGCTCGGGAGGCCGCGCGCCGGTGACGAGCATCGCGGCTCAGATCGGGCTGAGCCCCCGCCATCTCGGTGAGCTCGTGCGGGCCGAGCTCGGCCTGACGCCCAAGACGGCGGCCCGGGTGCTTCGCTTCGCCCGGGCCCGGGCCTGCCTCCGGGCCGGCCGCGCGACCAGCCTGGCGCAGGCCGCGGCGATGTGCGGTTACTTCGACCAGGCCCATATGAACGCCGAATGGAAGCGGCTCGGCGGCTGCACGCCAGGCGAGTGGGTGTCCGAGGAGCTCCCATTTATCCAAGACCGGAGCACGGGCCGCGGCCCAGGCTGGGGAGATGAACAGAACTGATCCTGCCGTCACCGCCGCCGTCGCGCCGAGCTCGGCCGACCGGCCGCCGACCGTCTGGCCCACCGTCCCGTATCCCGACCCGCAGGCGGCGATCGACTTCCTCGTCGCGACCTTCGGCTTCGAGCCGACCGCGTTGATCCCCGGCGACCAGCCGGGCCGCTACGCCGAGATCGAGCTGCGCTGGCCGCACGGCAGCGGCGGCATCATCATCAGCGACGCCGACCGCCCGGCGTCAAGCTGGCTATACGTCGTCACCCCGGATCCGGACGCCCTCTACCAGCGGGCCAGGGCGGCCGGCCTGGAGATCTCCCGGGAGATCCAGGACACCGACTACGGCAACCGGACCTTCACGGTCGTGGACCCGTGGTCGGTGAGCTGGAGCTTCGGAACGTATCCGGGCAGCTGACCCGGCCCGGCCGGCGCCGGCGTCCGCCCGGCCGCGTTACGTCGCGAGGGCCCGGGTATCACCAGCCAGGCGGCTCCGCCACGGGGGCGGAGCCGCACGGGGCCGGGGTGAGTGATGGGGTCTGGGGGGCGCGGGGCCGCGGCCGGGCTTTGGCAGCTGCTGGTCGGGCCGCCGCTGCGGGCGCGAGAGGTGTCCCGGGAACAGATCAGCTCGGTGGAGGGACTGCCCGCCCTCTCCCTGGACGCGCTGACCTCGGTCGCCTACGGGCCCGAAGCGATCATCGTCGTTCTCGCCATCGCGGGCGCGGGCGCGCTGCACCTGGTGCTGCCGATCACGGTCGCGATCGTGGTCCTGCTGGCCATCCTGGTCTTCTCCTACCGGCAGGTGATCGACGCCTACCCCGGCGGCGGGGGCGCGTACGCTGTCTCGCGGGGCAACCTCGGGGCCCGTGCCAGCCAGCTGGCGGGCGCCGCGCTGATCGTCGACTACACCCTCACGGTGGCGGTCTCGATCGCGGCCGGGGTCGCCTCGCTGACCTCCGCCTACCCGAGCCTGTCCTCGGCCACGGTGCCCATCTGCCTGGGCATCCTCGCCCTGATCACGCTGCTCAACCTGCGTGGGCTGGGCTCGGCGGCGCGCGCGTTCCTGCTGCCCACGATGGTGTTCATCGTCGGGCTGCTGGCCGTCATCGCCATCGGGCTCATCCACCCCCTGGCCCGGCACGCGTCCTTGCCCGGCGTCTCGCTGATGCCCACGCGGGCGCTGGAGGCGGTGAGCGTGCTGCTGGTGCTGAAGGCATTCTCGGCCGGCTGCAGCGCGCTGACCGGGGTGGAGGCGATCGCCAACGGCGTGCCGCTGTTCAAGAAGCCCCGTCAGCGCCGGGCCAGGCAGACCGAGGTCCTGCTCGGCTCCATCCTGGGCCTGATGCTGCTCGGGCTGGCCGTGCTGGCCGACCGCTGGCACATCGGGCCCCGGTCCGGCCAGACCGTGCTGAGCCAGATCATCAGCGTGGCCATCGGCCGGGGCTGGGCGTTCTACGGGATGTCGCTGACGATCACTGTGGTGCTCGCGCTGGCCGCCAACACCTCGTTCGGCGGGCTTCCGGTCCTGGCCGGCCTGCTGGCCGGGGACAACTATCTACCGCACCTTTACGCCGTGCGCGACGACCGGCAGGTGTTCGCCTCCGGCATCTGGAGCCTGGCCGTCCTGTCCGGCGTGCTAATGATCGCGGTGGACGGCGATACGCAGCGGCTGATCCCGCTGTTCGCGATCGGCGTGTTCACCGGTTTCACGCTGTCCCAGACCGGGCTGGTGGTGCACTGGCGGCGGACCCGTCCGCCACACTGGCTGCACCGGGCGGTCATCAACGGCACCGGCGCCGTCATCACGGCCGTGGCCACCATTATCTTCCTGGGCACCAAGTTCACCGCGGGCGCCTGGGTGGTCGTCATCGCCGTGCCGGCGTTCATGCTCTTGTTCAGCCGGATCCACCGCTATTACGAGCGGGCTGGCCGGGCCCTGGGCCTGGGCGCCATCCCCGGCAAGCCCCGGCCTCTGCCGTCAGTGGTGGTGGTGCCGGTGGTCGATGTGTCCCGGCCGGCCCAGCGCGCCATCTCCGAGGCGCTTTCCCTGAGCGATGACGTCATCGCGGTCACCGTGGCGATCGACGCCCCGGGTCAGGACGGCGACCCGGCCCGCGACATCCAGGAGCAGTGGGCCCGCTGGGATCCCGGGCCGCCCCTGAAGGTGCTCCGGACCGAGTACTCTTCCATTGCCGATCCGATCCTCGCGTTTCTCGACGAGCTTCACGCGCGGCGCCAGGAACAGATCGTGGTGCTGATTCCGGTGGCGGTGCCCGACCGGGCGGCCTACAGGCTGCTGCAGAACCACTACGACCTAGTGCTGTCCAACGCCCTGCGCGACCGCCCTTACATCATCGCTGCCCGCGTTGCGATGTCGCTGCACGTGGCCGGCGACGAAACGCGGCTGGAGGACTGAGCCCGGCCGGGTAGCCGCCGCCGGCCGGTTGCGCCGCCGGCCGGGGACGCGCCAGGGTGGTGGCCGTGAGGGAGAACTTCGCGACGGTGCTGGAGACCGTGGCGGACGTCCGGGCCGGCCGGACCGCGGTCACCCACGGGGACCGCGGCCGGACCTGGGCTGAGCTGGACGAGCGGGCGGCGCGGCTCGCGGCCTTCCTGGCCGGGCGCGGGATCGGCGCCGAGTCCCGGGTGGCGATCGCCCTGTACAACGGCATCGAGTACCTGGAGAGCGTGTTCGGCGTGCTCAAGCTGCGGGCCGTCCCGGTCAACGTCAACTACCGGTACCGCGCCGATGAGATGGCGCACCTTTTCACCGACGCGCAGGTGGCCGCGGTCATCTTCCACGCCTCGCTCGGCCCGCCGGTGGCGCAGGCCCGGGCCGCGGCGCCGACCGTGCACACGCTGGTGCAGGTCGGCGACGGGCCCGCCGCCGCCGGCGACGTCAGCGGCTACGACGAGGTGATCGAGGGCACCGGCCCGCTGCCGCGCCAGCCGCGCGGCGTGGACCACTGGCTCATGTACACCGGCGGGACCACCGGCCAGCCCAAGGGCGTGCTGGTCGACCACGCCTGGCTGTACCCGGTCGCCTCGGCCAACGGCTTCCGGCTCATCGGCGAGCCGGTCCCGGACTCGCTGGACGAGCTGCGGGCCGCGACCAGCCGGCTGAGCCAGCGCGGCGACGCGATGGTATGCCTGCCGGCCCCGCCGCTGATGCACGCGACCGGCATGTACACGACGCTGGGCGCGCTGCTGGCCAGCGGCCGGGTGGTCTACCTGACCTCGCGCTCGTACGACCCGGACGAGCTCGCGCGCACCGTGGGGGAGCAGCGGGTGGACACGGTCTCGATCGTCGGCGATGTGTTCGCGCTGCCGCTGGCCGACGCGCTGGACGGGGCGGCGCGCGCGGGCCGGCCCTACGACCTGTCCAGCCTGCGGCGCATGCTGAGCGTCGGCGTGACCTGGAGCGCCGACGTCAAGCGCCGGCTGCTGGAGCACGGCGATTTCGTCTGCCGGGATCTGGTCGCCGCCTCCGAGGGCGGGCCGTTCGCGGTCAGCGAGACCAGGCGCGGCGACGACACCGCGACCGCGCGCTTCACGCTGATGCCCGGGGCCCGGGTGATCGACGATCAGGGCCGCGACGTGGTCCCCGGCTCGGGCGAGGTCGGCATGCTCGCCGCGCCGACCGACGACGAGATCGGCTACCTGGGCGACAGCGAGAAGACCGCCCAGACGTTCCGCACCTTCGGCGGCCGGCGCTGGGTCGTCACCGGCGACCTCGCCTCGCTCGAGGCCGACGGCTCGATCGCGTTCCGCGGCCGCGGCAGCCGGATCATCAACACCGGCGGCGAGAAGGTGTTCGCCGAGGAGGTCGAGCAGGTGATCATCGAGCATCCCGGCGTCAGGGACGCGCTGGTGGTCGGCGTGCCCGACGAGCGGTTCGGGCAGCGCGTGGCCGCCGTGGTGGCCCCGGCCGCCGACGGCGAGCTGACCGCGGACACGGTCGCCGCCCACGTCGCGCAGCGGCTGGCCGGGTACAAGAAGCCCCGCACCGTGGTGCTGGTTCCCGACATCCGGCGCAGCCCGTCCGGCAAGCCCGACCTGCGCTGGGCCGAGGCCGTCGCCGTTCAGGGCCGCCGGGCCACGCCGCAATAACCCCAGCGCGATCCCTCGCTGTCGGCCAGCACCGGATCCTCGGCGCCCCATTCGCCCAGGTACGCCAGGCCCGGCTCAGCGCCGGAAGGGGGGCGACCAGCTCCAGCCCGTCGAAGAACCTGGCCACCTCGGCCCGGGACCGGAAATGCATCTGCTGCGAGGCGTTCGCGTACTCCTCCCGGCCCGCCTGGACCGACCGCGGTGGCGCCTTGTCGGCCGTGGCGTGCGACAGCGCCAGGTAGCTGCCCGGAGCCAGCGCCGACATGTACCGCGACATGACCTGCCACGGGTCGTTCTCGTCGCTCACGAAATGCAGCACCCCGGTGATCAGGAACCCGACCGGCGCCGCTGAATCGATGAGATCGCGCATCCGGGGATCCCCGAGCACGCCGTCGGGATCACGCGCGTCCGCGACGATCACCCGGGTCCGGCCGGGGTCGGTCAGCAGCTCATCGGCGTAGGCGGCGACCATCGGATCGATGTCCACGTAGGCGACCCGGGCGCCCGCGTCGATCCGTCGCACCGTCTCATGCGTGTTGCGCACGGTCGGCAGCCCGGATCCGATGTCGATGAACTGCCCCACGGCCCGATCGGCGATCCAGCGTGCCGCCCGGCCGTGGAACCCCCGGTTGGCCAGCACGATGTCGCGCAGCTCGGGCACCGCGGCCATGGCCCGGTCCGCCACCTGGCGGTCCACCGGGAAGTTGTAGCCGCCGCCCAGCATGTAGTCGTAGATGCGGGCCGGGCTGGGCACGGAAGGATGCACGCCCGGCGGCACGGGAGGGTCCGCGGCCATCGGGCGCCTCCGTCCAGTTACGGCTTACTCTAACCGGGAAGGCAGGGATCATGACCGAGACCACCGGAGCGGCCTTCGGGCCGCCGTCACCGGCGCAGCCGCTGTTCATCCTGGCCATGGACCACCGTGACTCGTTCGGGCGGACGCTGTTCGGGGTCAAGGGCGAGCCGACCCGCGAGCAGCTCGGCGCCATGCGCGACGCCAAGTCGCTCATCTTCGCCGCGGCGCGGCGCCTGGCCGGCACCGACCTCGGCGGCGGCCATCTCGGCGTGCTCGTCGATGAGCAGCTCGGCGCCGACGTCGCCCGCGAGGCCAGGCAGGCCGGCTTCACCCTCGCCATGCCGGTCGAGAAGAGCGGCGCCGAGCGGTTCACGTTCGAGTACGGCGACGACTTCGCCGCCCACGTCGAGGCGTTCAACCCGGACTGGATCAAGGTCCTGGTGCGCTTCAACCCGGCCGACCCCGCCGAGCTCCGGGACGCCCAGACGCAGACGCTGCGCCAGCTCAGCGACTGGGCCGCGGCCAGCAGGCGGCACTGGCTGCTGGAGTTGCTGGTCCCGGCCACGCGCGAGCAGCTGGCCGCCCATGACGATCAGGCCCTGTACGACGAGCGGCAGCGGCCGGAGCTCACCGTCGATGTGATCACCTCGCTCACCGGGGCCGGGGTCCGTCCGCGCATCTGGAAGCTGGAGGGATACGAGACCACGGCGGGCGCGCAGCTCGTCCTGGACGCCGTGCATGCCACCGACCCGGCCGCCTCCTGCATCGTGCTCGGCCGCAACGCCCCGCAGCGGCAGGTTGATCACTGGCTCGACGTCGCCGCCCCGCTGCAGGGGTTCGCCGGCTTCGCGATCGGGCGGAGCATCTGGGACGAGCCGATCGCCGGCCATGTGGCCGGCCGCGCCGATGCCGAGGCCACGCAGGCCAGGATCGCCGAGCGCTACGGTCACTTCATCCGGCGGTACCTGCGGGCCGACGTGACGCCCG
>Ga0335074_10014099_pt1 | contig 11223 bp, 8 predicted proteins | sample Lox_Sample_23_FD_206715 | JGI IMG/M metagenome (GOLD analysis project Ga0335074, IMG submission 206715) | Soil microbial communities from Loxahatchee National Wildlife Refuge, Florida, United States - Lox_Sample_2.3 | ecosystem: Environmental > Terrestrial > Soil > Wetlands | place: USA: Florida...
ATATAGCGCCGCCGCATTGCCGGCGGGGCCCCGGCGCGCGGCGAATGCCCTCACCTTCAAGACGCGGACCCGGCGGTCGAGCGCAACCGTAATCACGTCACCGGCCCGCACCATACGCCCCGGGGCGTCAATGCGCATCCCATTTACGCGGACAAAGCCCGCTTCGGTCAGCGCTGCCGCCGCCACCCGGGTGCGGACCAGCCGGGCATGCCATAGCCAGCGGTCGACACGCTGGCGGTCGTGCTCGCCTATCACTCAGCGGCGCTCCTTGGCATCGGCCTCAAGCTGCGCTTTCAAGGCCGCAAGCTTGGCAAAGGGCGAATTGGGATCGGGCGCCTTTTCGCGCCGCTCGAAGCGCTTGACCGGCGGCCGGTCCCGTTCGCGCGGGGGTCGATCCGAGCGGTGCTCGCCGCCCTGCCTGCGGCGGTGGCGCGGTGGGCGAGCTTCCCGAGCCGGAGCACTTGGCTGTGCCGGCTCGATACCGGCTGTGGCGGCACCGGGCTCGGCAGCGGCGGCGGTCGCGCCCTGAGGTTCCTGCGGGCGTTGGGTCGTAGCAAGCGAATGCCGGCGGCCGTGATGGCGGCGTTCCCGATCTTTTTGCCGCGGACGCCGGCCGCCCTCACCGCGTCCCGGCCGCCAGACTTCGATCATGACCGGTTCGGCCTGCTCTGCGATCACCGCAGCCGAGTCGGAAGCGGCGACGTCGGCGGCGGGACTGGAAGCCATGACGTCGGAAGAAATGGCCTCGGAAGGAACGGCCTCGATAGTCGGCGCCGCGGTCGCGTCGTCCGGACCCGGCCGCGCGATGGATTCACGGTCCTCGATCGAAGCGGCAACCGCGGTTTCCGATTGATCGGGTGCTTCCGGCACCTCGACTGCACTGCCGGAGGCTACTTGGTTGCCAACGTCCGGCTCCGCTGCGGCAGTGTCGGCTGCGGCGTCGGCCTGGAATCCAATTTCGGCCTGCGAGACGCTGTCGGCTGAGCCGACGGTCACTTCCGACGCCGCAGGCGGCTCCGGCGGTCTCGGCCGCCGTTCCATGCGGTAGCCAAGCGAACGCAGAATCGACGCAAAATCCTCCCCCGATGCGCCGGTCAGCGAAGTCATGCCGTTGACGACCGTGAACCCGCCGCCGACCACCGCGCCCGGCGGTTTTGCACCGGCGCCCTCACGCCAGGCGAGCGCGGGGCGGATCAGGTCCGCCAGCCGCTCCAGTATATCGACGCGCACTGCGCGCTCTCCGCACACGCGATAGCCCGCCACGCGATAGAGCGCCGCATCGATTTCGCGATTGATCGCAACGGAGGTGCGCCCCGAGCCGGCCAGCGGCGAAAGTTCATCGACGCCCTTGATTTGCGCCTCGTTCCGCAACGCCCAAAGTTGGGTGGCGAGCGCGCGGGGCGTCGGCTTGAGCAGTGCCGGCAGATAGATGTGGTAGGCGCCGAATCGCACGCCGTATTTGCGCAAAGTCGCGCGCGCCGGCTGCTCCAATCCTTTCACTTCTTCGGCCACGCGCTGGCGGTCAAGCACGCCGAGCGCCTCGACCAATTGAAAGGCGACGCCGCGGGCGATGCCGGTGACATCCTCGGCGCCCGCCAGCTGCATCAAGGGGCCAAGCAATTTTTCAACGTGAGACTTGAGCCAGGCGTTGAGCCGCGCTTCGACGGAATCGCGGGGCGCGCCCGTCAAATGCTCGTCGGCGATCAACCGCACGCGCGGGTGCAAGACGTCTTCACCGGCCTGGAGCTTGCCGACCGCGGCGCCGGTCCAGCGCAGCGTGCCGTCGGCTGCGAGCACGAATTGGACGTCCGGCGCCTCCGCAAGCCGCGCGGCCCGCGCGCCGATCTCTCCGGCGAGCGCCTTTTGCGCAGCATTCTGCAACGCTTTAGCCTCCGAGCCGCCGGACGACGCGTCGGGCACAAAGACAAAGCCGTCGAGCCGGCCGATCACGTGGCCTTCGACCGCAACCTCCCCGCTCTTATTGAACTCTGGTTCGAAGGTCGCGTTCTCACGCAGCCGCCGCATCAGGACGCTGGTGCGACGATCGACGAAGCGTTCGGTCAGCCGCTCATGCAAGGCATCCGAGAGACGATCCTCGACGCCACGCGTGACGCCTTGCCAATGCTCCGGATCGGCGAGCCAATCCGGCCGGTTGGCGGCAAAAGTCCAGGTCCGGACGTGGGCGATGCGCGTGGACAGCGTATCGATGTCGCCGTCGGTACGATCCGCCAGCGCCACTTGATGGGCGAACCAGTCGTCCTTGATCCTGCCGTCGCGTTGCAGGAAGCCGTAAACGGTGACTGCCAGCTCGGCGTGATTGGCCGGCGCGATCTTGCGGTAATCGGGGAGCTGGCAAACGTCCCACAGCCGTTCGACGTCGGCGGCCGTTCGCGTCAACGCGCGCACATTATCGTCGCGCGCGGCATGGTCGAGCACCAGAATGTCTTCGGCGACCGGCGCGCGGGCGAGTGCGTTTTCCGTCGGCGCCGCAGCAAGCGTCGCCTGCAATGCGCCGACCGAAGAAAAGTCGAGTTCGCTGTTGCGCCATTGCACCATTTTCACGGGTTCGAAGGTGTGGGTTTCGAGCGCCTGCACCAACTCCGTCTCGAACGGCGGGCAGCGGCCGCTGGTGCCGAATGTGCCGTCGCGCATTGCCCGCCCGGCACGGCCGGCGATCTGCGCGAATTCGGACGGACTCAGCTTGCGAAACTGGTAGCCGTCGAATTTGCGGTCTGAGGCAAAGGCGATGTGATCGACGTCGAGATTTAATCCCATGCCGATGGCGTCGGTCGCCACCAGATAGTCGACCTGACCGGATTGGTAGAGCTCAACCTGAGCGTTGCGCGTGCGCGGCGACAGCGCTCCAAGCACGACCGCGGCGCCGCCGCGCTGGCGGCGGATCAATTCCGCAATGGCATAAACTTCCTCGGCGGAGAATGCCACGATGGCGGAACGGCGTGGCAGGCGCGTGAGCTTCTTGTCGCCGGAGAAGGTGAGCTGCGACAAACGCGGGCGGCTGAGAATGCTGGCGCCGGGCAACAGCCGCTCGACAATCGGCTTCATGGTCGCGGCGCCCAGCACCAGCGTCTCTTCGCGCCCGCGCCGCTTGAGCATGCGATCGGTGAAGACGTGCCCGCGCTCGAAATCGGCGGCGAGCTGGATCTCGTCGATGGCAAGGAAGGCAACGTCGAGTTCGCGCGGCATCGCCTCGACGGTAGCGACCCAGAAACGCGGATTAGCCGGCTTGATCTTCTCTTCGCCGGTGATCAGCGCCACCGCATCGGCGCCGACGCGCTCGACGGCGCGGTTGTAGACCTCGCGCGCGAGCAGCCGCAGCGGCAGACCGATCATGCCCGAGGAATGCGCCAGCATCCGCTCGATCGCGAGATGGGTCTTGCCGGTATTGGTCGGGCCCAGCACGGCCGTGACGCCGGCGCCACGGGCACGCAAATCACGGTTGGCGGGAGGCGAAAACGAAATCGGCATCAAAAACCCGGCATTGACGCAGCGCGCACGCTATTAAGCACACCCATCTGTATCACAACGTGACGCTGGATAGTCCTGTGCTTAAGGTGTGGAACGAGTCTGGAACGAATCGCGGCCGAATCGGCGACTCCGCGTCTGTTCGAATTCGTTCACCGCGATATATGGTCTGGCGCTCGGCGTTGAATACCAGATCGGGTGGAATCCGCAATTTGGGACGACCCGACCGGCGCTAAAGCCGTTAACGGACGGGACGACAACGATTTCACGCCGAGTCAAGGGCCATCGGTCTGTGGATAACGGGGAAGGCCGGGGACGACAAGCCTCGCAAATATCCCAAGCCCAAGCGCCACTCGGATGTGGGTCACTCGGTCTTGGCTACGGGATGCGGCAGGGGCACCGAGACGAATTCGGTCGCCTGCAGCAGCCCGGTGCCGATTGGCGTCGGCATCGAGAAGCGGAACGGGACCAATACCCGCGTGCCGGCGATCGGCGCCAGCCAGACTTCGGCATCCCGCAGGGTGACGAGATATTTGATGGCAGGCCGGCTCGGCACATAGCCGGCAACCGGAGTGAAATAGACCGCGCACACAGCGGCCGGCCCGGCATAGCCGCGCTCCGCTTTGACCATTTCCATCCGCTTATATTCGCTGCGCAAATCGTAGCGCACGCGCCCGTCGAACACCGGAACCTGGCGCACGCAGGCTTGCGGGCCGACCGGATCGCCGGTGCCGGCCACGCGATTGAGCATCGACGTCATTGGGTCGAACACGCCGAGGCGATCGGCATCGGTTACCGGGATGCGGTCCGGCGCCGGCGGCAATGGCGGCTCGACGGCATAATCGGTCACGTTGCCGGCGGTCAGCGCTATGCGCACGTCGTCGACTTTACCGTTCCAGTTGATGGTCTCGCCGTAGCTGGTCGGCACCATCCGGCTGCCGGCGATGGTGCCATGGACCGCACCGGTGCCATGGGCGCCGGTGAAGAACTTGATCAGGCCCGTGGTCGTGCCGCTTGCCGCCGCGGTGTACTGGTTATTGGCGATTTCAACCGTCCAGTTGCCGCGTCCAATCGGTATCCCGTCGATACTGGCCGAATACTGGGCCTCAAGCCGGCCCTGGGCGGCGGCGCCATGGCCGGCATCGGCAGCCAAAGCGGCCACCAGGGCTGCCGAAACGAAAAACGCCGCGAAGGCGGCGCGGCTGGCTCGCCGGACGATCGGCGGTAAGACAATGAAGAGAGGCACTCGCTTTCCTCGATTCCCGACCCGAACCTCTTGTTTTCGTGGAGAATGCGTCGTTTCTGTGGTTTTGCCGGTATCGGGCGGGGGTTGAAATCGACCGGCACGACCGCACGCTTGACGCTCAAAGACGCCGCCCTTATAGGTCCGCGCCATCTCCCAACATCGTCTCTGGCGGCCGCGGGATCGGCATTTCGGGATCGAAGGATATTGCATCATGGCGTGGCGTTGCGAATTGACCGGCAAGAATCGCCAGATCGGCCACAAGGTCAGCCATTCCAACCGCAAGACCAAGCGGCAGTTCAAGCCGAACCTCCTAAACGTGACGATGATGTCGGACGCACTCGGCCGGTCAATTCGGCTGCGCGTGTCGGCTAATGCGCTCAAAAGCGTCGATCATCGCGGTGGGCTGGATGCGTTCCTGCTCAAAGCCAAGGATGTCGAGCTTTCACCGCGCGTCCTTGAGATCAAGCGTCAGATCGCAAAGAAGCGCGCCGCAGCGGCCGCCTAAACCCATCCGTCTAAAACTCCTCGAGAACCCGTCCATGGCCGGCAATGCGGTCTTCGATGCCGCAGCGCCGCAACGCGTCCCAATAGGTCACCGCGTTGATCGCCAGCACGGGCTTGCCGAGCCAATGCTCCGCCTCGGCGGCAATCGCGACCGTCGGTAACGCCGTGCCGACCTGCAGCAGCGCGTCCACATCCGGGCCGTCAAGCTTTTTCAGCGCGTTGCGGATGTCGACCGGCGGCACCTGCGCGATTGCCCGAGGCGTGGCGCATTTGAGGCCTTCGAGCCGGACGACGTCGAAACCGGCCTCGGTCAGATAAAGCCGGACCATCTCGTCGCCGCGCGGCTGATGCGGCGTCAGCACGGCGATCCGCCGCGCGCCGAACGCCTTGAGCGCCGCCACCGCGGCGGTCGAGCCCATCGACACACCGACGCCGGCACGCGTCGCAAGCTCGCTCTGCAGCCGCTCGGCCGCAGCCACGCCGCCCCAGAATGTTTCCAGCGAAATGCCGATGATCAAGTGGTCCAATCCGGCGGTCATGATCTGATCGATGCCGACCGCAATGCCATCGCGCATATCGGCCATGTGCTCGAAAAACGCCTGCTCGGTATTGAGCGGCCGTTCCTTGATGGTCGAGCGCGCGGTGTGATTGGTGACCCCGCGCGGCCGCAGCGCCTCACACTCCGGCTGCACGGTGGTATTGGTCGACGGCACCACGATGCCGATGCGTTTGCGGAATCCGAGCGTGTCCGGCACAGTCAGGTCCCCAAGTGAGCGCCCGGTCCCGACATTACGCAAAAATCACGGTGCGAACATGCCCCACCTGACCGCCGACGACGGCATCAAGCTCTATTACGAGGAGACCGGCACTGGGCTGCCGATCGTTTTCGTGCACGAATTTGCCGGCGACTATCGCTCCTACGAAAATCAGATCCGCCATTTCAGCCGCAGCTATCGCTGCATTGCCTATAACGCGCGCGGCTATCCCCCATCCGACGTTCCCGGCGATGTCGAGCGTTACTCGCAGGATCGGGCGCGGGACGATATCCGCTCGGTGCTCGACGCCCTGCAAATCGACAAGGCCCATATCGTCGGCCTGTCGATGGGCGGCTTCGCCGCGCTGCACTTCGGCTTCACTTATCCGCAGCGCGCCCGTTCGCTGGTGATCGCCGGATGCGGCTATGGGGCGTCGCCCGACAAACGGGCGCAATTCGTCGCGGAGACCGAAGCCGCAGCGGCGCGCTTCGAAAGCATGACCATGGCGCAGGCCGCCGCAAGCTATGCGCAGGCGCCGGCGCGCGTTCAATTGCAAAACAAGGATCCGCGCGGCTTTCGGGAATTCGTCGATCAATTGGCGCAGCACTCCGGCAAGGGCGCGGCGCTGACCATGCGCGGCGTGCAAAAACGTCGGCCGTCATTGTTCGAGCTCGTCGACAAGATCAAGACGATCGATGCGCCGACATTGATCATCACGGGCGACGAAGATTTCCCCTGCCTCGAACCGGCGCTGTTATTGAAGCGCACGATCATGACATCGGCGCTCGTGGTGCTGCCGAACAGCGGACACGCGATCAATCTCGAGGAACCGGAATTATTCAATCGCTGCGTGGGCGACTTCGTGCGCAGCGTCGATACCGGCGCCTGGCGTCCGCGCGATCCCCGCGCGATGGCAGCCTCGATCCTGAGCGTGGGCAGCCGCGCTTGATGCAAGCGAGCTACCGCGATTACGAAAAGCTTATCGCGCCGGAATCGCCTTTATGACGGGCAGCCAAGTTTCCTGCTGCCGGTCGACGAAGGCGAGCGTCTGAGCCGGCGTCATCGGGTGGGTGTAGCTGCCGGTGGCCACCAACTTCTTTTTCACGTCCGGATCCTGGACCACCTTGGCGACGTCGGCGCTGACCTTGTTGACGATGGCCGCCGAAGTGCCGAGCGGCGCCGCCAGAATGAGCCAGCCCGAGGCGGCGAAACCCGGGATCGTTTCCGCCACCGTCGGCAGATCGGGAAACTCCGGCAGCCGTTGCGGGGAGGCGACCGCAATCAGCTTCACCTGCCCGGCGTTGACCGCGCCGATGATGCCCGGATAACCCTCGATGATGACGTTGACGCGCCCGGCGGCGACGTCGCTTAGCGCCGCCGATGGGCCGCCGTTATAGGGCACCTGGATGAGCTTGATGCCGGCTTTCTGCTGCATCAACAGGCCCGTCAAATGCGTCATGCGTCCAATTCCCGATACCGCGATGGAGAGCGTGCCGGGCGCTTTCTTGGCACGATCGATGAGCTGCGGCAGCGTGGTGATGCCGCTCTTCGGGTCGACGGCAATGAACATCGGCTGGTCGGCGATAAACCCGATCGGCAGGAAATCGCGCGGCAGCTTGACCGGCAGATTGGGCGCCACCGTCGGCAGCGCCAGGAACGTCGACAGCGCCGGCGAATAGAGCGTGTAGCCGTCCGGGGCGGCTTCGCTCGCGGCGCGCGCCGCAATACTGCCGTTGGCGCCCGGATGATTGACCACGACAGCCTGCTGTCCCCAAATTTTATCCAGAGCGGCCGCGACGATGCGCATCGCCACATCCGGACTGGCGCCGGCTCCGGCATCCGAAATGATTGTCACCGTCTTATCGGGATAACTTTCAGCCTGGGCATCCGCGATGGACGCGGCGGTCAGCGCCGCCAGAGCGATTGCACCGACGGCGAGCCAATTCCGGCATCCCTTCATTTTCGTCCTCCCCAATTCTTTTCTGATAAGGCGCCGCGCGCCGACGCATTTGAGCTTAACCGAAGCGGCAATTCCATCTCATGCGTTAAGACGCCGCTGCTGCCGCGCCGGCCGCACCGGTTGCTCGACCGGGTGTTCTTCGAACAATTCCGCAAGCTTTTCGGTCATGACGCCGCCAAGCTCCTCGGCATCGACGATCGTCACCGCACGGCGATAATAGCGGGTCACGTCGTGGCCGATGCCGATGGCGATCAATTCGACCGGCGAGCGCGTCTCGATGTCCTCGATCACCCAGCGCAAATGGCGTTCGAGGTAATTGCCGGGATTGACCGACAGCGTGGAATCGTCGACCGGCGCGCCATCGGAGATCATCATCAGGATCTTCCGCGTCTCCGCGCGCGCCAACAGCCGCTTGTGAGCCCAATCGAGCGCCTCGCCGTCGATGTTTTCCTTAAGCAGGCCTTCGCGCATCATCAGTCCGAGATTTTTCCGCGCCCGGCGCCACGGCGCGTCGGCGGCCTTGTAGATGATGTGGCGCAGATCGTTGAGGCGTCCCGGATTGGGCGGTTTGCCGGCGGCGAGCCAGGATTCGCGCGACTGGCCGCCTTTCCAGGCCCGCGTGGTGAAGCCGAGAATCTCGACTTTCACCCCGCACCGCTCCAGCGTGCGCGCCAGAATGTCGGCGCAGGTCGCCGCCACCGTGATCGGGCGTCCGCGCATCGACCCGGAATTGTCGAGCAGCAGCGTGACCACGGTGTCGCGGAAGTCGGTATCCTTCTCGCGCTTGAACGACAACGGATGCATCGGATCGACGATGACGCGCGACAGCCGCGCCGGATCGAGGAGCCCCTCTTCAAGATCGAATTCCCAGGAGCGGTTTTGCTGGGCCAACAGCAGCCGCTGCAGCCGGTTGGCCAGCCGCGCCACCACGCCCTGCAAATGCGACAGCTGCTTGTCGAGATAACCGCGCAGCCGATCGAGCTCCTCAGCCTCGCACAGATCCTCGGCGCCGACGGTCTCGTCGAACTTGGCGGTGAATGGCCGATAATCCGGCCCGCGCGGCTCGTTGCGCGCATTGCGCGGCCGCCACGGTTCGGCGGCGGTCTCGGATTCGCCCATCTCGGCATCGTCGGCCATTTCCGCGGCGGGCGCCTCGACCGCCTCGGAAGCGCTGTCGGGCAATTCGTCGGCCGAAGCCTCGGCTTCGGCGGCCATCTGATCGCTTTCGGCGCTGTCGGTAGCCTCGCCGTCCTGGCCGGATTCGTCCTTCTGATTCTGCTCGTCGCCGTCCTCGCCTTCGTCCTCGTCGGATTCGCTCGAGCGATCCTCGCCCATGTCCAGACAGTCGAGCAGATCGTGCACGACGTCGCCGAAGCGGCGCTGATCGTCGAGCACGCGCTCGAGCCGATCGAGATCGCGGCCGGCGCGCTCCTCGATCAGCGGACGCCACAGATCGACGAGCTTGCGCGCCGGAGCGGGCGGCGGCTCGCCGGTCAGCCGTTCTCTCACCAGCATGGCGAGCGCGTCCTCGATCGGCGCGTCGGCGCGGTCGGTGACGTCGTCGAATTTGCCGCGATGAAATCGATCGTCGAGCATGGCGGCGAGATTCTTGGCGACGCCGCCCATGCGCCGGGCGCCGATCGCCTCGACGCGCGCCTGCTCGACCGCTTCGAATACCGCGCGCGCCTGCTGGCCGCCGGGCGCGAGCTTGCGATGCACGGCGGGATCGTGACAGGCGAGCCGCAGCGCGATCGAATCGGCGTGGCCGCGGACGATCGCCGCTTCGCGCTCGTTGAGCCGGCGCGCCGGTTCCGGCAGCCGCGCCTTGCCGCCGACAAGACCGGGGCGTTCGGAGGCAAAACTGACTTCGAGATCGCCTCTGCCGGCAATAGCTTTGAGGCAGACGCCGACCGCTCGCTTGAACGGCTCGGTCGGCGCTTCTTTCGCAGTCGCCTTCGGCTTGACGTTCGAGGCCATTATCCTTCCGTGTCCCGCATGGGTGAAAGGCGCGTTTCAGCTCAGCGCGACGTTGACCGCGCTCTCCGGCAACTCCTGACCGAAGCAGCGCTGGTAGAATTCCGCCACCAGCGGACGCTCGAGTTCGTCGCATTTGTTGACGAAGGTGAGCCGGAAGGCGAAGCCGATATCGCCGAAAATCTCCGAATTCTCCGCCCAGGTGATCACCGTGCGCGGGCTCATCACCGTGGAGATGTCGCCGTTCATGAAGGCGTTGCGGGTGAGGTCGGCGACGCGCACCATCTTGGAAACGATGTCGCGGCCCTCCGTGGTGCGGTAATGCCTCGCCTTGGCGAGCACGATGTCGACCTCGTTATCGTGCGGCAGATAATTCAAAGTGGTCACGATCGACCAGCGGTCCATCTGACCCTGGTTGATCTGCTGCGTGCCGTGATAGAGGCCCGACGTATCGCCGAGACCGACGGTATTGGCGGTCGCGAACAGGCGGAAGGCCGGATGCGGCTTGATGACCTTGTTCTGGTCGAGCAAGGTCAGGCGACCGGACGATTCCAGCACGCGCTGAATGACGAACATCACGTCGGGGCGGCCGGCGTCGTATTCGTCGAAACAGATTGCGACATTGTGCTGCAATGCCCACGGCAAAATGCCGTCGCGGAATTCCGTCACCTGCATGCCTTCGCGGATCACGATCGCGTCCTTGCCGATCAGATCGACACGGCTGATGTGGCTGTCGAGATTGACGCGCACGCACGGCCAGTTCAGCCGGGCCGCCACCTGCTCGATATGGGTCGACTTGCCGGTGCCGTGATAGCCCGTCACGATGACGCGGCGGTTGCGGGCGAAGCCGGCGAGAATGGCAAGCGTGGTCGGCTTGTCGAACCGGTAGTCCGGATCGACATCCGGCACGTGCTCGGCCGGCTCGGAATAGGCCGGCACTTCCAAATCGCTGTCGATGCCGAATACCTGTCGGATCGAGACCTTCATATCCGGCAAGCCGGATTCACCTTCAGTTGCGAGACTCATTGAACCTCCGTGCCCTCGGGCAGATCCGAGGCGCGAGTAGGCTTTCACCGGCGTTCGGATGGCGCGCTAGGTTTAGCAGAAAGGCCCGAGCCGATAAAAGCCCGGATAAAGGCCGGGAAAACGGCTCCCAAAATCAGCAAAAACCGGCCGCTTTCAGGTAGTTGTAGGCCTGGATAATCTCCCGCAGCCGCGCTTCCGAGCCGCGATCCCCGCCATTGGCATCGGGATGGTGCCGTTTCACCAGCATTTTAAACCTCGACTTGATATCGGCGCGC
>Ga0335074_10014100_pt1 | contig 11222 bp, 8 predicted proteins | sample Lox_Sample_23_FD_206715 | JGI IMG/M metagenome (GOLD analysis project Ga0335074, IMG submission 206715) | Soil microbial communities from Loxahatchee National Wildlife Refuge, Florida, United States - Lox_Sample_2.3 | ecosystem: Environmental > Terrestrial > Soil > Wetlands | place: USA: Florida...
CCGGCTTCTCCAGCTCGCGCGCGAGCTCGATGCCCTCACCGTCGGGCAACCTCAGGTCCGTCAACAGCACATCGGGGCGCTGTCGCCCGAGCTCGATGCGCGCTTCCCGCAGCGAGCTGGCGCGAGCAACCGTGAACCCCTCCATGCGGGCCACCTCCTCGAGCCACTCAACCACGTCGCGGTCGTCATCCACAATCAGCGCATGTGCCATATCAGCCTCACCGCGTTCAGAGTCTGGAAGTCCAGCATGCTGTCCCCTGCGCCATGTTGCAACGATTCGACGATGCTGGGTAGTCGTCGCGTGGGCGCGACAAACACGACTAGTTGCACGACGGTCAACCCCGTTGATCTATCGGCCTCTTTGCCAGCGGGAATGCCGTGAGACCGTGTACCGCGATCGAAGTTGCGAGCACGGCGAGCGTGATCGCGATGAGCTCGCTCGCGACGGACGTGCTCAATCCCTCGCCGACGCAGAACATCACCAAGTACAGCGAGGCGACGCCTCGAATACCGAACCAGGCGATGAGCCGGCGCTGCGGCTCGCTCGCGCCCGAGGCGCCGAGACCGAGTCGCGCCGCCAAGGGGCGGATCGCAACGAGCACCAGCAGCGCGAACAGCACGAGCGCGGGACGCACCCGGGAGACGGCGAGCAGCGCACCGAGCACGATCACCATGGCGAGCTCGGCGAGGCGCTCGACGCGCCCGGCGGCGCAGGCTAGCGCGCGCGCCATTCTCGGCGTCGCCGCCGAGCGCACCCACGGCGCGCCGCCGCGCGCGAGCGTGGTCCCCGCGGCGAGAACCGCGACGAACCCATTCGCGTGCACGAGCACCGAGGCGCCGTACACGAGCGCCACCAGGGCCGCGAACAGCGTGACTTCGCCGAATCCGAGCTCGCTCGCGCCAGCGGGATTTCGCGGTCCGAACCGCGCGAGCGCCTGCGATCCGAGCACGCCCGCGAGCGCCCCGAGGAGCGCGCCGGCCGCCAGGGACCAGATGACATCGAGCGTCAGCCAGCGCAGCGCGAGCGGTCCGAGGTCGCGATGGCCACTGACGCCCAGCGCGAACAAGACGAGCGGCAGCGCGAATCCCGAGCTGAGCGCGCCCTCCGCGGTGAGCGTGAACCGCACGGCTTGCTCCTCGTCCGGGGCCCGTACCTCGAGGTCGGACACGAGGACCGGATCCGTCGGCCCGAGAACCGCCCCGAGCAGCAATGCCTGCGCAAATGGCAGCCCTAGGAAGACGTTTGCGGTTCCCGCGATGAGGGCAACGGTGGCCGGCAAGGTCACGATCGCGAGTCGCAGCGGCACACGCCATGCCGCAAGGTCGAGCGGCGTCGAGATTCTGAGGCCCGTGCAGAAGAGGCACACGATCAGCGCCGCCTCGCTCAGCAACTGCACCGCGCGCGCGTGCTCGAGCGCACGCGTCCCCACCCGGGCCCCCCAGGCGCCGGCGAGTACCCCGATGCCGAGACACACCACGGCCGCGACCGGGGCGCGATTGTACGAGGTGGACGAGGACATGAGGCTCGGACGCTCCCTGCGCAGCAGCTGCTCGACCCCTCACCCAGCGAGACGATGATGCGCGCGGTTGGCGCGCAAATCCATCCGCTGGCCCCTCTGAACGAGAGCCGGGGCGAGGCGCATTTTTTCGCGTACGGGGTAAAATTTACACAGCGCGTGGGGCACGGCCCGCCAGCGCCGGAGTAGAGCGGAGCCTGCTCGGCGGATCGCCGCAGCGATCCCAGATGCGGTCGGCCTGCAGGCCGACGGTTCGCCGGATGCGCTCGGGGAGATAGCCGCTGATCGCCTCGGCGTAGCATTCCCAGGCCGAGTGCTGCATGTCCTCCCAGGCCGCGACGATCGCGGTATCCGCCGAGGCGCTGAGGGCAGTCCGTAGAACGAGCCACAGACGTCGCGCGTGCGCCGCACCGGTCCCGTTGGTGGCCGGCGCTCCATCGAGCAGCAAAACAAGCGCTTGCAGCTCATCACCCAGACGCCCCCACTCCTCGCTTCGCGTACGCAACAACACGGAGAGGTCAGCGCGTCGCGCCCGTCCGGCGCCGACACGGCAGAACTCCTCTGCGTCCCGACAGACCCGAATGAGTCGATTCAGCGTACGAATCGTGTCCTGCGTATGCATAGGAACAGCCTCGGCTGAAGGTGCGCTGCAGCACCGTCGAGCAGGAACTGTGCCGCGGCGCGAGCCTAGCGCTCGGGCGAGCGAGCATCGTCATTCGGGCTGCGGCAGCGACCGTCCACTGCTGTCCTGCCGCCGCTGTCCTGCCGACCCATCAGGGCCGCACCGGTGCCGTCATGGCCTTGGCATAGCAATTGCACTCGACGCCCACAGGAACATCGCTTGCGACTTTTGCCCGAGCTTTCGAGCGCGCCGCACCGCAGAGCTGCTGCGGCGGGCTCAACCGAAGACCCCCCGTTTGGCGGGCTGTGGTGCGACCAGCCCGCTCTTTTTTTGTCCGTCGATCTTGCAGGGCACCCGCCGTTGGAGTTCAAATGTGCCCATGGATGGGGAGCACCTGGAAACAATACACCAGGCCCTGATCGCGGTGGAGCAGGCCGTCCTCACGATGACCTTCCCGTGCTGCGATCAGCAGGATGTCGTCGAGCTGATCGATCGCGTCGAGGCGGAGTTGCACGCACCCCATCCGAACGTCCCCCTCATGTGCACCTTCCTCAATTCCATTGCGCGCAGCCTGCGCGCCCAGCCCGAAGCGCGCGATGCCTGCCTCACCATCGAGGGTGCCATCGGCGCCGCCGGCATGCCGAGCACGTGGCAGTCCGGAATCTGATCTGACTCAGAGGTGCTGCGCGCCGCGCGTGGCGCGCAGCAGGCGCGCGATCAGCGGCACGAACAGGTGGAAATCCACCGGCTTGGCGACGTGCGCATCGAATCCCGCTTGGAACGCGATATCGCGATCCCCTTGCGAGGCGTAGCCGGTGAGCGCGATGGCGACCACGCGCTTTCCATCCGGAGCCCGGCGGAGCTTGCGTACCAGAGAGTAGCCGTCCTCGCTCGGCATGCCGATGTCGGTGACTACCACGTCGTAGCGAGCGGCGCCGGAGCTGAGCTGCGCGAGTGCCGCCTCGACCGATTCGCTCGCCGTCACTCGAGCGCCCTCGAGCCGCAGCGTCTCGGCGACCAGCGTGCGCGCGTCCGCCTCGTCATCCACGACGAGAATGGAGAGCCCGGCGAGCGCCCGATCCAACCGATTCGCCGCTTGCACGGCCTCGTCGGCGCGCGCGGCCCGACGCGCGCGCAGCGCCGGCAGCCGGACGGTGAAGGTCGCGCCGCACCCCGTCCCTTCGCTCGCGGCACTCACCGACCCGCCGTGCAAGGCGACGATCTCGCGCACGAACGCGAGCCCGAGGCCAAGCCCGGAGGTGTGACGAGTGGTCGAGCTGTCGCCCTGACGAAAGCGCTCGAAGACATGGGGCAGCAGTTCCGAGGAGATTCCACGGCCCGTATCCACGACGCTGAGCTCGACGAACGCCCCGGCGGTCCGTACGCGCAGCTCGACGCGGCCGCCGGGGTCGGTGAAGTTGATGGCGTTCGAGAGCAGATTCCACACGACCTGCTCCAGGCGATTCGGATCGCCGTGGACCTCACTCGTCGCGTCGGCGAATGCGCTCGCGAGCTCGATATCCTTGGCCGCCGCGGCCGGGCGCGACGCATCGAGCGCCGTCGCCGCGATGCTCGCAAGCCGGGTCGGACGCGGCTCGATTTTGAGCTTGCCGGTGCCGATGCGGCCGAGGTCCAACAGGTCGTTGACCATTCGCAGCAGCGCTTTGGCGCTGCGCTCGATCCGCGCCGTCACCCCGGCGATCTCCGCGTCGCCGGCGCGCTTGGCGGCGAGAATGCTGTTCCACCCGAGGATTGCGTTGAGGGGCGAGCGCAGCTCGTGCGAGAAGATGGAGAGGAACTCGTCCTTGGAGCGATTCGCTCGCTCGGCTGCCGCGCGGAGCTGGCGCTCGCGGCGCACAACGGCCGAACGCTCGGCCGCGAGCCGCGTGGAGGCCCCGGCGTGCTTCGCACCGCGGCCGCCGGCGCGCTTCGCACCGCGGCTGCCGTCACGTGTTGATCGCATACCGTCCACGGTCGGCCGCCGGGCCTGCCCTGGCGTTGTTACACGTCGTTGCAAGTTTTCCTGGGGGACACACTGCCGCAACCTTGCCGAACAGCGCCACAACCACGCGGTGCGAGCGCACCCGAGGCGCTTGGCATAGCTGTTGCTTGAGATCCTGAAGGTCGACTGGCTGCAAAGGGACGCTGGGCACCATGACTAATGCCGTTCTCGGGCTGCGCTTGAAGCAGCAGCTCACGTTGACACCCCGGCTGCAGCAGTCGGTGAAATTACTGCAGCTCTCCGCGCTCGACTGTGTGCAAGAACTGCACCAGGCGATTGCGCAGAATCCATTTCTCGAGGAGAGCGCCGAGAACGCGGACGGACGCGCGCAGGAGGAGGAATCGGAGTCGACCCTCGGGGAGGACCTCGACTTCTCCGGCCCGGGCGGCGGGGGCGGGAGCGAGGATGCGCCGGACTGGACGGAGTGGACGGCCTCGCCTGCGACGCTTCGCGATCAGCTGCGCGAGCAGCTGTTGCTGATCGGCCTCACGGAGCGTGATTACGCGCTCGCCAATCTCATTGTGGACGCGCTCGATGACGATGGGTTCCTGCGGCAGCCGCTCGCCGAGCTCGCGCCGGTGGCCCCGGACATCGCCTCGGGCGAGCTCGAGACGGCGCTGCGCATCGTCCAGACCCTCGAGCCCGTCGGCATCGCCGCGCGCAACCTCGCGGAGTGTCTGTGCCTGCAGCTCAATGCATTGGCGCCGGAGACGCCCGGCCGCGCGCTGGCCCTACAAATTGCCGAGGACAAGCTCGAGCTGGTCGCCGCTCGTGACCACGAGCGGCTCGAGGAGGCGCTCGTCTGCACGGAGCCCGAGCTGCGTACGGCGCTCGATCTCATTCGCAGTCTCGACCCGAGACCCGGCTCGAAGCTCGGCGCCTTCGAGCCGCGCGCGATCGTCCCGGACGTGATCGTCCGGAAGGACAAGAAGCGCTGGGTGGTCTCGATCAACTCCGCGATCTATCCCCGCATCCGTGTCAACCAGCAGTACGCGGACCAATTCCGACAGGTGCGCGAGGGCGAGACCGCGCTGCTCGCCCAGCACTTGCAGGAAGCGCGCTGGCTCGTGCGCAATCTCGAGCAGCGGTTCCTCACGATCCAGCGCGTGGCCGAAGCCGTCGTCGCTCGCCAGCGCAACTTTTTCGATTACGGAGATCTCGCCATGCGACCCCTCACGCTGCGGGAGATCGCCGATGAGCTCGGACTACACGAGTCGACCGTGTCGCGCGCGACGAGTCACAAGTACATGGCGACGCCGCGTGGTGTCGTGGCGTTCAAGCGGTTCTTCTCGCGTCAGCTCGCCACGACGAGCGGTGGTTCGTGCTCGGCCACGGCCATCCGCGCCCTGCTGCGCGAGTTCATCGCGGCGGAGGATCGCAACAATCCCCTCTCCGATGTTCAGCTCACCGAGCTGCTCGCCGATCGGGGCGTGAAGGTCGCGCGGCGCACGGTCACGAAGTATCGGCGCTCGATGCAGCTGCCGGCGGTGGATTTTCGGCGCGTGTGATTGCGAGCGGGGCAACGGGCCAGCTGGTCTTCCCGCGCGCGAGACGCAACGCATATCGGACGGCCATGCTCCGATCGCCGAAGGAAGCGACGGGCTCACACGCCGGATCGGCGTAGATCTTCCATGTATTCACGGGGCCCTGCGCGACTCGATACACGGTGGCTCTGGATCCCCGTTCCATGCCGTCCTCAAGCAAGAAGCTTGCCCGGTGACCCGGGCACGGCGGCTGCTGCATCGGTCCTCATGGACTCTGGCACAAGCGATCACAACGTGGCCGAAGAGATGGTGTCGTTGGTGCCGCAGCTGCACACCTTTGCACGCTCGCTGTGTCGCGACGGCGTGCGCGCCGAGGATCTCGTGCAGGAGGCGCTGCTGCGCGCAATCGCCAATCTCGAGCGCTTCACACCCGGCACCAATCTCAAGGCTTGGCTGTTCACCATCGTGCGCAACGAGCACTACTCGCAGTTGCGCCGGCGCAAGTTCGAGGCGTACGACGTCTCGACCGATCTGCTGCCCGAGCCGAGCGTGCCGCCCGATCACGACGGCGAGCTCGAGCTGCGCGACCTCAATCGCGCGCTCGCGGTGCTCTCCCCTGGGCAGCGCGCGGCGTTGATCCTGGTGAGCGCAAGCGGCTTCTCCTACGAGGAGGCCGCCGCGATTTGCGGTTGCGCCGTCGGCACGATCAAGAGCCGCGTGGCGCGGGCGCGCACGGCCCTGCTCGCGATGCTCGAAGGAGGTCTGCCGCGGCTCGCGCACATCGGCGATCGCGAGCCCGCACGCAACGGCGAGGCCACACGCGACGGTGAGCCCGCACGCGGCGGCGAGCCCATGTGCGACGAACCGCGCCCGCGGACTCAATCGGCGGCGGTGTCGGCACCCGCCGCCAGCTTGCCGAGCGCCTCGGCCGAGAGGCGGTACGTCGTCCAGTCGTCGTTCGGAACCGCGCCGAGCTTGCGATAGAACCGAATCGCGGGCTCGTTCCAATCGAGCACGGCCCACTCCATGCGTCCGCAGCCGCGCTCGACCGCGATGCGCGCGAGATGCAGCAGGAGCTTGCGACCGACCCCGAGACCACGCGCCGCAGGCCGCACGTACAGGTCCTCGAGGTACAGTCCCGGGCGCCCGACGAAGGTCGAGAAATTATAGAAATACACGGCGAACCCGACCGGCGCCGAGTCGCGCGCCGCGAGCAGGACATGCGCGCAGCGCTCGCCTCCGAAGAGGCTCCGGCGCAGGTCGGCTTCCGTTGCAACCACGGCGTGCGCCAGGCGCTCGTACTCGGCGAGCTCGCGGATGAAGGCGAGGATCTGCGCAACGTCCGCCTCGGTCGCGGCCCGGATGGTGATCATTTCGAGCGGCTCCTCATCCCGTGCTTTGCAGTCCCTGTGCGATCCCATTGACGCTCGCGAGCAGCGCATCGAACAGCGCCCGATCCTCGCGTCCCACCGCCCGCCAGCGCGCGAGCAGGTCGATCTGCATGAGGTTCATGGGGTCCACGTAGGGATTGCGCAGCTGGATCGCGCGCTGCAGCGTCGCATCCCCGTCGAGCAGATTGGCCTGGTTCTTCACCTCGAGCACGCGGGCGCACGCGAGGTCGTACTCGGCGCGGATGGCGGAGAAGAACAGGCGCAGCGACGCGGGTGCGAGCACATCGTAGCCGCGCGCGATGTCGAGGTCGGCGCGCGCGAGCGCCGCCTCCACATCGTCGATGAGCTCTCGCAGGAAGAGCCAGCTCTCGTACGTTTCGCGCAGCTGCGCGAGCCCATGGCGCGCGATCGCGGCGGTGAGTCCGCTGCCGGCACCGTACCAGGCCGGCAGCAGATGACGCGATTGGGTCCACGCGAACGCCCAGGGGACGGGCCGCAACGACTCGAGTTCCTCGCGCGCCGAGCGGTAGGCGGGGCGCGAGCCGATCTGCATGCGCTCGAGAACGTCGATCGGTGTGACGCAGCGGAAGTAGTCGTAAAAGGCCGCGTCGTCATACACGAGCCCCCGGTAGGCGGCGCGGGCCGCGGCGGCCAGCGTCACCGCACAGTCGGTGCAAGCGGCAGGCGGGGCGGGCGGTCTCGTGCGCCGCGTCGGCGTGGTGAGCGACAGCGCGTTGAACGCCCGCTCGAGGGTGCGCATCGCGATCGGATCGAGTCCGTAGTTCTGATCGAGCCCCTCGCCCTGCTCCGTGATGCGCAGCACCCCGTTCAGGGCCTCCTGGGGCGCGGCGCGCACGGGGGTATCGATGCGCCCGCCCCCCGGACTGACGCCGCCCCCCGGGGCCTGAAAGATCACGTGACGTTCGCCGGCGGCGGCGAGCGCCCGCGCGAGCTCGCGCTGCGCGAGCTGCGTCGCGAGGCGCGATGCACACAGTCCGCCTTCCTTGTTGCTCTCGGCGTATCCGATCACGACGCACTGGCGCCGGCCGCGAGTCTCGAGGTGCCGGCGATACAGCGGATCTGCGAGCAGCCGGCGCATCACATCGCCGCTTCTCTCGAGCGCCGCGAGCGATTCGAACGTCGGCGCGATGTCGAGAGCCACCTCCCCGGTGCGCCGGTCGCTCGCCTCCGCCCAGCGCGCGAGCAGCAGCACGGCGAGCACATCGTCCGTATCGGTCACCCCGCTCACGATGTAATAGCCCACGGCCTCGGGACCGTAGCGATGGCGGCCTTGCAGGAGCGCCTCGAAGACCCCGCGCGAGCGCTTGCCGGGCGGGTCGAGCTCCACACGCGGACCCAAGTCGCGCGTGATCGCCTCGGCGAGCAGGCGGTGGCGCTCGGCGCTCGAGCGAGTGCGCCACTGCGGATCGTCGAACCCCTGCATCAAAATGTCGTGGTGAATCGCGCTCTCCTGACGGGCGTCGAGCGTCGCGAGGTGAAAGCCGAACGTATCGATGCGCCGCAGCAGTCGTTGCACGGAGCGATAGCCGGCATTCGCGCCCTGGTTCGCACGCAGGCTCTGGGCGATGAGCTCCACGTCCGCGCGCAGCTGCGGGGCACTCTCGTAGCCGTTGGCGCGGCCCTCGAACACGTTGCGCAGCCGCGCTCCGATCTGTGCGAGAAAGACCCGATACGGCATGCGATCGTGACGCGCCGGAGCGCCGGCGCGCGAGCCGGGCAGCAGCGTCGAGTACTCCTCGATACGCTTCGCGAGCGCGGCGGAGACGTTGGCGCGGCTCGCGCTCTGTGAGAGTCGCTCGGCGAGCGACAGGCACTCCTCGTGATAGGCGCCGACGATCACCTGCTGCTGACGCGCGAGCGTCTCGCGGATCGTCTTGCCGTGCACGTCCGGATCGCCGTCCATGTCGCCCCCGACCCAGGTCCCGAAGCGCACGATGGACGGCAGCTCGAGCGCCTCGGCCTCGGCGCCGTAGAGCTTCGCGAGCACCTCCCCGATCTCCTCGTAGAATGCGGGCACGACGTGATAGAGCACCTCGCTCAGGTAGAACAGCACGTGCTCGCGCTCGTCCGCGATGGTGAGCTTCTCGCGCGGATGGTCCTCGGTCTGCCAGCCCGCCGTGATCTCCTCACGAATGGCGCTCCACACCGCGCGCAACTCGTGCGGGGTGAGCGTCGGGTCGAGCCGATTGAGCAGCAGCTGCGCGACGCGTTGCTGCCTGCGCAGAATCGTGCGCCGTGCCGATTCGGTCGGATGCGCGGCAAACACGGGCTCGATGCGCAGGCTCGCGAGGAGCTCGAGCACCTCCTGGAGCGTGAACCCGTTCGCCTTGAGGTTCGCGAGCGCGTCCTCGACGCCGAGGGGCTGCGGGCGCGCGGCCTCGTTGAGGAAATATTGGCGGCGCCGGCGAATGCGATGCACCTTCTCCGCGAGGTTGACGAGCTGGAACCACGTCGAGAAAGCGCGCACGAGATCGCGCGCCTCGGCCGGCGGCCGTCCGCGCACGCGGACCGGGAGCTCCATGGTCGCCGCGCCGTCGCCTTCGCGCCGCCGGATGGCGAGCACGCGGTCGCGCTCGACCGTGTCGAGCAGCTCCGCCCCCCCCTGCTCGCGCAGCATCTCGCCGATCAGCTCGCCGAGCGCATGCACGTCCTCGCGCAGCGCCTCGTGCTTGGACGGGAAGTGAATCTCGGTGCGCTTCATGAGTCCCCTGTGCCTGCGCCGCTCACCCGGCGAGCAGGACGCCTTCGGCGTGTTCCAGGGCCTCGGGAAGCCCGTAGGCCACGACGATATCGCCTTCCTTCAGGCACGTATCCCCCGCGGGCTCGCGCCCGAGAATCCCCTGGCGGCGGATGCCGGTGATCGCAACCTCGGCACCCCGCGCGCGCAACTCATCGACCGTGCGCCCGACGGCCCAGGCGCCGGGCGGAATGACGATCGATTTCAGCTCCTCGCGATACACGCCCGGCTCGCTCGCCGGCCGCGGATCCTCGCGCCGGTGAATGTTGCGCAGCAGGCGGTAGCGCTCGCTGCGTATCGTTCCAATCGTATGCACGACCCGGCTCACGGGAACATCGAGCAGCATCAACACCTGCGAGACGAGCATCAGGCTCGCCTCGAAGGTCTCCGGCACGACCTCGGTCGCGCCGGCGTCCTTCAGCTCCGCGAGGCGCGCGTCGTCCGCCGTGCGCACGAGCACGGGAAGCTCGGGATGCAAGCTGCGCACGGTGCGCACGATTGCGAGCGCGACCGCGGCGTTCGAGAAACTGATGACCACCGCGCTCGCGCGGGCGATGCCGGCCGTCGCGAGCATCGCCCCGTCGGCCGAATCGCCGTAGAGCACGGGCTCCCCCGCCTGGCGCGCCGCCCGGATGCGGGCCGGGTCGATGTCGAGCGCGATGTACTCGAAGCCCTGCGATTCGAGCACACGCGCGACGTTCTGTCCGACGCGCCCGTAGCCGCAGAGAATGACATGCTCGCGCGCCGCGATGGCGCGTGTCGCGGCGTGCTCGGGCTCGAGGGGTGCGCTGCGTGGCCCGCGCTCGCGCAGGATGAAGCGCGCAAGGGTGCGGTTGTGATTCATCAGCAGCGGGCTCATGACCATCGACAGGACGATGGCCACCAGGAGCGGCTGTGCAAGCGGCCCGGAGGCCGCCCCGCTTTGCAGCAGTATCGTGAGCAGAGCGATGCCGAACTCCCCGCCGATCGCCACCACGATACCGGCGCGTACCGCCTTGAAGGTGGAGTCGACGAAGATCCGCGCCGCGAGCGCTGCGATGGTCGCCTTCACGAGAATCATGCCGACGAGCACCGCCGCCACGATCGCGAAATCCGCGAGCAGGAGCCGCACATCGAGCAGCATCCCAACGGAGATGAAGAAGAGCCCGAGCAGGATGTCCCGGAAGGGACGGATCACGGCGTCGATCTGATGCCGGTATTCGGTCTCCGCGAGCATCATTCCCGCGAGGAACGCTCCGAGTGCGAGCGATAGGCCGGCGACGTAGGAGATCCAGGCCGAGGCGAGCACGACACCCAGCGCCGTGAGCGTGAACAGCTCGCGCAAGCGGCTGTGCGCGATCTCGTGAAACAGTGGACGCAGCAGCCACCGGCCCGCGGCCAGCACGACGACCACGGCGAGCACGCCGGCGCCCACCCGCAGCTCGGCCGCGTGCAGCGAGAAGGCTGCG
>Ga0335074_10014102_pt1 | contig 11221 bp, 8 predicted proteins | sample Lox_Sample_23_FD_206715 | JGI IMG/M metagenome (GOLD analysis project Ga0335074, IMG submission 206715) | Soil microbial communities from Loxahatchee National Wildlife Refuge, Florida, United States - Lox_Sample_2.3 | ecosystem: Environmental > Terrestrial > Soil > Wetlands | place: USA: Florida...
CGAGTACCATCTCGAGCAAATCTTCATTGCGGCCTCCGACGGCGGCGAACCGCAGGCAGTCGCAGCGGCCCTGCGAAAAGCGGTGAGCGTGCAGACGCTCATCGCCACCGGCAACTTCGAGCAGCTCGCCCGAGAGGATTCGGACGACCCGCAGAGCGCCGCCAAGGGCGGGGACCTGGGATTTCTGCCGGATGCCAAGCTGCTGCCCGACATCCGCACCGCGGTCGAGTCGATGACTCCCGGAGAGACGGTAGGTCCGATCAAGACTTCGGCGGGACTGCACTTCCTCAAGCTCATCGCGAAGCAGCGCATCGCGCTGCCGCCGCTCGCGACGGTCCACGACCGGATCGTCGCGGCGCTGCGTGCGCAGCGCGAGCAGCAGCTCGATCAGGCTTACCTGCAGCAGGTGGCCGCTGGCCTCGACATTTCGGTCGACGAGATCGCGCTCGCCAAGCTCCAAAGCGAGCTCAGGTAGCAGCTTGCCGGAGTCACGCTCCCGCGCCGACGCAGGATCCGCCGTGGCCAACATCGACGCATCCGGCGACGCGCTGCTGGTGGCGGCGGCCCGCGAACGGGCGGCCGGTGGCCGAGTCATCATCGCATTCGCCGACTCGCGCTATGCGGATGTGCTCATGAACTGGCTGGTCGCGCTCGCCCTGCAGCACGTGAACAACTATCTCGTCATCGCGCTCGACCGCGATCTGCACGCGCTGCTGAGCGCCCACCGCGTGCCCTGCGTGCTGGCGGAGCTCAAAGGCAATCTCGGTGATCTGTGGGTGGCTCGAATCCGTGTGTTCGCCGCACTGTGCGCCGCCGGCATCGATTTTATCCACTCGGACGTCGATGCAATCTGGCTGCGCGACCCACGCGAGACGTACTTCGGCAACGGTGATGTCGATCTCATCGCCTCCCAGGGCACCACCTGGCCCGTGGATGTGCACCAGCAGTTCGGCTTCGTGCTGTGCTGTGGACTCTTCGCACTGCGCAGCAGCGCGGCGAGCCGACAGCTGCTGGTGGAGCTCGGCGCCGACGTCGAGCTGACGCGCGACGACCAGGTGAGCCTCAATCGCCTGATCGCCCGGCGCGGGATCGTGTGGCAAATGACGCCGGCGGACTGCTATTACCTCAGCAACGGCGCGACGCGGCTGCTGTGCTCGAAGTCCCCGATCGCCGGCCGCACTCCCGACGGACTGCGGGTCTCGATGCTGCCGCACCACCTTTTTCAGCGCGTACCGCTGCAACTGCAGCAGACACCGTTCGTGTCCCATCCGCTGACTCCGAAGGAGCCGCGGGCCAAGCTCGCCGAGTTCGCGCGCATGGGCTGCCTCTTCGTGCGAGCCGACTGGCGGCAGCAGCCGTTCGATGCGCGCTCGGTGGCGATGCTTCGTCACGGCTCGTAGGAGCCGTCCAGCGGATGACACTATATATATGCCGGTCTCACACCCGCACCGCACGATCTTCGTGCACGTACCGAAAACCGGCGGAACGTCGGTGGAATTCGTGCTGGGTATGCATGGCGGCAAGACCGACATCGGCGTGCGCCCCTACTTCAATCAGGAGATCGATCGCGAGCACCTCTACGGCCAGGATCTGCAGCACATGACCGCAGCCGCTTTGCGGGACGCGCTAAAGCAGGCCGGTGTATTCGAGCGCTACTTCAAATTCGCCATCGTGCGAAATCCGTGGGACCGCCTGGTCTCGGTCTGCGCCTGGTCCAATCAGAAGTGGGCCCGAGGCCAGGAGCTGTCCGATCGCGAGTTCGACAGCTCGGTGAGGCAGCTCCACGCAATGCACCTCGCCGCGCGCGCGCACGGGCAACCGCTGCGCATCTGGCCGCATTTCAAGTCGCAGATCGAATTTCTCCTCGACGGTGAGCGGCGGCCGCTGCTGGATTTCGTCGCCCGTTACGAGAGTCTGCAGGCGGACTGGGCGCTCATCCGCCGCAAGATCGGCATCCAGGCCGATCTGCCGCTGCGGATGCGCTCACATCATCGACCCTATCAGAGCTACTACACTCCCGCGACGCGCGCCATGGTCGCGGAGATCTACGCCGAGGACATTGCCGCGTTTGATTATCGTTTCGAGCAGGTCCCCGCGGCGGCGCAGTCATGATCTCCCATCAGTTGCGCTGCATTTTCGTCCACATCCAGAAGACCGGCGGCAGCTCGGTGCGCCAAGCGCTGCACATGGCCCAGCACGATGCGGACAAGCATCGCTTTGCACAGGAGCTGCGCGCCGCTTATGGCGAGGCCTGCTGGCGCAGCTACTTCAAGTTCGCCTTCGTCCGCAATCCCTGGGACCGCCTGGTGTCGTGGTGGCGCATGATCGAGCGCAATGCGGCCACCGGCCGTCCGATGAACGGCTTTCAGCGGTTCGTCCTGAGCCGCGCGGGTTCGTTCGAGGAATTCCTCACCCATTGCGACACGGAGTACCGAGATCACGACGGCGCAAAATGGATCTTTCGCAACCAAGTCGACTACATCTCGGATCCGAGCGGCATCATCGTCGACTTTGTCGGCCGCTTCGAGCGGCTGCAGGCCGATTTCGCGGAGGTCTGCTCGCGCCTCGGCCTGCCCACGTTGACGATGCCGCATCTCAACCGCTCCGGACACGCGCACACGCACTACTCGGAGTACTACTCCGAGGCGACGACCGCGCTCGTCGCCGCGCGCTTTGTACGCGACATCGATACGTTCGGCTACTCGTTCGAGAGAGCGTGATGTCGGCGCGCAACGTCGTCTTTATCCTTGCCGATCAGCTCAATTGGCGCTATCTCGGTCATGCCGGTCACGCGCACGCTCGCACGCCGCATCTGGACCGGATGGCCGCGGAGGGCGTGCGCTTCACCGACGTCACATGCTCCACGCCCATCTGCACGCCGAGCCGGGTGTCGTTCCTTTCCGGTCAGTACACGCACAATCACCTCTACTTCGGGCTGTCCGGTCCGAAGCCGACAGGTCTGCCATCGTTTCTCGGCCATTGCCGCGCGCGCGGCTTCCATACCGCCGCTCTCGGCAAGATTCACTGCCCGGCACACTGGGTCGAGGAGCACAGCGACGTCTTCCACGAGACCTGTCGCAGCTCCGTGGGCGGCCGATCGTCCGCCTACCTCGATTTTCTCGGCGCGCGGGCGGCGCTCGAGGATCACCTGCTGCTGCCGGAGTTCGGCGAGGCCGGCCGGCAAAGCATGGACGCCAGGCCTTCCAAGCTGACGTTCGCCGAATCCCAGGAGGGCTGGATTGCCGCCGAGACCGTGCGGCAGATCGAGGAGGCCCGCGCGGCCGGCAAGCCGTTTGCCATCCATACGAGCTTCCCCCGACCGCACCAGTGCACGTCCCCGAGCCAGCCCTTCTGGGACCTGTATGAAGGAGTGGCGCTTACCCTAAGCCCCACCGCGGACCTCGATCCCCGGACCGCAGGCAAGGCCCCGCACTTCATCGAGTCATCGGATAAGTGGCGCCGCGGCGCATGGGCGCTACTCGAGCCGCGCACCTTCGCCGCGGCACGGCTGCGCAAGCTCCGCGGCTACCTCGCCGCAATCAGCCAGGTCGATGCCGCCGTCGGGTTGATTCTCGAGCATCTGCGCTCGAGCGGCCTCGACCGCGAGACCCTCGTGATCTTCAGTTCCGACCATGGCGAGTACGTGTCATCGTTCGGCATCATCGAGAAAGCGCCGGGGATCTGCAGTGACGAAGTTACGAGGATACCCCTGTTGATGCGCGGGCCGGGAATTCCGGCCGGCGGGGTAGTGCGGGAGCTGGTGCATGCCATCGATGTCGCACCGACCATATGCTCGCTCCTCGGGACCGACCCTCTGGTGACTGCGGACGGTCAGGACCTGACAGCGCTGTTGCGCGCGCAGGCGGGCGCTCGCTCGAGGCATCAGCTGACAGTCTCCGAATTCGCCTGGTCGAAAGCGGTACGCAAGGGAAAATGGCGGCTGGTGTGGTATCCGAAGGAGATGTTCGCGGCGGTATACCCGCAGGGATTCGGGGAGCTCTACGACCTGGTGGCGGACCCCTGGGAGCAGCGAAACCTATGGACGAGCCCCGAGAGTCGCGAGGTCGTCCGTGAGCTCGAGAGCGCTCTGCTCGACTGGCTGGTCACGACCACACGTCCCTGTACGACGCTGGGCGCGAGCCAACATCCCGCGCTGATGGCGCAGTCGCGCCAGGAGTTTCGCTGCATCGTGCAGGCGGACGGCAAGCTTCCGGGCGTGACGTTGCTGCGGACCGCGGATCTCAAATACCTTTAGAAGCGTGGCCTCGGGTCCGTCCGTAGTGCCCTCCAGCGCAAGGCGGCGAGCGCCGCGAGCGCCACGAGGCTCGCGAAGTCGAGCGCCCCACCACCTCCGGAGCCGCTACTCTGAGCGGCAGTGACGCTCACCGTGACCGGGGTGGCGCTGACCGTCCCTCCCTCGCCCGAGCAACTCAGCGAAAAGACCGTAGTCGCGGTGAGCGCCGCCGTCGTCACCGGGCCGCCACCGGTCGCACTCTCACTGCCGTCCCAGCCGGAATTGGCCGGGCTCGATGAGGCCGTGCAGCTGGTGGCGTTCTGAGCGGTCCAGGTAAGCGTCACCGTGCCACCGGACACGACGCTCGCACTGCTCGCGGTGAGTGTCACGACGGGCACCGGGTCGACGCTCATCGCGTACGTTCCGGCCGATGGCTCTTGTGAGCTGCCCGCGGAAGCCGGCTGCGCGAGGACGTTGACGTTGTAGATCGTGTTGGCGGAAGTCATGAAGGCGAAGTTGCCCGAGCTCCCGGCGGAAGAGATCTCGCCGACGAGGCTCGTGCCGCTCGTCACCGCGAGATTGAGATTGGCGAGCGCCGTGGGGAACTTGAGGTCGGCGACGTTCGCCTGCACGGACTGCGCGCTCTGTGCCGTGAAGCTCGTCGAGCTGAACCCGGTGCCGATACCCTCGGTGACATCGAATACGGGCACACCGCCGGTTGCAGGAGTGAGATCCACCCCCAGGAGCCCGCCCGAGGAGCCCTCCTCGCCGAAAGCGAGGAGCATCACGGGTCCCTGCGCAAGCGTTGCGGTGAAGTTGCCCGCCGCGCCGATACTCCCTACCGCCTGCCCGTCCTGTACGGCCACGAGAGCGTCCGCGGTCAGGGTGGCGGGAAATTTGAAATCCGTCAGGGTGAAGACATAGGACCCGGCCGCCGACACGCTGGTATCGAAGCTGAAGGCCTGGACGGTACTGCCCGCCGTGCTCACCGCCTGCGCATCGAGGAACGGATAGGAGGTACCCTGTTGCACCGACACGGCGTAACTGCCCCACTTGGCGGTGGAATCGGCAATGCCGTACGCGAACACCTCGTACGCATCCGAGGTGCTCGGCGAAGCGATGTTCTGGGCCCCGGTCCCCGTGACCGCCGCCGCCAGCGTTTGTGCCGTGGCATCCACGACCGCCGCTCCCGCGGACGACAGCGCCACCGTCGGGAGGTCAAGGTCGGTGAGCGAAAGCGTCGCCGCACCGGTGAGTGTGAACGAGGTTTCGGCCTTTCCTGACACGGGGGTCTGCAGCAGTGTCAGGGCGCCTACCGGCACCAGCTTGCTGTAAATCGACGCGCCACTCGCCGGGGTTACCGCGACGCCAAAGAGGCCACCGGCCGCCCCGGAGGCCTCCACGCCGAAGGCGATGATCTGATACGAATCGCTCGCCGACAGCGCCACGGTATTCTGGCCGGGATTCGACAGCAGCAGAACGCTGCTTTGCGTCGCGTTGTCGATCAGGAGCAGTTCGGCACTCTGGAGAGCCGTGGGGAAAGCAAGATCGGTGAGGGAGACGGTGTATGAGCCGCTGCTCGCCACGGTCAGGACATCCTCGAGGGTCGCCGCCGTGCTCGAGGGCTGGGAGGGGGGCGAGAGCGTGTCAATCGAGCTGAAGACATTCTTGCCGCTCGAGTCCGTGACGTCTTCCTCGATCGGCCCGGACCCCACTTGGGTGCCGGGAATTCCCACCACGTGGATCGTGAAGGTCGTATTCGCCGTCGCGGTGAAGTTGATCGGCTGTCCCGCCGAGGTTACCGGCGTGCCGACGACACTGGCCCCTTGCGTGACCGCCATGGCCACCGAGGCCAGCGGCGCCGGTGTCAGGGGACTGCTCAGTTTGCTCCCGAGGTCCGTCAGGGTGACCGAATAGCTTCCGGCACTCGTGACCGTGAAGTCATGCTCGACAGCCGGCGGCTGTTCGAGGGCCGTCACCGTGTGCACCGCCATGGCGAGGGGTGTTTGCGCGAGCGCGTCGCCACATCCAACGAGGGCCAGAATGACCGGCAGAAAGCTTCGAACGGCGTGCAGAAAGCGGCCCCGCTGATACGGTCTCATGATGTCCTCTCCAGTTGATGTCAGCCCGTGTGCGGCGGGAGCCTGAGGCTTGCCAGTGTCGCGCGGGCCTGATCGGCGCCAGTGAAGTTCGCCGAGCCGTCGAGCGCCGTTTCCAGATCCTCTCTGGCGCGCGCACGCTCTCCGAGGGAGAGCTCGGTCATGGCGAGGTGAAAACGGATGATCTTCGATTGCGGTGCGGCGGCGGCGGCACGCTGCAGCGCCGGCAGGGCACCGCTGTAATCGGCCGATCGATAACGCACCCAGCCGTACGTGTCGAGCAAGGAGGCGTTCGGGGAGGTCGTAAATCCCGAAGTCAGCGCTCGGGCCTGCTCGAGGCTCGCGCGGTCCGCCCTATAGTTCACGAGCAGCATGGCGAGATTGTTGGCGGCGAGCTCCCGGACGAGCGCTGAGGTGGCGGACCGGTAGAGCACCCGGTAACGGCCGATCGCCTCATCGACGCGACCCGCCTTTGCCTCGAAGGCGGCGGCTTCCACCGTCAGCTGCGGCAGCGTTGGCGCGAGCTTCGACGCCCGGTCATAGGTCTCGAGCGCCTCCCGGGTATCGCCGCGTGACGCTTGCAGCCGCGCGAGCGCAACGAGCGGTCGCGGATCGTTCGGCACCTGGCGAGCCGTCGCCTGCAACAGCGCGACGGCTTGCTCCGCGCGTCCGGTCTGGTCGAGGAGCGCGGCGAGATCCAGGCGAGTCGCCATGTCGGTCGTATGCTCGCTCATTGCCGCGCGGAGAGTGGTCTCAGCGAGCGCCATATCACCCTTTTCCGTGTAGGCTCGCGTAAGCAGACGCTCGAGCGGCAATGAGTCCGGCTCATCGTGCAGCACCGAGCGCAGGTCCTCGATGGCAGTTGCCGGATCGCGCTGCCGAAGCGCGATATCGGCGCGCAGAACGAGGGCGTTGTCATCGGTTGGGTCCGCTGTGAGCACTTGCCTCACGGTCTGCAGTGCGAGCGCAAACCGGCCCTGCGCGGCCTCGATGGTTGCCATGCGTTCGCGGGCCGCGATCGCCGTCCGGCTCGTACCATCGCGCTGAACGATCTGCTGATAGGTTGCAAGCGCTTCGGCCGCCGATCCGCCGCGCTGCTCGAGCGTCGCAAGCCCGAAGCGCAGGATGTCATCATCGGGATTCTGCGCGAGAAAATCGCGCAGGACCTGCTGACCGCCGGCCGCCGAGCGGCTCGCGGCAACGAAATCCGCCAGCGCCAGTTTGGCATCGTCATTGTCGGGAAACGCCTTCACAGCCGCATCCAGCGTGCTCCGGGCAGCCGCCGTATTTCCCGCCCTCAGGTACAGGTTCGCCAGTCCGAGACGCAGCGGCAGGTCCCGGGGGCGTAGTGCGACCAGGGCGGTCATCTGCTTCTCGGCCGGCACCAGCTGACCTGCAGCCACGTAGAGACTCGCGAGGAGCTTGCGCAGATCGACGGAAGCCGGGGACCGCTGGATCGCCTGCCCCACCAAGTTCAGCGCCTGATCCAGATGTCCATCCTGTTTCTCCAGCAGCGCCAGCAGCGCAACGGCGTTCTCGTTGCCGGGCGCCTGGGTCACGGCGCGTGTAGCGTCGGCCGTTGCGGCCTCATGTTCCTGCAAACCTCGCTCGGCGGCCGCACGTACCGTGAGGAGATCGGGATCGTCCGGATGTCGAGTGAGCGCCGGCGAGATGATCGCCAGCGCCTCACGCGGGGCGCCGGCAATGCAGTAGATCATCCCGAGCTGCACCCGCGCCTGCGTTCGTTCCGGCTGCGCGTCTATGGCGGCCTGGAAGAATCCAGCGGCCCGCCGCAGCTCGCCCTCCTTCTCCATGACACGGCCAAGGTCATACAGGGCTGCGGGGGATTTCGGCTCGATCTGCAGGGCATTGCGCAGCTCGACGCTGGCTTCCGGGAGATTACCCTCCGCGAGGAACCGCTCGCCTCGGGTGAGATATCCCTGATAGCGCACCTGCGCGCTGCTGCAGCCGCCAAGAAGCAGGGCGGCGGCAGCGACGACCCGTCCCACCGGCTTTCGCATCCGGAACCGACTCCCGCAAGACATGCGCCAGGCTCAAAGCTTGTTATGGTTCCCCAGCGGGAAGAAATGAAACTGTAGGCCCTGCAGATGACGTCCGCGTGACACTGCGCTAGAGCATCAACGGCATCAGACCGCGGAGCGTGACAGCCGCGAGCAGCATGGCGAGCAGCGTCCTCGGAACCAGCCGTCGTGTTCCTGCGCCCTCCGTCATCTCGACCACGTAGAGCAGCACGACGGCTTTCACGATCCCGCCCGGCAGGTCCGATGGCAGCGAGACGAACCCCGGCAGGTTCGGCACCACCACCGCAACGAAGGCGACCAGCACATCGAGCGCCGTCACCTCGAAACGGCGCGTCTGCGAGAGTAGCACCCGCACGAGCGCCCCCGCCGACGTGAGTATGACAGCGCCCCAGGTGAGGGAATCAAGGAGCGATGCCCTCGCGACGGTGGTCTGATCGAGGTACACCAGCATGATGACCCCCACATAAGCGGCGAGCCGCTCGAGCCAACTCAGGGAGCTGACAAAACCGAAGTAGCTCAACACCACCACGAGAAGCAGCATGGAAGCGCTGAGGATGCCGATATCGCCGGCGACATGCCCGCGCGCCAGGATCACCATGCCGGCATAGGCGACGAAGCCGCCTCCCATGAGCCAGGCCGCCCCCTGGGAGATGAGTCGCGCGGCGGCAGGCTGGCGTAGCCTCGCCATGAGCGCACTCGCGATCGGCAGCGCTCGGCCGGTGTGCGCGTGCCAGTGCCGCCGCGTGGCGACCCTCAGGGTTCCGAGCATGGCGGCCGAGAACACGCCGTACACGAGAAGAATCCAGAGGTCCGACTCGAAGCGCAGAAAATAGGCCAGGAGAAAGAGTCCGAGCTGCACGCAGTAAATCAACACCACCGCCTCACGGTCGGCGAATCCGAGGTCGAGGAGTCGGTGGTGCAGATGGCTTCGGTCACTGACGAAGGGCGAGCGCCCCGCGAGTGCCCGGCGCAGCATGACCGCCAGGGTGTCGAGGATCGGGAGTCCGAGCAAAAGGAGCGGCAAGGCGGCGCTGAGGGCGGAGCGATCGCCCTGCGTCGCCAGGATCGAGAGTACCCCGATCGAGAATCCGAGCACCTGACTGCCGCTATCCCCCATGAATACCTGCGCAGGGTGGGTGTTGAACCGCAGGAAGCCGAGGATCGCCCCGCACTCGATCAGCGCGACCGCCATGACGAGGCGGTTTCCACAAATCGTGCCGAAGACGGCGATCGCGCACAGACAGAGGAGCGCCAGACCCCCGGCGAGGCCGTCCAGCCCGTCGGCGAGATTCATGGCGTTGGTCACACCCACGAGGAATCCGAAGGTCAGGAGGATCGAGATCGCCTGCGGCAGCTCGACCGGATGATCCAGGGTGAACTCGGCGATGCGCACGTGGCCGACCGCGATGACGAGCCCCACCGCGAGAAATTGCCCGAAAAACTTCAGGCGGTAGTCCAGATCGCAACTGTCATCCCAGAGGCCAAAGCCGAGCAATACCAGCACGCCGGCGAGAAAACCCAAGAGCGGCGCATGCAGCGGCACCGTGATCAGCGTCGGAATGAGAATGCCCGCGACCATCGCGATGCCGCCCACCCGCGGTACGGGCATCCGGTGCACCTTGCGCGGGCCAGGCTGGTCGGTCAGTCCAACCCGCAACGCCCAGCGCCGTAGCACCGGCATGCAGGCCGTGGTGATGGAAAGCGCGATCAGCGAGGCGAGCAGCAATGACATCGCGGGACCTACACCGGCAGTCCGGCCGCTCTGCGACGCAGCTCGATGGCCTTGCAGTCGATGAAGTACTCGTAGCACGCCCGCAGCAGGCTGAACGTCAGCCCGGCGCGACCCTCGAACACTCCGCCCTTGATGAAATAAAGTCCCGCGAACACGACCAACGGTCTCGCCGGCATGCTGTAGAGCCACGCCTTCTGCGCCTGCCGCCGGCGCAGCGGGTCCGCCGAGAAGAGGTCACGCCAGATGACATCGTATTCGGGATTTCCGGCGCGTAGCGCCGCTTCCATACTAGAGTAGCGATCATGCTTGGCGATCCAGGCCGCAAATCCCTTGTTGAACGGATAATGGTCAAAATGTCCCGCGAGGCTCACCGTCTCGCCTTCCGCATGAACTTCCTCGTTGTAGGGTCGCTCTACCCAGGCGCGCCCGATGCGCACCAGCCGCCCGAACCAGGTCGGATAGCCGCTGCTGCGCCGAATCCAGCGCCCAAAGAGATAATCCCTGCGCCGCATGCGGAACATCGCGACCCCATCGGGGGCGTCATTAACGGCACGCAACATTTCCTCGCGCAGCTCCGATGGCACACGCTCATCGGCGTCAAGCATCAGCACCCAACGGTGCCGATAGCGGATGTCGCGCAAGCCGAAGTTACGCTGGCCGGCATAATTGTCGAACCCGCGCTGAAAGAGCCTCGCGCCGCGGGCGCGCGCGATCTCGGGTGTGGCGTCACGGCTGAATGAATCGAGGACCACGACATCGTCGCTCCAGGCAACCGAGTCGAGGCAGCCGGCCAGGTTCACCTCTTCGTCGAGTGTCAGGATGAGCACTGAGATCGACATGGGGCAACGCTCAATGCGGGCCTCTGCGCCGCATCGGCGGACGCTCGCCGATGACTTTGGCGGGATGACCTGCCACGACCATACGCGGCGCCACATCCTTGACCACCACTGCTCGCGCGGCGACCATTGCGCCGGCACCGATGGTCACGCCGGGACCGATGAAGGCTTCCGTTCCAACCCAGGCGTCATCGCCGATGCTCACGGGCGGTTTGGTCAATGGCATCGTGGGATCGGTGAAATCGTGGCTGCCCGCGCAGACATGGCTGCGGTAGGAC
>Ga0335074_10014104_pt1 | contig 11218 bp, 8 predicted proteins | sample Lox_Sample_23_FD_206715 | JGI IMG/M metagenome (GOLD analysis project Ga0335074, IMG submission 206715) | Soil microbial communities from Loxahatchee National Wildlife Refuge, Florida, United States - Lox_Sample_2.3 | ecosystem: Environmental > Terrestrial > Soil > Wetlands | place: USA: Florida...
TCGCGGGCCGCGTGAAGTTCGCGACGGTCAACGTCGACGAGGCGTCGGTCGTCACGCGCTCCTACGGCATCCACTCCGTCCCCACGTACGTCTTCCTGCGCCAGGGCCACGAGGCCGGGCGCTCCGTCGGGCCGGTCGACCCGGTGCGTTTCCGCGAGATCCTGCGGCGCCACTTCGCGGCGGCGTCGATCAGTGGCGGAAGACCCGCCACCCGGTGAAGTACATCGCGATCCCGTACCGCTCGGCGGTCGCGATCACCTCGGGGTCGCGGAGGCTTCCTCCGGGCTGGAGGATCGCCGCGACGCCGGCCTTGCCGGCGACCTCGACGCCATCGGCGAAGGGGAAGAACGCGTCGGAAGCGAGGACCGACCCCCGGGCCCGCTCCCCCGCGACCTCGCACGCGAGCTCCACCGCCTTCACGCGCGTCGGCTGGCCCGATCCGATCCCGACGGTGCGCGCCCCGTTCGCGAGCACGATGGCGTTCGACTTCGCGTGCCGGACCACCCGCCACGCGAAGTCGAGCGCGCACGCCTGCTCCGGGGAGGCGCGCGCCGGGGTCACCGGCTTGAAGTCGTCGGGCACGAGCGAGCGGCGGTCCCGTTCCTGCAGCAGGAGTCGGCCGAGCGCGCTGCGGGCCTCCCAGCCGTCGTCGGCGAGGGTCGGGGGCTCGACCTCCACGACCTTCACCTTCGCCCGTTTGCCGAGGCTCTCCAGGGCGACGGGGTCGAACCCCGGCGCGCCGAGCAGGTCCACGAAGATCCCTTTGAGGGCGCCGGGATCCTCCGGCCCGATCGGGCGGTTCACCGCGATCGCGCAGCCGTAGCGGGCGACGGGATCGGTCGAGATCGCACGCTCGATCGCCTCCTTCACGGTCGAGCCCGACGCGACCCCGCAGGGCGTCGCGTGCTTCACGACCGCCGCCGTCGGGCCCGGGAATTCGCCGACGATCGCGAGCGCCGTGTCGAGATCGACGAGGTTCGTGTAGGAGAGCGCCTCGCCCTTGCGCATCCGGAACGGGCGGGGCTCGCCCGTGTCGAGTCGACGGTAGACGGCGGCGGCCTGGTGGGGATTCTCCCCGTACCGCAGCTTCAACGGCTCGCGCCGGAATCGCACCTCCTCCGGGAACCGGTCCGAAGCCGGCCCGGACGGGCCGAGCGCCGCCGCGATCGCCGCGTCGTACGCGGTCGTGCGACGGAACGCCGCGAGCGCGAGTCGGCGCCGCGTCGCCGCCGTCACCGCGCCGCCGTGCTCGTGGAGCTCGGCGAGGAGCGGCCCGTACTCCGCCGGCTCGGTGACGACCGTCACCCACTCGTGGTTCTTCGCTCCGGCGCGGGCGAGGGTGACTCCGCCGATGTCGATGAATTCCTCGCGGTCCGTCGCATCGGGGTGTTCGGCGAGGTGCCGCTCGAACGGGTAGAAATTGACGACCACAAGATCGAACGGACGCAGCGCCCGCTCCTCCATCTCGCGCCGCCCTGCCTCGGATCGGGGGGCGAGGATCCCGCCCAGTAGGGCGGGATGGAGCGTCTTGACCCGGCCGCCGAACCACGCGGAAACCCCCGTGAGATCCTCCGCCGCGCCGACCGGAACGCCCGCGGCGGCGATCGCGGTCCGCGTACCGCCGGTCGCCCAGAGCTCGACGCGCAACTCCACGAGGCCGCGCGCGAGCTCGGCGATCCCGCTCTTATCGTCGACCGAGAGGAGCGCACGCTCCACCCGGACCGGGGGCCCGACTTCGGAAGCCACTCCCCTTACCCCCAACGGGGAGGAAGGGCGAGAGATAAGGGTCGCGGCCGGGAGCTCGCGCCGGGCGCGCGCTCTCGGCGGCGCCGGGCTCCATAAGACTAAATACCGCGCCCGAGGGTATTTTGTACTCCACGTGCCGGAGTTTCCGTGAATCGTCGTCGGCGTTCGGTCCGCCAGTGGAGACGGCGCGGTCGTCGGGGCCAGGTCTCCGCGGTCGCGACGATCCTGGGGTTGCTGCTCGTCGTCACGTTCATCGCGAACTACCTGACGACGACGCTGCCCCAGCAGATGAGCGTCAACGACCTGAACCACGTGGTCCAGGTCGAAGACCAGGTCGGCCGGCTCTCGGCGCTCCTCGAGGCCGCCACGACCGCCGGGGCGGTGGGCGCCCAGTTCACCCAGCCGATCACCCTCGGCTCGGCCGGACAGCCTCCGTTCGCCTCCGCCGACCCGGGCACGCTCTCCCCGTCGACGAACGGCTCGCTCTTCAATCTCAGCCTGCCGATCGGCGGCGCCTGGACGTACGAGGCGCCGACGGTCGGCACGGTCGGCTACTCGAACCCCGGCGGGGGCTGCACGAAGACCGGCACCTCGACCCCGTCCATCACGTGCACGGGCACGAGCTACGTGTTCTACAATGCCTCCTCGGCCGGAACGAACTACGCCCTGAGCGTCGCGAGCGGCGTCTATGACGTCAACATCGCCGACTCCGGGTCGAACGCCTCGAAGCCGTCGATCACGACGACCTTCACCGGCACGGGGACCCTGAACCTTCTCGTCATTGGCAGCAACATCAGCGTCCCGCTCACGTTCAACAACAACGACGACGGAACGGCGAACATCGAGATCGTCGGGAACTACGACAACCTCACCATCACCGACAACTCGGGCGGCGCGACGATCAACCTCCTCGAGGTCGGTCTCCACGACGCCACGTGGCTGCCGCGCGCCTCGGGCACGGTCCTGCTCGCCAACGTCGCGGGCACGACCGACTACGTCCGCTTCACCGGGACGACGACCTACCTCAACGCCAACACCGTCGGGAGCGTCTACTTCCTCGGTGACTCCCCGACGACGACCGCCTGTCCGAACGACAATCTCGCGGCGAGCGATTTCGTCGAGGGCGGGCACATCCCCACGACCACCGGCTTTCATCACGTGACCACGTACTACGGCGACTACAACGTCACGTACAACGTCACCACCGTCCCGGTCACCCTGGCGACCGCGCCGAACTACGCTATCTGGACCTCGACGAACAACACCCTCACGCCGTCGGCCGCGTACTGCCCGCTCTACGCCCAGGCGGCGAGTCCGATCTACTTCGGCGGGACGGGGAGCGGCTTCGGGGTCCACCTCGCGAACACCTACCTGCCCCAGGCCGACATCGCGCTCGACCAGGGCGGGGTCGTCTACGCCCAGGAGGGCGGCGTGCCGATCATGCTCGACCCGCCGGCGTTCACTCCCACGTTCTCGGGCAACACGCTCACCTCGCTCTCGATCTGGTTCCCGATCTTCGTCGGCCACCTGCCGGTCGACTACGGACTCTCGACCGCGGAGGTCGCCGCGCGCCTCCTCTCCGTGAACGCGATCGACTTGGTCGCGAACGCGCCGACCGATCCCGCCGCGAAGGCGATCATCAACGTCACCGTGGCCACCCCGTTCGCCGCGGCGTGGATCGGCTTCTTCAACTCCACGAGCCCCTGGGATGCCTACACGTTCGGCTGCGTCGGGCCGACCGCCGCCTGCGACGGCCCGTACTCGACGGGGGGCCCGATCGGGACCGTCTACCTCGACATCCCGACGGGTACGGGACTGAAGTCGGTGGACGTCGACATCGCGACGTTCGCCGTATCGTTGGTCTGAGCGGACGGGTCGGCGGCTAGCGTCGTCCGGCGCGGAGCCACGCCTTCGCGCCGCGGAGCGTCCCCCAAGTGCGTCGGGTCGCGAGCCGTGCGTCCCCGCCGTCCACCGGCGCGTTCCAGGCGGCGCGCGTCGCGGCGAGCCGATGCTGATCGATCTCGGCGATCGCGCGGTAACCGTCCGAGCGGATGAGGCGGAACGGTCCGGGAACCTGCGCGCGGTCGAACGCCGCCCTCAACGTGGTCTCCCACCAGCGCGGGGACGGGGGGGGAAACGGTTCCCCCGCCACCTCGAGGCCGAGGTAGCGGGGCCGAGAGGGAGCCGACCTACCGGACGAGGTCGATGACTTCCTCGGACTCGCCGGCCGCGTAGCCGCCCTTCTGGCCCAGGAGGCTCGTCGCCCGGACGCCCGTGATGATCAGGAGCACCTTGATCGTGTTCTCCATGTCGGGAGAGTTCTCGACCGAGCAGCCCCAGATGATGCGCGCGCGCTTGGAGATCTTGCCGCCGACGAGCGCCGCCGCCTTTTCCGCCTCGCTGACGGTCATCGTCGGGCCGCCGATGACGCGCACCAGCGCGCCGGTGGCGTCCTTGAGCTCGACCGAGCCGAGCAGCGGGGAGGTGAGGGCCTCCGTGACCGCTTCCGTCACGCGGTCCGTCGCGCTCTCGCTCTCGCCGAGCCCGATGAGGGCGACCCCGCCGTCCTTCATGACGGTCAGGATGTCGGCGTAGTCGAGGTTGACGAGGCCGGGTCGGGTGACGATCTCGGTGATGCCCTTGATGCCCGTCATCAGGACCGCATCGGCGAGCTTGAACGCCGAGTCGAGCGGCATGCGCGGGACGAGCTCGAGGAGCTTGTCGTTCTGGATGACGATCGTGGTGTCGCAGACGCGGCGCAGGCGCTCGAGTCCATCGCGGGCCTGCTCCATGCGCGCGGCGCCCTCGCCGGCGAACGGGAGGGTCACGACGCCCATCGTGAGGGCGCCCGCTTCCTTCGCGAGTCGCGCGACCAGGTGCGCGGAACCGGTCCCGGTCCCGCCGCCCATGCCGGCCGTGACGAAGACGATGTGCGCGCCGTTCAGGAACGCGCGCAGCTCTTCCTCGTTCTCGCGGGCGGCCTCTTCGCCGATCTCGGGCCGGGCCCCGGCGCCGAGCCCCTTCGTGGCCCGGCGGCCGATCAGGATCTTGCGCGGAGCGTGGATGGTGAGCAGGTGCTTCGCGTCCGTGTTGATCGCGCACATCTCCGCGCCCTGGATGCCCTCTTCGACGCAGCGGTTGATCGTGTTCGATCCGCCGCCGCCGCATCCGACGATGCGGATGTTGACCTTCAGGGTCTCCGCCAACTTCGCGAGCTCGGCGTCGTCGGCGCTCCCGTAGGTCGGCGCGGCGGGTTTCTTCTCTTCGACCAGGGTTTGGTTCTCCTGGTGCTTCGCGATCGCTTCCTGGATGATGGATTTCATCGGTATTCTCCCATCCCGTTTGTCAGACGAGCGTCATACGCTCACGAGGGAGAGTTCGGTGGTTGATACATAAACGTTTGCGTAGAACGGAACGCGAGCTCGCCGGGGAAGCACTCGACGTGCGTTCCGGGAGATGCGGCGCGCCCGGCGCGCCGACGGCGTCGCGTGCTCGCGCGCCCGCACGTCGTCGCGACGGGGAATGCCCGAGGAAGGGTGGGCGCGACGGGCCTTCGGGGCCGGGGCCCGGGCCGGCCCGACGCGAGGTTATGATGCGCGTCTCTCTGCGCGTGCCGTGGACGCGTATTTTCGCGCGGTCGAGTCCGAGGTCGATCGCGCCTACGTCGTCGCGGAGCGGGCTCGTCAGGAGGGGCTCGACCCCGAGACGAAGCCCGAGATCCCGCGCGCTCAGGATATGGCGTCGCGCGTCGAGAAGCTCCTCGCCCATCTCGACATCGAGGGCATCTCCGCCGAGATCCGATCGCTCGCCTCCCGCATGCCCCGGGAGGAGGTCGCCGTCGCGATCGCGCGACGCCTGGCGCGGGACGAGGGTCGGGGCCGGACCGTCGCGGACCGCGTCGATACCGCGCTCCGCGTCGGCCTCGCGATCCTCACCGAGGGGATCCTCGTCGCGCCGCTCGAAGGGCTCGCGGAGGTGCACGTGCGGCCGACTCCGGACGGCGGATCGTACGTCGAGCTGTACTACGCCGGCCCGATCCGGGCCGCCGGGGGCACCGCCCAGGCGCTGAGCGTGCTCCTCGCCGACATCGTGCGGCGGGACCTCGGATTGGCGGCGTTCCGTGCGGACGCCGGGGAGGTCGGTCGGTTCCAGGAAGAGATCCCGCTCTACAAGCACTTCCAACATCTCCAGTACACTCCCACGGCGGAGGAGATCGCGCTCGTCGTGCGCCACTTGCCGGTCGCGATCTCGGGCGAGGCGACCGAGGGGGACGCGGAGGTCAGCGCCTTCCGGGACCTTCCGCGGGTGCCGACGAACGGGCTCCGCGGCGGGGCCTGCCTCGTGATCGCCGAGGGGCTCTGCCAGAAGGCCGCGAAGCTCCGGAAGATCGTCGACAAGCTCGGGATCGAAGGGTGGGGCTTCCTCGACGAGCTCGGACACCGCGCCCCGGACGCCGACGAGAGCCACGGGCCGAAGTATCTCCAGGATGCGGTCGGGGGCCGGCCGGTCCTCGCCCACCCGAACCGGCCGGGCGGCTTCCGTCTCGTCTACGGCCGGGCCCGGACGACGGGGCTCGCGGGATGTGCCGTCAATCCGGCGACGATGGTCGTGCTGCAGGAATTCGTTGCGATCGGCACGCAGGTGAAGCTCGAGTACCCCGGCAAGGCGACCGCCATGGCCGTCTGCGACACGATCGACGGACCGATCGTCGAGCTCGCCGATGGCACCGTCACCGCCGTGCACGACGTCGCCCGCGGGCGCGAGCTGCTGCCCCGGATCCGGCGGATCGTGGACCTGGGCGAACTGCTCGTCTCGTTCGGGGAGTTCCTTGAGAACAACCACGAGCTCGTGCCCGGAGCGTACAATCTCGACTGGCACGCCGAGGAGTTGCGGGCCGCGGGGGTCGACGAGGCGGTGGGGCTCGACATCGCGACGTACGACGAAGCCGCCCGGATGGCCGCCGAGCACCGCGTCCCGCTGCATCCCCGCTGGCTCCTCTTCTGGCACGATCTCACGCCCGCCGAGATCCGCGCGCTCGCCGAATTCGTGGAGCGCTCGGGCCGCTGGGTCGACGACGCGGTCGAGCTGCCGGACGATCCGGACTGGCGCGAGCCGCTCGCGCGACTCGGATTCCTGTCGGCGCCGAACGGTCGGGAGGGCCGGCGGGGCGAGTCGGTGCCGAGCGGGGCGCTCGTCGGAGGGCTCGGCCTCGTCCCCGAGGGCCCCCTCCTCGTCCGGCGCAGCGCGCTCGACCCTGTCCCGCTCGATCCCCTCGACTACGTGAGTCGTCTCTCGGGGGTCACGGTCCGCGCCCGAGCGCCGTCGCGGGTCGGGGCCCGGGTCGGACGACCCGAGAAGGCGTACCAGCGCGTGATGCAACCGAACGTCCACGCGCTCTTCCCCGTCGGGGCGGCCGGCGGCCCGACGCGGTCGGTCCCCGAGGCGGCGCGACGTACCGTCCGCGAGGGCACGCCGGTCGAGCTCGGGATCCGGACCTGCCCCGCCTGCGGCCGCTCGACGGTCTGGCCCCGGTGCGCGTGCGGCACGCATACGCAGGCGACCGATCGGGTCGAGACGGAATCCCTCCCGATCGCCCGGATCTGGAGCGACGCGATCGGCCGCCTCCATCTCGCGAAGGTCCCGATGGTGAAGGGCGTGAAGGGGCTCGCCTCGCCGGGGAAGTGCCCCGAGCCGATCGAGAAGGGGATCCTGCGCGCGTCGCACGCCATCTCGGTCTACCAGGACGGGACGGCGCGGTTCGACCTCACCGACCTGCCGCTCACGCACTTCCGCCCCCGCGAGATCGGCACGCGGCTCGACCGGCTGCACGCGCTCGGCTACACGTCGGACTGGAGCGGCGCGCCGCTCACGGATCTGGATCAATTGGTTGAACTCGCCCCGCAGGATCTGATCGTCTCGGAGAGCTGCGGGGACTATCTCGTCCGGCTCGCGCAGTTCGTCGACGACGAGCTCGTGCGGATCTACAACCTCGAGCCGTTCTACCGGGCGGAGCGGCCGCACGACCTCGTCGGGCACATCGTCGTCGCCCTGGCCCCCCACACTTCGGGCGGCGTCGCGGGGCGCATCCTCGGGTTCACGTCCGCGGAGGCGTGCTTCGCCCACCCCATCCTCCACTCCGCGAAGCGGCGGAACTGCGACGGCGACGAGGATTCCGTGACGCTGCTGCTCGACGCGCTCGTCAACTTCTCGCGCGCCTACCTGCCCGAGAGCCGCGGCGCCCTCATGGACAAACCGCTCGTCCTCACCACCCGGCTCGACCCCACCGAGGTCGACAAGGAGGCGCACAACGTCGACGTCGGGAGCCGGTACCCGCTCGCGCTCTATCGCGCGGCGGCGGATCGCCGCTCGCCGAAGGAGGTCGAGGCGCTCGTCGACACGGTCGGTCACCGTCTCGGTACGCCCGGCGCCCTCGCCGGCTACGGCTTCACCCACGACACGCGCGACGTCGCGGCGGGCCCGGTGCGCTCGGCGTACCGGGGGCAGAAGGGGATGCGGGACACGGTCGAGCGGTCGATCGTGCTCACCTCCCAGATCCGGGCCGTGGACGTCGCCGAGGCCGTGACGCTCGTGTTGAACGGCCACTTCCTGCGCGACGTGATGGGGAACCTGAAGAGCTACGCCACCCAGCAGTTCCGCTGCAAGAGCTGCGGGACGAGCTATCGGCGGCCGCCCCTCGACGGGCGATGCGTCGCGGCGAAGGCCGGCGGCCGGTGCGAGGGCGAGCTCGCGCCGACGGTCTACGAGGCGTCGGTGCGCAAGTACCTCCCGCTCTCGCAGCACCTCGCGTCGATCGACGGGATCACGCCCTACGTCCGCCAGCGGATCCAGCTGCTCGTCGACTCCGTCGCCACCCTCTTCCCATCGTCGACGCAGCAGACGACCCTCGACCGATTCCCCGCGAGCCGGCCCGATCCGCCCGAGGCGCGCGTCGAGCCGTGAGCGCGCGCCGGGGCCGCGGAACGACCAAATAGCCCGCGACCCCTCGACCGGCCGCGGGCTTGTGGGGTAGTCTGGACTATCCTGTCGGCCTTCGAAGCCGACGACCTGGGTTCGAAATCACCGGGAACGGCGACGGAACTCCCAGCAAGCCCGTCCGGCCCGCCTAGCGGAAGTAGCCGGGCGACTGCGCCGGCTCGGCGTGCTTCTCCTCTTCGGCCTTCGCGACCTCGAGGATGTCGATCGCGAGGAGCGCCGGGATCGGCACGAGGCGGATCCGCCCCTTCTCCTCGCCGGGTCCCTCGAGCTCGATCGCCATGATGTTGTCGCCGCCGATCGACACGAGCCCGCGGAAGGTCCCGGTCGATTCGATCGCGGTGTCGTCCGGCCCCGCCGAGCGCACGCGCACGCGGGAGCCCGGGGTGAGCGTGATCGAGGGCCGCTTCCCCGCGGCCGCGCCGCTCGCGCTCACCGGCTCCCTCCGCGCTCGCGTCCGGTGGCGCGCGGGGCGACGGGGGTCGGTTTCGTCGGCGGCGGCTCGCGGTTCGCCTTCTCGATCAGCGTCTGCAAGTGATTCACGGTCTCCCGGTATCTTCGGAGGGCGTTTTGGGCGTTCGCTTCGGTGAAGTCCCAAGCGCGGGCGAGGTTTCCGTACCGGAGCCGGTACCCCTTCCGCCCCTTGCCGTCCGCCACCCCTCCGACCTCCTCCAAGAGATCGAGCGACTTGAGTTTGTTCACGTGCCGGTACACCGTCGGCTTCGAGGTCTTGAGGACCGCGGTGAGCTCCTCGACGTACCAGGCCCGGCCCGGGTCCTTGAGCAGGCAGTCCCGGACGAGACGGTAGGCCAGGCTCTGCGCGATCGGTCCCTCGGTCCCCCGTCCGTCCTCCCCCTCGGGCAGGTAGCCCACGAGCCGAAGGAATTCCCGGAGGACCTCCTCCACGTCGTCGATCGGCGTGAGCGGCGTGCTGTAACGCAACGAAAGTTCGAACGGCATGCCGTCCGAGTGCCAAAACCCCACCAAGAGATAAAACGCGAGGGTTCCGGCCGCCCGCGACCGCCCGAAATGCTATGCGCGCACGTGCGACTCCGAGCGCGCCGTGTCGTCGTTCGTCCTCACCACTCCAGCCAGCGTCGACGAGGCGATCGCGAGCCTTCGCGCGGCGGACGGTGAGTCGCCGGCCGTCCTGGCGGGCGGAACGGACCTCCTCCTCGACCTCGACGACGGCCGGATCGCCCCCCGACGGGTGATCTCGCTTCGCCGGCTCCCCTGGCGGACGCTCGATTGGACCGAAGGGGTGCTCACGATCGGCGCGACGCTGCCGCTCCGAACGGTCGAGGAGGACCCCGAGGTCCGTCGCCGCCATCCGGGCCTCTGGCAGGCCGTCCACGCCGTCGGCTCGATCGCGCTCCGGCATCGCGCCACGCTCGGCGGCAATCTCGGCCGCTCCGCCCCGGCCTCCGATCTCATCCCGATGCTGCTCGCGCTCGACGCGGAGGTCGAGCTGATCGGCGCTGAGGGCGCACGGCGCCTGACCGTCGACGCGTTCGTCCGCGCCTCGCGCCGGACGGCGCTCCGGTCGGCCGAACTGATCCGGGCGGTGCGCCTCCCCGAGCCGCGCCCGTCCGCGTACCTCTGGCAGCGCGTCCGCCCGGCGAACGACATCTCTCAGATCGCGGTCGCCGCCGCGTACTCGCCGTCCGCGCGGCGGTGGAGCGTGGCGGTGGGAGGTCTCCCTCCGCGGCCGATCCGTCTCGACGCGGTCGCCGCGGCGCTCGGTGCCGGCCCCCCGTCCGACGCGGTGCTGCGCGACGCGAGCGCCCGCGCGGCGCGCGAGATCCCCGTCGCCGCGGATCAGCGGGCATCGGAGGAGTACCGGCGGCGGCTCGTCGGGACGCTCCTCGCCCGGGCCGTCCGGGCGATCCCGGATCCGGAGGGCGGGCGATGAGCCCGCCGACGGGGCCCCGAGTCAATGGCCACGCCGTCGATCTCGTCGATCTGCCGGACGACGAGCGCCTGCTCGACACGCTGCGCTGGCGACTCGGGCTCAAGGGCACGAAGGAAGGGTGCCGGACCGGCGACTGCGGCGCGTGCACGGTGCTCGTCGACGGAACCAGTACGCTCTCCTGCCTGACCCTCACGCGCGAGGTCGAGGACGCCGCGATCACCACGATCGAGGGCGCGCCCGACGACCCCGACCTCCGGCGGGTGACCGCCGCGTTCGCCCGCGCCGGCGCGCTCCAGTGCGGATACTGTACGCCGGGGTTCGTCATGGCGCTGGGAGCTCTTCTCAAGGAACGGGGGCCGGCGGCACCGCTCGAGGAGCTGCTCGACGGACTCCAGGGGAACCTGTGCCGGTGCACCGGCTACGCCGCGATCGTGCGCGGGGTCGCGCTCGCCCGGGAGGGGGGACCGTGAGCTCCGCCCGCCGGTCGGACCTCGCGATGAAGCTGGGCGGGGCCGCGGAGTACGGCACCGACCTCGTGCGCGACGGGATGCTGTGGGGCGCGCTCGT
>Ga0335074_10014106_pt1 | contig 11218 bp, 10 predicted proteins | sample Lox_Sample_23_FD_206715 | JGI IMG/M metagenome (GOLD analysis project Ga0335074, IMG submission 206715) | Soil microbial communities from Loxahatchee National Wildlife Refuge, Florida, United States - Lox_Sample_2.3 | ecosystem: Environmental > Terrestrial > Soil > Wetlands | place: USA...
GAGTGCTTGCGCCAGCGAGGTCATGGCCCCCTGGCCCAACTCCACCTTGCCCACCAGGCACTGGACCCGCTCATCCTCCCCGATCTTGAGAAATGCGTTGAAGTCGGCAGGCGGCGCGATGCGCCCAGGGGGCTGCTGCGCCTGAACCAGTCCGGTATGGAAGAAGACCCATAGCCCCGCACCGCTGAGGCCGGTAAATTCGCGACGGCTGAGTTGCCCGCTCTGCATTACACACCCGCCCTTCCGGCCACGGCGGCCTGCTCAATAGCGGCGATGATGCGTACGTGCGAGCCGCAGCGGCACAGGTTGTCTTCCATGGCCGCCATGATCTGCGCGCGCGTGGGCCGGGGAGTCTGCTGCAGCAGCGCATAGGCATTCATGATCATTCCCGGTGTGCAATAGCCGCACTGGAACGCGTGATGGTCCAGGAAGGCCTGCTGGATGGCGTGCAGATGCTTGCCGCCCAGTCCTTCGATGGTCAGTACCTGCTTACCGGCGACGGCGCTAAGGGGCGTCACACAGGAACGCACGGCTTTGCCGTCCAACACCACGGTGCAGGCGCCGCACAGGCCTTCGCCGCAACCGAACTTGGGTCCGGTAAGGGCCAAGTCAGAACGCAGCACCCAAAGCAGCATGCGGCTATCATCGGTGGTGACGGCTGCGGCCCTTCCGTTCAAGCGAAATGAAACGATCCGCTGCACGGGGCCTCCTTTCAGATTTACTACTCTGAAAATATGTTATACCAAGGCGTCCCCGGCATGGAAGCAGACGGGAGAGAGGCGGACTCCACGGCCAATGAGACCTTAAAGGGTTTAGGATTTCTCGGGATGCGGCCAGGAACTACACTGAGATCCAGGAAACCGCCCAACGGCTAGTCGCGCGCCTTGGAGTTGGCAGGGCCGTAGGTTTCAGCGTAGGCGATAGGCGAAGAATACTTCGCTGTTCTGGCGGCCTCGTCCGATCGCCGGTTTGCCGCCATGCTGTCCTTTAATACCGTTCTGGCCTGATACTGCGCTTCCTCGAACGACGGGGCGCCACCCTGGTCGCCGTGATCGGTGGACCAGTGGAATCCGTTGTGGTGGTCCTTGTCGGAGATAGTGTATTCTGCCCGGCTCCCTGCAATGTCGATGAAGGTGAACGTCTGGCTCATTGAGCGTCTCACATTCCGGTTGACGTCGCGGTCTGCCGGTTTTGAACCAGGAGCCGATTCTTTCGAATAGGCTTTCCTTGCGGCCCTGCGGCTTCGGCCATTTTGCTTTGCAGCGTTGGTTCCGTTTGGGGTGAAACGATCGAATGGCGGGTGCCGTTCAATTCAGCCAGAGCCGCCCTGCCGCTTTCAAGCGCATGGGTTTGATCTTTATGCCGGATGGCGATCACCATCCTCCTGACGTGCGGTATGGCCCTGGTCAGCTTCTCAGGAAGGCTGTCTTGCGCCAGAGAGTTCGCATTTTTCCTATCAGGCTTATACGGCGTGTACAGCGATCCCGACATCTGGTGCATTTCGTAAAGACAGGAATTCCCAGACTCCATCTGGTCGTCCCATCCGGCGTCGTCCACTGTTTCGAGTGCCCGCAGAATGCTTTGCAGAAGGCTCTTGGTGCTGTCGTACAACATAAATCTGTCGCTTTCTATCTCCCATCGGACCGGTGCAGGACGGAGGTTCTACCGGGATCGGCGGCGCTCAACTCTAGGGCTGGAAAGATTGATCCTATAAACAGTGTAACACGCCTATGCCTGGCAAAACTTATTACGAGGTTAGCCGCCGAGTCACTGGACTTCGTTAGCTAGACGGGGCTAGCCGCGTCCCGTGCCAGGGCTATGGTCATAGATTCCTGTGTCCGATTTCAGTCAAGCCTTTGAGAGGCGAGCCAGCCTCGGGGAGCAGGCTGGCGGAGGCCATGAAATCAGAAGGACGGAGACCGCATAGCCCGCAAGGCGAGGTCAAGCCTCAACCGATTATGCTGGTCGGCCCGGTCGCCGGCCAAGCTCGTGCCGTCGCCGGCCAGCCCGGCGCAATATGGATCCGGAGGCAGAGCTCCGCGCTCCGTGGCGGCTTGGAACAGGAGGACGATTGGAATCTGCGTCATCGAATTCTTCCTTGCCTTGGCGCGTCGATCGGAGACGCCAGCACATCCGCCGGGTAAGCACGGTACGGAGGAATCCCCGGCGCTGCGCCGTTCAGGAAAAACCCTATCGTTCCCTCGCTGTCCCAGTTGAGGCCGGGGAACTGCGTGCGGCGCTGGCCCCCGTTCCCTGTCTCGCGCGAGTATTCGTATCCGGTCATGTAGGCGCGCTCCTCCGATTGGGCATGCGTAATGTTCTCTGTATCCGGGATCCCGGGGTCATTTGATTCCAGCAAGCGTGGCCATCGGTCCTGGGACAGTCAGGCTGGCGCGCGATGAACCAAGTCCGGCGAAAAGGCGGGAGCGCACACGGCGATGTATTCCGCCCCTCCTGGTTCGGGAGAACTATAGCGCACCCACTCGCCGCGATGCGCGATAATTGCCTGCCCTGCCTTTACGTCGATTGTCCCGGACTTAGTCTCCACGCGCAACACTCCGCGCAAGACCACCGTGTACTCATCAAAATCCGGCGTCTGTCCTGGTTCGATCCAGCCCGCCGGGCTTTCCATGCGCGCGATGCTGATGCTCTCGGTGCCCGAGTTGACGCGGCCGATGTACTCCGCGATGCGCTTCGGCAAGTGGCCGGCCGCGGCAATGATGGCCGGCTTTTCGATCAACGTGGGCATGGGCTCAAATCCTTCACAAGACAGGACTGGCAGGCGCGGATACTTAGGATATCGCGAATCGTTGGCCGAGCGGGTACAGAAATAGAATCGCGCGCCGCGATCCGAGCGGATTACCTTGGCACAAGCGCATTGCGCGCAGAGACCGGCAGCCATTTCAAAACGTCAGCCGGAAACCTAGCTGCGCGGCAAACGGAATGCCTACCGTAGTGCCAGGTCCGAAAAAATCGCCCAACGCGCCGGCGGGCACGCGCAACTGATTCAGGCTGGTGATGCGTTCCGTGGAAGTGCAAGCCGCATTCAGACAAAACGCCGTGGCATTATACAGGCTGTTCACCGGTATGGGCATGGCGGCAAGATTCGTCACGTAGTTAGCGCCGGGGTTATTCCGATTGAATAAGTTGAAGATCTCGATGAACGGAATGGCGTCCCAATGTTCGTGAAAATGGAACGGACGGCTGACTCGAATGTCGGTTTGAATATAGGGAGTGCCGCGGAATTCATCCATGCCGGTCTGCACGCCGTTGATGATGGCGCGGTCGTCCAGCGGATCGCCGAAGCCATTTACATCCACGGGCGTGGTCAGCGTAAATGGCCGCGCGCTCTCAGCCTGGCTCATGATTGATAATTGGAATCCGTACGGCAGGCGCACCACGCCAGCCAGTACCGCGCGATCCGTCACATTTTCGCCGGATGGTCCGTAGTCTCCTTTGGCGAAGGCGTTCAGCGGATTACACACGCCGTTCACGTAATCGAATAATTCACCCAGCACGCAGCCCCACGTCTCCGCACTCGACAGAGTGTAGTTAAAGACCAGCATAAAACGCGATAAGTTGGCTTGTAAGTGGACGGAAACCCCGTCGTATCGCGAACGGTTGTCCGTGCGGTAAACAGTGATATCCGGAACATATTGCTCCTGCGTGGCCATGTCACTCGAATAGAGCGGCGAGATCAGCGTATAACCAGCTTGATATTGATAGCGGCGGAAGGCATGGTTGCCTTCCTCATGAGTCCAGTCGGCGCTGAAAGTCCAATGCGTGTTGAACGCGTGCTGCAGACCGGCGCTGGCATGCAAGGCATAAGGTGTTTTGTAAGCCGGATCGATCAAAAAGCCGGCGCCGCCAAAGGCCGCTCCCGCAAGACAGCCAGGGTCGCCGGGATGCACGCACAGGCCCGGCGGTGCATTGACCGCCTGCAAGGCCGGGACCCATCCGTTTTGCGCCAGATCGTTATAAAAAAGGCCGAATCCGGCACGATAAATCGTGGTTCCGGTGTTGCCCGGCGAGTAAGCGATGCCCAGACGCGGGCCGAATTGCTTGCGGTAATCATGCGGCGCGCCGGGATGCTGGAACAGAGGAACCTGCAAGGCTTCGAGGGTCAACAAAGCGGGATTATCTAACTGCGAGCGGCCGGAAGCAGTAAAAAGCCCGAAGGTCGTGTCGTAACGCAGGCCGTAATTTATGGTGAGATGCGAATTAGGCCGCCAGGAGTCCTCCGCGTACATGCCCAGCCGTTGTACATTCTGCACGAAGCTGCCATTGCTCTCCGGAGTACGCGTGCAGGTGGTGCCGGGAGTTACCGCCAATGATGCGGTGGGAGTACAAGTCAGATCCACGGCGAATTGCTGTGTGTCATCCACGTAGTACGTGGGATCTTCCGTGAACACGGTGAGATTCTCGGAGTTGGAAGAAAGCGCGCCGCTCATCACCGGCTCGTGAATGAAGTCCACGCCGAAGCGGGGCGTATGGCTTCCGGTAGAATGCGTGACGGCGTAACGGATCTGATATTTCTCCTGGTCCCGCGCCACCGGAAACGCGGTAATGGGCGTAACAAATTGATTGTCGCCGAAGGTTTCAAATCCGGAAATGGTTTGCGACGTCGAGCTGAAGGGAAACGCCAGCGCGAAACCGTAATTGCCGTTGCGATATTGATTCAGGCGCAGGCCGCTGCCGGCCAGACTAAATACTCCAACCCAGGTGGGATCGAAAATGAACTGCTCGCCGAGGACCATGTTGGCGTAATTGGAATGCCAGGTGGTGCCGGTGGAGGGTAGCGTGGCTTGTTGCACGAAAGCGTTGTCGGTAGTGTAAGTATCGAGCGATGTGCGCAGGAACCATTGCGAGCGCGAGGACTGCGAATAATCGAAGCGCAAGCTGGCGAGGTAGTCGCGGAACGGCACCGGCACGTTATCGGGAACCGGTATGGATTTGATGCCGGGGATCAGACCATCGCTCGCCAGAGTCGCCAGGGCGTCGAATTGCGTGAGGCTGGCGGGGCTGTAGGCGATGCTGGCGTCCTCATGTACAGCTTCGAAAGCGGCGAAGAAAAACAGCTTATCCTTCACCATGGGGCCGCCGATTGTGCCGATATAATTCTGCCGCGAAAATGGCTGTTTAGGCAGCGGCGGCGGATTCTCGATGGGATAACGCGCGTCGAGCGCGGCCGCGCGATCATATACCGCCGCATCCCCGTGCCAGTCATTCGAGCCGCGTTTCGTGGTGATCTCGACAGAACCACCTACCGTGCGGCCGATATCCGCATTCTGCTGCGAAGTCTGCACGGCGAATTCCTGGACGGCATCGGGCGAGAAATTTTGCAGGAAGCCGCCGATGTAGTCGTCGGAATTGTCCGCGCCGTCCACCGAACTCACATCGTTCAGCCCCGAGCTGCCGCCGAAAGATACCGCGGTGATGCGCGCCTTGGTCGGGTCGGAGGGTTCGACGGGTTCGGTGCCCGGCACCAGAAAAGCAATGTTGGCGAAGCTGCGGTTCGCCAGCGGAATGGATTCGAGATCCTGCGCGGTAACTGCGCCGCCATGCACGGCGCTGGTGGTATCGATGGGTTGGGTGACGATCGACGAAGCCTCGGCTTGTACGCTGACTGCCTGCCGTTCCGGCGCGACGGTCAGCGTGACATTGACTTCGCGCACGGTGCTGACCGCCACGCTCACCTTGGAATGGGCCTCCTGAAAGCCCCCCGCTCTTACGATGAGTTGATAGGCTCCGGGCAGCAGATCGTCGAAGCGGAACTCGCCGCGGGTATCGGTTTTCGCCTGGCGCCCGGTGGCGGAAGCGGCTGCACGGAGGGCTACATCAGCGGACTGGATGAGGGCGCCGCTCGCGTCTTTCACAGTGCCCATCAGGCTGCCGCGAAAATCCTGCGCGCGGGAGATGCAGGCAAGGATGATTGCAATCGGGATCAGCGAGAGAAATCGGCGCACGAACCAACCTATCGCGGATGGTGTGCTACTACCATCCATCGTACAGCCACAACCCGGGTCAGCCAGCTTTGGGATAGGCTAGTGATGTAGCGCAATCCAAATCCATCAAGGAGACTAACCCATGACCAAGTGCGTTTTGATTGGCGCCGTCCTCGCCACGACGGCCAGTTTAAGTTTTGCGCAGAAGAGCCCGCCCGCCGAAACTTCGGTGACCATCGCCGGCAAGAGCATCACTATCAAGTACTCGGCGCCATCGGTGCGCGGCCGCAAGATTTTTGGTGACGGCGGCTTGATCTCGCACGATCCGCATTACCCGGTGTGGCGCGCGGGCGCCAATGCGGCCACGGCTCTGCACACCGATGCCGATCTGGATATCGAGGGCCTGCACGTGCCGGCCGGCAACTACACGCTGTTCGTCAACGTGGGCGATCCCGACCACTGGGACCTGATCGTCAGCAAAGCGACCGGCGAGTGGGGATTGGCTTATGATCCATCCAAGGATCTTGGCCACGTGAAGATGCACATGTCTACGCCGCCGTCGCCAATCGAAGTTTACAAGATGACGCTTTCGGAAACTGGGCGGCATGCGGGGAAACTGCAACTGGAATGGGCCGATCATGTCGCATCGGTTCCCTTTAAAGTGCAGTGAGACGCGCGTTGAGAACACTCAGGGCGCCAAGACACATTATGCGCGGAGACCTTTCTGCTAAGAACGGAAGAGCGGGTTCCTGAAACGGAGTACTCGAGCTCCGAATTGGGAAAGCCCGAGGTACGCCCGGGCCTTCCGGTTTGAAGCAGAAAGGAGGGTCTAAAATGATCCTGGTTCTAGTTGGCCTGCTGTTGTTTAGCAGCGTCACGGTCACGATCTCCTGGCGTAAACTCCGGAGATAATGGCCGAGAGGGGCCGGGGTAGCACCCCCGGTCCTTCTACTAGAATACTCCACCACCAAACCAATATCAAAGAACTTTCTTTCGTGTGCCGACGCCGCCTGCAAACGCTTTGGCGTCAGAAGCTTGCCGGAACATTGCGCTTTGGCGTAACGTATCAAGTTACGGATGCCGTTTTGTAGCCAATGCGGAAATCAGGTGGACGCGCGGGACGTGTTCTGCGCCAAATGCGGCGCGCGCCAGCCGCTCGGACCCACGCGTCCGCCGGATGCCTTCTCGTCGATCACCCCGCGTACGGCCTCGGTCCTCTGCTACATTCCCGGCCTCGGATGGGTGTGCTCCATCATCGTGCTGGCCTCCGAGCGTTTCCGCTCAAACAGAGTGGTCCGCTTTCACGCCTTCCAGGGCCTTTATTTGTTTGTGGCGTATCTGATCGAAGATTGGGTTTTGAAGCCGATCTTCGGCGCGATCGGCGGTACCGCGCACCTGCCCCTCAACGGCATCATCGAGGCCGTGCTGCTGGGCGTATCGATTTTCATGATCATCAAGGCCAGCCACGACGAGGCGTTTGCGCTCCCCATCATCGGGGAGTTGGCGGAGAAATCGGTCGCGGAGCGTTGACCGCGTGCGCCGCCATCGCGCGCTCGATGAATCCCCAGATTTCGGGAGTGATCCGGAACGGCTGCATTTGCCGTGTGGCTTCGCTCGGCCAATTCAGCTTATCCTCATACAGCTTGTGCAATCCGTTGGTCACATCCGCATCGCCGCCGGTGAACTCCTCGACCAAGCCACTCCAGCGTGCCGCCAGCGCCTGCCCCTTTTCTCCCGCGGGATTGTCTCCGAGCGCCACCTCCACATCGTGAATCAGTTCCAGCCAACGCCGGCTCACCTGTTCCTGCAATTCCGGCGACCAGGTCTGGCGGCGCTCCGCAATCTTCTCCCGCGCCGCTTCGTTGTAATACTTCAGCGGCCATTCCGCATCATTTTGCATTTCCATCACCTCGATGATTTTCTGGAGGATCTCGACGTCCGGACGCGCGCCCTCGGCAACCGCCAGTTCGGCCCGCTGGACCGCTTCGATGGCTTGATCCAGCAGCAATCGTTTGCGCTCGAGCACGGCCCGCTGCTTTCGCAGAACGCCCGCTATTTCGCGGGCATCGCGCAGCAACAGGGTACGCATGCGCCGCAGCGGGATGCCGATGAACTTGAGCGCGACGATCTGCTCCAGCCGGATGAAATCATCATCCGCGTAAGCTCGATACCCGTTGCTGGTCCGGACTGGCCGCAACAAACCCAGGCGGTCATAATGATAGAGCGCTCTCGCCGTTACTCCCGTTAATTGCGCAAACTCCCGCGTTCTGTACCGGCGAGCCGCCCTGCCGGATTCCACAAACCCTCCTCTTCTACCATCCTCGAGCGTGACGCTGCGTCAATGTCAAGTGAAATCGCAAAACTTTACCGCATTTGTACGCTGCCGCGCACGTCTGTTCCTGCATGTGGCACGCCTGAGCCGGCTTGGTATGGACCAGATACGAGTTCCTCTTCGCGTTGCACTTTGATCCGCTCGCAGTAGCCCTGCCCTAACGGGACGCGGCCGAAGCTGGCGCGGGCGAGGTTACGGTTTAATTTCGTAGTCCGGCCAACAATCCACGCTATCCGGATCGAGCGGCGGCTGCCCGGACCAGCGATCCGCGAAAATGCGCATCCCGCCCGCGCCTGAGCCGCCCGCCGGATTGAATTTCGGATCGAGAATCCTGGCGATCTGATCGCGTACCGCTTCCAGGTGTACTTTCGTGGCGCGATCCGTAGTGCGGGCCAGCGCGGAAGTGATTTGCGTATTCAGAGTGCGCAATTCCGCGCGATAGTATGGCTTCTCATCCCCACTCGAAGCGAATGCCGCGATGGGAAAACCGGGCGGCAATCCAGCCGGAAGCACGATGCCCGGACCGTTCAGCTTGGCATTTACTAAGTCGAGATAACTGCGTTGTAACTGCCTGCGGTAAGCATCTATCGGCGCGGGTGTGCCTTCCACTTCGCGCCAGATCCCGTGGCGCACCGATGCCAGGAAATCGGCGGGCTTGTAGGCCGCCGATCCATCCAGCGCTTCCTGCTCGATCAATCTCGCAAACCGGGCGCCGTTCAGCAGATTTCCCAGCACGGAACGTTGCGCATTGCCGATGCGGCTGATGGCGCCCAGCGGCTCGATGCGCCGCAGAATCTCCTTGTCGATGGCCCACTGTGGCGTGGCAAAAGCATTTTCATTCAAAAAGGCCACCGCGGCCATCTGGCGCTCTTTAGGCACCTGGGTATAAATAACGCCTTGCTGGCCGATGTTCTTCTGCTGCGAATTGAATCCGCCCACCAAAGCCGCGACATGATTCATCTCGAGGGTCCACTGGCCCAGCATGCGCCCATACAGCTCGGATAGGTCCTCGAACGGATCGCCCTTCTGCGTGCTGGTGGCAGTCAGCATCATCTTGGCCACGCGTTGCAGATTTTTGACGCCGGCCGCGGTGGATTTCAGCGCATCGGCGTCGCCCACGGCTTCCGTCAATTCGCCTGGATCCGATCCGGCTGAGCCGGGCGTGGAGAAACGGAACCAAGGCGTCTCGTCCTGTTCGCGCGACCATTTATCTAATGTCTCTTTTTCGTCGTCCGCGGTTTTAGCGCCGGCTATCGGCGCATATCCCCAATGCGTGGCCCAAACGTCATACGGCCCCACGCGCGGCACTAAGTCCTCGAGCGCGACGCCGTCTTCGGGCTGTGCGACATAATTGAACCGCGCATAATCCATAATCGAAGGCGTGTGGCCCATCTTATGCACCCAATCCTTGTCGTGAATCTTATCTTGCGGGTACATGGAGCTGGCTTTCATATTGTGCTTGAAGCCGAGCGTGTGCCCGACTTCATGCGCGCAGACAAACTCGATCAGCCGGCCCATCAGATCGTCGGGTAACGGCAGCTTCTGCGCGCGCGCATCGAGCGGTCCTACTTGCAGAAAGTACCAATCGCGCTGCAAGTTCATGACGTTGTGATAGAACTGGATGTCGGCGTTCAGAATCTCGCCGGTGCGCGGATCGGAAATATGCGGACCCATGGCGTTCTCAATCGTCGAGGGCAGCCAGCGGATCACCGAGTAGCGCACATCTTCGGGGCTGAACTCGGGATCCTGCTCGGGCGTAGGCGCGGGTTTGGCGATGATGGCATTCTTGAAGCCGGCCGCTTCGAAAGCTTTCTGCCAGCTTTCCACGCCCGCGATCATGTAAGGCACCCATTTCGTAGGTGTAGCCGCGTCGATGTAATAGACGATCGGTTTCACCGGCTCGGAGAGCGCCGCATCCGGATCTTTCTTTTCGAGGCGCCAGCGCGTAATGTAGATGCGCTTGGGAGCGCGCTGTTCGTCGCGGCTGTAGTCCATTTGGCGCACAGTGAAGTAGCCCACGCGTTCGTCGAACAGGCGCGGCGCCATGGGATGCTCGGGCAACTTCACCATGCTGTGATGCAAGACGACGGTGGCGCTGCCCGGATGCATCGATCCGCCGAATAAATTTTCCGCGCGCATCGCCGAACCGGCGGGCGTCGCCATACGGGTGTAAGTGTGAGTGGATTCCACTTCGATGTTTTGGGGATAAGGTGAAATGCGCTCGATGTAAGAGCGGCTGGCATCCATGCCGCTGGCGCCCAGGCGCTGCCGCGCGCTTAGCTCGAAGACATCGCTGGTGAACAAGCGGGTGACGTCAATAATGATGGAAGGCTCGCGGCCCGTTTCTTTATACTCGGCGGGTTTCGCGGGCTTGGCGGACCCTCCCTTGGCGGCAGGTTTGGCGCCGCCATCCTTGGCGGTTGCCGCGGCCTCCGATTTTTCCGGTGTGGCGGGCTTTTCGGGGGTCTGCTCGTCTTTATTCTCGTCCGCTTGCGCTTCGGTATCTTTGTCGTTTTCCTTGCCTGGTTCCTTGCCGAACGCGGCAATCGGAAAACTCATGATGATGGTGTCGTTATTGGCGGCCTTCACTGCCAGTGAAATCGGCGTTTTGGGATCGGCCACCACTTCGTAATTCACTTCGCGCAGATTAATCTTATTGGCGCTGCGCTCCCAGCGCACCACCCGCTCGGAGAGAAACTGTCCGCCATAACCCACGCCCAGTGTGGTGCGCGCAATCTGCGAGGTAAACAGAAACTCCTTGTTCAGCTCGGTCTTGGGAATTTCGTAATAATACTTCTCCTTTACCTCGTGCACCGTGAAGATACCGGTCTTCGACTTAGCATCTTTAGTGATCACCTTGTCGTATGCTTGAGGCCGCGGCGACGAGCCGCCGGATGCCCGGCCTGGCAGTCCGAGATCCGCCACAGACGACGTTTCAGTT
>Ga0335074_10014107_pt1 | contig 11218 bp, 9 predicted proteins | sample Lox_Sample_23_FD_206715 | JGI IMG/M metagenome (GOLD analysis project Ga0335074, IMG submission 206715) | Soil microbial communities from Loxahatchee National Wildlife Refuge, Florida, United States - Lox_Sample_2.3 | ecosystem: Environmental > Terrestrial > Soil > Wetlands | place: USA: Florida...
ACACTTTCGACAAATTTGTTCCACCCGCGATGGGGCGCGTGAATATGGCGGGCGGTGCCATCCGACATTTTTGTCGGCTCCGAGGCCGTACGCGACAAGTTTGTCGACCGCCGGCAAGTATCGTCTTGATTTGCAGCTAGGGTGCCCTGAAGGAAGCCGTGCGGGGCGGGCTATAAAGCTGCCGAGATGCTCGTGCCGGCAGCCGCAAAAACCGAAGACATTTCCGCGCGCGCCAGCGGAAGGAACCGCTCGACCACGCCCGGGTCGAATTGTCGCCCGCTCGCCTCGATCAAGCGCCGCTCGGCTTCGGCGTAAGGCATCCCGACGCGATACGGACGAGACGACACCATCGCATCGAACGCGTCGATCACCGAAACGATGCGCGATCCGACCGGGATTTCGTCGCCCTTGAGTCCCGCGGGATATCCCTTGCCATCATAGCTTTCGTGATGGTGGAGGATCATGAGGCTGGCACGCTCCATCCCCGGTACGTTGCGCATCACCGCCCAGCCGTATTCGGGATGCTTCTTCATCAGGCCGTACTCTTCGTCGGTGAGGCGCGCCGGCTTGTTGAGGATTGCGTCCGGAATGCCGATTTTCCCGATGTCGTGGAGCAGCGCGGCAACCTCGAGATCGGAAAGGGAGCCTTGATCCAGCCCCAACTCGCCGGCAACGTGCAGCGCCCATTCTGCCAGTCGCGTGCTGTGGACGCCCGTATTGAGGTCCTTGAGATCGAGCAGCTGATTGAATGCGCAGATCAGAGAGGTCCGAAGCGCCAGCGCCTGCTCTTCCATCTGCTTGATGCGCAGAATCACGCCAGACCATTGGCGCGGCACGCTCGCCGGGATCTCGAGAAACGACGGAGCTTCCGAGACTCTCTCGATGCCGCTTGGGGTCTCGGAAGCATCCGCCACTGACTTCACAGTCGTCACCGTCGAATCGGCTCCGCGCTTAGGGAAGCAATCCCTGCAAGGGATTGAGGGACGAGAGCGTCCAGTCCGCGTTGAGGCGGCCGTAGCCCATGTTGAATCCGACGAACTTCGCATGGGATATCGCCCACGCCGCTTGGTTTTGGCTGTCTTGCGGCTGCATGTTCAAAACCAGCGACGCGGTACCGGCCACGAAAGGCGAACTGAAGGACGTTCCCCAGCCCGCTGCGTAAAGGCCGAAGGGGTAGGTGGTAATCACGCCTTCACCGGGCGCGGCGACCCAGACGATCTGGTTGCCGTAATTGGAGAAGCTCGAGCGCTGGTCCTGATTGTTTGTGGAGGCGACGCCCATCACGTTCTGATAGGCCGCCGGATACACCGTTTCGTCTTCGCCGTCGTTGCCGGCCGAGGCTACCAGAACTACGTGGTTGCTGTTGGCATAGTTGATCGCGTCGGTGAGCTCCGTCGAATTTGACTGCATGTCGAAGCTCATGTTGATCACGTTGGCGTTGTTCTGCACGGAGTAGTAGATGCCCGCGATGATGTTGGAAAGCGAGCCGTTGCCGTTCGCGCTGAACGACTTGACCGGTAGCAGCTTGGCCGTCGGCGCGACGAGGTGAATCACACCCATCACCATCGTGCCGTGTCCGAAGGCCTCATACTGGCTGCCATCGAGCATCGCCGCCGTGTGCTGATCGAGCATCGCCGCCGTGTGCTGGTTCACGTAAGCGGCCGGGCAGGTCTGACAGGGAGGCGGCGCGCTCATCGAGATATCGTTCATCTCGTTGCCGCCGGGCTGATTGCGCGTGAAATCCCAACCTTGCAGCAGCAGGCCCTGGAACGCAGGGTGGTTCGGGTCGACACCCGTGTCGATGTCGGCTACGATTCCCGAGCCGCTCACGTTGAAGGTGTTGTGGGCTTGAGGAATCTGAATAATCTGTGCTGCCGGCTGATTCACGTAGCCGTCGGTGACCGTGTTCCCGTAGTAGTTGACGGGCGTGGTGTCCCACAGCCCGGCAGGCGGGTTGTCGGAAGTCGATTGACTCTGCGAATTCGGCGGAATCACGAGCGTCTGATCCGGCTCCGCATCGATGATTCCGGTCACAGTTTGCAGGACGCCGGCAAGAAGATTAGGAAGCAGTCCCGGCATCGGTCTGACCAGAAACACTTGGTTCAGGTTCCCGTCGATGTTGCCGACGACCGTGCACCCGTTGATAAGGCAAACCACCTTCAATCCGGCGAGACCCAGATTCGTGCGGACGATCACTCCCGGTTGAGGCGTCGTCAGGTTCGAGAGCGTGCTTCCGACGTTCGAAAGCAGGCCTCCCAGTAACCCCTGCGCCCCAGCCGGTTGGCCCCACAAACCGGCAAACAAAAGAACTGCCAGCCAGACTCTACGCTTCATGGTTTGCCCTGCTCCTTTGCGTACCCGCCCTTGAACTCGCTGTACCATTTCGGCACGATTACTAGTCTTGGCTTTTGTGCGTTGTCCGACCATAGTACGAACGGTTCTTTCTTGGGCTTCCGCGTCTAGACTTTTTTCCTGGTTCGTTTTCTCGATCTATAGCTAACAGATTTATAATCAGCGATCTCTGGACTGCCTTCCGCGAGGCTGATGGTGGGCTCCACGACAGGCAGGCAGAGCTCCTCGCCCGGCAGAATCACCCTCAGTTGAAGACCTCTACTCAAGTCGCACTCCAGGTAAAATTCCCCGAAGGGGCTTGTCGTCGATTCGACCAGTACTCGGCGCCCGCGGCAGAGCTTGACCGGCACCGCTCCCACGCTCTCGTTGGGCGTCGTTGAATTGAGCACCTGTCCCACAAGCGCCACCTTGTCCGTGTTGCGCTGCGGCTCGATTCGAACGTCGATCCGATAGTTGCTGACGCCGTAGAGCAGTTGGCGCTCGGCAGTTGCCGTCGATCGGACGCCGGCCACGAGAGGCGTGGACGCGCTATCGAACAGCAGCTTCGCGATCACCTCCTTCACCCGGCCGGCCTTACGCGGCCCGTGAATGCCGAAGGTGCCCTTCACCATCGCCACCGCGCTCGCGGGTGGTGCGTACGCTGATTCGCGTCTGCCGGCCTCGTAGAAGCGCTGCCACAGACTCAAAGTCTTCGAGCACTGCTTGCAGCCCTCGCCCAAGTGGCTTTCCATCTCGGCCCGTTCGCTCGGTCCCACCAGGTTCCGCGCAAAATCGATCCACTCTTCCATCGAAAAATGTCGCATCCGTCCTCCCCCAAAATTTAGTTGCACCGGTCCCATCCCCTCCGGCTCCCGCCCGTGGCGGCTCTGCCGGAAACTCCATCACCAACGCATATGGGAAAGTACTAAGGTGAAAAATATAGGGAGCTACCGCAATTTCTGATCGGGGCGGCCTACGAGGCTAAGGTCTTTCCTATCAATGCGAAAGGCGCCCAGTAGTAAGGATGCGGATAAATGGAGCGCAGTTCTTGCATGGCGCCTTGCAAGGCGACGGCTTTCGTCTGGCCGTCTCGGAACCGCCGGTAAAAGGCGGCCATGAACTCGGAGGTGCTTCGGTCGTGGACGTCCCAGAGCGTGAGCAGCAGAGACTGCGCGCCGGCGAAGAGGAGCCCGCGGATTAGGCCAAGCAGTTCGTCTCCCGGGCTGACGACATTCATGCCGGTCGCGCAACCGCTCAGGGTCACCAGTTCCGCCCGCAGCTTGAGTTGATACAGGTCGTAGAGGTTCAGGTACGCGTCTCCGAGGCGGATGCCGGAGAACATCGGGTTGTCCTGCCGGAAGTTGCCGTGCGTGGCGATGTGAATCAACCGGCTCTGCGCACCTGTTTCGCGCAGCTTTGCCTCGTTCGCTTCGGCGCCAACAACCAGTTCCGCCCCGGGCAGCATCGCGGCCACCGACTGCACTTCGTTCAGGATCAACGGCGCGCGCGAGTCGGGAACGCCGAGCACGAGCGAACCGCCGGAATCGAGATCGGGCTTTCGCTGGCACAGCGCGAAAATGCTCGCGCTGGGGGCGTAGGAAACGGTGAACGAATCGATGAGGTACCCCGCGCCGTCGTGCAGAGCGTGAAACGGAAGATAATGCAGGATGCCGTGAGGAACGATCACCACGTGCTCGGCACGCAGTTGGGCGCGCAATTCCGCGAAAACCTCTTCGTAGAGCTGGCCGAGGTGCGATCGCATCGCATCGAGCAGCGGCTTTTGGAACGTCTGCACGTACTCGGGGCCCAGCCGGAACTTCGAAATCTGCAGGTGGAGCATCCGCAGCAGGTGCATGACGCGCGAGATCGGCGTTACGGGAACAATTTCCAGTTCGTCCCGGGTAACCACGGCCGCGACGAGATGGTCTTTGATGCTGAAGTATTCGACGAGCGCCGTTTCTGGTGGCAGGCACTCTCGGACGTCCTTCAGCGAACCGATCGCGGACGGCGAATCCGCGTTCACGCCCGGTTGCGGGGCGGGCAAATCGCGCAGGGCGCGGAGCAGGTCATTCTCGTGGGCCAGCGCTTCTTTTTGCAGCTTCTCGATGCGCTTCGGCGAAGGATCGTCCGAGCGTAGCTGCTCGAGTTCGATGCGCCGGTAATACCAATTCAACTCCTCGCGCATTTCGCGCACCCGCCGGACGAGCCCGCTCTGCCCCGCTTCCGCCACCGGGAGCACATGGCCGTGCTGCACGAGCAGTTCGGCCAAGCTCCGCGATTTTGCGAGTTCCATGTAGCCGAACGCTTCTTCGCGCGAGTCACCGGCTTCGTTCTTGTTCATGCAGAGCTCGACGAGGCACTCGTAGACCTCCAGCCGATTCTTCATGAACGCGATCTTCAGTTCTTCGCCGTGGAGGCTGCTGCGCAGCGTCTCGAGCGCGCCGCGCGCCCTCTGGTAGGAGTCGTACGCGCCCCCGGAATCTTCGGAAGTCTGCTGGATCTGCCCCATCAGGAATTCGGCCTGATACCGCAAAACGGGCGCTTCGAGCGACGCCAAACGCTTCAGCGCGCGCTCACACTCGGATCGGGCGGCGCTGCAATCTCCGGTCCGCATCGCGAGACGCGCCAGCAGCAAATGACACAGTACGGCCTTACCGGGCAGAAACGAGGTGTCGAAAAACGCCGCCGCTCCCGAGCAAAGGCGCCGCGCCTCGAATAAGCGGCCCTCGTTGTAGAGAACAACCGCCTGGTAAAGATCGATCAGCCACGGCCACACCAGGTTCTTTTCGTTAACGAATTTCGGACGCGCCTCGGCGAAGAGTTCCAGCGACCGGACAGCTTTGCCCAACTGGCTCAGCGCCATCGCTTCGTTCGCCTGGCACTTCGCCTCTTCGTACCCCATGCCGAGCTTTTGAAATCGAAGATAGCCCTCGTGCGCCGTCTCCATCGCCTCGGCGCTGAGATTCAGCTCCAGGTAAATCTCCGAAAGGTCGAGGTGGCAAAGCGCCATCACGTAGGCGTCGCCGTTTTTCTCGCAGGCTTCACGCGTGGCCCGCAGCATCTCGATCGCCCGCCCGTATTCACCGCGCAGATAGTAGAGATACGCGATGTTGTAGTCGCTCTGCGTCACGAGGAGCGTCATATCGTGCTGGACGCACATCTCTCTCGCCCGCTGATAACTCGCGAGCGCTCGCGGGAAATCGTTGAGCGTGATTAGGCACACCGCCATGTTGTACATCGCGACGGCCAGGCCCTCGGAGTCGTGAAGCGGCAGCAGCGCCTCGTAGGCGCGCTCGTAGCAGGCTAGACCCTCCTCGAAACGGTCCTGCCGATGATAAATGTTGCCGACGTTGATCTGGACGTGCGCGAGCCGCTGGCGGTCGCCGAGGCGGGTGAAAATTTCCTCGGCCTTCTTGGCGTTCTCGAAGGCCTTGTCGTACTGCCCCAGCAGGATTAGAGGCTGAATCGAAGGAATCAGCGTTCGCGCCTCTTCCGTCTCGTTGCCAATTTTCCGGAAGACCTGCAAAGCTTGCGCGTGGAATTCCAGCGCTTTTTGGTTCTCGCCGACGATCATCAGCGCGTTTGCTTTGGATCGCAGCGCGCGCCCCAACGCCTCCTGGTTGCGCAGTTTTTGCGCGATGGCAATGGCCGATTCCACCAGTGCGACGGCGTGGCGTGTGTCCGAGCGCAACTTCGCGCGCGCAACGTCGTTCAGCTGCTGCAGCGCTTTTTCTTCGTAGAGGTTCTTGTGCCGCGCCAGGAATCGCTTTCGGGCGGCATCCGATGTGAGGTTTCCCAGGTCGTGCAGCAACTTTTCAGAAAGCGGGGCCTTGGAATTCCGCTTCGTCACGAGAAGCCCGCCTCGAGCAGCTTCTTGCGGAGCCGGTCGAGGCACCGCTGGCGAATGAAGCCGATCGAGCCCAGAGCGATTCCAAGCTCGCGCGCCACGTCCTCGTATGGCCGCGCCGGCTCCTCGAAGAAGAGCATGCGCACCAGGCGCTGGCAGCGGTCCGGCAATTCGTCCATCACCTGGCGAATTTTCTGCTCCTCTTCAGCTTCATGCAGGACGCTTTCGGCTCGTGCGGGCGTGCTCTGTTCGAAGGCCGGATCGCTCGGGTCGACCGTCTCCGTCCGCTGCGCGTACTTTTTCCCGTGAAGACACTTGTGGGCCGTTACCTGAATGATCCACTTCGGCAATGCTTCCGGATTCCGCAGCTTCGGCAATTCAGCGAGAAGCTCGAGGCAAACGGCCTGAAAAATGTCGGAGGCGTCGTCCTGCGAGAAGTGGTATTTCACCGGAATCGAATAGATCAGGTTCTTGTACTTGTCCACGAGCACGGACCACGCTTCCTGATTCCCGGCTAGGCATTCGCTCACCAAGCGGCGGTCCGGCCACTCCTTGAACCGGTCGTTTGCGGGCGCTTTTCGCCGGAGGGGCATCGGTTTCTCGATTTGTGCTCTAGCGGACATAGAGCTGGTCGACATTCCACAGCGTGTAAGGACTCAGAATGGCGGGTTGAAAGTTTCCGACGCGATCGCTCGCACCGGCCAAAATGTCCGGGCTCACCAGGCAGATGACCGGCAGATTCTGCGCGACGATTTCCTGCACGCGGTCGTAGAGGCGCTTGCGCTTGGCATAATCCAGCGTCACGAGTTGCTGCTGCATCAGACGGTCGATTTCCGCTTCCCAGGGCGTGGCGGGCTTGGCCTCGTTGGGGTGCCAGAGGTGCGTGTCGCCGTTAGACATCCACACGTTCATCTCGGCTGTCGGGTCCGCGTCGCCACTGGCCAATCCCATCACGGCCGCTTCGTAGTCGTGGCTGTTCAAGAGGCGGGCGACCATCGCGTGGAATTCGAGCGAGACGACGTGGACGTTCATTCCCAGGTGGCTGAGGTCGTCCTGAATCAGGGCGGCGATTTTCACGCGCTGCGCGTTCGACGAACTCGTGAGAATGGAGAACTCGACGGGGAGTCCTTTCGCATCGATCAGCGTGCCGTCGCTCTTCCAGGAAAAGCCCGCGCTTTTCAGCAAATCGCGCGCGCGGTCGATGGACCGCGGCTCGCGAGGAATGCTCGCATCGATCCACAGCTTGTTTCCCGGAGTCACCTGCGTCCAAATTGGAGTCGCGCGGCCGTTATAGGCGAGACGCACGATCGCCTCACGGTCGATGGCGGCGGAGACCGCTTGCCGAAATCGCGCGTCCTCGAACCAGCATTGCTTGTGCGCAAGATCGGGCGATGCTTTCGGACCGAGGTCGTTCAAGTTGAAGAATAGAAAATTGTATTCGAGGCCGGGACCGAGATCATCCAGGTGATAGTGTCTGGCGGCCTGCTGTTTTGACAGCACGGCGAAATTCTCCGCGCTCAGCCGGTCGATCACATCCGTATCGCCCGCCTGAAAGCGGATCGCCTGGGTGTCTTCGCTCGAAACAAAGAGGAACACGATCTCATCAAGGTATGGCAAGCGATTGCCGCTACGATCTTGTTTCCAGTAATACGGATTGCGCTCGAGGACGATCCTCTCGCCCGGCACGTATTCCTTCAGCCGGAAGGGCCCGAGCCCCGCGAACTGGCTCGGCTGCATCGAAACACTCAACGCTTGTGAAAAGGTCCCGCCGCGATAGGCGCTCTCGAGAAGATGCCGCGGAAGGATCGCGAAGCCGTCGAAAAGGCGGTCTGCCGCCGCATAGGACTGCGCCAGGGTGAAGCGGACCGTCTCGCTATCGACTTTCTCGACCGCGATCGGCTTCCCTCCAACCACCAACAGATCGCGCTGGGGCGAATCGATTTTTTCATCGAGATAAAGCTGGAAACTGAAGACCACATCATCCGCCGTCAGCGGCTGCCCGTCCGAAAACCGAATGCCCCGGCGAAGATGCAGCGTGTATTGCTTGCCGTCCCGCGAAACAGTCCACGACTTGGCGAGCGCGGGCTCCGTCTTTTGCGTGGCGCGATTGATGTCGATCAGGTCTGCGGTGAGGCAGCGAATCACGTCCTGCGAAGCGGCATCCTCGGCGAGCACGGGATTCAGCGTCTTGGGTTCGGAGCGAAGCGCGAAAACGAGACGCCCGCCGGCGTGTCCCACGGGACTTGTCGTCACCATGAGATCTTCGCCCACTGGCGGCTGCGCCGCCGAAGCGCTGCATGCCGGAAAGCACGCGCAAATCGCCGCAAACCCAAGCGCAGCAATGGATTTCCCAAGCCCAGCCCTCGCCATACTACACTCTTAGCAAACAATCTTCGGTTTTTATAGCGAGACGGACTTGAGGCGTTCCTGTAATGCATCGGCCATCGTGTAATAGCCCAGAAATAAAGGAATTAGCAGCAGCGCTGGAAGGAACATCCACCAGTAAGAGGAGAGTACATAGTATTGCTGCAACGACGAAAGTAGCGTGCCCCAGCTTGCCATCGGTTCGCCCACGCCGAGCCCCAGAAAACTCAACGTCACTTCAGCCAGCACATACTGGGGAATGAGCAGCGCGATTTGCGTAAAGACTACGCCGTATGTTTGCGGCAACACGTGCTGGAAGAGCAGGTGCGCGTCCGACGCCCCGAATCCTCGCGCCGCTAATACGAATTTTCGCTCCTTCGCGCTCAGCACGACGCCACGAATCATTCGCGCCGGACGCGCCCATCCAATCAGTCCCATCACGGCGACCAGCAGCAGAAACACCTGCCACTCCGCGATGTGCAGCGGCAGCGCCGCGCGAACCGCAAACAATAAGTAGAGCCACGGCAGCGCGAGAAAGATTTCGCTTCCGCGCATCAGCAACTCGTCGATCCAGCCTCCGTAAAATCCCGCCAGGGCCCCGATTACGACGCCGAGGAACACCGAAAGCGCGGCAGCCAGCAGTCCCGCGAGCAGCGAAATTTGTCCGCCGTACAGAAACCGCGAAAGCTGATCGCGGCCGTAGCCGTCGGTGCCCATCAGAAACAACCGCCCATCACCCTCCACGCCCACGAGATGGAGGCGCGATTCGATGAGCCCGGCGACCTTGTACGGTGCACCTCTCACGAAAAACCGGAGCGGATAGAGCTCGCTCGTGTCCGCCACGTAGGCGCCGGGATTCGCGGGATCGTCTTTCAGCCCGTAGACGAAAGGCCGCAGATGAACTTTTCCGCGAGCATCGGTGAAATGAAGACGCGTGGGCGGGGCGAAAGGCATCTCGCGGTCCTGCACGGCGAATCCGTATGGCGCGAAGAAGCCGGCGAAAAGGATCAGCGCGTGGAAAACCGCCAACAGGATCAGCGCGCCCCACAGTTTGCGCCGGGATTTCACTCGTTCTCCAATCGAATTCGCGGGTCGCTGACGAAAAGGAGCAAATCCGCGATCAGGTTGCCCATTACGAGAAATACCGAAGAGAGCATCACGACCGCGACCACCACATATACGTCGCGCGAAAAGATCGATTCGACGAGCAGCGGCCCCAACCCGGGCCAGCTCAGCACCACCTCGGCGAGCATCGACGTGCTGAGCATCGTCGCCACCGAGAAACCCAACAGAGAAATCAGCGAATTCGACGCGGCGGGCAGCGCATATCGAAACAGCACACGCCCGCGAGAAATTCCATGCCCGCGAGCCGCGCGGATGAACGGTGAGTCGAGCGCCTCGGTCATTGCGGCCCGCACGTGCCTCATCAGCACGGGTGTCATCACGAGTGCGAGTCCCGCGGCGGGCAGCACGAGGTGGAAGGCGATGTCTTTCGCCCTGCTCCAGAAATTCGCCTCGCCAATGCCCGGCGACACCATCCCGCCTGTCGGAAACCATCCCGTCCGAGCGGCGAGAAGAAGCAGTCCGAGAAAGAGGAGCATATCCGGAATTGTGAGAATCGCGGACGTCGCCAGGGCGCCGATGCGATCGCCGAGCGCGCCGCGCTTTGCGGCGCTCCACACCCCGAGGGGAAGCGCCAGCAGCCACGCCAGCGCGGTGGCCGTTCCGGACAATAGCAGGGTGTTGCGCGCGCGGACGCGCAGCAACGGCGCGACGGCGCTGTTCGTCGCCATCGAGTATCCGAGGTTGCCTTTCAGCATCGCGCCGAGCCACCGCTCGTAGCGGACCGGCAGAGGCCGGTCGAGCCCGTACTGCGCGCGAATCGCCTCCACCGTGCGCTCGGAAATCTGCGGATTCAGCCGCATCTCGTCGAAGAAATCGCCCGGCGCGAGTTGCAGCAGCGCAAAGGAAAAAAACGAAACCGCCAGCAGCAGAAGAATCGCGTGGACGAAGCGGCGAGCGAGATATCTCATAGCGATCCTCTAGGCCAGCCGCCTCTGGTAGATCGATTCGAGCGACGGCATCGCCGCGAAGAGCGCCTGCGTGTCGGGGTGTTCCGGATGGGCGAATAGTTCCGCGGCGGGCTTCTGCTCGACGATGCGGCGCTCGCTCATCACGGCGACGTCATCGGCGAATTCGGCGACGGCTCGCAGGTCGTGCGAAATGTGGATGTACGTCAGCGAATGGGTCTCGCGCAAATCGGCGAGCAGCTTCAGGATCGTTTGCTGATTCACCAGGTCGAGGCTCGACAGCGCCTCATCCAGAATCAGCAGCTTCGGCTCGAGAGCGAGGGCGCGCGCAATCGCCAGGCGCTGCCGCTGGCCGCCGCTAAATTCGAGCGGCCGCTTCGCCGCGGAACGCGCCGGCAAACCCACCTGCTCCATCAGTTCCTGTGCCCGCAGACGTCGCGCGTCTTTCGTTCCCATTTTCTGAATCACAAGCGGTTCCGTGATGATCTCCTCGGCGGTAAAGCGCGGATTCAGCGCTGTAGTGGGGTCCTGAAAGATCAGCTGCACCCGGCGGTGCATCGCCAATCGCCCTCTTCGATCACCCCGCGCAAATAGATTCTTGCCCTCGAACCAGATTTCGCCGGCCGTCGGCTTTTCGAGCAGCGCC
>Ga0335074_10014108_pt1 | contig 11217 bp, 9 predicted proteins | sample Lox_Sample_23_FD_206715 | JGI IMG/M metagenome (GOLD analysis project Ga0335074, IMG submission 206715) | Soil microbial communities from Loxahatchee National Wildlife Refuge, Florida, United States - Lox_Sample_2.3 | ecosystem: Environmental > Terrestrial > Soil > Wetlands | place: USA: Florida...
CCCGTCGATCGTGAAGAACTCGAGGGCGCGAGCGCGGGCCGCCGCCGCTAGACCGAGCCGCAGGTCGTCATCGCGCAGCAAGGAAAGGAAGGCCTCGGCCATCGCTGCCGGGCTACCCGGCGGCACCACGACGCCGGTGTCGCCGACGGCCTCGGTCACCCCGCCGACATCGGTCGCGACACAGGTCCGCCCGCATGTCATGGCTTCGATCAGGCTGTAGGGGAACCCTTCGGAGACGCTGGACAGGGCAACGACGCGGCCGGCACCGTAGGCCTCCGCCACGTTCTTCAGATGCCCCTCGAACGTGGCGGCCCCGGCGATGCCGAGTTCGGCCGCCAGCGCCTGGCACTTTTCCAGGTACGACTCCCTGCCCTTGGGCGGCGCGCCGAACATGCGCAGTCGCGCGTCCGGCATCTCCTTGTGCACCAGCGCGAATGCCCGCAGCAATGTCTCCAGGTCCTTGATCGGATCGATCCGCCCTGCCCACGCGATGGCGGGTTCCGGCGGCTCGTTCTCGAAGACCGGGAAGTTCGCCGGGTCGACCCCGTTGTAGACCGTGCGAATTCGCGCCGGGTCAGCGCCAAGCCGCTCCTCCCACCGGCGGTTGTAGATATTGCACGGAGTGATCGTGTCCGCTTCCCGGTAGCCGAGCGCGCAAAGCTGGCGCATGAACGCGAGGTAGAGGGACTTCACTGGCCACCGGTAGGGCAGCTTGCGCCCGTTCAGGTACTGCTCGCGTAGGTAGATACCGTGCTCGCTGACGATTACCGGCGTCTTATGCCGCCACTTCGCGGTAAGCGCGGGCAGCACGCCCAGTCCGTTCGTCGCGACGTGGATGACGTCTGCCTCGACCGGTCGATGCGACAGCGGCCGTAGCGAGTGCTCGAGCAGTTGCACCGCGGTCACCGCGTCATGCAGGGTGGGCGCGTACTGCTCGGTGGCGGGCCAGCGCGCGCACCACCTTTCGGTGAGCAGCCCCACCGCCTTCTCGCTGGCCAGGGCCGCCGTCAGGTTCGCTTGCTGGCCGAATTCGCACAGCTCGTGAATCGTGTCGGCGAACACCTGGCCATGTGGATCGGCGACCGGATCGACCACCGAATCCCACAGCGCGCACAGCAGCCGCGACGGTAGCTCGTCCCGCCGGCACTGGCGGTGCCGGCCGCCCGGACTTCCCCGCAGCGGCAGCGTGGCGTGCAGTGTTCCCCACAGCGGCACCGTGACGAGCGAGCTGACGTTGCCCGGCAGGTCCCACACCACCGACTCGTTCCCTGTCCCGACGAGGGCGAGCAGGCAGAACTCGTAATCAGGCATCCCGCGAATGAGCTGGTCGCACCATACACTCACGCCGCCGAAGGCATGCGGATACGTGCCTTCTGTCATCATTGCGACTTTCATTCCGGCTGCTCACCGCCTCGTGGCCCGCCGGACCGCGGAACTCGCGCGAAATTCATCAGTTCGCCACATTTATGAAAGCTGCTTGGCCATCTCCCGCGACGAGTTTGCGCGGCACTCCAAGAAATAGCCCCATGCCTCCCCCAAAGGCCAGCGGCTGGTTAGCCCCCCAGCGTTTCCCCTATTTGGAGACGCGGTCCTACTGCTCGCGGATGGCATGCGACTATCGATGTTATCGTTTTGTTATGTAGAAGAACACCGGCGCGGAGCGGCGCGCTTAATGATCTAATCTCTGCTTATCACTGCTGGTAGAAGCACACGGCCTCATAAGCATCGATGCATTTATGGACATATCCGCAGATTTCTGTTTTGCAAAAGGAAATATCGGCGCTCCGTCGGCATCGGAGTCATTCTGTCCACCCGGGGCGGTCTGATCGGGCGGTGCGGCGACCCGAATCTTAGATATTGCAACCCGAAATCATTACTCCAGCGATAAATGCTGGCCCGAATAGGCAGAACCCGCCGGTGCTCAATCCTGGCCGCGCCCGTCGGCGTTGTTCGACGGTGTGAGCAGGCCGCGATTGAACGCGACGGCGACGGCGGCGGCGCGGTCGGTGACGCCTAGCTTGGCGTAGATGTGCAGCAGGTGCGTCTTCACCGTGGCCTCGCTGATGAACAGCCTGGCGGCCGCTTCCCGGTTGGTTGTTCCCGCCGCCACCAGTGCGAGGACCTCCAGTTCCCGCTCGCTGAGGATCTCGGGTTCCGCTGCCCTGACCCGGTTCATCAGCCGGGATGCCACCGACGGTGCGAGCACCGACTGGCCGGCCGCGGCCGCCCGCACGGCGCGCAGCAGCTCGTCCCGCGGCGCGTCCTTGAGCAGGTAGCCGGTAGCCCCCGCCTCGATCGCGGGCAGCACGTAGCTGTCGTTGTCGTAGGTGGTGAGGACGAGCACGCGGGCCGGGTTGCCGCGCCTGGACAGCTCGCTGATCGCGGTTACGCCGTCCATGCCCGGCATGCGCAGGTCCATCAGGATCACATCGGGCCGCACCGCCTCGGCGAGCCGCAGCGCTTGCGAGCCATCGGCCGCCTCGCCGGCCACCTCGAAGTCAGGGTCGGCGGCGAACATGCCGCTTAGCCCGTCCCGGACCACCGGGTGATCATCCGCGATCAGCAGCCTGATCGGCGCCGGGGGGGCGCTCATGACTCGGCCAGCGCCGAGACGGTCGGCACACAGGTCGGCACACAGGCGGAGATCGCCGTGCCGCCGCCCGGCTCCGACTCGACCTGAAGAGTGCCTGCCAGGCTCTCGATCCGCTCGCGCATCGCCACCAGGCCGAAGCACTCCCGTCCGGGCGCCTGCGGATCGAAGCCCACGCCGTCGTCGCGCACGTCCAGCGCCACCTCGCTGTCCATGTAGGAGACGGTTAGTCCGACCCGGGTGGCGCGGGCGTGCTTGGCGACGTTCGTCAGCGCCTCCTGGGCCGCCCGCAGCAGCGCGAACTCGATCTCCGGCTGCACCGGCCGCACCGTGCCCGTGGTCGTGACCAGCGCCGGAACGCCGTTCAGGCCCGACCAGCGCTCGGCGACGCCGGCCAGCGCCTCGCTCAGCAGTGCGGTCTCAAGCGGCTCGGGCCGCAACGCGCGCACCGATCGGCGTGCCTCGGTCAGGCTCTCCCGGGCGAGCCTGGTGGCGGCCGCCACATGCCGCCGCCAGCCCGCGCCCGCTTGGACCGCGCCATCGGCGGCCTGCTCGGCGGCCTGAAGCTGGGTGACGATCCCGGTGAGCCCCTGCGCCAGCGTGTCGTGGATCTCGCGTGCCATTCGCTGCCGCTCATCCGCGACCCCGGCCTCCCGCGCCTGCGCCAGCAGTCGCTGGTGCAGGCGCTCGTTCTCGGCGATCGTCGCCTTGAACCGCTCATTCGCTTCGCGCAGCTCCGCGAGTGACCGCTGGTGCTGCAAGATCTGCTCGTCGCGCTCGTGTAGCAGCCACATGAGGCTGCACAGCAGGAGGAGGTCGATGGCCAGGGCCATGACGAAGATGCTCACCCGGAACAGCGGCGAGCCCACCGCGCCGGACGTCTGCGAGATCGCCGCAGCGAACGCGCAGCCGGCGGCGCCAGCCAGCTGCCACGGCCACCGCAGCAGCGTGCGTGAGTAGCCGTAGCAGACGGCGGTGAAGAACCCGAACCAGCCGGCGGTGCTCGCCAGGGCCGCGGTGATCAGGATCAGCACGGCGACGAACACCGCCATGTGCGGCGCCCGGCCTCGCCACCATGGGTTCAGCGTGTACATGGTCAGCATCCACACGACGGCGAACGCGCACACGCACACATCGAAGATCCGGTCGGGGCCCTGCACCGCGTTCTTGTGCGCGAGGGCGACCACGGCAAGCACCACCAGCAGCACATACGGCAGGCCGGGCGCGGTCGAGCTGAGGAACCTTGGCTTTTCCCGCTGCCACCGCTGGAGCCTGGCGCGCAATTGACCGCTCATCTCCTCCCGCTGCTCCTTCCGCCTCGAATCTACGCACCCAGCATGACGGTTGTCACTCGGCCGCGATCGCCCGCAGCACGTCGAGCTTTGCCGCCCGGCGGGCCGGCCAGCTCGCGGCCAGCAGCCCGAGCACGGCGGCGAGCACGAGGAACAGCACGAGCCTGGTCACCGGGACGCTGGTTTCGGTGAGGCCCGACTGCCGCAGCGACGACACGAGCGCCAGGCCCATCAGCGTGCCCACCACGATCCCGATGACCGCGCCGAACACCGCCAGGATCACCGCCTCCGATCTGATCATCGACCGGACCTGCGGCCGGCGCATGCCGACCGCGCGGAGCAGCCCGATCTCGCGGGTCCGCTCGAGCACCGAGAGCATGAGGGTGTTCACGATCCCGATGAGCGCGATAAGCACCGCCAGTGCCAGCAGCGCGTAGACGAGCCCGAGAATCGTGTTGATGCTCGACGCCTGGGACTGCTCGAACTGCGCCGTGGTCTGCACTTGCGCGGTCGGATAGGTTGCCAGCGCCCGCTCCACCGCGGCCTGCACGCCCGCGCCGCCGTTGGTGGCCAGCAGGACCGCGCCGGGATGCGGGTCCCTGAAGTGCGGGAGGAAGTACGAGGAGCTGACCAGGTAGCTCTGGATGAGCGCGTTGGCCTGGTAGATCCCGCCGATACGGATAGTTGTGGAACCCGTGTAGGCGAATTTCACCGGAACCGTGTCGCCGACCGTAAGGTGATCCGATGTCGCGGTGTTGGAGTCGATGAGCAGTTCACCCGCGTCGAGCGCGGCCGGACTGCCCGCCGTCATTCGCAGGATCACGGTGTCGGCCAGGTTCTTGGTCGTCACTCCCGTGATCGTGGCGAGGTCGCCGCGGAACTCGAACTGGTTCCGGTACACGGTATTGGTCGCCGTGACCCCGGGCACGGCGGCGACCACCGCCGGCACGTTCCCACTGAGCTGGCTGGTCCCGCTGCCGGAGATCAGGATGTCGGCGCTGATCGCCTGGTCCACGCTGCTGGTGGCCGAGTCCGAGAACGACGCGCCGAACACCGTGATCGCCGAGACCAGGGCTAGTCCCACCATGAGCGCCGCGGCGGTCTGCGCGGTGCGGCGCGGACTGCGCATGGAGTTCTGCCGCCCGAGCTTTGCGGGCGTGCCGAACCACCGTGCCAGCGGCCGCCCGAGCACACCCGCGAGCGGCCGGACGATCGCCGGCGCCAGCATGGCCACGCCGATGAACACGCACACGGCGCCCGCCCCGACGAGCGCGACGACGGGCTTGCTCAGGCCGATGGCGAGCAGGGCCACGCCGACCACGGTGAGCGCGGCGCCGGCGATGAGCCGCCGCCGTGCCTGGCGGGCGCCGTCTCCGTCCGCCGGACGGTCGGCGAGTGCCGCCACCGGCGGGATGCGTACCGCGTTCCGTGCCGGTCCGATCGCTGAGGCGACCGTCACCAGGGTCCCGACAAGAAGCCCGACGATCGCGGTCCGCGGCTCGAATGTCAGCGGACCGGTGGGCAGCGTGATGCCGAACCCGCGCAGCAGTGCCTCCAGCCCGAGGGCGGCGACCACGCCGAGGCCGATGCCGATGGCGGAGGAGACCACGCCGACGATGGCCGCCTCGGTCAGCACCGAGCGGAACACCTGGCGCCTGCTCGCGCCGACCACCCGCAGCAGGGCGAGTTCGCGCGTTCGCTGGCCCACGATGATCGAGAACGTGTTGTAGATCGTGAACGCGCCGACGAACAGCGAGATCAGCGCGAATACAAGGAGCGCGGTGTTGAAGAACGACAGCGCCTGGCTGACCGCGTTCGTGTTCTCGTTCACCACAGTCTGCCCGGTGACGACCTCGACGCCCGGCGGCAGCACCCGCTCGATGTCGCGCTGCACCGCGGCCTTGTCGGCACCCGGCGTGGTCACCACGTTAATGGCGTCATACAGTCCGGTCTCGCCGAGCAGCCGCTGCGCGGTCGGCAGCGTGAACGCCGCCAGGGTCGAGCCGGCCAGGTTGTCCGCGGTTCCGAACTGTGCGATCCCGGTGATGGTGAACGTCTGCGGCGTCCTGGACCCGGTGGACAGGATCCGCACCCGCTGCCCGACGCTGAACCCCTGGCTCTGCGCGGTCGCGGCGTCCATCACCACGTCGCCGGAGGTGGTGGGCGGGCTGCCGGCGATCAGGCGCAGGCTGGAAATCTGCGGGTCGGTATCCCAGGCGACGCCCAGGGTGGGCGCGCCCGCGTTCGAGATCGGCTTTCCGTCGGGCGCGATGAACTGGGCGTAGCCCTGGACCTGCGGGTCGATGCCGGCCACGCCGGGTACCGCTCGGACCTTGGCCGCGACGGACTCGGGCATCGGATTACGCGTCGCGTTGGCGCCGCTGCCAAACTGCGCCACACCGCGCACCTGGAAGTCGACCTTGTGGTACACGCTCGTGAACAGCGTGGAGAAGGTGCTGTTGAGCGTATCCGTGAGCACGAACGTCCCGGAGATGAACGTGACGCCGAGCACGATCGCCAGCGCGGTTAGCGCCAGCCGCAACTTGTGGGCGAACAAGCCCCGGAGAGTCACCTTGCGCATCTCAGGCTCCCAGGGTCCGCATCCGCTCGAGGACGGAGTCGGCGGTCGGCTGCCCGAGCTCGCCGACCACGTCCCCGTCGGCGAGGAACACGACCAGGTCCGCGTACGCGGCGGCACGCGGGTCGTGCGTCACCATGACGACGGACTGGCCGAATTCCCGCACCGACCGCTTGAGGAACGCCAGCAAGTCGGCGGAGGCGTTGGAGTCCAGGTTGCCGGTGGGCTCGTCCGCGAAGACCAGGTCCGGCTTGTTGACCAGCGCCCGGGCGCACGCGACCCGCTGCTGCTGGCCGCCGGAGAGCTCGGCCGGGCGGTGCGTGAGCCGGTCCGCGATGCCCAGCTGCGCGGTCAGGTAGCCGACCCACTCCTGGTCCGCCCGCCTGCCCGCGAGGTCGATGGGCAGCGTGATGTTCTCCGCCGCGGTCAGCGTCGGCACGAGGTTGAAGTACTGGAAGACGAAGCCGATGCGGTCGCGGCGCAGCCGGGTGAGTCCGGCGTCGTCGAGTCGCCCGATGTCCTGCCCGCCGACCTGCACCGTGCCCGACGTGGGCCGGTCAAGGCCGGCCATGCAGTGCATCAGGGTTGATTTTCCGGAGCCCGATGGCCCCATAACGGCCGTGAACCGGCCGCGTTCGAAGGTCACGCTGACGTCATTCAGCGCGCGTACCGCCGCCTGGCCAGCCCCGTAGACCTTGGAGAGGTTCACCGCCGTGGCGGCGTAGGTCTCTATTACTCCCGTCATGCTCCCAGCGTCGCCGAGACCCGCCTACCGCGAAACGGACACCCGGCCGGGATCCGGTGCCATCGGGCGGATTCGGCCGGCCGGCCGGATGGCTTATCAGCATCGGCCGATCGGCTGATCCCGCTCACACACAGGCTGTGGATAACCTGTGCGCAAGTTGTTGCGGTCGTGTGGATATGGCCCGTTCTGAAGGGGATTCTCCGGTGGACAATTGACCCGAGTCTGTGGACAACTGGTTGACACGCGGACTACCGGCGGGATCGGGTACCCTTACCTAGTCACGAACAAGGCGGAGTAGCTCAGTCGGCAGAGCAAGCGGCTCATAATCGCTGTGTCACCGGTTCAAGTCCGGTCTCCGCTACCCAGTCAGGTAACCTTGATCGTTGATCCGTTCGTGTAGACAGACCCTCGTGTAGAAAGGCACTCCATCGTGGCTGCCACCGATGTCCGGCCGAAGATCACGCTGGCTTGCCAGGAGTGCAAGCACCGCAACTACATCACCAAGAAGAACCGGCGCAACGATCCGGACCGTCTTGAGCTGAAGAAGTTCTGCCCGAACTGCCGTCGGCACACCGACCACCGCGAGACCCGCTAGTCGCCCGCCCGGGCAAGGGTCACCGAGCGTGCCGCTGAACCCCGAGTACGTCGGCCGCGTTTACGGTCCAGCCGAGCCGTACGAGGTCAGCCGGGTCAAGATCGCCGATTTCGCGGACGCGATCGGCGATTCCTCCGAGCTGTACCGCAACCGGGAAGCCGCCATCAAGGCGGGGTACCCGGACGTGATCGCGCCGCCCACGTTCGCGATCGTGATCAGCATGGCCTCCAGCCGCCATGCGAACCTCGATCCCGGCCTGGGGCTGGATTACTCGATGGTCGTCCACGGCGAGCAGTCCTTCACGCACGCGCGTCCGCTGCGCGCCGGCGACGTCGTGGTGGCGACTACCACCATCGAGTCGATCAAGTCGGTCGGCGCGATGTCGATGCTCGTCACCGCTACGGACATCGCAACCGTCGAAGGCGAGCACGTCTGCACCGCCAGGTCCACGATCGTCGAGCGGGGAGCCAGCTGATGACCGTCAGCTATGCGGACGTCGAGCCGGGCACCGAACTGCCCGCCCGGAGCTACCAGGTCACCCGCCTTGACCTGGTGAAGTACGCGGGCGCAGCGGGCGACTTCAACGTCATCCACTGGAACGAACGCATCGCCAAGTCCGTCGGCCTGCCGAACGTCATCGCGCACGGCATGTACACGATGGCGCAGGCGGGCAAGTTCGTCACCGAGTGGGCCGGAGACCCGGGCGCGGTCACCGACTTCGGCGTGCGCTTCTCCGCCATGGTCCCGGTGCCCGACGACGACGCTGGCGCGACCATCGAGTTCACCGGTAAGGTCCTCGACAAGCTCGAAGGCAACAAGGTCACCGTCGACATCGTGGCGAAGGCGGCGGGGGCGAAGGTGCTGACCCGCGCCCGCGCCACCGTCCGCCTTCCGTGACTTCGCTCGCCGACTACACGACACTCGGCCTCGGCGGCCCGGCCAGGAACTTCTTCGCCGCGTCGGCCGAAGCCGACCTGATCGAGGCGGTAAGGGCCGCGGACGCGGCCAGCGAGCCCGTCCTGCTCCTCGGTGGCGGCTCCAACCTGGTGATTTCCGACGAGGGTTTCCCGGGCACCGTCATCCACGTGAATACCCGCGGCCTCACGTACGCCGACGCCGGCGACGGTGCCGTCGAGGTAACCGTCGCGGCCGGTGCGGACTGGGATGACGTGGTCGCCGCCACGGTCGCGGAGGGCCTGGCCGGCCTCGAGACGCTGTCCGGCATCCCCGGTCGCTCCGGCGCGACGCCGATCCAGAACGTCGGTGCGTACGGCCGCGAGGTGGCTGAGGTCATCACCCAGGTGCGGGTGTACGACCGGCAGGAAGAGCGGATAACGACTATTCCGAACGAAGGTTGTTCCTTCGCTTACCGCACCAGCATGTTCAAGTCGGCAGGGCAGCGCCATGTCGTGCTGGACGTGACATTCAAGCTGTCCCGGCAGGCGCTCTCGCTGCCGCTGAAGTACGCCGAGCTTGCGGCGGAACTTGGGGTGGCAGTCGGTGAACGAGCTGGAACCAGCGAGGTCCGCTCGGTGGTGCTGAAAATCCGCGCCCGCAAGGGCATGGTCCTGAATCCGGGCGACCCGGACACCCGGAGCGCGGGGTCCTTCTTCACCAACCCGATCATCTCGGCCGCGGAGTTCGCCAGAGTCGAGGCCGCCGCGAAGGTCAGGGACGCAGGGCCGGTCCCCCGCTACCCTGCAGGCGAGGGCCTGGTGAAGCTTTCGGCCGCATGGCTGATCGAGCGCTCCGGCTTCGCCAAGGGCTACGGCGCCCCCGCCCCCGCGCGGGTCTCCTCCAAGCACACCCTCGCCCTCACCAACACGGGAAACGCCACCACTGCCGACCTCGTGGCTCTCGCCCGCGAGATCGTTGAAGGCGTCCGGGCCACCTTCGACGTCACCCTTATCCCGGAACCAACCCTCATCGGCGTCACGCTTTAAGCGTTTGCCCGATCGCGCTCTTTACACCGGCGCGCCTGCCGTGGGCTAAGCCGTCAGCCAGTCGTCGATCCCCGACATGAGGCGTGCTCGTGTGTCCGGCGGAGCCGCGGAGTTCCTGATGGACATACGCGCGAGCTCAGCAAGCTCCGCGGGGGTGAAGCCGTGCACATCCCGGGCGATCTCATACTGCTTTACCAGCCGCCGACCGAAGAGCAACGGGTCGTCCGCCCCGAGCGCCACCGGCACCCCGGCCGCCACGAGCCTGCGCACCGGCACGGACGCCTCGTTCGGCGCCACCCCAAGCGACACATTGGAAGACGGGCATACCTCGCAGGTGATGCCAGCGGCGGCCAGCCGCTCCACTAGGCGCGGGTCCTCGACTGACCGCACCCCGTGCCCGAGCCGATTGGCATGCAGCAAGTCCACCGCTGCCCGAACGCTGGCCGCCCCGACGAGCTCCCCGGCATGCGGTGCGAGCAGCAGCCCCGCTCGCTCGGCGATCAGAAAGGCCCGCTCAAAGTCCTGCGCGGGCCCTCGCCGCTCATCATTAGAGAGTCCGAATCCCACCACCCCGCGCCCGGCGAACTGCGCCGCCAGCCGAGCCAGCGTCCGCGCGTCCAGCGGATGCTTGATCCGGTTAGCCGCGAGGATGATCCCGATCCCGATGTCGGCCCGCCGAGCCGCCTTCTCAGCCGCGTCAAGCAGCAGCTCCGTAAACGCGGTGATCCCGCCGTACACGCCCGCGAATCCAGACGGATCAGCCTGCAGCTCAAGCCACCCCGACCCCTCGGCCCGCTCATCCTCAGCGATCTCCCGCAGCAACCGGTACAGATCACCGGTCGTGCGCAGCACCGACCGAGCCGTGTCATACAACCGTTGAAACCGAAACCACCCGCGCTCATCCGCGGTCGACAGCTGCGGCGGCCACTCCTCAGTCAACGCCGACGGCAATGAGATCCCGTGCGCCTCGGCAAGCTCCAGCATCGTCGAGTGCCGCATAGCCCCCGTCAGATGCAGATGCAGATGAGCCTTAGGAAGCGCAGAGAGATCGTGGCCGGCCATTCTCTATTCTCACCGAAGCCCGCCCCCGGGCGCAGATTTTTACCGCCCAGAAGAGGAGCAGGGCGGCTGGGGTGCGCCACGCGCGTGTTCGGCGCTCCGGTCGGGTTTCACCGGTGCGCCGTATTACGCGCGAAGCACCCCACCGCCCCGCGACGACCCCACAGGCTCTCAGTGAGCCTCAGACAGCAGCTTCGCGATCCGCCCAACGCCCTCTTCGAGGTCAGCATCCCCGAGCGCATAAGACAGACGGAAATAGCCGTCAGTCCCGAACGCCTCACCCGGCACGACCGCGACCTCGGCCTCATCCAGGATGAGCGACGCCAGCTCAGACGACGTCTGCGGCCGCTTGCCCGCGATCGACTTGCCGAGCACGCCCTTCACGCTCGGGTAGGCGTAGAACGCGCCGAGCGGC
>Ga0335074_10014109_pt1 | contig 11217 bp, 7 predicted proteins | sample Lox_Sample_23_FD_206715 | JGI IMG/M metagenome (GOLD analysis project Ga0335074, IMG submission 206715) | Soil microbial communities from Loxahatchee National Wildlife Refuge, Florida, United States - Lox_Sample_2.3 | ecosystem: Environmental > Terrestrial > Soil > Wetlands | place: USA: Florida...
GCCCAAGCCCGGTCCGGCCACCGACGCTCCCTACGCTCCGCAGCCCATCCTGCCCGGCGGCGTGGTCGTCACCCTCTATCCGCCCGGTTCACCCTACCTCAAAATGGACCGCGTCCGCGAGCCCGAAGTCTACAACATGAGCCAGACCGTCCCCGGGCGTATCAACAGCATCGTCAACATCCACAACCCCTCCATCGAAGTCCACACCGTCGATCGCGGTATCAACACCGGCGCCGCCGTCATTCTGGCGGCCGGCGGCGGCCACAACACCCTCAATGTCGGCTCCGAAGCCGCCGATTTCGTCCCCTTCTTCTATAACTACGGCGTCAACACCATCATCCTGCGCAATCGCCTCCGCCGCGACGGCTATAACCCTCAGACCGACGAGGTCAACGATGCCCTCCAGTCCATCCGCCTGGTGCGCGCCTACGCCAAGGAATGGAATATCGACCCCAACAAAATCGGCATCATGGGCTTCTCCGCCGGCGCTGAGCTGGCCGCTCCCTCCGCGGTCCTGTTCCCCGAATTCGACAAAAGAACAGCGACCCCAGCGACCCTCTGGCCGGCATCACCGCCCGCCCCGATTTCGTCGGCATCATCTACCCCGGCCCCTCGCCCTTCGCCCGCAACCGCACCCCGCCGCCCATTCCCCGCAACGTCCCTCCCGCCTTCATCGCCTGCGGCGGCTCCGGCGACCGCGTCCACGCCGTCTGGGCCATCGAATACTTCTCCGCCATGCTGGCCATCGGCGTTCCCAATATCGAAATGCACATCTATGGCGCCGGCCGCCATCCCGGCGACCCCCTCCCCGATGGCAGCCACATGAGCGGCGGCCTCACCGACCGCAACTTCACCCCCTACGGCACCTGGCAATTCCGCTTCATCGACTGGTTCCGCGACCTCGGCTTCCTCCAGAAACCCGGCGTCGAAACCAAAGCCGCCCGAGACGTCGCCACCTTCGTCAACCAGCCGCCCCGCTGACGCGGGCAGTGTCCTAAAGTTGCGTGGATTGCAATCTGCAGAAGGCCACGCACGACTTGTGGTCGAATCCTCGGTACTGCTATCATCTTGCTTCATGAACGATGCATCGCGATGGGCGCAGCGTTTGGGTATGGCAATGGTGAGCCCATTTTTCCCGGCTGGATTGGTCGCTTTACCCGGCGAGCACTGCGCAATGCTCGATGGCCGACGTGCGTCTTTCGCTTGCTCGACCGTCGAAACGCCTGAGATTTCAACGGAGGACTCTAAGAATTGGCAATGGTCGGCTGATCTCGCCCATCACGTCTTAATAACACCTGATGTCGTACACGTTCGATCTGGGCGCGATCCGGTTTCCCGTCAATTTCGCCGCGATTCCGTCGAAAACCGCTTGGAAGAGTTTCTGACCTTCCTGGATAGTTCGCGCCGTTTAGCCTTTCCAGATGTCGTCTCGTTTCTTATCGAGGAGTTTCGAGCAATCTGGGCGATGAGTGGTTCTCCTGACGGCGCGACTGCGCTGGTCCCTTTTCTCCTCGCGTTGTGCGCCGCAGACCAAGGCGATGGGGGCATCCTGGACGATCCAACCTGGTGTCGGGATACGGCGCTAGACATCGGAATTGATGACCCTGGTTTGCTTGATGCGCATCTTAACCGCCCGACTATTGAGCGAGCACGAGGAATGCAAGGACGGGCTCCCCAAGGTTTACGCCTGATTCCATCGTTAGTTCTCCGCCATGTTGCGGGACGCCTATTCCAGGAAGCACATGCCATTATCGAAACTACCCAGCTCGGCCTATTCGGCAATGCTTCGATTGTCACGTCGTCAACATACTCGCCAGCAGGAGCCTATTTCACTCCGGTTCCAATCGCTCGATTACTAGCGGACTGGGCTCTGCCCCGCGCGCCTGCTCCGAATGAAATAACAATCGCAGACTATGCATGTGGTTCCGCAGTATTCCTGACGGAAGCACTACGTACCCTTGAGCGGCGCGGCTTCAGAGGGAGAGTGCGACTCATTGGCCGTGATAAGAGCCCGCAGGCGATTAGAATGGCTAAGGTCGCTGTGCGAACCGCACAACGTGATGTGGCAATGGGAGTTATTTCAGATATTTCTCAGGCGGACGCTCTCGACGCGGAGTGGCCGAGAGCGGACATTTGCCTGATGAACCCACCTTTCCGTTCATGGGAGCGAATGAGCGAACGCGAGCGTGATTGGGTGCAAGAGGTCACACAAGCAACGTACCGCCCAGACTTGAGCGTCGGTTTCATCGAAAGGGCAATTCGAGCACTTCATCCAGGCGGGGTCCTCGCAACACTGCTTCCGGCCGGGGTGTTGGCAAGCGACAGCCTATCGAAATGGAGAAATGAAATCGTGCATCGGAGCACTCCCACACTGGTCACTGTGCTTGGGGAACACGGGCTGTTTGAAAATGCTCTCGTGAATATCGGTATACTCGCCCTGCGGAATGGTGCAGAATCGGACGCCACGTCAGCAAAGCATCCGCTCTACATAGCTTGGTCTTCTGCGGAAACTGGGGCTGCCTCCCGGGTGATTCGCGCTATTCGCAGATCAATATCAGAGCCGACCATCTCGGAACCCTACCCCAAAGATGTCGGCGGCTGGAGTGTGAGAACAACCAGCATTGATGCATGGCAGCGAAGGCCGTCGTGGTTGCCCGGCGCGGGAGCGTTGGGCCCATTACTTGGGGCCATACAGGCAAATACGATTACGAAGGTGGGGGACCTTTTTGACGTGCTCCAAGGCATCAGGACGGGAGCAAATTCATTGTTCATACAACCCGCCAGCGTGGTGAAGGCCCTTCCCGAGCGGGAGCAGCGCTATTTCAAGAAAGCAGTCGATGCGGCGAGCTTCGTGGAAGGCGAAATTCGCACCACAAGCTATATCTTTTTGGCACCGAATAACACGTGGAAGACCGAAGAAGAACTGGGTGAGGCGATGCCGGAGTTTTTCAATGGCTACATTCGGACGAACCGGCAATTGTTGAAGAAACGCACGTCGCTACGCGCCAGAGCTGATCATTACTGGGAATTGGCTGAGCCGCGAAGTAGCTGGATGTTTAAGGGACCTCCTAGACTACTATCTAAAAGATTTGGGCTGTATCCGGCATTCGCACGAGACTTCGAGGTTAGTTTCGCTGTTGTGCAAGCCAATGCCTGGAGGCCAAGAGAGATGCTGACTGGAAGCCACCATGATCCCGATGAGATTTGCGAGGTCTTGACCGCATATTGGTGGCTCCTCAATTCACGCGTAGCGGTCGCCCTGTTGCGCGAATATTGCCCCAATGTCGCGGGCGGTCAGCTAGACCTTGAGCACAAATACGTGAAACACGTCCCCCTTCCCAATCTATTACATCAATTTAAAGAGAATCCGACTATGCCAGTGCTCGCCAACTCCATTCGCTCTCGTTATCCCAATCGCTTGCCCACAATTTCTGATCTCGATCAATTTGCTGCCGCCGCATTTGGAACTGACGTTTCGGACTGGAACCTGTCAGGATTGGAACCGCCAGATTAGATGGAAACGACGCGGACAGAACTGCGGAAGCACGCGACTCGAGTTAATACAGTCTTGCTAGAAACATGCGACGCCTCCAACGCAGCACCGCTGGTACACTTGATCGACGCGACCATCACACTATCCTCGTCCTGGCCGGGTGCATTGTGCAGGGAGGTGACCACAGACCTGGGATTCCGCGAGACTGCGTTGCGATTTCCGATTCCCAATGCCCGTCATCCGCGATTCTGGGTAGCGATGCAAGAGCAATGGAAATGGAAAGGCAAACATAAGGTTCGTTTTATGGAGTGTGGACTCCGACTTTACGTGGGCGGAAGAGATGAAGAGGCGATCCAGTTTCTCAGGCTTGAATGGGTAGCCCCGACTTTTGACAACAGCGGAGTCCAGATTTATCAAGGCGCACACGCAGGGCATCCACACTGGCATATTGATCGATCAGCATTAGTCGGGCAGGAGGACTACCTGCGATCACTCGAGATTCTGACAGCACCCGCGCCAGAAGCCGGAGCAGAGGAATTCAATGAGGGCGCTCTAGTCGTACCGCGTCTTGATTTCTCGTGGCTCCAGAGCATGCACCTGCCCGCGCAGGCGGGATGGATGCATCCTCCATCATGGGATGGACGCACAGTACCCGGTCCCCATCAGTGCGAGCCAAGCAGCGTCGCAGAATTGGAACATTGGTGGGTTGGTGCGTTGAGGTATTTTTCTGTTGAGCTTCCAAAGGTGGCGCTTTACTGATGACCGAGCGTAAAGTCCGCACTTCCGCTAAGAAATGCGACCTATATCGAAATGCGCTCGTCTCGCATACCCGCGCCCTCCTCCTAAGCACACCGTTTCATGTCCAGGCTCTGGAAGTCGTTCGGGGTGAGAACCTTTCGTTGAATGATTGAAAAGTAGATCTCGACCTGATTCAACCAACTGGCATGGACGGGCGCGTGCACCAATGTGAGCGTAGGATATTGATCCCGTAAAAAGAAGCGCTTCCGCCATCGTCCGACGACCTCACGTCGGCTGTCGAGGCGGGCGGCAATCTCGTCGTTGCCCAGTCCGTTGGCGGCCAACGAGATCATCTTAAGTGAGCATCCGCCAACTCCCCAACCCGATCTTTGATCCCGGCCTCCATCGCACCAGAAACCGTGGCGCAGAGCGGTTATTGAATGCAACTTTAGGATACTACGCTGATTCGCCCGACCACCCGCCGCCTCTCACGCTATCCTGATACTTGACCTCCATCTACCCTTTCCAACCGCTCCGCTACACCGCCCAGGCCGGGCCGCTCGCCGGCCTCGTCACCCAGCCCTACGACAAGATCTCCGCCGCGATGCAGGCCCGCTATCTCTCGCTCAGCCCCTACAACCTCGTGCGCCTGATACTGGGTGAGCGACTCCCCTCCGATAACCCTTCCGCCAACGTCTACACCCGCGCCGCCGCGTACCTGCACGATTGGCAAACCGCCGGCATCCTCGCCCGCGACCCCGAGCCCGCCATCTACCCCTATTTCCAGGAATTCACCGTCCCCGATACCGGCGAGCGCCTCGTCCGCCAGGGCTTCATCGCCCTCGGCCCCGTCGAGGAGTACTCCGCCGGCATCGTCCACCGCCACGAGCAAACCCTCTCCGGCCCCAAGCTGGACCGCCTCGAACTCCTCCGCCACACCCACGCCCACTTCGGCCAGCTCTTCATGCTCTACCCCGACCCCGCCGGCGCCGTCGACGCCCTGCTCGCCGAATCCGCCGCCGCCCCGCCCCTCGCCGAAATCACCGACGAGTACGGCGCCATCCACCGCCTCTGGCGCACCACCAGCACCGCCCCCATCCAGGCCCTCATGCGCGACAAAAAATTGCTCATCGCCGATGGCCACCACCGCTATGAAACCGCCCTGGCCTTCCGCCAGCAGAATCCAAACCTCCCGGGCACGGACCGCGTCATGATGACCTTCGTCAACATGCACTCGCCCGGCCTCAAAATCCTCGCCACCCACCGCCTCGTCAACGGCATCCCCGCCGAGGCCCTCCCCGATGCCTTTCTGCGCGCCGCCGCCGCCGATTTCCAGGTCTCCCCCCTGGATTCGCTCGACGCCCTCAAGCGCCGCTGGGCCGAGTCCGGCTCCCGCACCGTCATCGGCGCCGCCATCGGCGCCCAGCTCTTCGCCCTGGAGGCACGCGACTCGCTCCACGACCTGGACGTCCGCATCCTCCACCAGCGCGTCCTCGCGAAGGCCCTCGGCATCGGCGAAGAAGCCGTCCGCGACGAAAAGCACCTGCGCTACATCCGCGGCCTCGACGCCGCCGTCGCCGAAGCCCGCCAGGGCGCCGCCCAAATCGCCTTCCTGCTGCGTCCGGTCTCCGTCGAGCAGGTCGCCGCCATCTCCTTCGCCGGCGGTGTCATGCCGCAAAAGTCCACCGATTTTTATCCCAAGCTCCTCTCCGGCCTCACCATCTACAGCCTGGATTCGGTGTAACCGGGTCTCTCCCGAAGACATTTCGATCTCTCTTGGCCTTCCTCCGCGCCTCCGCGTCTCCGCGTCAATCCCCGGCCTCACCCCACCGGCCCCAAAAGCCTGACGCGGCAAATCCCCGCCGTCGCCCCACTCCCCCTCCGCGGCCGCCCTCATTTGCGCCCTCACGTTCCTAGCATTCTCCGCGTTTTTCCTCCGTGTCCCCGCGCCTCCGCGTCCACCCCCGAGTTGGCATGTACCCGGAACCTTCGCCCCCGCTTCTACGCTAAGCTCGTGACATGAGTGCTTCCGCAACCCCCGCCCGCCGCCGCTCCACCGCCGCCCTGCTCCTCGCCGCAGCCGCCCTCGCATCCGCCTGCGCCACCCGTCCCCCCTCGCCCACCGCCGGCATCGACCTCGCAGGCATGGACAAGTCCGTCGCTCCCGGCGACGATTTCAACGCCTACACCAACGGCGGCTGGATCAAGGCCACCCCCATCCCCGCCGACAAGCCCAGCTACGGCGTCTTCACTATCCTCGCCGACCAGACCCGCCAGCGCCTCCTCTCGCTCCTCGAAGATTCCGCCAAAGCCGGAGCCGCCGCCGGCGAAGACGCCCGCAAAATCGGCGACTACTACTCCAGCTTCATGGACGAAGCCGCCATCGAGTCCAAAGGCATCGAACCCCTCCAGCCGCAGCTCGCCGCCATTGCCGCCATCGCCGATCGCCACTCCCTCGCCCGCGTCCTCGGCAGCTACCTCCGCGCCGACGTCGACGCCCTCAACAACACCAACTTTCAGACCGGCAACCTCTTCGGCATCTGGGTCACCCAGGGCCTCACCGACCCCTCCCACAGCTACCCCTACCTCCTCCAGGGCGGCCTCGGCCTGCCCGACCGCGATTACTATCTCTCCTCCACCCCCCAGATGGCTGCCCTGCGCGGCCAATACCAGGCCCACATCGCCGCCATGTTCAAGCTGGCCGGCTTTGATGATCCCCCGGCCTGCGCCGCCCGCGTCTTCGCCCTCGAAACCGCCATGGCCAAGGTGCATGCCACCCGCGTCGAATCCGAAGACGTCCATCGCGCCGTCTCCTGGAACCGCACCGAATTGCCCGCCAAAGCCCCCGGCCTCGATTGGCCCGTGCTCCTCGAAGCCGCCGGACTCGCCGACGCGCCCGTCTTCATCGTCTGGCACCCCCAGGCCATTCCCGGCCTCTCCGCCCTGGCCGCCTCCCAGCCCCTCGATTCCTGGAAGGACTGGCTCGCCTTTCACACCATCGATCGCTCCGCCCCCTTCCTCCCCCAGGCCTTCGTCGACGAGAGCTTCAGCTTCTACGGCAAGACCCTCAGCGGCACCCCCGAGATCCGCCCCCGCTGGCAGCGCGGCATGGACGCCACCAGCGACGCCCTCGGCGAGGCCGTCGGCAGGCTCTACGCCGAACGCTACTTCCCCGCCGCCACCAAAGCCAAGGTCCAGGCCCTCGTCGCCGACCTCGTCAAAGCCTTCGGCGCCATGATCGACTCCCTCACCTGGATGTCGCCCGAAACCAAAGTCCGCGCCAAACAAAAACTCGCCACCCTCAAAGTCGGCGTCGGCTATCCCGACCGCTGGCAGGATTACTCCGCCCTCCGCATCGTCAAAGGCGACGCCCTCGGCAACCAGCAGCGCGCCGAACTATTCGAATACCACCGCCAGCTCGACAAACTCCACCAACCGGTCAACCGCGGCGAATGGTGGATGACTCCGCAAACCGTCAACGCCGTCAACCTTCCCCTGCAAAACGCCCTCAACTTCCCCGCCGCCATCATCCAGCCGCCCTACTTCGATGCCGATGCCGACGCCGCCCACAACTACGGCGCCATGGGCGCCATCATCGGCCACGAAATCAGCCACAGCTTCGATGACCAGGGCAGCCAGTTCGATGCCCAGGGCCGCCTCGCCAACTGGTGGACCAAAGACGACTTCGACCACTTCAAAGCCGCCGGCGAAGCCCTCGCCGCCCAATTCGACGCCTACCACCCCTTCCCCGACCTGGCCGTCAACGGGCACCAGACCCTCAGCGAAAACATCGCCGATGTGGCCGGCCTTCTCGCCGCCCACCAAGCCTACCGCCTCTCCCTCGGCGGCAAGCCCGATGCCGTCAAGGACGGTTTCACCGGCGATCAGCGCTTCTTCATCAGCTTCGGCCAAAGCTGGCGCGACAAGATCCGCGAGGCCCGCTTGCGCCTCCAGATCGCCACCGATGGCCACGCCCCCGCCGAGTACCGCGCCGACACCGTGCGCAACCTGGATTCCTGGTACGACGCCTTCCAGGTCCACGCCCCCCAGAAGCTCTACCTCGCGCCCCCCGACCGCGTGCGCATCTGGTGACCCGTCTACCCGAGGCATTCGCGCAGGTCCGCAATCTCCGGAAACCGCCGCGGGCTGAGGTCACCTTCCGAGATGCCCGTCTTCCGACCAGAACCGGCCACTTCTCAGCGACGACGACTGCTTTTCCGCCCGGATTTGCTGCACTGGAATATCGAGGCTCGGGCCGGGCGCGCGCGGAACCAAACTCTGTGGTGCTGCGACCTGCCGTTCCAAGCGTTTCAATCTGCACCTAACATTTGCAACACAACCCAAGGTTTACAGGCCGTCCAGCGACGTTGTAAAACTTACCCTTTACGGAACACGGGTAGGGCACGGGGGTGCTAATCCTGAGGCTGCGAATTAGCATCGAGGAGGGGCCTGCAGGCCAGAATTCGCCGCGTGTATCGCACATGTTCGAGCGCCCATTGCCGGAGAGTGAAAGGGCCGTCGGGCCAGTTGAAGAGTTCGTCCGGGGAATACCACTTGAGACCGAGATAGCGCGCCACACTGGGGTGGACCGGTGGCATAAAGTGATTGGGTTCACTTGTGCGCAGCGCTTCAACGACTTCTTCCTCCGGTATTGGCCCGACGGTACAGGCAAAAAGCCTTCGCAAAATCTCGCCGAAAAGCTGATTGGCTGGGTGATTGATTGCCCAGTAGTGCCTGGTGTCGCGCCACTCGCGCCATTGCAGTTCCGCCAATCGGACATCGCAACCCTGATCCACCTCTTCGAGGTGGCGGCGCCAGAGTTGCACGCGGCGGTCCAGGTCGATGGTCTTGGCCAGGTCGAGCGCAACATATCGGTCGACGATCCGCTCGTCGACCTCTTCGGTCTTCGCCAGATCGAGCAGCACCCGGTCGGCGTAAGGAAAGCGGCCCCAGGGAAGGCCGGGCTCCTGCAAGAGACGCCGTGCACGCTGCATTTCCTGGGCGTCAAGCGTCTGGACCAGCATGCGGTATAACTCGGTATGTGAAGGCCACAGCGGGTGGCATGTGAGAATGGGAAAGCGCTGAGACCTCCCTTGTGCGATCAATCGTTGGAGGTAGTCTGGTAGGACCTCACCGAGATGCGCCTGGAAGTACAGGCACTCGCATGTTTCCAGGATTTCGGGTGGAGGGCGGCGGAATTCCCCTGTCACGGGGTCGGCGCACATCTCGATCGCGGATATGTTAAAGCGGTTCACGATAGACGGAATCGCGTTCAGAATGCGGCCGAGATGGGTGGCCTGACAGATGCCATATACCAGGATCGAGTGAGCGCGGTGGGCCTCGCGAGATGCGGCGGGCGGTGATACAGGAGAAGGCGCGGCGGGGCTTCCCGGATGCCAGCGCCACCGCACCCACTTTTTCAGCACAGCCAGCTTCGTCGGCGTCTGCATCTTTGCGAACCGATACCAACAATTATAGTTTCCAGCGGATCGAAACTATGGTCGCGGTTTTCTCTAGGCGTGGCACAATCAGTCTCCTCAAGGACCCTGGCATGTCCGGATTTTTGTCAATTTTCCCTCGGTCGTTCGGCAGAGTCGACCATCAGCACCTCCAAAGGGCCGTTCCGGGACGCCACTTTCAGGCCCATCTTGTTTACACCGCCGACCATCGAGGCGAAATACGAATCCCTCACTGCCGCTATATCGGCAACGCCATCACCCGTAAACGGTGGCCTTTCGAGATTGATCGTTATGTCGATTGCCTCGATGCCTGTTTGATCAATCACGATATGACCCGAAATTCCGGACATCCATCGTGCAAGCGTGACCGGCACCCATTCATATTCTCGGTATTCACATGAACGACGGCGGCCTCGAACACCAGCAGCGGCTCAGACGCCTGGGCTAAAGCGTTGGGCACAGCGACAATCCCAAACAAAATCACAGATGCCAGGATTGCCCCTCGATGGGGCGCACCCTCGCGGTTGTCGGCCATGACAGCTCCATAAATACCACGAAAAGGACCGCGCTTTGATAGTTCGTTTCCGATAGGGGACGAGGGGCGGGTAAACCACGCGCGAACCGGGATTAGATCGCGCGCAAGCGAGGCTTCGCCAACGGCCTTACCTTGGCGTCCTATGGAGGCAACCCCGCGTCAACCTCCCGGCCTCTCGCCCCTCCGCGTCCCTATCCCTCCGTCTCTGCCCGCACCGCCCCAGTCCGATTTGCGCCCGCCTTCTCCTCCGCGCCTTCGGGCCCAGAGGCCACCTCCGCGTCAGTCTTCCCCCCTCCCGCCCTTTCTCCCGCCACGTTTAGGCATACGATGAAGAAGCCCTCTCACCATGCCACGCATGAAGTTCCCTCTAACCCTGGCGGCAGCCATTTGCGCCGCCTCCGCCCTTCCGGCCCCCGCGCAAAGCAACCTCCGTGTCCTGCGGACCGCCCAGTATCGCTCGCTCCAGGAGCGCCTCTGCCGCGGTTGGAATACCTGGAGCGCCAATAGTGTCATGGCCCATGTCCATCTCCCGGACGGCTTTGCCATCACCCTCGGCATAAAGACCGCCGGCCTCGGCCGCCCCTACCAGAACTCCTTCTTCCAGGCCAACCAGACCGCCGGGCGCCCCGAAAAGATCCGCCTCGGCGCCCATTCGGACGATGGCAGCTACACGGACCTCACGCTCGAGTTCCCGGCCACCGGAAATCCAAGCTCCCAAAATCTCATTCGCGTGGAGAGCGCGGAGCAGGCTGGCGAGGAATACATTCTGGTTACCGTCCAGCAGCGTGCGGCGCTGCGGCCCTCGCACCTGATTATCGAGACCGGATACGACTGGAACCGCCCCGGCACCGTCGAGCGGCGCGGCGGCGTCATCGATGCGCGGCCCGCCACCGCCGGCGGCCGTGCCTTCACCGTCCGCACTACCGGCACTCTGGTGAGCGACCCCTTCCTCACCGTCAACGGACCCTACCTTGCCGTACCCCTGGAAGGCC
>Ga0335074_10014110_pt1 | contig 11216 bp, 10 predicted proteins | sample Lox_Sample_23_FD_206715 | JGI IMG/M metagenome (GOLD analysis project Ga0335074, IMG submission 206715) | Soil microbial communities from Loxahatchee National Wildlife Refuge, Florida, United States - Lox_Sample_2.3 | ecosystem: Environmental > Terrestrial > Soil > Wetlands | place: USA...
GTCGAGAAGGCTGCACATCGTTTCGCAGGGGCATTTCTGATGCCCGCCGACGTTCTGCGTACTGAAGTGGGACCGCACCGCTCTTCCATCAGCATCGGCGAACTGGTTGCCCTGAAAAAGCGGTTCGGGGTGAGCGTTCAGGCGCTCGCTTATCGTTGCAAAGACTTAGGCATCATCAATCAGGCCGCGTTCGCCAGGCTTTTCCATATCTTCTCCGAACGAGGATGGAGGACACCCCCCTACGAGGAGCCTGATACGATGGATCCGACCCTTGAGGAGCCCAAGCGTTTCGAACGTCTATGCTATCGCGCTCTGGCGGAAGGGGTTATCGGAGAGTCGCGCGCCGCAGAATTGCTCGGGATCTCAGTCCGCGTACTGGACGCGCGGCTGGATCAGGTGGCGGCGTGATACGTGCGGGTCCTCGTCTCCGATACGTCGGTCTTGATCGACTTGGAGCGCGCCCGCCTTCTTGAGGAAATGTTCCGCCTGCCCTTCCAGTTCGCGGTACCGGATCTGCTCTATCAGCGCGAGCTGACGGGGCCGCTCGGCGATCGGCTCGTCGCCCTTGGGCTTCGTGTTGAAGCGCTCACCTCCACCGAACTCGGCCGAGCGACGGTGCTGTACCGTCAGAACACGCGGCTGTCCGCCCCGGACACGTTCGCGTTCGCACTCGCCGAAGCGCGACGCTGGACGCTCCTGACCGGGGACGGCACATTGCGCGACTTGGCTGTAGCCGAGCAACTCGACATGCACGGTGTGCTCTGGGTGTTTGATCAGCTCGCCGATGGCAGCCATGTGGCACTCGCGCTGCTCCACGTCGCGCTGATGACCCTGTTCGCAAACCCACGGTGCCGTCTGCCGGTCGACGAAGTGAATCTACGATTGGCGCGGTTCTTGGCCTGATCCGAGCTATGTGGTCGTTGCCGGATAGCACTTAACGGTGCTCGACGGGATTGTGCGGTGCGCGAATATTTAATTCGGTACAAGAATCGCGAATCTGTCCCAACTTAACTGCTAACCTGAGGCGGATTTGGTGCGCTTCGACAGCCTGTGAATCGGCTCGGAGTTTGACCCCTCCTCTCTCAGACGAGTCAATTAGTAGCTGCGCCGATCGGCGTTCGGACCGCAAGCAAATGACACATTCGTTGATCTTGCAACACCAGAAAAGTGTTCCAGGAAGAGTTCCACCTCATCTTGTCGGGTTCTCAGTGTCCGCCCTTTGCTTCGACTAATTCGTGAACGCTTTTGAGTTGGTCGGCAGTGAGGCTGATTGCACGCGCCGAGATTGCCAGTAGCCGTTCGGCGATATTTAACTCTGCCTCAATGTCGACCTTGGCTTCCGCGAATGCTCCGACAAGCGCATTTTTTTCAACACCGTTTCGCTGCGCGACGTAGGCAAGGACCAAAAGGTTTTCTGTGTCGCCCGCCAGGTTTTGGACGAAATCCGCCAAGGTGGGCTTCGTATCGGGATGGATCGCAGGCCCATCAGAGGGCGACATATTGGCAACCCAAGCGGCTCTGCGGATCGCAAGATGGCGCAGCGCCTCGGTCCAGAACTTTCCATTCAGACGGTCGATGGCCGCCATCTCTCGAGCGGCGTTATCAAGGGCCGGCAACAACGCCTCGAGACAAATTCGGCGGTCATAGATAAGCGCTCTCTGAGGCAGGATGAGGTGGTCCAGCATCATAAGGCCGATGCTGAACTGGAACATCAGGAGGCGCGCAGCCGCCATTGTCCCATGCCAGCCCCCTTCGTCTGCGGCATCCGCATCGCCGAACTCGATAATTTCTCTAAGGGTATCCGTAGACTGCCAGAACTGTTTCCAGACTTTGTCTGCCGGCTCGGCTGACTCCACCATGGGAAGTGCGAGAATCCTCGCGCCATATCCATCCGCCCTAACGCCTGCTGCCTCGAATGGACTAGCGATTGCCCTGAGCATGGTACCTTTATGTGAGGACCATCCTTCGGCTGTGAGCGACCATGCCTTGAGGAAAGCCGACGTTGACGGCATCGGAACTTTTCCCTCATGCGCGATTAAAATGCCCATGCCAAAGTGACACCACGGCTCCCAGGCTTCGACATCCGGTGTGGGTTCTTCGCCCCAGCAGTTCGAAGGCAATGCACTGATCAAGGCGTCAAGAAGAGCGGCTTCGACGAACCCGCCGGATTTTGCATCGGTGGGAACGGGAACTGCGTTGTTGGAGGCGGATGCGCCCATAGTGCCGGTGCGGACAAGCCAATTACCCCAGCGTATTGCGCAGCCGATATAATCCCGCCTTGGTGCGAGGGTTTTTATGATCTCGGCGGCAAGAGTTCGAATTTCCGCCGTAGCTCGGGCAACCACATCTGCCGCGGGGTCGCGGCCCAACCCGATCCTTGACTGTTCGCTGGCGATCGACAGGAGGATAGGAAGAATGACCGAACCGTTCCATCGCCCCCGCCCATCAAACGCTGCCGGCGCTGCCGAAGCGACTTCGCGCCATCGCTCAAAGCGCCACATCGCACCGCACCAAATCAGGGCATGGGCGACTGGGTCTGGATAGTCGTAGACCGATAGCAGGCTGACGAAAACCGCAGCGTCGATTTCTGCAACGATCGAAAGGACGTGATCGTCATCGCGCCCGACGGAGTGAGAGCTTCGGTCGAAACGTCCCTGCCAGAGCGAGGAGAGTTGCGAGTGCGTTCTCCAATGCTCGCGCGCATTCGCACCTATCTCCTTCTCTCGGTCAATCGCACGACGTCCCGGATGCTGAGCGGCGAGTTGGACGACGCTCCGCGCGATTCGCAAAAAACTCCTCTCGAAACTCAACTTCGGCGGCAGCCGCTATAATAGCCTCGGGCAGGAATTGTTCGAGCGGCGCCGAATGCCATGCGAGCGACCACAGGTATTCCCACATCTCGGGCGTTGGCGCATGACGTAGTGCCGCAACACCCGCCAGTCCCAGAACGGCTTGGCGGATAGTGTCGTCATATTCGCCAAAGGACTCCGGTTGGTCGACGTCCGCTGAGAGCTTCGCAATTGCGCTCTTCGGTTCGCCCTTTTGACCAAACGCTTCGAGCACGGCTGCGACCAAGGTTTCGAACGCCTGGCTCGATTGCAACTGATTAATCAGCGGAGCTGGAATATCCGAAAGTCTTTGACGAATGAAAGCGGCGCTATTTTGCCGATTCAGATGTTCCTGGGGCCACTCAGCCACGGCGACCTCTGCCAACATCGCCGTCGCCATTCCATGCATCGTCGAAGAAGCGGACGGCCTCGCGCGAGTTCGCATCCCAGCCACGTGACGTTGCATTGACGAGGCTATGAAGCCCTCCGACCGTGGCCCCGAAGTGCCAGAACTCACCGTCGATGATTGCGAAGCGGTCGTGCACGTATGGAAAAGTGCTCCCGAGCGTGAACCTTATCTCGATCGTCGTAGTACCCAGGCGGCGCGGAGCCCGTCGGTTTATCTCCGCTACACGCTCGCTGAATTGTGTCCTTATGACGTCCTGATCCGTATGCGCATTAGTCAGGAAGCGGATTTCGTTTGCGACCAAGCCGTCGGGAAGCCAAGCCAGGATTTGTCCATAGCGATCCTGCTGAGATTGTCCCTCCAGTGGTTTGAAGAGATAATCGTCAAGGATCAAAATACGATCTCGTGCGTCCCACACAGCTTGCAGGAATGCTTCAAGTGGTTCAGGTGGACGCGCACCACATCGTGCTTTGATTGCGGTCAGGTTCGGAAAAACGGACGAGTCTGAACCGCCGTTGTCACCAAAAAAGCGCGCTGATGGCCAGTAAATTTGCGGCTCCTCTCGAGCGGGCGGGGCGGGCGTGGCTGCATCGATGACAGGTGGAGGCGCAAGTGGCACGGTCAGCCTCCTCTCGCTCCGGTCGACGTAGCCCTCCGACGGGAAGCGTAGCTCTCAAAGGCTGTCGCCGTGCTCGCCATCGCTTTCAGTTTTGCCAGGACCGGCTCGCTGTCGGGGACGCTGAGGATCAGGGAAGCACGTTCCCCAAGAGCGTTGAGCGAATTGCCGAGAAACAGCACCTCGTCGTCGATCACCAAGAACCGGTCGTGAAGCGGCGGCGTTTTGCCGCTTAAGACCAGGGCTGTAACGCTTTTCATCCCGCGGCGACCAAGCTCCGCCAACGAATGGGTGAACCTTGCCAACCTTTCTGGTTCCGGCGTCCGGGCCGAAGCCACTGGCACCTGATCTGCGCCCTCATCCGCATGCGCGATTGAATCGGCGAATTCGCTCTCGAATGCGAGCCGCGACGTGAGAATAGTGAAGTCGATTTGAGTGCGTGGGACCGCCTGGAGGAATTGATAGATTTGGAGCCATCCAAAATACGGATCAGCGACCATGACCGACGATCTCGCCCGGGTGAGCTGCTGTCTCAGGAAGAAAAGGGCCTGATCACGTTGGCCGCTATCAAACCAAGTTTGCTTGTATTGTTTGGCAGCGGCTCTGCGGATGCGCCGCTGCTCTGCAGAAATTACGCGCGACACAGCGTCCTCATGTTCCTCTCCTACGCCAAATGGGATCTCATGGCCGAATTCTGTGATTTCGTAGGTTTCAGTTGGGCTTCGCACGGACTCTGACCGTGGAACTTCGACCCTGACCTTACGGCCCGCTACACCGAGCGTGCCCCTGACTACCCTGATAAACGGTAGCGGTTGTTGGTAGGCAACTATGCCTTGAATGGGATGCGAAACGGCGTAGCCCGTCATGTGGAACGGCAGGCTACTCTCAACGGTCACCAACCCGTCGGGCGGCACGTCAACGGTTTCGAAGCGCGACAAGAGGTTTGAACGGCGCTCGAGAATGGTGAGTTGCAGATTATCGAGTCTCTGATCCGGACGGGGCACGAGCCTGTAGGTGAGGCGCTCGAGTTCGCCCGTACGTTCCGCTGGTGCCAAGAAGTGCTGAACATGACGGAGGACAGGATCAGGAACGATGAGGGCCAAGCCACCGAGATATTCGGTATAGTCGGAGAGATCGAGATGAAGACGCCGCTTTAGGAAAGCGACTGTCGATTTGTCGCTGATGACCGCTGCAAACCCGGAATTGTCACCGAAGCGCCGATGGATCCGCGGCGCACCTGGACCGCGAAACGGCGCGGGGTCGCCTGGACCACCTGCATTGGAAAATAGGTCGGTTCCCAGAGGCACGCCAAGAGAAGGCCAGGGCGGATCGTCCTCAAACAAGGATGGAATGAGGTCAATGCCATCCAACTTCTTCCTGATTTCGCGGGGCTCAGCCGGAACTGGTGTAACGATGCGGTCGGGTCCTGCCGTGCGATACCAGGCGACAGCCTCACGCGTCCTTAGTACGGTGCGCCTGAAATAGGCGGTTCCCCTTTTGCCACCGCCTATCCTGTGGGACTCAACGCCTTGTCCGCCGACTGGCTTTGGCCTGTCCCTCGTAAGAAGGGAGACGGTGCCAAAGAGGAGTCGGGACTGCGATGCAGATACCGGAACGTAGGTGGCGAGCCGAATGACGGCCCAATCAAATGCTTCGATAAACACGTCATCTGGCTTAGTCATCACAGAGTTCCCCGTCCGGCGAATAGTTCATACGCGGTTCGTCCGCCTTGTTCTTTGAGAGGAGACCCCTATTGACCGGACCGTCGATGTCTCGCGAGATAACCGACTACACAGGGCATCCAGAGCGTGACTCAAATCCGCGCCGCGCCAATTCCCTCCGTATCGATATTGCTGAGGGCAGTTCATTTTCGTTTCTTTATTGCACATGCGCATCGCAGTCGCCTTTCTCATGTCGACAGGTGAGCCGGAACTTTCGCCGCTGCCGCGCAACCGGCGAAGTGTCTTGAGCGTGAGGTGGCGGCTAGATCCTTCTGCAGCTAACTGTCAGTTCGAAATCGGAAATCGAGCATTTCGCGTTGCTCTCGAAGAGGACCACCAACCGAAGGAGGTCTTCAATGCACGCTACGCCCGTCCCCCTGCTGCCAGCTCGTCGTGTCGTGTCGATCAGTTGGCGCACCGACCGGGTGAGGCGATCAGCTCCCAGACGATCAACGCGTCACCCTCATCGGCGGATTGTATCACCTCAAGGAGTGCCGGCCGTGGGACAGCGGTGCCGGAGACGGGCGCGCTAAAGATCCTCGAGGAGCCAGCGTCGGTGAGCGCGTCCGTTGCAACGTGAGAGTTCTGGTCCGTGGTGGAGACGCGATCGTAACGGATCAGCATGAGCGGTCCAGGTTCGCGGGAATTGCGGCCAACGGTGATGCTTTAGAGGCGGTTTGAACGGCGGGCTGGCCCGGAGTCCTGGTCCAAGCTCGGGAAGTGGGTGACGAACGTCGCTTCAGAATCCTTCGACGCCGCCCAACTCGAGGTTGTTCCCGAAGGCGTCGTCGGCTGCTGCCTCCGCCAACCCAAGGGCGGTGTCGAGCTCAGCCTCGCTCCCGTTTCTCTGCAGCAGGCCTTCGGCCTTAAGCCGCTCGAGGTCCGGCAGGTCGCGCAGGGAGGCGAGGCCGAACGCCTCCAAGAATCTCCGCGTGGTGACATAGGCAAACGGGGCGCCGGGCTCGGGGGCGCGGATCGCGCCGTCGATGAGCCCGTGGCGTTTGAGGGCGGCGATGACGTCGCGGCTGATCTCCCGCCCCGCCAGCCTCGAAATCTCCCCCCGCGTGACCGGCTGCAAATAAGCGATCGCGGTGAGCGCAAAGGTCTCAGTCCGGGTCAATTCAGCAACGTCATCCCCTGCCCGGCCCGGATGGACGGCGCGGATCGCCGGCGCGAACCGGGTTTTGGTGCGCAAGGCGTAACCGCCCGCGACCTGGACGAGGTCGTAAGGGCGTCCGCGGAGCTCGTGGATGAGGTCGGCGATCAGATCGTCGAACCGGCAGGTTTCGCCGACGACGCGTACCAGCGCCTCGCGCGGCACGGGTTTTGCGGAGGCGAAGATCGCCGCTTCGACCCTGAGCATCCATTCGCGCCAGCGGGCGGCTGCCGGCAGCTCCGCGAGTTCGACGTCGAGAGACTCTTGGCGCTCTCGCCGGCGGCGGCGCGGGGCCGCGCTCACAGGCCGTACAGCCGGAAGCTCGGCCTCCCCGAGAGCTCGCGCACCGCTCCGAGCGTAAGCAAGCGGTCGAACAGCCGCCGGGCGGCGCGGTCGGTCATCGGCGCGTGGCGGGCGGCTTCGGCCGGGGAGACGCAATCCTCGGAGAGGAGGAGATCGACGATTTTGGCCGCCGGTTTGGCGCGCAGTTTCGACGCGACGCCGAGCAGAATCTCGGACCGGCGGGAGAGATCGGCGGCGAGGTCGAGGGCGGAGGCGGCGGCGAGCACGATCGCGCCCGCCGCCGCTTTCGGCCAGGCTGGGTCGTCAGGCCGAGCGCGCCGCCCTTCTCCGCCCGACCTTATGCTGGGGTCCAGAATGCGGGTGGCGATCAGGGGCAGGGGTCGCCGCCAGCCGAGTCGAGGTCAGCTCAAGGTTTGTGATTTTTTGTACGGCAACTTGGACAAATCAGGAACTTAGATACGGGCTTCCTTGGTGAGCGCGGTTTTTTGCCCAAGCGCGTCGTAGAGCGCGGTCTTTCCGATCTTCAACCGTGACGCCGCCTCTCGCACCGTGAGGCCCTTGGCGATGAGGGCCTTGGCGCGGGCCAGCTTTTCGGCGGTCACAACGGGTTTTCGTCCGCCGCGTCTGCCGCGAGATGCCGCCGCCGCAAGGCCGGCGTGGGTGCGTTCGCGAATGAGGTCGCGCTCGAATTGGGCGAGAGCGCCGAACACGTGGAAAACGAGACGGCCGCCCGGCGTCGTGGTGTCGATCGCCTCGGTCAAGGACTGCAAGCCGGCGCCCGTCTTTTCCAGCTGGTTTACGGTCTCGATCAGGTGCGGGAGCGAACGCGCCAAGCGATCGAGCTTCCAAGTGATGAGAACATCGCCTTTTCGCACGAACGCAAGGGCCTGCGCCAAGCCGGGGCGATCCGTCCTGGCACCGGAAGCGCGATCCTCGAAGATCCGATCACAGCCGGCAGAGCGCAGCGCGTCGAGTTGGAGCGCCATTTCCTGCTCCGCTGTCGAAACCCGTGCATAACCAATCCGGCCCATCGCGATTTTCCCGGACTCGTCCGCTTTGCCGTCCGACAATCATTGTGTCCGGCTTGCCGTTGTCAAGCAAGTTTCCGGACAGATTGGCGATCGACCGGGAAACGAACGATTGCCGGACACGGGATTGGAGGGGGCATGGCGCGACGAGGCCCGCTGAACGAGGCGGATCGCAAGCGGCTTTTCGAGGCGCCCGTCGACGACGCCTCTTTGATCAGGCTTTATTCGCTGAGCGACGACGACCGCGATTTCATTTTGTCGAAGCGCGGCGCTCGCAATCAACTCGGCATGGCCGTTCAGCTCAGCCTGCTCAGATATCCCGGATTTGGTCTACGGTCTGAAAGCGGAGCGCCGGCGACGCTGATCCAATTCCTCGCCCGGCAAATCGGCGTCCCGTGGCCGGTCTTTCAAGACTACGCGCGCCGCGACACAACTCGCCGCGAGCATTTTCGGGAGGCGGCCGAACATCTCGGACTCCGTGCATGCACGAGCGCGGATCGCCGTGACTTGCTCGATTGCGCGACAAAGGAGGCAATGTCGACCGACAAAGGCGCTGCGATAGCTCAGGCATTGTTGCGACAATTGCGGGACCGCCGAATCATTTTGCCAGCCCCATCAAGGATCGAACGAATCGCCGTCGCGGGCCGCGCGCGTGCGCGTCGTCTCACCGCCGACGCTATGATTGTTGATATCGATGCCGGAATGGCAGTGCGCATCGACGGTCTGCTCGTCAACGATCCGGCGCTGAAGCGAACCCCGATCGCGTGGCTGCGAGATTGGGCGGAGGTGCCGAAAGCGTCAAACGTCGCGGCGATTCTCGACCGATTGGCTTACGTGCGCGCCTTTGAACTCGATCCAAGAATTACTGAGCGGGTGTCCGAGTGGCGATTTCGACAATTGGCGCGCGAGGGAGCAGCCGCGCCGGCCTTTCTTCTCGACGAATATGGGCTGCGCCGACAGCGAGCCACCCTCGTGGCCCACTTACTCGATCTGGAAACGCGCCTCTCGGATGCCGCCGTCGGAATGTTCGTGCGGCTGATCCTCGGCCTTTTCGCCAAGGCTCGAAAAGGCATCGAGCGACGTTATCAGGCGACGGCGAAAGAGGTCGCGGATTTGATGCGCATGCTCTCTTCGACGATCGAGGTGCTGACGCGGGCCCGGGACGCCAAGTCTGATCCCTTCGAAGCGCTCGACAGTGTGATCGGCTGGAGCCGCCTGCTCGCCGCCAAGCCGATAGCTGCCGAACTTGGGAAGAAGGCTGACGAAGATCCGCTCATCAAGGCATGTGAGCGCTACATGACCGTTCGTCGTTTCGCGCCGAAGTTCCTTGAGAGCTTCACGTTCCAAGCGTCCTCGAGCAACGACGCGCTGCTTTGTGCGCTCGACCTGTTGAAACGGCTGAATGGAGAACCGCACCGGCCGATGTCGGGAAAGCCGCCCCTGTCGTTTCTTCCGAAGGCTTGGCGCCGTCTCGTCGCGAAGGAAGGCGGCGTTGATCGCCGGCTCTACGAAATCGCGGCGCTCGCCGTCTTGTGTCGCCGGCTGGCTTCCGGCGACATCTGGATCGAAGGAACCAAGAATTATCAGCAGTTCGACCGCTATCTCCTGCCGAGAGCCGAGGTGGGAGAGAGCGCCAAGACATTGGCGGCGCCGGCGGAATGTGAAGCCTATTTGCAAGAGCGCAGCCGTCTCCTCGACTGGCGGCTGCGGCGTTTCGGCAACGCCTTACGCCATGATCACCTCGAAGGTGTCGCCCTTCGCAATGGTGTTCTCCACGTATCGCCGACGCAGGCGATGATGCCGCCCGCAGCGGAGCGTCTGGACAGAGCGCTCGACCGGCTTCTGCCGCGCGTTCGCATTACCGAGCTCTTGCATGAGGTCTGTCGCCGCACCGGTTTTGCATATGCCTTTACGGATCTACGCTCCGGCAAGCAGGTCGAGAACGAAAACGCCCTGCTCGCCGCCATCCTTGCGGATGGCACCAATCTCGGCCTGGAGCGGATGGCTCATGCTTCGCAGGGCGTGACCAAAGCGCAGCTTGCCTGGATTCACACTTGGCATTTGCGCGACGAGACATACAGGTCGGCGCTCGGGACGATAATCAACGCGCACCATGCTGAGCCGATGGCCGCTATTTGGGGTGCTGGCGCAACGTCGTCGTCGGACGGCCAATTCTTTCGCGCAGGACGGCGCGGCAACGGACCTGGCGACATCAATGCCAAATACGGCATTGATCCGGGGATCCTGTTCTACACGCATATCTCCGACCAGTATGGGCCGTTCTACGGCAAGGTCCTTTCGGCCACCATGAGCGAGGCTCCCCATGTCCTCGACGGTCTTCTGCATCACGGCACAGCGCTGACTATCAAGGAGCATTACACGGACACCGGCGGGGCGAGCGATCACGTCTTCGCGTTGTGCCATCTCCTCGGATTTCGCTTCGTGCCGCGCCTTCGCGACTTCCAAGATTATCGTCTCGGCGCCATCGACAATCCCGCCGAATATAAAGGGATCGAAAGCCTGTTTGGCCGTCCGATTCGCGTCGACGTAATTCGCGATCATTGGCACGAGATCATTCGGCTCGCCGCTTCCGTCAAAGCCGGCACGGTCGCGCCCTCCGTGATCTTGAAGAAGCTCGGTGCGTTTCCGCGGCAAAATCAGCTCGACTTTGCACTTTCCGAACTTGGCCGGCTTGAGCGCACACTGTTCATGCTTGATTGGTTAGAGAGCCCAGAACTCCGTCGGCGATGTCATGCTGGTCTGAACAAGGGCGAATCGCGGCACGCGCTCGATCAGGCCATTTTCCTCCACAAGCAGGGTCGCTTCGCCGATCGGACGCTGGAAAACCAGAGCTATCGAGCCTCCGGTCTCAATCTCGTCACCGCCGCGATCGTCTATTGGAACACTGTGTATCTCGGGCGCGCCGTAGATCACATGAGACGCTCGGGCAACGTAGTTCCTGACGATCTCCTACAACATGTGGCCCCGTTGGGCTGGAACCACATCAGCCTGACCGGCGACTATCTCTGGAGCGAGGTCAACATCCCCAGCGATGGCTTCCGTCCCCTCAACAACATCGACGAAGCGGCTTGACGCCACTGACGTTCACGGTCTGTCCAAAGTCGCGTACAAAAAGTAACAAACCTTGAGCTCACCTC
>Ga0335074_10014111_pt1 | contig 11216 bp, 11 predicted proteins | sample Lox_Sample_23_FD_206715 | JGI IMG/M metagenome (GOLD analysis project Ga0335074, IMG submission 206715) | Soil microbial communities from Loxahatchee National Wildlife Refuge, Florida, United States - Lox_Sample_2.3 | ecosystem: Environmental > Terrestrial > Soil > Wetlands | place: USA...
CATGGTCTTGCCCGCGCCGGTCTCGCCGGTCACCACGTTGAAGCCCGGGGACAGGTCGAGCACGGCGTCGTCGATCACCCCGAGCCCGGTGATCCGGACCTCCTCAAGCATCGCCGCCCGGCTCCTCGTCTCGCTGGCGCGCCGCCATTTCCTCGGCGCTGCCGTCGCGCTCTGCCGACCGTGGGTCGCCCCGGCCCCGCCAGCCCGCGACCGGGAGGCCGAACTTGACCACCAGCCGGTCCGTGAACGGCGCCCCTACCTCGGCTCCCTCGGTGTCCACGCCGATGCCGCTGAGCCTTGCCAGCAGCACCGGCTCGGTGCCGCGCCGCGCCTCGACGCGGGCTCCGGGGTTCAGGTCAACCCTACGACGTCCATCGCACCACAGAACGGCACGGAACGTTTCACCTTGTCGCGTGGCGGGTCCTATTACCTCTGTTGCGAGCACGGAGCGGGGCGATACCACCATGGGCCGCGCGAACAGCGCATGCGCGCTGATCGGCACCATCAGCATCGCGTCAACCTCCGGCCACACGATCGGGCCGCCGGCCGAGAACGCGTACGCGGTGGAGCCGGTCGGGGTCGCGAACACCACCCCGTCGCATCCCCACCTCGACAACGGCCGCCCGTCCACCTCGACCACCATGTCGAGCACGCGCTCCCTGGCCACCTTCTCGACGCTGGCCTCGTTCAGCGCCCACGTCGTGGCGGTCACGTTGCCGTTCGCCCGCACGGTCACGTCGATCGTCATCCGGCGCTCGATCGTGTACTTGCCCTCGACCACCCGGTCGACAGCCTCGGGCAGGTTCTCCGGCTCGGCCTCGGCGAGGAAGCCGACGTGGCCCAGGTTGACCCCGAGCAGTGGCACCCCGGCCGGGCGGGCCAGCTCGGCCGCGCGCAGCAGGGTGCCGTCGCCGCCGATCACCAGCACCATCTCCGCGTCGCTGGCGGCCCGCTCCGAGACCGGGACCACCTCGGCCGGGCCCGGGCCCAGGTCGGCTGCCTCTGGCTCCAGGACCCGGACGGCCACACCCGCCGCAGACAGCCGGTGCATCACCAGGCGGGCAACGCGCACACCGGCCGGCCGGCCGGTGTGCGCGACCACGAGCATGGTCCGCTCCGACTTCACTGTGGTCCCTCCGTGATCGCCCGCTGCAGCGCGGCCTCGTCCAGCGGCGGCGCCCCGCGGTGCAGCCACAGGAAATACTCCACGTTTCCCGATGGCCCGGGGAGCGGGCTCGCGGTGACTCCGCGTACTCCCAGGCCAAGCCCGGCCGCGGCGGCCGCGACGGACCTGACGGCCTCGGCACGCTTGGCCGGGTCCCTGACGACACCGCCCGCACCCACGTTGCCCTTGCCCACCTCGAACTGTGGCTTCACCAGCATTACGAAATCGGCATCCGGCGCGGCGCAGGCGGCCAGCGCGGGAAGCGCCAGCGACAGCGAGATGAACGACAGGTCCGCCGTGACCAGGCCGGGTGCGGGGGCTACCTGCTCCGGGGTGAGCTGGCGGACGTTCACCCGGTCGAGCACGGTCACCCGCGGGTCGGTGCGCAGCGCCCACGCGAGCTGGCCATAGCCGACGTCGACCGCGACCACCGCGGACGCCCCGGCCCGGAGCAGCACGTCGGTGAAGCCGCCGGTCGACGCGCCCGCGTCGAGGCAGCGCCGTCCGGCGACGGCCAGGCCGGTGAAGGCGGCGAGAGCGCCTTCCAGCTTGCGGCCGCCCCGCGAGGCGTACTCCGGCTCCGCGCTCGCCTGCGCGACCGTGATCGCGGCGTCCTGTCCCACCTGGCTGGCCGCCTTGGCGGCCGTCTGGCCGCCAACGGCGACGCGGCCGGCCGCGATCAGATCCGCCGCCTGCTCCCGTGACCGGGCTAGCCCCCGGCGCACAAGCTCGGTGTCCAGCCGCATCCTCCTCACCATGGACTTGCCGGGCTGGTCAGCGACTCGCCCGGCGCTCTGCGCCCGCCCCGGCGGGCTCGTTCCCAGAGTCGTGCTCGCGGGTGTCCAGCTCGCCGAGCACGTCCCTCAGCCGCCGGTGCACGTCTTCGAAGATCGCACGATGCTCCGTCACCGGGCGGCCCGGCAGCTCGTCCAGCCTGGCCAGCGCCGCGTCAACCCTGGGCTCGCCGGTCGCGGGCCGCTGCTCGGACTCGTCCGGCACCGCTACGTCCGCATCTTCCTGCGAACCCCACTCTGCGTCCGCGTCGTCCCCCATATCCCAGCCCACTGCGCCCGTGTCCTCCTCCGTATCCGTGTACTGCCCAGCGCCCGGGTGCTCATCCGCGCCCGCGTGCTCCTCCAAGCCGAAAGCCGCCCGGTCTGGCCCAGCCCCGGCATCTGCGTCGTACCCGGCCGCCGCGACCTCGGCCAGCGCGACCTCGGCCAGCGCCTCCCCGGCATCGCCCGGTGCCGGGATCTCAGGTTCCTGGCCGGGACGCGGATCGGGTCGCTCGCTATGTTGCTCCATCGGCTATCACCCTTCGCGCGCCGATTCTGCTCGCAGCGGTACCTGGAACGCTACCGCCCTCCAGGACCGACAACGCGCACCTGGCGGGCCAACCCAGCGCCGAGTCGGCCCCCGGCGAGCGCAGGGGAAGCCCGGGACGGAGAATGACCTTGAAAGCGAGGTCAGGATGGCGACAGCGGAAGAATGCCGTAAAGCCCTGGAAGGGCTTACAGCTCGCATTTCGGGCATGAGTTCCGAGGATCGTGCCGCATTCCTGGCGGACAGGACGCTCAGCTGCGAGATCCCCGATCTCGGGGTGACGTTCGTAACGAGGCTCGGCCCGGACGGCGCCGAGCCGGTCAGGGAGGCCGGGCCCGGCGACGGCGCCGCGCAGGTCCGCTTCGTCGCAGACAGCGACGTGGTCGTGTCCATCGCCAGCGACCCGGGCGGTTTCGCAAGGGCCTGGCTGACCGGGCGCCTGAAGATCCACGCGAACGTCTTCGACCTGCTGCGCCTGAGGAAGCTGATGTAGCCACACTCGCTGCTCACCGCGCCGGAAGTGCTCTGATGCCCAGTGGCCCCCGGCTTCGCCCGGCCGCGAGCGCCGACCTGATCTCGGCCGCTACCACCTGCGGCTCAGCCCGGAGCCGCTTGGGCGGAAAATGCAGGACGATGATCCCGTGAGCGCTCATGCGCGCGTCACGGGCGAGCGTGCGCTCCCAGTCCTCAGGCGACAGGTGCCACTCGCGCGACTCGATCTCACCGGCCACGCCCGCGTCGGTCCACCACGCGTCCGGCTCCGCGATGAAGCTTTCGCCCGCGTACAGGCGAGGGTTATACATCGGATCGGGGATGCGCTCCCGCCTTATCAGCGTGTGCAGATCTCCCTCGGCAGAAGACCTGACGCCGTCGGCTACCTCCCCCAGAACCTGACGGAGACGGGCCGAACCCCAGGCCGGGCCTGCGGCGAGCTCGTCGGCGAGGCGCGGGACCTGGACGATCCCTCGTTGCACGCCATCCGCCACAATCGCACGAACCGCGCTGAGGTCTGGCATGCCCCGGACCGTGTCCGCCACTGCCCGCGCCGCGGGCACATAGCAGACCTCGCCATTGGGGAAGACCATACGCGGCATTCTCGTGGTGCGGCTAAGCCGGACGAAGCCGACATCACGGCGCCTGCGCGGCTCCGGAACCAGCACGTTCACTATGGGAGTCTTCGGCACCCTGATCCGGTGCCACGCCAGTGCCGCCGGGCCCGTGATCACGCTCCCGGACCCCGCGTACAGGATCGAGGCCACCTGACGCTGGATGCTGGTGACGGCACCGGTAGCGGAAAGGTAGACACCCGGGAGCAGCATCTGCCAGGGCCCGCCGCCGCGGAGCCGATGCCGCAGCGAGGCATCGCTCATCCCGCAATCTTTCGTCTGCTGACGGGTAATCACACCACTCTGGCGCCTCAATAACTCCGCCACCGCGTCGCGGTCGAATGACGATATCTGTCCCATGCATGGCACTGTCACACGCCGGTCCGACAATCCGGCCGCTCGCGATCTCTCGCTAGTGTCGCCGGCCCGCTGCTGTCGTTCTAGAAGCAGCCACGGGCCGTTGACACTAACGACCGGCCAGAACAGCCGGTCCCGGGTGGCCCTATATAACCTATTTATATTACTTTGAACAGCGCCGTCGGCCGGCCTGCGGCCGTCGTCCCCGATTGAGTCACGCCCTTAAAGGGTTTCGGCCTGTCCGCTTTCGCCCAACACCACGCTCCGCGAGTCAGGCCTCGGCTCACCATCGCGGTGACCGGATGCGGGTGTCGGCCGCCGGTGCGATGCTTACCGCATGCCCGAGGGCGATGTGGTCTGGCGCACCGCGCGCCAGCTCGATGAGGCGCTGTCCGGGCGCGTGCTCACCCGCAGCGATTTCCGGGTACCGCGGTTCGCAACGACCGACCTCGCCGGGCGGGCGGTGACCGAGACCGTCTCCCGCGGAAAGCACATGCTGACGCGCGTGGACAGCGGGGTGACCGTCCATACGCACCTGCGCATGGACGGATCCTGGCGGATCCGGCCCGCCAGCGACTACCTGCCGCGTGATCACCGGATCCGCCTCGTCCTTGGCAACGACGAGCGCCAGGCGATCGGGTACCTGCTCGGGATCGTCGAGGTCCTGCAGACGCGCCATGAGGAACGCGTCGTCGGCCACCTCGGTCCGGATCTGCTCGGGCCGGACTGGGACGCTGCCGAAGCCGTGCGGCGGCTCCGGGCCGACCCGGCAAGGCCGGTCGGCGAGGCGCTGCTCGACCAGCGGAACCTGGCGGGCATCGGCAACCTGTACCGGGCGGAGGTGCTGTTCCTGCGGGGGATCGACCCGTGGCGGCCGGTCGGCGAGATAAGCGACCCCGAGGCCCTGGTCGAGCTGTCCCGCAAGCTGCTGGAGGCGAACAAGAACCGGATCGACCAGGTGACCACCGGCAGCCTCACCCCGGGCGCGCAGACCTGGGTCTACGGCCGGGCCGGGCGCCCGTGCCGCCGCTGCGGCGGGCGTATCCAGCGGGTCCTGGCCGCGGGGGGCACCAGCGACGCCGAGCGCGTGACGTTCTGGTGCCCGCGCTGTCAGCCGACCGCCACCTGACGCCGCCGCTGAGGTCCGCCCAATGCCTGGGCCGCGGTGAGCGAGGCAGGCGACCAACCCCGGCTGCCGCAGCTCGGGTCGAGGCGGAAATCGGCCCGCCGGACTCAGCAATCGGGCTACCGGGGCGTCCTAGGTTTATGCCGACACAACCAGGCTGCTCCCGGCATCAGCCACACAGCAGCGACCGATCACGGCCAGCCGCCGCCACGGCCACAACCCGCGACCAAGCAGACAACGGCGGACCAGCATGACAGACGATCAGGACGATTTCGGCCATCTCCGCACCGACGTGGCCATCCGCCGCCGGCCGCCGCCCGCCACCGAACCCGCGGACGGCGAACCCGCCGACAGCCAGCCTGCACACGATCCCGCTGGCCAGACCGACCTGATCGCCGGCCTCTTCCGCGCCCACGCGGTCGCGCTCGTCCGGGTCGCGACGCTGCTGCTCGGCGACCAGCAAAGCGCCGAGGATGTGGTCCAGGACGCGTTCTTCGGGCTGTACCGGGGCCTGCCCGGGCTCAGCGACCGCAGCAAGGCGCTGCCGTACCTGCGAGCGTCCGTCATCAACGGCTCCCGCTCGGTGCTGCGGGCGCGCAAGCGCGCGCTGCGGCGCGGGGTGCAGCACGACCCTCCGGTCTGGTCGGCCGAGTCGGCGGCCATGGCTGGCGAAGAGCGCAAGGCGCTGCTCGCCGCGGTGGCCACGCTGCCCCGCCGGGCCAGGGAGGTGCTGGCGCTGCGCTACTACCTGGACCTGGCCGACCACGAGATCGCAACCACGCTCGGGGTCAGCCGGGCCACCGTGTCGTCGACCGCGTCCCGCGCGCTGGCCAAGCTGGCCCGCGAACTGAAGGAGGAGCCGTGAACACGCTGGAAGACAGGCTGCGCGACGCCTACCGCGCGGCAGCCGACACGATCAGGCCCGAGGCCGTACTCTCGGGCACGGTCCTGAGCCCGCCCGATCCGGCCCAGCGCCGGGCCCGGCGCACCGGGAAGGCACCCCGCGGCGCGGCGCGGCACCGGCTGCTGATACCGCTGGCGGCGGCCGCCGCCGTCCTCGCCGTGGTCGCCACGGTGGCCGTGCTGCTGCCCCGGGCCGCTCCCGGCCTCGGTCGCGGCAAGCCGGCCACCGGCCGGACGACGCCGGCCCTGCTCACCACGCCGGCCTACTTCGTCGAGCTGAACTGGTCACAGCACCCGTCGATGTACGTGGTCAACGCGACGACCGGAGCGCGCGGCGCGCGGATCAGCCTGCCGTTCCCGCGCACCGACCTCACCAGCGTGGCGACCGGCGACGGCCAGACATTCGTGGTCGCGGCGCTGACGGGAACCTGCAGCACGACCCTGTACCGGTTCACCCTGGACGCGAACGGCACGCCGAGCGCCATGACCGCGTTCACCACGGTCGCCGGCCAGATCGGCGACCCGTGGAGCATGGCGGTGAGCGCGGGCGCCCGGTTCGTCGCGTACGAGACCCTGGCCTGCGAGCAGCAGGAAAATTCCGCGGCCGAGCAAGGTAACGCAAAGGGCTCCCTGTCCCTCCTGGACACGGTCACCGGGCATACCAAGCGGTGGACGTTCCGGAACGGCACGTTCGCCTCGGGCAACGTGTCGATCAGCGCCAACGGAAGCGTGGTCGGCTTCGCGAACGAGGTCATCGACACCGCCGCGGCATCGGGGAGCCTGGCCGCGCACGCCCGCGTCGTGGCGACCGACGGCGAGTTCGGCCCCTCGGTCACCTACCACATCGGGACCACCCCGGGCGCCCAAAGCGAGTCTGGCCCGTCGGTTGTCGTCGGCGGCCTGAACGTCGCCCCGGATGGCAAGACCGTGTACTTCGCTACGTTGAGGGAGAGCAAGTACGACAAGCCGGTCTGGAGCAGCTGGCAGCTCCGCACGTTTGACCTCGCGACCGGGCAAACCCGCCTGCTGCGCAACATCCATGGCACCGGGGGCGGGCCTGCCGCCGTCACGTTCGACCCAACTGGCCGCTACATGATCGTCGAGACCACCGTCAACACCGGGACGGCCACGAGGCCGGTGCCAACCATGAAGCTGGTGCTGGTGAACGTCGCGACCTGGCAGGGCGGGTCGCTGAACGCGAGCTGGGCGGTCGACCCGGAGATCGCCTGGTAGCCCGGCCCCGCTACCCGGGGAAGCGGAGGCTGCCGACGGCGTGCGCCACGCTGTCGGCTGCCACCGCGCCCGCCGACCACGCCGCGGCGCACAGCGCCCGCAGGCCGTCGATGGCCGCGCCCCCACCCGCGATCTCCAGCCGGTCGGCATGCCCATCTTCAGTTGCCTGAACGGGACGCCGGCGAGCCGTCCAGCCACCGCACCGGAACTCATCGTCCGTGGCGGTCACCGCCGGGTGCGGTTCGAGCAGGCCGGACAGGTCGTGGGCCAGGTAGGTCGGCCGCTGGTTCGGCGGGGCGAGCACCGCGTCGGCCGGCTTGGACACGCCGGTGAGCACGAGCATGCTGGCCGCCCCGACCCGGCACGCGCCCTCGATGTCGGTGTCCAGCCGGTCGCCGACGACCAGCGGCCGCTTCGCGCCGGTGCGGGCCACGCTCTCGGCGTGCAGCGGCGGCTCGGGCTTGCCGGCCACGACCGGCTCCGTCCCGGTCGAGGTCGCGATCACCTGCACCAGCGACCCGTTGCCCGGCTGCAGGCCCCGCCCGGTGGGCAGGGTCGTGTCGGCGTTCGAGGCCACGAACCAGGCCCCGGCGCGCACCGCCAGGGCTCCCTCGGCCAGCAGCCCGTAGTCCAGGCCCGGGGCGTAGCCCTGCACCACGGCGGCGGGCCGCTCGGCCGCTGTCGACACGGGGCGCAGTCCCCGTTCGCGCAGCGCCTGCCGCAGCCCCATGCCGCCGACCACGAGGACCGGCGCGCCCGGCGGCACCTTGTCGGCGATCAGGTGCGCGGCCGCCTGCGCCGACGTCACCACCTCCGCGCGGTCAGCGGGCACGCCGAGCTTGCTGAGCTCAGCGGCGATCGCTGAGGGCGTCCGTGATGCGTTGTTCGTGACGAACGCGAGCTGCATGCCGTGGCGGCGGGCCGCCGCCAGCGCCTCTGGTGCCTTCGCGACCGCGGCGCCGCCCAGGTAGACCACGCCGTCCAGGTCGAGCAGCGCCGCGTCATAGACCTCGCTGAGAGGGCGGTCGCTGGCCCGCGGAAGCTCAACCCGGTCGCCCGACCGGGCTTCGGTTCGCTCAGACACCACGCGCGTTCCGTTCAGGGCTCTCGGTTGAAGTGTTTTGGGCTAGCGAACGGGCCCGGAGCGTGGCGCGGACGCTGCGCAGCGCGTCGGTGTAGTGCCGGCGGTCCGGCTGCATGGCGACGGCCAGGGCAAGGTGCTCGGCCGCGGCGCCGGGATCGCCGGTCCTGGCCAGCGCGAGGCCGAGACCGAACTGGGCGTAGTCGTCGCTCGGGCTCGCGTCGACGATCCGGCGGAAGTTCCCGGCCGCGGCGGCGTAGCGGCCGGCGTCGAACTGGGCCCGGGCCAGCGCCTCGAGCACGCTGCGTGACTGCGGCTCGGCCGCGGCCGCGCGCTCCAGCAGCTGCGCCGCCGCCGCGGCGCTGCCCCGGCCGAGCAGGTCCAGCCCGCGCCGGTAGAGCTCGTAGGTATCGCCGCCAGCGGCATCTGGCTCCGGCTCTTGCGGCTGGCGGGAATCCTGGCCGCCGGCTGGTCCTTCTGACATATGTGCAGATCCTTCCATCCGGCCACGACCCAGCGGCGCCCGCCCAGGGCGGGCTCGCGCTGGCACCCTTCCGCGGAGTCCGTTATGCCCCGAACCGGGTCACCGGACTAGCCGAGGTCACATCTCCACCGTACGACGTCATCGCCCACGACCGAGAGGACCAGTTGTTCGCGGCCGACCCGCACAACGTGGTCCGGCTGATCCTGCCGCGGCACGAACCCGGGCACCGGGGCAGCGCCTACGACGACGCGGCGCGGGATCTGCGGGAGTGGCAGCGCGAGCAGATCCTCGTCCCCGATCCTGGGCCAGCCCTGTACGTGTACGAGCAGGCGCTGGCCAGCGGGGCGGTCCTGCAGCGCGGGCTGATCGGCGCGGTGCGGCTCAGCCCGCCCGAGGCGGGGGTGATCCGGCCGCACGAGGACGTGGCGCCGGGGCCGGTCGAGGGACGGCTGCAGCTGATGGAGGCCACGCGGGCCAACCTGGAGCCGATCTTCCTGCTGCACGACGGCAGCAACCCGGGCGCGTCGGCCCGGCTGATCGACGAGACCGCCGGCGCCAGGCCGCCACTGGTCGACGCGCAGACCAGCGACGGGATCCGGCACCGGCTGTGGGCGATCAGCGATCCCGCCGACCTGGCCGCGATCGCCGCCGACCTGGCCCCGCGGGACGCGCTGATCGCGGACGGGCACCACCGGTACGCCGCCTATCTCGAGCTGCAGGCCCGCCGGCGGGCCGCGGGCGCCGGGCCTGGCCCGTGGGACTACGGCCTCGCGCTGCTCGTGGACGCCTCCGCGTACCCGCCGGACGTCGGCGCGATCCACCGGGTGATCCCCGCCCTCTCCCCCGTCGCGGCCACCGAGCTGGCCAAGGCGGCGTTCACCGTGCGCAGGCCGCGGGGCGGGCTGGCCGCCGCCGTCGACGAGCTCGCGGCCGAGAGCGAGCGGGGCCCGGCGCTGCTGATCGCCGGCGGGGGCGATCTGCGGCTGCTCACGGAGCCGGACCCGGTGCAGGTGGACGCGGCGATGCCGGAGGGTCACTCGCCGCTGTGGCGCAGCCTTCCCGCCTCGGTGCTGCAGGAGCTCCTCATGGCCCGGCTGTGGGACGTCGGGTGGGACGCCGTCCGGATCGTGCACAACGACGCCGCCGAGGCGGTCGCGCTGGCCGACGAGACCGCCGGCACCGCGGTGATCTGCCCGCCGATGCCGACCCGGGACGTGTACGCGGTTGCGGCGCAGGGCGAGCGGGTGCCGCGCAAGTCGACGTCGTTCGGCCCGAAGCCGCGGACCGGGCTGGTGGTCAGGACGTTCGACAAGGGCTGACCTTTACTTCCGCGCGTAGAGCTCCAGCGGCGACCAGGGGCCGCTGACCCGCGTGAAGTTGCTGGCGAAGTACGCCCGCAGCCGCGCTGTCCAGGCGATCCGGTTCGCGTTGTAGTCGGTCAGCAGCACGTAGCTGGCCTTGTCGAAGGCCTGCCGCCAGAGTTCCGCGATCGCTGGGACCTTCCCAGCGTTCAGGGCGATCTGGCCGTGGCCGAGTGCGTAGCTGGTGCCGGTCCCGTCGACGATCACCGAGCAGCCGGGAACGCTGCTGTAGAAGCGGTCCAGCGCGATCAGCAGCGAGGCCTGGTCGGTGGCCACGCACGCCCCGGCCGGGATGATGCGGTCGATCGCTGGCAGTGCGTCGACATACGTCGGCGTGGGGCTGTAGTCCGCCCCCGGTGCGGCCAGCGGCAGCGCGAGCAGGATCACGCCCGCGGCCCAGGTCGCGCCCGTGCGCAGCCGCGGGGACAGCCCCGGCCAGCCGCCCCAGCCGGTCAGGAGGCGGGCGGCGGGCAGCGCGATCGCCAGGCCGAGGAACGGGGCCAGGAACGCCGGGTAGTGGTAGTAGAAGTCGTCAGGTATGAGGAACGCGACGACGATCAGCACGGTCGTGGCCAGGCCGAACCACTCGAGCCGTGGCGGCCCCTCATGGGTGACCCGCCAGGCCGCGACCGCGGTCGCGGCGATCGCCATGGCGAGGATGATCGCCGCGGTCAGGAACACCGCGAAGCCGGGATCCCAGGCGGCCAGGCCGGTGAGGTACTGCAGCCGGAACGCCAGCGGCGTCCTGGTGCCGGTCCGGACCAGCTGGGCGACGACGACGCTGTCGTAGAAACGTCCCGGCGCCAGGACGGCGAACGGGATCACCGGTACCAGGAACCCGACCGCGACGCCGGCCGCGAACCTGGCCAGCCGGCGGTACTGCGGCACGCACAGCACCGCGATCACGGCCACCGGGATGATCGCCCAGACCTTGATCGCCCCGGCGAAGCCGAGCGCAGCGCCGCCCCAGGCCAGCCTTTTCCCGCTGGTGGCCAGGCGGTCGCCGTCGAACACCGCCACCGCACCGGCCAGACAGAACGCGGTCAGCCAGGGTTCCAGCAGCACCGTATGTGCCGC
>Ga0335074_10014112_pt1 | contig 11216 bp, 9 predicted proteins | sample Lox_Sample_23_FD_206715 | JGI IMG/M metagenome (GOLD analysis project Ga0335074, IMG submission 206715) | Soil microbial communities from Loxahatchee National Wildlife Refuge, Florida, United States - Lox_Sample_2.3 | ecosystem: Environmental > Terrestrial > Soil > Wetlands | place: USA: Florida...
TCGGTCCGGGTGGTGCGGGCCGACTCGCTGACCGGGATGCCTTCGCAAAGCCCGGTCGGCAGCCGGATGGCGATCGTGCTCGGCGAGGCCATCCACGGCGCGGCCGCCGAGCTGAAACGCAAGCTGTGCCGCATCGGCGCCCACAACCTGGGCGTCGCCACCGATCAGGTTTGCTACCTCGACGGCGCCGTGACTACCCGTTCCGGAAAATCACTGGGGTGGGCGGAGCTGGCCGAGATCGCGCTGCGCAAGCAGCACCTGATGCCCCCGGGCGAGCAGCCCGGGCTCGAGCTGGTGCACGTCGCGCACACCCCGCGCTCGGGCGCGCTGGCCGGGCCGGACGGCGTCGTGCAGATCTACCCGTGCTACTCGTTCGAGGCGCACCTGGTGCTGGCCGCGGTCGACCCGGAGACCGGGGTGGTCGATCTCGACCGCTACTGCCTGGCCCACGATTGCGGGACCGTGATCAACCCGCCGAGCGTCCGGGGAATGGTGTTCGGCGGCACGGCGCACGGCATCGGCGTCGCCCTGTACGAGCAGTTCGCGTACGCCGACGACGGCCAGCCGCTGACCCAGTCGTTCATGGACTACCTGCTGCCCAGCATCCACGAGGTGCCGCAGATCACCGAGGGCGAGCACTGCACCCCGTCGCCGTTCACCACGCTCGGCCAGAAGGGTGCGGGCGAGGCCGGGTACATGGGCGCGCCCGCCGCCGTCGCCAGCGCGGTCAATGACGCCCTGGCCGCCCGGGGTGCCGGGCCGGTCCGGTCGCTGCCCATCAAGCCAGCCGACGTGTGGCTGGCCCTCGGCGGAGAAGGCTCATGACCGGGTTCGCCGTGGACGTGCACGCGCACGCGGTCCCGACCGCCCTGGTCGCGGACCTGGCGGCGGGACGGGTCCGGTTCCCGCATATCGCGGTGGAGCGAGCCGGCTCCGGTCACACCCTGGCCTTCGGCGGCGGCCCGCCGACCCGGCCGGTCGCGGCCGGCCTCACCGACGTGGCGCGGCGGGACGCCTGGCTGACCGGGCAGGGCATCGCCCGCCAGGTGGTGGGCGGCTGGGTGGACATCTTCGGGTACGAGCTGCCCGCGGACGAGGGGGCCGGCTGGGCGGCCGCGCTCACCGACGCGCTGACCGGGCTCGCCGCGGCCGACGCCCGGCTGATCCCGCTGGCCACGGTGCCGCTGCAGGACCCGGCCCGCGCGGCCGCGGCTCTGCACGAACCGCCCGTGGCTGGCCTGCCCGGCGTCATGATCGCCACCCGCGTGGGAGAACGAGAGCTTGACGACCCGGCCCTCACCCCGTTCTGGGAGGCGGCCGACGCGGCCGGGACCGTCGTCTACCTGCATCCGGGGTTCTCCGGCTCCGCGTCGCGTTATGCCGACTTCGGCCTCGTCAACGGGCTGGCCCGGGTGGAGGACAGCACGGTCACGCTGGCCCGGCTGCTGTACGCCGGGGTGCCGGCCCGGTACCCGGGGGCCAGGCTGGTCGCCGCGCACGGCGGCGGCGCCCTGCCCTACGTCCTCGGCCGGCTGGTCCGCAACCACGTGAACAATCCCGGCGGCACGGCCGACCCGCTCGAGTCGTTCGCCCGGCTGTACTTCGACAGCGTGGTGTTCGACCCGGCCGTGCTCGAGTTCCTGGTGGCCAGGGCCGGCCCGGACCGGGTCCTGCTCGGCTCCGACTACCCATTCCCGATCGGCGACCTCACGCCGCGAGACGTGGTTGAGCGCGCCCCGCTGAACGCCGGCGACCGCGGCCGGATCCTCGGCGGCAACGCGGCCCGGCTGTTCGGCCCGGCGGCCGCGGAGCCGCGATGAAGCCGGTCGATTTCAGCCTGCACCAGCCGGCCACCGTGGACGCGGCCGTGGCGCTGCTGGCCGTAGGCGGCGACGACGCCAAGGTGCTCGCCGGAGGGCAGAGCCTGGTGCCGCTGCTCAACTTCCGGCTCGCCCGCCCGGATCACGTGATCGACATCGGGCGCGTGCCCGGGCTGGCCGAACTGCGCCCGGAGCCCGGCGAGCTCGTGGTCGGGGCGATGGTCCGCCAGTCCAGGGCGGAGGCCTCGCCGGCGGTTGCGGCGCACTGCCCGCTGCTCGCCGCGGCGCTGCCGAACGTCGCGCATCCCCCGATCCGCGCCCGCGGCACGGTCGGCGGCAGCCTGGCCCACGCCGACCCCGCGGCCGAGTTGCCCGCGGTCGCGGCCGCCCTGGATGCTATGTTCGAGGTGGTGAGTGCCCGCGGCCGCCGGCAGATCGCGGCCCGGGACTTCTTCCGCACCTACCTGACCACCGCGCTTGAGCCCGACGAGCTGCTCGTCTCGGTTCGTTTCCCGGCCGCCGCGCCGGGCACCGGAGCCGCGTTCTGCGAGGTCAGCCGCAGGCGCGGGGACTTCGCCATCGCCGGGGCGGCCGCCCAGGTGACGCTGGCCGACGGCGCGATCGCCGATTCCCGTATCTGCCTGAGCGGAGTCGCCGACGTCCCGTTCCGTTGTTTTGAGCCTGAACGGGTCCTCCTCGGTACCCAAGCCGCCCCGGCCACTGTGACCCGGGCCGCCGAGGCCGCGCTCGACATCCTGGATCCGCCCGGCGACCTGCACGCCCCGGCCGGCTACCGCAAGCACGTCGCTGGCGTGCTGCTGCGCCGGGCCGTGGCCGAGGCGTTCCAGCGCGCGGCCAGGCCGGCCTGATCACGGCTGGGCGGGCCCTGATCGCCGGAAGTGGCTGACCGCCGCTCCGGCCCAGAGCCGTCGCTAGGTATTTTCGCTGTGCGGGTGTCGAATTCGCGCGGTCGATGCGACGTAGGGGTGTCAACACGCTGGAAGGGAGAGCCCTCATGGCTCAGTACGCGGTCCTCATCTACGCACACGACTCGGCCCACGCCCCGGAGGCGACGCCGCAGGACACCGAGTCCTGCGACCAGCACTCAGACGAACTGGCTCAGGACGGCTCGATGGTCATGGCCTACGCGCTGACGCCCAGAGACATGGCGACATCGATCCGCGGCGACACCATCACCGACGGCCCGTTCCTGGACGCCAAGGAGGTCGTCGCTGGCTTCTATGTGATCGAGGCGCCCGACCTGGACGCAGCGCTGGCCATCGCCCGGCTCAACCCCGTCGTGCGCGAGGGCGGCGGTGTCGAGGTCCGGCCGGTCCACAGCAGCTTCGTGAAGGGCAAGGAGGAGACCGCCGGGTGACCGATGCCGCCGCCGTCAAGACGGCGATCGCCGACGCGCACCGCCGCGAGTGGGCCCGCGTGCTCGCCGCGACGGTGCGCCTGGCCCGAGACCTCGACCTGGCTGAGGACAGCGTGCAGGAGGCGTACGCCTCCGCCCTGGACGGCTGGGTCCGCGCCGGCATCCCGGACAACCCGGCTGCGTGGCTGACCGCCACGGCCAAGCGGCGCGTGATCGACGCGATACGGCGGGACAAGGCGCTGCGGTCCAGGTTGCCGTTGCTGGTGGAGCGCGAGGAAGCGGCCGGCGAGGTGGCCAGGCCCGAATTCGGGGCGCCGGACGCCGGAGATCCCGGCGAAGCCGTGCCGGATGAGCGGCTGCGCCTGATATTCACGTGCTGCCATCCGGCGCTGGCCGCCGAAGCCCAGGCAGCACTCTCGCTGCGGCTGGTCTGCGGGGTCGCGACCCCAGATATCGCACGGGCGTTCCTGGTGTCCGAGCTGGCCATGCGGGCTCGGATTACCCGGGCGAAGAGGAAGATCTCCACGGCCCGGATCCCCTTCCGGGTCCCCGCGTCCGCCGAACTGCCGGAACGGCTACGCGGCGTGCTCGCCGTGATCCACCTGCTCTTCACCACCGGCCACACCGCGCCATCGGGCGCGTCGCTGGTCCGCGCCGAACTGGTGGACCAGGCGATGCACATGGCCCGGATGCTGCGCGAGCTGATGCCCGGCGAAACCGAGGTGCGGGGGCTGTATGCGCTGCTGCTGGTGACCGATGCCCGGCGCGCGACCCGCGCCGGTGCCGGCGGCCGGCTCGTGCGGCTCGAAGACCAGGACCGGTCGCAGTGGGACCGGGCCGCCCTGGCCGAGGCTGACCAGATAATCACCGGCTGCCTGCGCGCCGGCCCGCCGGGGCGGTACGTGCTGCAGGCCGCGATCGCATCGCTGTATGCGGATGCGCCGTCGTACGACCAGACCGACTGGCCGCAGATCCTCACCCTGTACGACCACCTGCTCGAGGTGTGGCCGTCGCCGGTCGTGGCGCTCAACCGCGCCGTGTCCCTGGCCATGGTGGCCGGACCGCAGGCCGCGCTCGCGGAAGTCGAGAGACTCGAACGTGATGGACGCCTGTCGGGATACCAGTACCTGCCCGCGATCAAGGCCGACCTGCTGAGCCGCACCGGCCGCACCGACGAGGCCGCCGACGCCTACCGGCAGGCATTCTCGCTGGCCGCCAACGAGGCCGAGCGGGCTTTCCTGGCCGAGCAGATCGCCGATCACGCTCTCCTCAGCTGAGTGGGTGTGCCCCTAAGCCCAGCCGGCCTGGCGCTGCGGCGTGCCCCTAGCCCAGCCGACCTGGCGCTGCGGCTCACCGTAGATGGCGGCCAGAAGCTTGGTGCGGGGGTCGTACCTGTGGTCGACGATCTGCTCGGTCCAGCCGCGGATCTCGGGGAACACCGTCCGGGCCAGGCGCAGCACGACGCGGCCGTGGGCCGGATCCCACGGCGCGTTGCGGAACACGGGATTGCCGTCGTCGCGGCGCTCCCGGTCGAACGAGGCCGAGGTTCTGGCGAACTCGATGTGCTCCTTCTGGCCGAGGAAGTACGGCCGGATGAAGTCAAGACCGGAACCGATCGCCGCGCGCACGACGTCATCAACCAGATCCGGCGCGTACAGCGTCACCTCGACCAGTGGCTGCACCGCGGCGACGTGGTAATGCAGCGCGTCGCGCTGGATGAAGTCGAAGGTCCGGCCGTCCCGCTCGCCGGACGGGCCGGCGACATAGTTCCGCGCCACGAACTCGCGCAGCAGGCCCGGCATGGCCGCGCGGGCCGCGGCCTGCCCGGCCACGGTCGCCGCCACGGTCCGGATCAGCAGCCGCCGGGCCATCCAGTTGTTGGACCGGACGGAGTTGCGCTCGGCTTTCGGCTCGTAGAACCGGTCCCCGCTGATCGTGAAGTCCCCGGCCCAGTTGAGCAGGGTGGCTTGTTCTCCTGGCCGGAGGGACCAGGCCACCAGGTCGGCCGCCTGGAGCAGCGGCACGAAGAACCATTCGTCGACCGGGTTGCCCGATGGCCGGTAGACCTCAGCCCAGGAGAGCAGAGCCGAGGCAGCGGTGGCACGGCTGTGCGTGCGCAGCGGTTCCCGGGCGCAGCGGCCGGCCACGGCCAGGGCGAAGATCCCCTGAAAGTTCCTCTTGGCCAGGTCGGACCGGACGTGCCCGGGATGGCCATTCAGGGTGCCCGCCAGCTCGAAGCGCTCGATCGGCCGCGCCACCAGGTTGAGCGACTCCCCGGCGAGCTGAAACGTCCGCGCCAGATCCTTGGGCATGGGCCCGGGCCGGTCCGGATCGAAGGCGGTCAGGAGTGCCCAGTTCAGCCGGGGGGCGCCGGCCCCGTGGGGGCCGCCGCTCACCGGGTCACCTCACCCCAGCTCACCCACGACAGCGGTCACCACGTCGACGAGCCCGCCGCCCTGCAGCAACTGCTCGGCGGCCGCGAGCTCCGGCGCCAGGAACCGGTCCGCGTCCGGGCCCGGGACGCTCCGGCGAAGCTCCGTGATCGCCGCCGCGCTGGCCGGCGAGGCATGCAGCGGGGCGCGCAGGTCGATGGCGCGGGCCGCAGCGACCAGCTCGACGGCCAGGATCCGCCGCAGGTTGGCCAGTGCGGACCGCAGTTTGCGCGCCGCGCCCCAGCCCATGGACACGTGGTCTTCCTGCATCGCGGAACTCGGTATCGAGTCGACGCTGGCCGGCGAGGCCAGCCGCTTGTTCTCGGCGACCATCGCGGCCTGGGTGTACTGCGCGATCATGAGGCCCGAGTCGACGCCAGGGTCGTGGGCCAGGAACGGCGGCAGCCCGCCCGAGCGCGCCGGGTCGAGCAGCCGGTCGGTCCGCCGTTCCGCCATCGAGCCGAGATCGGCGACGGCGATCGCGAGGAAGTCCAGCACGTACGCGATGGGCGCGCCGTGGAAGTTCCCGTTCGAGCTGACCCGGCCGTCGCTGAGCACGACCGGGTTGTCGATGGCCGCCGCGAGCTCTCGCGCGGCGACGGCTTCGGCGTGCGCGATCGTGTCCCTGACCGCCCCGGTGACCTGCGGGGCGCAGCGCATTGAGTACGCGTCCTGCACCCGCGTGTCTCCGTCACGGTGCGAGGCGACGATCTGTGACCCGGCCAGAACGCGCAGCATGTTGTCCGCGCTGGCCGCCTGGCCGGGGTGCGGCCGCAGCGGCAGGTGCAGTTCGGGCAGGAACACCTGGTCCGTGCCCAGCAGCGCCTCGACGCTCATCGCGGCGGTGAGGTCGGCCGCCCGGCAGAGCGCGGTGAGATCCTCGCAGGCGAGGATCAGCATGCCGAGCATGCCGTCGGTGCCGTTGATGAGGGCCAGGCCTTCCTTCGCCTCGAGCTGAACCGGGGCGATTCCGGCCCGCTCGAGCGCGACCGCGCCCGGCACCGTCTCGTTCTGCCGGGTCGTCGCCTCGCCTTCGCCGATGAGCACGAGCGCGCAGTGGGCCAGCGGCGCAAGGTCCCCGCTGCAGCCGAGTGACCCGTGCTCGGGCACGACCGGAGTGATGCCGGCGTTCAGCAGCGCCGCGAGCGTCTCGGCCACCACCGGCCTGATGCCGGTGTGGCCCGACGCGAGCGTCTTCAGCCTGAGAAACATCAGCGCCCGGACGACCTCCCGCTCGACCGGGCTGCCCAGGCCGGCCGCGTGCGAACGGACGAGGCTCAGCTGCAGTTTCGCGCGAAGGTCCGGGGCAATGTGACGGGTGGCCAGCGCCCCGAACCCGGTCGAGATGCCGTAGGCGGGCGTCGGCGACGCGGCCAGGTTGTCGACCACGCGGCGCGAGGCGGCCATCGCCTCCAGCGCCGCAGGCGCGAGCCGGACCTGCGCGTCGTACCGGGCGACCGCCACGACGTCGGCGGCGGTGACGTCGGCCGGCCCGACGAGAACCTCATCCCGCCGGCCTGCCGCCCGGCCGGCCCCGGCTGCCGCGGCCCCGGCCTGCGTGGCTCCCGCGGGTCCGTCGGCTCCCGCGGCTCCAGCAGTTCCGGCGCGCGGCCGTTCGGTCGCAGCTCCCGCGCTCATGCTGCCCGGCCCGTGCGGACCGCAGGATGGGAACGCAGGCCGCCCGGGGAACCAATGAGCCGGATCGGGCTCGAAGGCATCGTCGTCCTCCTTCGTCGTCGTCGGCTCACGCCAGTCGTCGCCGGCTCACGCCAGCCGCCGCAGGGACGCCCGCCATATGGGGATTCACCGAAGATATCGGTCCAGGCCAGGGTACTTGCCGGCCGGACGGCGGTCCCCCGCTCGTTCTCCGCCCGCGTCACGCGGGCGGAGTACCGCCAGCCGCTGCGGCCGCGGTGTCGGCGATGACCCACTCCATCAGCGGGAGCAGCAGGACAGCAAGCTCGCGGCCGCGTTCGGTCAGGCTGTAGTCAACGTGCGGCGGGATCACCGGGCGCTGCTCGCGCAGCACCAGGCCGTCCGCCTCGAGCGTGCGCAGCGTCTGGGCCAGCATCTTCTCGCTGATCCCCTGGGCCCAGCGGCGCAGCTCTCCCCATCGCATCGTCCCGCTGGCCAGGGCGAGCAGGATCAGCATGCCCCAGCGGCTGGTGATGTGGTCGAGCAGCACCCGGGTCGGGCAGTCCGGGCTGAAGCTGCCGGCCTCGGCGCGCAATCGCGCCACCTCGACCTCGATACTTACCTTCATGCCAGTACCTTACTTGAAAGTGGGTATCGGCAATCTGGATTGTTTCCCTGAACTGCCCAGTTGTCACCGGCGACCGATGCGGACTCCGAAGGGAAACACCACCCATGTCACTTGTCATCACCGGCGCCACCGGCCAGCTCGGCCGCCTGGTCGTCGAGCAGCTGCTGGACGCCGGCGTCCCGGCCGCCGAGATCGTCGCCACCGGGCGCGCCGTCGAGAAGATCAAGGACCTGGCCGAGCGGGGCGTGCGGACCCACGCCGCCGACTACGGCGACCCGGCGGCGCTGCGGGCTGCGTTCGACGGGGCCGACCGCGTGCTGCTTGTCTCCGTCGCCGAGCCCGGCAACCGGGTGGCGCTGCACGGCAACGTCATCGGCGCTGCCCGGGACGCCGGGGCAAGCCTGATCGCCTACACCAGCATCATCAACGCCAGCACCGTGACAATCCGGCTGGCCGAGGACCACCAGGCCACCGAGCGGCTGCTGCGCGACAGCGGACTGCCCTACGTGCTGCTGCGCAACGGCTGGTACTACGAGAACTACACCAGCAGGCTGACCTCGTTCCTGGCCGCGGGCACGGTGCCGGGCAGCGCGGGCGAGGGCCGGATCAGCGCCGCCTCCCGGGCCGACTACGCCGCCGCCGCGGTCCGGGTGCTGACCACCGACGGGCACGCAGGCCGGGCCTACGAGCTCGGCAGCGACGAGCCGTTCACCCTGGCCGAGCTGGCCGCCGAGATCAGCGCCCAGTCCGGTCAGCCGGTCCGGCACGCCCACCTGCCCGAGGCCGAGTACGCCGCCGCGCTCGCCGCGCACGGCGTGCCCCAGCTGATGGCGGACGTCGTCGCCGAGACCGACAGTGCCGCGGCCCACGGCGCGCTCTACACCGGCAGCGGTGACCTGACCCGGCTGATCGGACGCCCCGCCACCACGCTGAGCGAGGCGGTCGGCGCGGGCCTGCGCGCGCTGAGCATGAGCTCATCCTGAGCGATCATCGCCTCCGGGACGCGCGCTGGAATGCGGCTGGCGGCTGGGCCGGCCGGGCAACTGCGGTTTCCCGCCCCCGCCGCCCGGCCCGGGGACGGGGCCGGACAAAGGTGGCGAAAGAATGGCGGGTGGTGGTTTGTGAGAAATTCACATCTGCTACGAATGGTATTTACTGATAGCTCTCTGAACTGAGAGGTTTTGTCGCCATAGTCTGAAGTGTGGTGCTAGCGGCATCGTCCGCCGTCGGGCGCGTCGGTTATCTCCTGGCCAACTCCGCGGCCGTTCAGGCCGTCGGCGGGGCCCTCGTCACCGTACTGCTGGGCTGGGTCGGCACGCTCTTCGCGAGCCGGAAGCGTATCGCCTGGCGCCCCTACCTGGACGCACCCATCAACCTGACGCCGGCCCAGGTACATTCCATGAACACCCGGCTGAAGTTCAGGGTCTACGTGGACCACCCGGGTCAGGCCGGGACCAGCAGCGAGGTAGAGGTCCCCTGGCTGGCCATCCTGCGGGTGCGGAATTCCGGCTTCGTGCCGATCCGCGGAGCGGACTTTAATACGCCGCTGACGTTCACCTTCCCCGGCCGTCAGGTGCGCGGGGCGGAGGTGATCGAGCACTCCGGTGACTCTGCCGCGCGGATTCTGCCGCAGCACCACCCGGTCACGCCGGCGCGGGTCCCGGCCCGGGCGCTTGGCCCGGCGCACCGGCTGCGCACCTGGCTGGCCGGCGCGGGCGGACTGTCCTCGCAGGGCCCGGGCACCAACGGCCCGGCCCCGACGGAGGAGGTCCAGATTGGCGAGGACATCCTGCTGAACCGCAGGGATCGCTTCACGCTGATGATCGTGCTCAGCGGCACGCCCACGGACATGCGGAAGAAGATCCTGCAGACGGGGTCGCTGGTGGGCGGCAAGATTGTCCCCGAGCCGCCCCGGCGCGGGCCGAGCACGCGGTCCCTGCTATTCGGGGGGCTCGCCACCTTACCGCTGGCCGGGCTGCTCGCCGGGCTCCTGGTCAGCCTGGGTACCCCGCCGGGCTCGCAGTGCGCGAGCGGGACGCTGGAATTGCAGGGCTCCACGGCCTTCGCCCCGGCCGCGGAATCGATCGCCACCGAGTACATGGACTCCTGCCACGGCGCGCACATCAGCGTGTCCGGAATCGGCTCGGTCACCGGCCTGAACCAACTCGCAGGCGAGGGCGCGCACAACCCGAGGGTGGCCGCATCCCAGGTAGCGATGTCGGATGGGCCGGCGCCGGCGGGGGAGGCGTACAAGCCGCTATACGGCACCCCGGTCGGAGTGATCACCTTCACGGTGGTGGCCAACCGGGACACGCACACAGCCAACCTGACGACCGCGCAAATCGCCGCGATATTCGCCGGGACCATCACCAACTGGCGGCAGCTGGGCGGCCCCGCGCTGCCGATCAGGATCGTGAGCCGGTATCCCGACTCCGGGACGAGGCGGGCGTTCGACCAGTATGTGCTGCACGGCGCCACAGAACCGCAGCCATCGTCCTTTGACTGCACCGACAAGAACGAGATCCCGGACGCTCCGGTCATCCTCTGCCAGGAGCCGACCACCCAGGCGCTGCTGCAGAATGTCGCTGACGTGCCAGGTGCCATCGGGTACGGAGAATCGTCCGATGCCGACAGCTATACCGGCCAGGGCGTCCAGCAGGTCGAGCTCAACGGGCTTCAGGACACCTTCGGGAACGTAGGCACCGGCCCCGGCAAATATCCATTCTGGACAGTCGAGTACCTCTATAGCTATGGCGCCCCGGCCCTGGGGTCGCTGGCCGAGAAATTCCTCAGCTACATGGGCACCAACACGGTCAAGGATCTGCTCCGGCTCGAGGGCTACACGCCCTGCGTCGATGGCTCGCAGAACCTCATGTCCACGCTCTGCGCCCCGGGGGCACGCTAAGCGCCCAGGGCGGGCGGCCGGTCAGCCCCAGACCTCGCGGGCGGTCTCGACGATCAGGCGCAGCTTGGCCACCTCCTGGTCGTAGCTGACGACGTTGCCCTCGACGGTGGAGGAGAAGCCGCACTGCGGTGACAGGCAGAGCTGATCAAGCGGCACGTACCTGGCCGCCTCGTCGATCCGGCGCTTGAGCGCGTCCTTGGACTCCAGGCCGCCGCGCTTCGTGGTGACCAGGCCGAGCACGACCATCTTGCCCTTGGGCACGAACCGCAGCGGCTCGAACCCGCCCGAGCGCTCGTCGTCGAATTCCAGGAAGAAGCCATCGACGGCCAGCTCGCCGAACAGCGCCTCGGCCACGAAGTCGTAGCCGCCCTCCGCCACCCAGGACGAGCGGAAGTTTCCCCGGCACATGTGCGTAGTG
>Ga0335074_10014113_pt1 | contig 11215 bp, 6 predicted proteins | sample Lox_Sample_23_FD_206715 | JGI IMG/M metagenome (GOLD analysis project Ga0335074, IMG submission 206715) | Soil microbial communities from Loxahatchee National Wildlife Refuge, Florida, United States - Lox_Sample_2.3 | ecosystem: Environmental > Terrestrial > Soil > Wetlands | place: USA: Florida...
CCGAGCCGGACAAGCACATCCGGGCAGCCAGCATCGCCGGGGCGCAGAGCACCGCCGGAAACGCGGCCCGGACCGACCGGGCTATCGCCCGCCTCGATGCCGATGCGCCGGACGAGGTCCGCGAGCCGTGGCAGCTGCGCCTGTCCATCGGCGAGTCGCGCCGGGCCGGCGCCGTCGCCGTCTCGCTGACCGGCGCCGTCGTGAGCCGCGGCGAGGTGACGCTGGGGCCGCTCAGCCTGACCATCGGGCCTGCGGACAGGATCCGCATCACCGGCCCGAACGGTGCCGGGAAGACTACGCTGATCGACGCGCTCCTCGGCCGCGCGCCGCTCACCGAAGGCTCCCGGTATGCCGGCCCGAGCGTGGTGTTCGGCGAAGTGGATCAGACACGGCGGGAGTTCGCTACCGACGCTCCGGTGGTCGACGTCGTCCGGTCCGCGGCAGGTCTGGCGAGCGAGGAAGAGGCCAGGACGCTGCTGGCCAAGTTCCGGATGCGGGGCGACGCCGCTCTGCGGCCCGCGAGCGCGCTTTCGCCCGGCGAGCGAACCCGGGCGGGCCTGGCACTGCTCCAGGCCCGCGGGGTCAACTTCCTGGTGCTGGACGAGCCGACGAACCACCTCGACATCGAGGCGATCGAGCAGCTGGAGCAGGCGCTCGAGGGGTACTCCCGGACCCTCATCCTGGTCACTCACGACCGCCGCCTCGCCGACGCGGTTCGCACGGACCAGGTCATCGACGTGACGACGTTGCAGGCTGGCTCTCGTGGCTAGCGGGCATCCCGGCAGCTGACGATCGTCGTGATCGCGCGCTCCAGGGCGTAGCCCGCGCTGGCGCCCTCGCCCTTCACCTGGACGTCGGCTTCGGCGACGGCGGCGTGCGCTCGGGCCAGGCCCGGCCCGGTCCAGCCGCGCAGTTGCTGGCGCGCCTTGTCGATCTTCCACGGCGGCATGCCGAGGTCAGCCGCCAGCGCATTCGGGCTCAGGCCGCGGCCGACCGAGCCGACCAGGCCGAGCGTGCGAAGACCCGAGGCGAGGGCACTGCTGATCAGGACCGGTGAGGTGCCCGTGGCCAGGGCCCAGCGAAGCTGCTCCAGCGCCTCGGCAAGCTTGCCCTCGCAGGCCTTGTCAGCGACGGAGAATCCGGTGGCCTCCGCGCGGCCGTGGTAGTAGCGCGAGACCACCTCGGCGTTGATGACGCCGGTGGTGTCGGAGCTCAGCTGACTGCAGGCAGCAGCGAGGTCCCTCAGGTCATTCCCGACGGCATCGAGGAGGGCTCGCAGCCCGCCGTCGTCCGCCTTTCGCCCTGCGTGCCGGATCTCGCCGCGCAGGAAGTCCATCCGGTCGCTGAAGCGCTTGATGGCCGGGCAGTCGACGCGCCTGGCCCCGCTCTCGATGAGGTCGGTCAGCAGGGCCTTGTTCTTGGCACCGCCGGCGTGACTGATGACCAGGTACGTGTCGGGCGGCGGCGAGGCCGCGAGCCGCAGCAGTGCGGCCGAGAGGTCCTTGACCGCGTCCTGGCCGGACCGCACGACGACGATGCAGCCGCCGCCGAACAGTGAGGGCGCGGTGAGCCCGGAGAGCTCCCCCGCGGACAGGCCGGCCGCGCTGACGTCGTGGACACTGGCCGCGCTGACATCGCCTGCGCTGACGTCGCTTGCGCTGACGTCGCCAGCGCTGGCATCTGGGCCCGCACCGATCGTCGCCGCAGCTGCCGCCACGGCTGCCCTGACCGCCCGCTCGACCAGGAGCTCCTCGTCCCCGACGATTACCGTTACCGGCGCGGCGGCCGGCGCGGCTGCCGGCACCGCTGACGCCGTGTCTTCTCGCTGCGCGCCAGTAGCCATGCTGGCAGCATGCCACGGAACGCCGACTGTCCGCGCCAGGGAGCTCCTCGCTCTCGTGCGGGCGCGCGGGCAAGGCGCGATCCCAGGCTGATGGGTCGTCATGTTGGATGTGCCTACGTTCTTGCGTCTACGGATCCAACATCACGACCCATCAGTCGAGTCGCCTGGCCTTCGGGCGCTCTAGACCGCCACGGGCTCGCCGCCGAGCCAGACCTTGACCGGCTTCATGCCGTACGACCAGCCGAAGGCACCCTCATGATCGGCGTCCCAGGCCACGATGTCGGCCATCCTGCCCCGGGCCATCGTGCCGCGATCCGCTGCCCGGAGCGCATGGGCGCCGCCGACAGTGGCGGCGCGAAGAGCTTCGGTGACGCTCATCCCGTAGTTGGCGATCGCCAGGCTGATGACCAGCGGCATCGAGGTGATGCCGTTGCTGCCGGGTGCGTGATCGGAGCCGAGCGCGACCGGGACGCCCCGGTCCAGCAGCGCCCGCACCGGCGGCTGGGGCTCGTCGAGTCCGGCGGCCGGGCACAGCACCGCGGCCACGCCCGCGCGGGCAAGTGCGGTCACGTCGTCGTCGTCCGCGGCCGACAGCAGGTCGGCTGAGGCGCAGCCGAGTTCGGCGGCCAGCAGAGCGGCGCCGGTCTGCTCGTGTGCGCACGCGTGCACCCGCGGCTGCAGTCCTGCGGCGCGGCCCGCGTTCAGGATCCAGCGCGCCTCGTGCGCGGTGAAGCCGCCCTCGCCGCAGAAGACATCGATGCTGTCCGCCCCGGCGGCCGCGGCATCGGGGCACCAGCTCCCGACGGCGTCGACGTAGTCGTTGCGGCGGCCGAAGAACTCAGGCGGAACCCAGTTGGCCGCGAGGAAGGTCACGTGCACCCGGGGCATGCCCGGCTCCTTCTCCAGCGACCGCAGGAGCCGCACATCAGCAAGCTCGCCGTCGCGGGTGAGGTGATAACCGGTCTTGGCCTCGACTGTCGTCGTGCCGGAGAGCAGCCAGCAGCCCAGCCGCTCGCGCACCCCGCTGCACAGCGTCCAGGGATCCGTGCCGCGAGTGACGGTCACCGTAGAGGAAACGCCGCCGCCGGCCGCAACGACCTCAGCCGAGGATGAGCCGCCCGAGCGCATGGCCAGTTCGGCAAAGCGGTTCCCGGCATAGACCGGATGCGTATGCGAGTCGATGAGCCCCGGCGTGACCAGCGCGCCGCCGAGGTTCTCGACGTGGTCGACGTCGACGATGTTGTGGATCACGCCAGGGATGCTCGACGGCAGCTCAGACGCCGGTCCCACCCACGCGATGCGCTCGCCCTGAGCGAGGATGGCGGCGTTGCTCCAGACCTCAGACCCGGTCCACAGGCGGCCGATGTTGGTGAGCAGCCGGACGGTCATGCCGCACCACCGGGCCGTCCCGGGAACAGGCATCCTGCCCACGGGCGTCCTGACCACAGGCGTCCTGACCACGGGCGACAGGCACTGCGACGATGCGCAGAGCTGCAGGCGACCATGCGGACTCTCCTACCGAGCGTCGGATTGAGCGAAGACCCTGGCATCCGCCAGGTGAGCCAGACCGCGTCCGTTACCAGCCCAGAAGGACCGGCGTGACCGCGACACACCAACATATCGGTCGAGTCACGGTATTGCACAAACGGAAGCGATGTAAAGGGCTCTTTGAACATTGGCGACAGGCAGACTTGCTTTGCCGCCGTCCGCCATCCTAATGGCTCCGCGGTGCTCGCAAAGCCCTGACGCGCCAGCGCTGACGTGCTAACCAGTCGGTCAACGGGCAGGCTACCGGGCCGTTCGCCGGGGCCGGGCATGGCCCGGTCCCGGCAGACTGACGACCCGGATAATACGGTGCCAGACCTCGCGCGATACTTCGCAATAAACCGCTGTCACCCCGCGCAATATCGCGCCGCCATTTACCCCGGCGGACGATCAGCCGGGTGCTCACGCAATTGCGCGAAAATACCTAAAAACGCGAAACGTAGCAGAAACGCGGTCAGCCATAAAAGCGCCGTCACGCCCGGGCATAGCCGTCAAGCTCGGCGGCCAGGCCGAGCGGCACTCGCGCGGTCAGCTCCGTCCCGCTGCCGCCATGCTCGACCATGAGCACCTCGCCCTCGTCGTGGGCACGCGACACCAGATCACCGCGGTCGTACGGGATCACGACGCTGACCTCGCGGTACTGGCGCGGCAGCAGCCGCTCGATCTCGGCCTCGAGCTTGTCGATGCCGTCGCCAGTCCGAGCCGAGACGACGACTGACTGACGCTCAGCGAGCTGAAGGCCCTCGATCTCGATCGGGTCTGCGCTATCCGCCTTGTTGACCACCACCAGCTCGGGCACGCCGCCGGCACCGACCTCAGCGAGAACCTCACGCACGGCTGCGAGCTGCGACTTCGGGTCCGCGTCCGACCCGTCCACCACGTGCAGGATCAAGTCGGCGTCAGCGACCTCCTCCAGCGTCGACCGGAACGCATCGACCAGCTGGTGCGGCAGATGCCGCACGAAGCCGACCGTGTCGGTAAGGGTGTACGGCCAGCCGGACGGAGTCCTGGCCTTGCGGACGGCCGGGTCGAGAGTGGCGAACAGCGAGTCGTCTACCAGCACCTGCGCTCCGGTGAGCCGGTTCAGCAGGCTGGACTTGCCGGCGTTCGTGTAGCCCGCGATCGCGACCGACGGCGTGGCATGCCTGCGCCGCTGACCGCGCTGAACCTCCCGGCCGACGGCCATCTCCCCGATCTCGCGGCGCAGCCGGGAGATGCGCGACCTGATCCGGCGCCGGTCTGTCTCGATCTTGGTCTCGCCAGGACCGCGGGTGCCGATACCGCCGTTTCCTCCTGCCCTGCCGCCGGCCTGGCGGGACAGCGACTCACCCCAGCCGCGCAGTCGCGGCAGCAGGTACTCAAGCTGAGCGAGCTCAACCTGGGCCTTGCCCTCCTTGCTGCGTGCATGCTGAGCGAAGATGTCCAGGATCAGCGCAGTGCGATCGACGACTTTGACCCGGACTGCGCCTTCAAGGCTGCGCAGCTGTCCGGGCGTCAGCTCCCCGTCGCAGATGACGGTGTCAGCACCCAGGGCCGCGACGATATCCGCCAGCTCGCGGGCCTTGCCTGCGCCAACGTAGGTCGAGGCGTCGGGACGGCCCCGGCGCTGGACCAGGGCGTCCAGTACCTCCGAGCCCGCGGTCTCAGCCAGGCGGGAAAGCTCGCGCAGCGAGTTCTCCGCCATAGCTAGCGTGCCCTCGGTCCAGACTCCCATCAGGACGACGCGCTCTAGCCGGAGAGCCCGGTACTCGACCTCGCTGATGTCCTCCAGCTCGGTCGACAGCCCAGCGACCCGGCGCAGCGCGTGCCGCTCCTCCAGGTCTAGCTCGCCATCCTCCGGCGCAGTCTGCTCATCCCAGAGCTCGCCTGTTTGTGACGTTTGATGCGATAGTGCGGTCATTCCACCCCAGTCGGGCTGCCCGTCTTCCGGGCGCGACGGCTCGTGCGCCCCGGACCGGCCTGTCCCTGTTGAATTGCCTGACAAATCGGACCAGTACACGGAATAGGCCAGTGCGCCCGCCGGCGGCGGGCCCAGAACCTGATAGTGCCACGGCGTCCGTGTGTCCTCATCTCATTAACAGCCGGCGCGGCCGGAATGTGCCCGGCACGCGGAAGCTGCCCGGTGCCAGGAGTCCGGGAGGGCCCCATGAGTTACCTTCGGGTATCGGTGCATCCGGCCGCCGAGGTCAGCTGAAGGAGCATTGCGATGGTGAATGGCGTTGAGATTGCCGGCCTGTCCGGAGCCCGGTACGACGAGATCCTCACTCCTGAAGCGCTCGACCTGATCGGCGTCCTGCACCGCGAGCTCGGCCACCGCCGCCGCGAGCTGCTGGAGGCGCGCGTCCGGCGCCAGGACGAGCTGTCCAGAGGCGCCACGCTGGACTTCCTCACCGCCACCGAGGCCATCCGCGGTGACACGAGCTGGCAGGTCGCGCCGCCGGCGCCCGGACTGGTCGACCGGCGTGTCGAGATCACCGGCCCGACCGACCGGAAGATGACCATTAATGCGCTGAACTCGGGTGCCAAAGTCTGGCTCGCCGACTTCGAGGACGCCAACACCCCGCTCTGGGACAACATGATCATCGGGCAGCTCAACCTCAAGGACGCCCTCGACCGCACGATCGACTTCACCAGCGAGGAAGGCAAGACCTACCAGCTGCGACCGGACGACGAGCTAGCGACCATCGTGGTCCGGCCCCGCGGCTGGCACCTTCCGGAGAAGCACCTGCTGATCGACGGACAGCGCGCATCCGGCAGCCTGGTCGACTTCGCCCTTTACTTCACGCACTGCGCGCGGCGGCAGCTCGACAAGGGCAAGGGCCCCTATTACTACCTGGCCAAACTGGAGAATCACCTCGAGGCGCGGCTCTGGAATGACGCGTTCGTGCTCGCGCAGGACGCGCTCGGCATCCCGCAGGGCACGATCCGGGCGACGGTGCTGATCGAGACCATCCCGGCGGCATTCGAGATGCAGGAGATCCTGTATGAGCTGCGCGACCACAGCGCCGGGCTGAATGCCGGGCGCTGGGACTACCTGTTTTCCATCATCAAGAAGTTCCGCACCCGTGGCGCCGGCTTCGTCCTGCCGGAAAGAAACGCGGTGACTATGGCCGCGCCGATGATGGAGGCGTACGCGGACCTGCTCGTCAAGACCTGTCACGCACGCGGCGCCCATGCGATCGGCGGCATGGCGGCGTTCATCCCGAGCCGCCGCGACCCGGAGGTCAACGAGCGCGCACTGGCCAAGGTCCGGGAGGACAAGACCCGCGAGTCGTCGAAAGGGTTCGACGGGTCGTGGGTGGCCCACCCCGATCTCGTTCCTGTCTGCCGCGAGATCTTCGACGACGTGCTCGGTGACGCGCCCAATCAGATCAGCAAGCAGCGCGATGACGTCCATGTGACCGCCGCCGAGTTGCTCGACGTGAAGGACACACCCGGCCAGATCACCGAGGCAGGCCTGCGCAACAACATCAGCGTCGCCCTGCAATACCTCGCCAACTGGCTGGCCGGGAACGGGGCCGTCGCAATCTTCAACCTGATGGAGGACGCGGCGACAGCGGAGATCTCCCGGTCGCAGATCTGGCAGTGGCTGCACAACGACATCAAGCTCGCCGACGGTCCGGCCGTGACGCGAGAGCTCGTCGAGCAGATCATCGCTGAGGAACTCGGAGCGATCCGCGAGCAGCTCGGCAGCGCTTACGACGAGGCGCAGTACGACCAGGCAACCTTGCTGTTCACCGAGGTGGCGCTGGCGGACGAGTACGTGGACTTCCTGACCCTACCTGCCTACGAGCGGATGCCCTGATGGTCGCTGAGGTTGAATCGCCGACCCAGTCGCGGACGTCCTGCGGCCGGTTCAGGCGGGCGCGGTGCCGGCTCATCAGCGGCACCACTCCCGCCTGGCAGGCCGTCATGGTCAGAGGGCCACGATTCCCTCGGCGCCGCCGAGGCGTCGATGGTCGCCGGGTCGGCGGCGGTCTGGCCCACCAGCGTCAGCTGGCCACTGGCGCTGACGGAGTAACCGCTCTCGGTGGCGCTCCCAGCGTTGGAGGCGAACAGGAGGCTCCCGAGCGCTATCGGCTGGCGCACGATGCCGATTCTTCGACGCGAATTGGCTGTCGTAATTCCACAACCACGTGAGCACCCTGACCTTGGACGGGGTGATCGGTTATCACGCAGCCGGGCCCGCTCACCCGGGTGATCTGCTGGAGGAAGACCGATCTGCGCGCTCAGCTACGCCCAAGGCGCCGGACTACGTGATGGCCGTGGACCGACATCGAGAGCGCGGGCACCGGGACGCCTGCCGACAGCGTGGTAGCACCCGCGAACTCGGGACTTTACTGAGCGGTATGTGACCGCCGGACGGCCCTGGGGACCCCGAGCAGTCCGAGCTCGCGAGCTCTGATCACAGCCTGCTGGCGGCTGCCTACGCGGAGTTTGGCGTAGACGTTGCGGGTGTGGGTCTTTATCGTGTTCAGCGATACGTACAGCTCGTTGCCGATCTCTCGCAGCGAGAGACGCGACGACAGCAGTCGCAGCACGGCCAGCTCGCGCTCGGAGAGCTCATCGAAGCCGTCGGCGGCCGAAGCGGACTCGGGATCCCCGGCGTCTTCGGCTTTAGCCCACCCGCGCAGGAAGCCGGGATCTGGGCAGGCGACGAGCTGGCGCTGCGCCCGGGCGCGCAGCTCCCGGGCCTCTGCTTCCTCGCCGGCCGCAAGGACGATCCGTGACAGGACCAGCAGCCCGTACGCGATGTCCAGCCGCAGTCCCCACCGCCGGGCGATGCTGAGCCCGCGCTCAACCTCGGCCCGGGCCACCTGCAGGTCCCCGCGGGCGCGAGCCAGTTCGCCGGCGGCGTAGTCGATCATTACCGTAAACCAATGCTCGGCGAGAGCCTGACGCTTGGCCAACGCACGTGCCATGCTCACCCTCTGGGCAGCTTCGGCCGGCTTCGAGCGCTGGGCGGAGATCACCGCCAGATAACCAAGCGCATATATCACCGCCCCGTAGTAGCCGGCTGGCTCGCCAGCCGATACGGTCTCCGCGAAGGCGGCCTCCGCCGCCTCGGTCGCTCCGGCCCAGAAGGCGGTCATGCCGAGGGCGTTGGTGACCTGCGGCCGCCACGGAGCCGTCGGATCGGGCTCGAGCTCGAAGGCGGTCGCCGCGCTCTGCGCCGCCGCGCCCACGTCGCCGAGCATCAGCCGCGCCGAGGTCCTGACCATCGCGGCGCTTGACTCGACCGAGCTCGATCCGTCAGCCAGCGGACCCGGCAGCACCCCCCGCTCGGCCGCGCGGACCTCCGCCTCCACTTCGCCGGGGCGCCCCAGAACCAGCAGCATCCAGGCTCGGGCCAGGCACATTCGCGGATCAATCGCCTTGTCCGGCAGGCCCCGGGTCCAGGCCTCGACCGTCACGAGCTCCCCGCGGTTGACAAAGTCGAGCCAATTAGCAGCGATCAGCTCGGCGGCCTCGTGGTGATCGCCGGCGGCGATCGCGTGGGCGATCGCCTCGGCCACCAGCCCCTCCCCCAGGTGCCACTCATACGCCCGGCGATGCAGCGCCGCAACCTCATCGGGCAGCGCCAGCGAGAGCTCGTGGGCCAGCAGATCGCCGAAGAGGTGGTGGTAGCGGTACCACTGGCGGCGCTCGTCGAGCGGAACCAGGAACAAGTTGGCGCGTTCCAGCTCGACGAGCTGGCGCGTGGAGTTGGTAGTGTCCAGCAGCGCATCGCATAGCGGGCCTGTGAGGCGCGCCGCGATCGAGGTACGCAGCAGAAAATCCTGGACAGCCGGGCTCTGGCGGCCCAGGACCTCGGCCATCAGATAATCGACGATCTGGCGGTCATCGCCGGCGAAAGAGGCAATGTAGCGCTCCCGGTCCTCGCGGTCTCGCAGCGTCAGGCCGACCAGCTGCAGCCCTGCCGCCCAGCCTTCCGTGCGCTCCCGCAGAACGCGAACCTGCTCGGGCGGCAGGCCCAGCCGCAGCGACCCATTGAGCAACACGGTCGCCTCATCAGTGCTCAGCCGCAGGTCCGTCGCCCGTATCTCCAGCAGTTCCGCGCTCGCCCGCAACCGCGCCAGCGCCAGCGGAGGGTCGCTGCGCCCGGCCAGCGCCACCTGTACCGTCCGGGGGAGGTGGTCGATGAGGAACTTCATCGACTGATGCACATCGGCGCTAGTGATCACGTGGTAGTCATCGAGCACCAGCACGATCGGATCCGGCAAGAAGGTAAGCGCGTTGACCAGCAACGGCAAAGCCAGGTCGGTCACATCCCCGCCCGCCGACCGCAGCGCATCATCCACCCCGGCACCCGCATCAGGCGCGACGGTGCGCACTGCCGCCAGCACATAATTCCAGAAGCGAACCGGATCGTTGTCACGGCTATCGAGCGACAGCCACGCGAACGGGCGATCCTCCGCGGGATCCGCCCGCCAGCTTGCCAGCACGGTGGTCTTGCCGGCGCCCGCCGGCGCTGAGACAAGGATGAGCCGCGCCCGGGAGCCATCTCGCAGCTCGGCGACCAGGCTCGGCCGCGAAACCCGGTCTGCCGACAGCAACGGAATGTGCAGTTTCGTAGCGACAAGCGGCCCCCCGCCCGGCTCCGCTGCCCCATTCCTGTAGGACGTGGAGATGGCCTCCTCCCGGCACGCACGGCTCACTTTGCACCGCAGCGCTGGTCAATCGTAGCTCCGTGCCTGCGCCGTACACCTGGCCGGATGCCCCCGGCTCCAATGCGATCCGCAATGCAGGACGCTCCTCACCCAGGTGAGATCGGTCGCATGGGTGATCACCACTCACCCGGCTCGGGCCGAAGCTAGGCGTTAACCGAGAACACCGCCGACGTGTAGGAGGTCCGTCTCATGAGCACACTGCTGCACATCTCAGCCAGCCCGAGGGGCGCATCGAGCGACAGTCGCGCCCTCGCGAGCGCGTTCCTCGACAGTCACCGCCGGACGAACCCCGATGTGATCGTCGAGGAACTTGACCTGTTCGACGGGAAGCTCCCGGCTTTCGGTCATCTCGCGGCCGAAGCCAAGCTGGCCGTCTGGGGCGGCGGCCAGCCCAGCGCGGAACAGCAGGGTGAGTGGGACGCCGCCCGCGCCGTGTTCGACCGCTTCGCGGCGGCGGACGCCTACCTGTTCTCGATACCCATGTGGAACGCCGGGGTGCCGTACGCCCTCAAGCAGTGGATCGACATCATCACCCAGCCCGGCTGGGTGTTCAGCTTCACCCCAGACGCCGGCTACAGCGGCCTGATCCGCGGCAAGAAGGCCGCCGTGGTCTACACCAGCGGCGTCTACCAGCCCGGCGCGCCTCTGGCGTACGGCAATGACTTCCACGCGGCGTTCTTCAACGACTGGCTGCGCTACGCCGGCTTCACCGACGTCGCCGAGATCCGCTGGCAGCCCACCGTGGTCACCGCCAGCCGCGACACCGACAAGGCCGCCGCCCTGCAGCGCGCCGCCGAGGCCGGCAGCCGCTTCTGACGACCAGCAGCGCCCGCGACCGGCCCGCACCGGCGAAAGGAAACGGCCATGCCCGCCATCCGCCACCGCAAGATCACCGTCGAAGGGCTCGGGGTGTTCGCCCGCGAGGCCGGCGACCCCGCCAGGCCGAGCATCGTCCTGCTCCCCGGCTACCCGTCGAGCACCCGCGCCTACGTGCGGCTCGTCGACCGGCTCGCCGGTGACTGGCACGCCGTCGCCATCGACTACCCCGGCTTCGGCAGCTCCGACCCGCTCCCGGAGAGCCCGACCTTCGACCGCCTCGCGGAGATCACCGGCAAGGCCATCGACCAGCTCGGCATCGGCGACTACGCCATCTACA
>Ga0335074_10014114_pt1 | contig 11215 bp, 12 predicted proteins | sample Lox_Sample_23_FD_206715 | JGI IMG/M metagenome (GOLD analysis project Ga0335074, IMG submission 206715) | Soil microbial communities from Loxahatchee National Wildlife Refuge, Florida, United States - Lox_Sample_2.3 | ecosystem: Environmental > Terrestrial > Soil > Wetlands | place: USA...
CGCCTCCGGCTTCGTCGACCTCGTCAGGGCCACCCTGGCCGACCACAACCTAGAGCCTGCCCGCTTGAGCCTGGAGATCACCGAAACAGGGATGATCACTGAGTTCGACCGCACAGGCGAAGCTCTCGAGGCTCTGGTCGAGATGGGGATCCGCGTCGCGCTCGACGACTTTGGCACGGGCTATTCGTCGCTCGCGCACCTCCACAGTTTCCGGATGAACACCCTCAAGATCGACCGCAGCTTCGTGTTCCAACTGGACGGGGCCGGGAAAGAAAACGCCATCGTGGCGGGAGTGGTCGCCATGGCCCATGCCTTAGGGCTGGAAGTCGTCGCCGAGGGCGTTGAGACGGCGACGCAGTTGGGCAAGGTGGTCGCTATGGGTTGCGATTTCGCCCAGGGCTTCTATTTCGCACGCCCGGCACGCCCGGAGATGATCGCTGAGCTGGTCTCCCAGGAGCGACCAGGCCTCGAGCCGGTCAGCCCCGCAGGCGCTCCACGGTCCGCAGCTTGTTGTTGACGTCGAGGGCGGCGACCTTGTAAGCCTCCGCAAGGGTCGGGTAATTGAAAACGGCCTCCAGGAGGTAGTCGACCGTGCCTCCGCAGCCCATTACGGCTTGCCCGATGTGGACGATCTCGGTTGCCCCCGTGCCGAAGAGGTGGGCCCCGAGCAGCTTGCGGTCGACGGGCGAAACCAGGAGCTTCAACATCCCGTACGAATCACCGCAGATCTGGCCCCGTGCGAGCTCCCGGTAGCGCGAAATGCCGACCTCGTACGGCACTGACGCTTCGGTCAGTTGAGCTTCGGTGCGGCCCACGTAGCTGATTTCGGGGATCGTGTATATGCCGATAGGCATCGTCTTGTCGATCGCGCCCGTTGGTTCGCCGAGCGCGTGCAGAGCAGCGAGCCGCCCTTGCTCCATCGATGTCGAAGCGAGTGCCGGGAAACCTATCACGTCGCCCACTGCATAAATGTGCCCAGCAGACGTGCGGAAAAACTCGTCCACTGTCACCCGGCCGCGTTTGTCCGGTGTTATCCCGACGGTTTCCAGCCCGAGGCCTTCCGTGGCCCCTTGCCTGCCGGCAGAGTACATGACCACGTCGGCGGCGACGACCTTGCCGCTCGCAAGCAATGAGATCGTCCCGCCCTCGTGGGGTTCCACCGCCTCCACGACCTCGCGGAAGCGGAAGGTCACGGCGAGGCCGCGGAGATGGAACTGGAGCGCTTCGACAATTTCCTCGTCGCAGAAGTCGAGCATCCGGTCGCGCTGCTCGATGACGGTCACCTTCGTCCCGAGAGCGGCGAATATCGACGCGTACTCGATACCGATCACCCCTGCGCCGACGATGACCATGCTGCGAGGGATCTCGTGGAGGCCGAGGATCCCGTCCGAGTCAAAAATGTGCTGGTCGTCAAAAGCGACGCTCGCCGGTCTTGCCGGGTGGGTCCCCGATGCGACGATCACCTTTTGAGCTGACAACCTCTGTTCGCCACGCGCCGAATGGACGGCGACGGTATTGGCGTCCACGAACTGGGCGCTCCCCTGCACGAGAGCAACGCGGTTTCGCGCAAGCTGGTCGCGGACTACTTCTATTTCGCGTGCTACGACATGGTGGCTCCGGCGCGAAAGGTCTTCCATCGTGATGTCCTGCTTGACCCTGTAGCTCTGGCCGTAGAGGTCGCGCTGCGACAGGCCGGTCAGGTAGAGGACGGCTTCCCGGAGCGATTTGGAAGGGATGGTCCCGGTATTGACGCAAACCCCCCCCACCACGTCGCGTCTCTCGATCACCGCTGCGCTACGGCCGAGCTTGGCAGCCGCGATCGCGGCACGTTGGCCTCCGGGCCCGCACCCGATCACGAGCAAGTCGTAATCAGGCACGCTCACCCCGCGCAATGCGCACCTGCTATTTCTAGCCGTTGGCGGAGCCGACCTCCAGGGGGCTCGCCCCCGGGAGTGTTCGAGCGAGCTCGGGCAAATCGCGCCAAGCCGCCGGCGAGTGGTGGGCGGCCCGACTTGTGGCGGGCAGTGGGGCCTCGGGACACTTGGGCATGGGCCCTGAAGAGTTCCGCCGTGCCGCTCACGAACTGGTCGATTGGGTAGCGGATTACCGCCTCCGGGCGGCCGGCCTCCCCGTCCGGTCAACGGTCCCGCCGGGGGCCGTCGCCCGGGCGCTACCCGCAAGCGCCCCCGAAGAGCCCGAGACGGTGGAGGACCTGATCGCAGACCTCGACAGGGTCGTGCTCCCCGGCGTGACCCACATGCAACACCCCTCCAATTTCGCCTGGTTCCCGTCCAACGCTTCGCTCAGTTCGGTCCTGGGAGATATCGCCGCCAGCGGCATCGGCGCGCTCGGCATAACGTGGCAGTCCGCCCCGGCGCTGACCGAGGTCGAACAGGTCGTTTGCGACTGGGCGCGCCAGCTCTGCGGTCTGTCTGCGGGCTGGCACGGCACGATTGGCGACGGCGCCTCGACGGCCACCCTCGTCGCATTGCTGGTGGCGCGTGAAAGGGCGTCAGCCGGCTCGCAGAGACGGGGCGGCCTGCAGGCCGAAGGGGCGCCGCTCACCGTCTACTGCTCGGCGGAGGCCCATTCGTCTGTGGCGAAGGCGGCGCTGCTCGCCGGTTACGGGGCAGCCAACCTGCGGATGGTCCCGGTCCGCCATCCCGGCCGGGAAATGGACACCGGCGTCCTCGCCGAGCTCATGAAGGACGACGTCGCCGGAGGTTACCGGCCTGCTGCCGTGGTGGCGACGTCGGGCACGACCTCGGCAACGGCGTTCGACCCGCTCACGGAGGTCTGCGACGTGGCGGGCGAGCACGGCGCCTACGTCCACGTGGACGCCGCCATGGCCGGCTCGGCGATGCTGCTGCCCGAATGCCGTCACCTTTTCGACGGTATCGAGGGCGCGGGCTCGCTCTGTTGGAACCCGCACAAGTGGCTCGGCTCGGTCCTCGAGACATCGCTCCTGTACGTCAAAGAGCCCGGTGAACTGGTTTCGGTCATGGCCACCGACCCGAGTTACCTGCGCTCGGCCCAGGATGGCTCGGTCGTGCAGTACCGCGACTGGGGCTTGCCTTTGGGCCGCAGGTTCCGTGCGCTGCGCCTGTGGTCGCTGCTCAGGCTGGAAGGCGCGGCAGCCATCCGGGCCCGTCTGCGGCGTGATCTCGAGAACGCGCAGCGCCTGGCGTCGCTCATCCCCGAGGCCCAGGGGTGGGAGCTTGTCGCCCCGGTCAAGCTGCAGACGCTCTGCGTCCGCCATAGGCCGGTGGGCTTGTCATCCGAAGAGGACCTCGACCGGCACACGCTTGCCTGGTGCGAGGCGGTCAATGCCTCGGGCGCGGCCCACGTGACGCCCGCCCAGCTCGACGGCCATTGGGTCGTACGGGTGTCGATCGGCGCCGAGCCGACGGAATGGTCCCATGTCGAGGCGCTCTGGGACCTGATGCAGCAAAAGGCCGGCGAGGGAGCGCACTGACAAGGGCCGGGCGCCCGGACGGTTCGCCAAAGTGTGGGCAGGAGGGCCCTGCGGCCGTTAGCATTTTTTGGCGTCGGGGAGGTGGCCGCCACGGACAATCGCTTGTACCTGGACGTCAACCGGCTGGCCCGCAGCACGCCTTGGGCGCATAGCTTCATGACCGCCTATTACGAGCGCGTGCTGTCTCCGGTTGGGGCTGGGTTGCTCGTACTAGCGGGCCTCCTTCTCGCTGGCTGGCTGAGCGCGCGCCGTAGCCCCGGCAACGTCGCCGCCCTCGTTTGGTCGGCGGTCGGCGCCGTCGTGTCCTTCGGCATTGCCCAGGTGCTCGTCCAGGTCTTCAAAAGGCCAAGGCCCTACACCGTGCTCCACCACGTCACGCTCCTCGTGCCGAAGGCGGCAGCGGGCTCGTATGCCTTGCCGAACAGCCATGCGGCCATCGCCGGTGCGGTCCTATTCGGCTTCGCGCTCGCGCGACGCTGGCGCTTGGGGGCCCTGGCGTTGTTGGCGACGTTGTTGTTGCTGTTCAGCGGGGTATATGTCGGGACCAACTATCCCTCCGATGTGGCGGCCGGGGCCGGGCTGGGCGCCCTCTTCGTGGTGGTGCTCTGGCCGCTCGGGAACTGGCTCCTCACACCTGCGATGGAAGGGCTCGCCGCCGGCCCGTTCGGGTGGCTGGTCGCATCGCGGGCGGCCGCTCGCAGGACGGGCCGCCAGCTGGTGCTGCAAGGGCCGACCACCAGGCTGCCCACTGCCAAGGCCATGGACGCTCTGCGCCACGCGTCGGAGGCAGCGCGCAACGTCCCGAACATGCCGCCGGCGGTCCAAACCACGTCGGTCCGCACGACTGCCGTCAGGACGACGAAGCTCCCGGGTGGCGACCCGCCCGTCACCGGTGAGGCTTCGTGAAACGGGCGCACGCGCTGACCACGCAGCGCGACTAAGCAGATAACAAAAAAGCGGGTTGGGAAGCGTTAGCCGGCGATCGCCCGGCGCTCGACTTCGCTCAAGCCACCCCAGATCCCGTGTGGTTCATGGATCCTCAGTGCGTAGCCGAGGCACTCCTTGCGGACGGGGCAGCTGGCGCAAACGGCCTTGGCTTGGCGCTCCCTGGAGGCGCGCGCCTCTTTGCGTTCGAAGTGAGCCGGGGCGAAAAAAATCGCTGCCGACTGCCCTCGGCAGGCTGCTCTGGCCTGCCAATCTTCCGATGCCTGGAGCGCTGTCACCTGGGTTGCCTCTCTTCCCGAAGGTACTCCCGGCTAGGCACCGTGACAATAGGCAATGTGAGCCGTGGCCCGGGCCGTCCGCCGGCGCTGGTGCGTTCGGGCGCCGCCCCCGGCTAGCCTGCGGCTGTCGCATGGCAGGCATTCGGTAGGGAGCCGGCTTGGATCCGTTGAGCTTTTTTTCCCAAGTGCGGGTGTTCGTCGTGACCGGGAAAGGAGGGGTAGGCAAGACCACGGTGAGTGGTGTGATGGCGAACCTTGCCTCGCGAGAGGGATTACGGGCGCTGGTCGTCGAACTTGGTGTGCCGGGGGCGCGCCGCCAGCCCGAGGTCGCCCACCTCGCCCGCCTTTTCGGGCGCGAGCACGGGCTCCAGTACGAGCAGGTAGTCCTGCGGTCGCGCGGCGATGACGGCGGGGAGGTCCAGGCAAGGGCATTGAGGCCCGACACGGCGCTCGTGGAGTACCTCCACTTGCACGGGATGCGCCGGCTCTCGCGGCGCCTGGTCAGCACGGGCGCCCTTGACGTTGTGGCTACGGCAGTGCCGGGCATGCCCGACATCCTCGTTCTCGGAAAGATCAAGCAGATGGAAAGGGCAGCCGCCGCGGGTTCGGCCGGAGCAGCTGATGTCATCGTGCTGGACGCGCCTGCAGCCGGCCACGCCGTCCGTTTTCTCCAGAGCCCTCTTGGCCTGCTGGAGGCTGCCGGTGGGGGGCCCGTGCGGGCGCAGGCCGAGGAGGTCGTGGAGATGCTCTCGGACCCAAGGCGCTGCCAGGTACTCCTCGTGACGACCCCTGAGGAGACTCCTGTGGGGGAGACGGTCGAAACCGCTGCGCTCCTCGAGGACCGGATCGGGGTGAAACTGTGCGGCGTGGTGGTGAACGCACGGTTCCCTGTGCTCGACCTCCCGGCGGGGACGGCTCCAGAAGACCTCGCCCTCCTCGCCGAGGGTGCCGGCGCCCGACTGAGCCGTCCGGAGAGCGAGAGCCTCGCCGCCGCTGCGAGCCTCCGGCTGCAGAGGCAGGCCTCGCAGGCCGCCCAGGTCGCACGCCTCAAGGAGGAGTTGCCGTTGCCTCAGCTGGAGCTCCCGTTCTGCTTCAGCGCCGAGCTCGGGCTCGACCAGCTCGAGGCGCTGACCGACGCGCTGGCAACGTCGGTCCAAAAATGGGTCCCCGTCAGCTCGTGAGCTCACGAGGGGAGGCGCCGGCGCAACCGTACGACGTGGAGCCGGACGATGCCGGGCCTGACGAGGTGCCGCCGGGCGAGGCAGGGCCTGACGACGCGCCGCTTGGCGAGGTGGCGGGGGGAGGCGCCCCGCGCGGGGAGGTCGTCGTGTGCATTGGCCCGGGCGGGGTCGGCAAGACGACCACCGCGGCCGCCATTGCGCTCAGTGCGGCTCGCGCGGGCCGGAGCGCTTGCGTCGTTACGATCGACCCTGCACGGCGGCTCGCAGACGCTCTCGGGGTGAGCGACGTGGGCAATGAACCTCATACCGTGCGCGGTACAGCGGAGGGGGCCGGGCCTGGGTTAGCCGGCGAACGCTGGCCGGGGCAGCTGTGGGCCGTCATGCTCGATGCCCAGAGCACTTTCGACGACCTCGTCAGCCGCTACGCCACGAGCTCGGGGCAGGCGGCGGCCATACTTTCCAACCCCCTTTACCGCAATATCGCCGGTGCTCTTTCCGGGACCCAGGAGTACATGGCGGTCGAAAAACTCTACGAGCTCCGCGAAAGCGGCTTGTTCGACCTGATCGTCGTCGACACGCCTCCGGCGCAGCACGCCCTCGATTTCATGGAGGCCCCGAAGCACCTCGCGAGGTTGCTCGACAACCGGGTTTTCCGCCTCTTGATGACGCCTACGCGGGCCGGTTTGAGGGCGCTCGAGATCGGCGCGCAACTTATGTTGCGGACCATCGCCAAGGTGGCAGGCGGTCAGGTTGTCAGCGACACCGTGCAGTTTTTCACGCAATTTGAAGGCATGGAAGAAGGGTTCCGCGCCCGCGCACTGCGAGCCGACGAGCTCCTGCATTCTCCGCGGACGTCGTTCCTTTTGGTCTGCGCCCCCCGCCGCGACACGGTGGACGAGGCGCTCTACCTCGCCTCGCAACTTTCCTTGGCCGGGGTGACTGCAAAAACCGTCGTCGCCAACCGCTGCCACCCCAGTTACGCCGAGATTGACCAACGCACTGCCGAGATGCTTTCCACCACACCCCTTGCGCCGCTTGTGTCCAACCTGGAGCAATTGCGGATGGTCTGGCTGAAGGAAGAGGAGCAGCTTGGGCGGCTTGGCGCCGCACTGCCTGAGGCGACGTTGGCCCGGGTCCCGTTCCTGGCCCGGGAAGTGGCGGATCTGGATGCCCTCGAAGAGGTCTCCATTTTCCTCGACGAGGTACTGGGCCCCGAGCTTGACCGGGGGCCGGCCGCCGGCCCTACTCACCCGATATGAGCGTTCAGCGTTCAGCGTTCAGCCGGGGTGCCGGTGCCTGGCTGTTTCTCGAAGGCCGCCTTGGCGTCGTCCACGTTGTCCGTCAATGTGACTATGCGGTCGAACCCGGTCGTCCGCAGGGTCCTCACCAAGCTCGGGCGGTTGCACACGACGGCTACGTCGCCGCCCAGCTCGCGGGCCCGGCGGATCCCACCGATGAGAGCCCCGAGGCCGGCCGAATCCACGAACGGGACGCCGCTCATGTCGATGATGAGCCGGGGTTGCGATGCGATCTCAGCCAGGGCCTGCCGGAACTGGCTCACCGTGAAGGCGTCGAGCTCGCCTATCGGGCGGCAAATGGTGTAGCCGTCCTCTGTTTGTTCTTGCTCGATCTTGAGCACGCCACCTCCCAGGGACCTCCGCGCCCACCGCGGCGCGCGCTGCCCGTTGCGGGCTGGATGTCGAGATGCTACCCGCTTTGGTGGCGAGGTAGCCTCGGGAGGTGCCAGACCTGTTAGTAGTCACCGACTCGGCCCAGGTCTACGACGAGGTCCGCTCGGCGGTCGAGGGACCGGGGACTGACCTTCGGTGGGTTCGTTCGGGCCGGGGTGTCGTGGCGGCGCTCCAGGAGAGGCGAGCAGACCTCGTTGTGGCGGACCTCCAGGTCGGGTCGATGGGCGGCTACGCCGTCGCGATGGACATCGCCCTTGAAGCCGGTGCCGGCAGGCTCGACCCCACACCGGTGCTGCTTCTCCTCGACCGGCGTTCGGACGTGTTCCTTGCCAAGCGCACAGGGGTCCCCGGGTGGCTCCTCAAACCCCTCGACCCGATGAGGGTGAGCGAAGCCGTGGGTGCGGTGCTCGCAGGCGAGACGTACCCCGACCCGAGCTACGAGCCATCCCCGGCGGATGTGCTCCCGTACTGACGGCGGGCTGCGACCCGGAGGCGGGCAGCGGGGTCGCTTGGGTACGATATGGGTTGCCGAATGCCCTGGGCATCGGCAACGGGAAGTAGCGCAGCTTGGTTAGCGCGCAGCGTTCGGGACGCTGAGGCCGGGGGTTCAAATCCCCCCTTCCCGACTCGAGGAGTGGCTGGTCAGAGTGGTGGAGGATCGCGGCGGAGGTCCAGCGCGGGTGAACCGTACCCGTGCCAAGTTAGGCGCTAGACATCAGTCCTGGCTCTCCAAGCTCCTCCGAGCTCGGGCCAAAAGTTCTTCTTGCTCCTCGACCGTGGTGACTTTTACCCTTTCGAAAACGCCGCCTAGCCTCACGTCGACGTATATGTCCTCCCGGTCTGCGTGGAAGTGAAGGAAGGCCCGCGAGCCGCGCGAAAAGCTACCGGGCGTCCGCTCACGCAGCTCGGGCTCGGCCCGCAGGCGCGCAAGGAAAGCGGCTACTCGTTGGAGGTCGTCGTCGGTGGCGTGCCTCACCTCTCCAAGCCTTCCCGACCGCCGCAGCCAGCTCAATAGGGCGCAGTGTCCGCAGGACGGGCTAGCTGAGCCGCTCGCCCGCTTCGATTGGCCACGCGATGGTGTTCTCCGGCGGCGCCAGCGGGCACGTGTATTGAGGGCTGTAACGGCACGAGGGGTGGTATAGGAAATTGAGGTCGACGACCAGCTTTTCGTACGTGCCCCCGAGGCCGGCACCCTTCGCAGTGTCGAAAAGGTAGCGCCCCCCGCCGTAGGAGCTCTTACCAGAGGTGCCGTCTCTGATGGGCAGAAAGAGGCCCCCTCCGTACTGAGCTAGCCACCAGACCGCTACAGAGGCGCCAACGGGCGATGGGATCTCCACTTTGCCAATGGCACGCATCGTTGTCACCTCTTCGCCTCCCGTCCCGACAGACCGCACAGGTGCGCCGAAGGGCAGAAGCTCCAGCTCGAAGCGCAAGCCCGGGACGTAAGGCCAATACGGGACACCAGTCCGGCGCAACGGGTCCTCGGGCTCGAGAGGGCTTTGCGGGTGAGAAGTGAACAGCTCGCCGCGGCCTCGGCGCCAGAGCGCATGAGCCAGCTCGGCGTCGGGCTCGGCCCGCACAAGCGAGTAAAGGTCGCTAACCCGGTGCCGCCAGTCCATCAGCTCCAGCTCGGCTGGAGGGCCGACGCGGCGGGTGGCTTGGCCCAAGTCGGTAGTCACTCGGGCTCACGCTACGGGCAACCGGCGCTTGCGTGCGGGTCTCCGCTTGGCCCTCGGCGCTCGCCCTCACGTCTCTGAGCGGCTTCGTGGTCGCGCATGACGGCGTCGTTGGCTGCCCGGACGAGGTTCTCGGGCCGAGGCCCTTCCCAATCGAGGTACCAGTGACGGGTCAACGACGCTATCCAGGTCCAGTTGGCCGGGAGCAGGCGGAAACGAGGGATCGTCCGCTGGCGACCTATGTGGTCCGTGTAGAGCAGGGACGTACAGGTCGCGGGACTGGGCCCGGAAATCTTCGAGAGGAGCGGGGGTTGGGATGTCATGGGTCAACCCCCGCGGCAAATGTGGCGACAGCCAGTCAAGCGTGCTGGCACCGGTGGCCAAAGACGAGACGGTCGCCCACTCGACGCCGAGTAGGCACGCAGGACCGACGCCCAGGAACACGGGGCGGCATCGTCCATTGTCCAGCCGGCCCCGTTCAAAGGATTTGCGGTGACAGCACCTCGAGCCCTTTGTTCGCCCAGCGCAAGCACGATAGGTCGGCAATGGCGAGGTCGGCCCGGGCACCGGCACGGTCACCAACCCCGATCACGGCTGCAACGCCGGCAGCGCGCGCTGCGTCTATGCCTGCGGGGGCGTCCTCGAGCACCACCGTCTCGACCACTGGGACGCCTAGGCGCTCCGCCGCCATCAGGTAGCCCTCCGGGTCAGGCTTTCCGGCGGTCACGTCATCGGCACTCACGAGGACAGCGGCGGCGGGCAGCCGAGCCGCCGCGAGCCGCGCGCTGGCGAGCTCGGCGCGGCCCGAGGTCACGACCGCCCATTGTCCACGCGGCATCTTTGCGAGGAGACGGGAAGCACCTTTTACCGCCTTTATGGTCCCTGCGTCCTCCATCTCGTAACGGTCGATCCGCGCCAAGGCCTCCGGACGGCTTTCCTCCTCCAGCAGCAGCGCGACGGTGTCAGCCGAGCGCCGGCCATGCACCAGCTCGCAGACCTTCCCTGCATCGAGCCCGAGGTCGCGCGCCCACCTGGCCCAAGCCGACATCACGCTCTCCTCGGAGTCGACGAGCACGCCGTCGCAATCGAACAGGACAGCTCTGCACGAAAAGAACGTCCTTCCTGTGGCAGTGAATAGGCCGTCCTCTACGGCAGTACCTCGTCGTAGGTGTCCCGGTCCCGATCGTCGAGCAGGGGGGCAATGATGCCCTCCACGTAGTGCTGGAAGTGCTCGCTCGCACGGTGCGCCTCGAAGGCAGCGTCGTCCAGGTACTGCTCGTAGAGAAGGAACCTGTCCGCGTCAGACTTGCTCCGGTATGCAACGAATTGGACGCACCCGGGTTCTTTGCGTGTCGCCAGGACATGTTTGGCGAGCGTGGCTGCCACCTCTCCTCCTCGGCCAGGCTTTGCTTTGTAGCGCGCTACTACCGTCAGCAACTGTCCCGCCTCCCTTTGACTTGGGCTAGGCATCTCCACCCCAAACATAACCGGCGTGCCCCGAGTGATCGCTTAACGGTTGTTTGGGTATGTATGCCGCTAGCCCGACCGCAGGGCGGTCAGGCAGAGCAGTTGAAAGGAGCGTGTTCGATGAGCGCCATGGACAAAGCCAAAGACAAGGCCCAGGAGACGAAGGGCAAGGTCAAGTCGAACGTCGGTCGGGCGACGGGCGACCGCGACATGGAGGCTGAAGGTGAATGGGATAAGACTGCCGGCAACCTGAAGCAGGCAGGCGAGAAGGTGAAGGACGCCTTCAAGGGCTGAAACTTACCGTCCATAAGAAACCCGTTTTGCCGCCCAGTTGCGAGAGCGACTGGGCGGTTTTTTCGTAACCCGGACGAGCTCGATCGTCTTGTTGATTATAGTTGGTGGTTGGATTGGCAATCGTGCTTACGATGTATTCGGTGACATCGGCAATTGGCTATAGCAGGACGGATGGCACCTAATGGCACCGCCCGTCATACTTGTCTGC